>Ga0209278_1000339_pt1 | contig 41249 bp, 40 predicted proteins | sample JI81BgreenDNA_FD_187504 | JGI IMG/M metagenome (GOLD analysis project Ga0209278, IMG submission 187504) | Wastewater effluent complex algal communities from Wisconsin, to seasonally profile nutrient transformation and Carbon sequestration -... | ecosystem: Engineered > WWTP > Effluent > Algae...
ATACCGTAACCATCGATGTAGTAGGTGATGTGGTAACCAACATCCAAAACCAAGGCGATGTATACAACGAAATCATCAACATCATCACGGCAAACAGCGATGCATTGGTAGACAACGGCAACGGAACTTTCACGCACACCGCTGCAGATGGAACAGTAGTAACATTTGATGCCAATAGAAGCGTATTAACACCAGTTCAAGTTACAGGGAATACAATAGCAACTTATGATAATGGTTCTGGAAATGTTCTTGAAGTTAAAGAAACTATTACTTCAATGACGCAAGATAACACAACAGGTATAATATCATATACAGCCGAAAATAGTGTTTCAACAACTGCTAATGTAGTTAGTGCTAATTCAGGGAATCAAATTACAGTTGGTACAGATGGCGGAGCATATTATAAAGTAGCAAATCTTGTAAAAACTATTTCAAATAATTACAGTATTGATGAACTTGATGGAACTATCTTAATTGATGCAGCTTCATCAGGATTAGCAGTAACCTTGCCTAGTGCTAATGCAAATTCAGGTAGAATATTAGTGTTAAGAAAATTAGATGAAACAGGAAATATAGTGACACTAAGTCAACAAGTAGTATTAGCAAATGGAGTAACATTTAATCAATTTAACGTTCAAGGAACAATGAGAATTCAGAGTGACGGGACAAATTGGTATAAAATTGACTAATTCATTTATTTATATTAATCAACTTATCAAAATTATTCTTCATTTAAAAAATTTAAACAATAAGTTATGAAATTAATAACTAAAAAAATAGTTGCATTATTTGTTTTTTATTTTGGGACTACAGTAGTTTTATTTGCCCAAGTTACTCAACAGAAAATTGGAAATAATCCAACATTGATTAACCCTAGTGCGGCTTTAGAAATAGAAAGTACAAATAAGGGTGCTTTATTACCAAGAGTAGCATTAACAAGTCTAACAGATGCAGTTACAATTCCAAATCCTGCGGATGCCTTAACGGTTTTTAATACTGCTACTTCGGGTATTGCACCTAATAATGTAACACCAGGATACTATTATTGGAAAAGAGATTTAATAACACCTGCAAATAGTAAATGGATCCGATTAGCTTCTGCCACCGATTTAACTGAGCCATGGCGAATTCAGGCAACTACAACAGATGCTTCTGATAATTCTCAAAACATTTACCAATCTGGAAAAGTTGCTGTTGGAGATTTTAGTAGTGCAGTTTCAACCAAGCAAATGGAAGTTAAAGGTGATTTTAAATCTGAAAAAATCTTAACAAATGGTGTTGTAGGAACTGAAGTAGGTTCGCCACTTAACCCTAATGGAGCCATGCATTATTGGCTTAATGGAACAGATTACAGAACAGCTTCAGCTAACGATTTTTCTGCAACTTTAGAGGCAAAAACAGGTAACACAACAAACACTATTGCTGCAGGAAATACTCAGTCTGAAATGTCATCACAAAACGGTACAAATTCACTTTCAATTATAAGAACCACCAATTCAGGTAATTTCTTCATGGAAACGTTTAATGTGGCAGAACAATTTGGCTCAACATTTTCGCTATTAAATGATGGTGTACGTTTAGTTCATTCAAATACAAATGGAATCTCAAATCCATTTTTAAACAATAATAGAACCGAATTATTCTTACAAAAAGAAAACGGTATTCGATTTAATTTTAGAAATGCTCTAGGTGACGTAACTGGAGATTATTGGTTCCCAACAACTACAGGAACAAACGGACAAGTAATGACTCAAACAGCTTCAGGAAGAATGGTTTGGGCAAATCCATCGTCATTTGGGACTGCAAATAACGGTTTAACAAAAAATGCAACCACAGGAGTTTTCGAGTTAGGAGGTGATTTAAATAGGCCAACAACTATTGCTACAACTATTTCAGGCACTACTTACCCATTGAATATTACGGGTTTACCTGCTGATGGAGCTATGACTGATAATATAATTGTGGCAAGTACTGGTGGGCAATTGAAGACTATTTCTGGTTCAGCCTTTACAAATATTTACACAGCCAATGGTTCTATTACCTCAGGTGCAGGAACAAGAATACTCAACCTAAATGGTAGTAATTTAACATTTACAGGCACCCATCAAAGAACAATTTTTAATAACAACAGCGGACTTATTCAAGAAGGTCTTAGCACAAGTCCGTTAAATGATGCATTTATTCAAGTAAGTTCACCTAATAAAGATGGGATTAATGGCAGAACAAATTTATACCTACAAGCATTTGATGGAGGTGCAGCTCAAATATTTGCAGGAGAAGATGCAAAAAGCTTAACAATTGGAACACATTTTACAGCGGTGCCAGCTCCAATTATTTTCACTACTAACCAAGTAGGAAGTACAATTTCCACTGAAAAAATGAGATTAACTCCAGCAGGTAATCTAGGTTTGGCAACAAATTTGCCTACTGAAAAGTTTGATGTAGGTTCTGGAAATTTAAGAGTTAGGGATATTAATTCTAATACAGGAATAGTTACTGATAAAGTAGTTGTTGCAGATCCTAATGGTGTTCTTAAAACGATTAAAGCGGCAATGCCAAAATTCTTTTACATGCCATCAATAACTATTCCAACACACAACAGCTCGGGGGTTTTATTGACGGGTACGCAAACAATTAATCTTTACCAAATATATTCAAATCAATATGGTTTTTCTGGTTTGTCAAATCAAGCTAGAAGTAGCGCCAGTGCAACATTACCAGTTTTACCTGCAAATGAATTAGATTATTTTATTACATATTTTGATAGTAATGTGTTTTCAAATGTTTCTGTATCTGCTGCTGGTGTACTAACTTATCAAGTATTATCTACTGCGGTTGTAACTCCAGAAACATTTATGAATATTGTTTTTAAAGTAAAAGACTAAACAACATGGTTTATGAATAGTGTAACTCAACTAAAAATAAATATTATCTTATTACTCTTTGGTTTGTCTTTTTCAGGATACAGTCAAGTAGTAACAAGGTTTCCTTATGTTGTTAATTTGAAATCAGGTGCGGTACCACCAGGTGTGATTTTACCAACGGGTTCAGGCACCAATAGCGCTCAATTTATCACAAATGGATTGCAATTAACTAACTCCCAAAGTCAGTTTGGTGCCATAATTTTAAATAATGTGCAATTTCAATCTACAAATGGAATTGAAATTGAAATCGAGTATTCGATGTTTGGCGGTGTAACATTCGATGGAAACTTTGGAGACGGTTTTTCATTGTTCTTGTTTGATGGTTCTGTAACTGCAGATATTGGACATAGAGGTGCTTCTCTTGGTTATAGATTTAATAGAACTAGTGCAAATGATTCCAATAGAGGAAGAGGGTTAAATGGAGCTTATTTAGGGGTTGGATTTGATCAGTTTGGTAATTTTAAAGCAAATTTTTTTCAATCGGATGCTAGAGCCAATGGCTTTAGAACTTCATCTGGTGATAGCTGGACTAATAATTCTTATCAAAGTCATATTACACTAAGAGGAGCTCAGTTAAATGGTGGAATTTCAGGAACTGATTTAGGTTTAAGAGGCAATAGATATTCAGGGTATCCATTGTTATATACTCGAACAACAAGAGCAACTACTAATCCTTTTGGTGGCAAAGTACTTAACATATCTAATGGAGCATTTCAAAATATTGCACCATTATCTGTTGGAAATACATTTGAATTAAGAAATGGTGTCTATACAGATAATCCTTTAAGCCCAAATTATAGAAAAGCATTTGTGAAATTATTTCCTGCTTACCCTTTGTCAGGGTTTTTAGTAACTGTTGAAATTCAACACGGATTAACTAGAACTAAAGTTATTGATAATTTTCATTATCCTGAAACACTAACATATATTGAAAATGCAAATTCGAATGGTATAGATAATGCAACCACCGAAAGGCTTGCAGCCGGAGCAAATTCAACGCATGTTTTGAATAGCTCAGTCCCAAATACTTTTAAAATTGGATTGGCTGGGTCAACTGGTGGTGCTTCACAAACCCAAGTTATTTCTTCATTAGTAGTAAAAATTCCTTATTTGCCAGAACTCTTGAATGATTCTATCAATCAATGTGTAAACTATAAAAAGTCAATTACATTTAATCCTTTTGCAAATGATAAAGTTTATAATGGGGTAATCACCTCTCCTTCATCAGGGAACACTAGTTCATTCATTGATTATAATAGCTTCTTATTTGAGGATGAAAACGGGACAGTTTTAGGAACAACTTCTTACAATCAACCCGGAATTGGTTTATGGACATATAATGCTACTTTAGGAGAAGTAACATTTACACCTGAATCTAATTTTATTGGTACTTCATTCATTCATTATTCGGTTAAAGGATTGAATACAAATAATGGTCCGTTTGGTCAGGATATTTACCGTTCAACAAGTACCAAAATGGAAGTAAATGTAAAAAACTGTAATGCTATTAGTAATCCAAGCCTTCCATCGAAAGCAAAAAATTAATATCGTAGATAAAGCATTTTTTCATTTAATCTATGCATTTTTTAAAATATCATTATGAAAAAAAAAGTAATTATAATTTTTCTGTTTTTAAATGGAATTCTTCCCGCCCAAACTACAAATACTGGAGAACTTTCAATTACTCCGGGCACCATTATGAGTACAGTGGGGGAACTTGATAATAAACCGTCAGGATACCTTCTCAATAATGGAGATTTATTTGTTTACAATCATTTTAATAATGATGGATTAGTAACTTTCTCCTCTGGCGTTAATTCTGGATTAACCAGAATGAGAGGTTTGTTTGGTTTTCAAAACATCTCTGGAACTATTCCATTAGAGTTATTTCATGTTGAATTTAACAATGAAGCTACTCAACCAGCTTTTCATTTGTCAAATGAAATTAGAATTTCTGGACAATCTAACTTTTACCAAGGAATTGTTGATAATGACAATTATGGCGGATTAGTTGTGTTTGAAAACAATGCCACACATATCAATGTAGACGATGAAAGCCATGTAGACGGCTATGTTGATAAAGTTGGAAATGAAGAGTTTCAATTTCCAATAGGAGACGGTGGATACTTTAGATATGCAGCAATTTCAAATCCTGAAAGTCAAACAGATATTTTTACTGGAAAATATTTCTTTGAAAATTCAAATCAATTATATCCACATTCCAATAGAGCAGGAGTAATAACGCTTATCGATACTAATGAATATTGGACCATAGATAAAACGCAAGGAGACAGTGATGTTTTTTTAACACTTTCTTGGAATGAAAACACTACACCATTAGAGATTTATGCTGCTTCTTATGAAGAAATTCATATTGTAAGATGGGATCCTATTCAAAACTTATGGGTTGATGAGGGAGGAGTTGCTAATCCTGATACTAGAGAAGTCACAACTATAATTAATCCATTATTAGGATACGGAGTTTTTACATTAGCAAGAGTTAAAACGGAAAATATTTTACCATGTGCAGGAAGAGGTGTAGTAATTTATAATGCAGTAACACCAAATGACGATGGTCAAAATGACTATTTTATTATTGACGGAATTGAAGCTTGCCCTAACAATACTGTAGAGATTTATAACCGTTGGGGAACAAAAGTATATGAAACAACTTCTTATAATACCAATGGCAATGTGTTTAAAGGAGTTTCTGAAGGAAGAGTTACATTGAACAGAAATCAACAATTACCAACAGGTACTTATTTTTACATTATAAACTTCCTAGATGAAAACGGTGGAAGACAAACAAGAAAAGCAGGTTACTTATATATAAATAGATAAAATCATGAGAAAATACATAGCAGAATTATTGGGAACAAGCTGGTTAGTACTAGCAGGATGTGGAAGCGCAGTTATTGCTGCTTCCTATCCTGAACTAGGGATTGGGTTTGTGGGAGTTTCATTAGCCTTTGGGTTATCAGTAATAACTATGGCTTATGCATTAGGACCCATTTCGGGTTGTCATTTGAACCCTGCAGTAACTATTGGAGTTATTGTTAATGGGAAAATGGAACTTGTAGAAGGAGCAAAGTATATTTTAGCTCAGTTAGTTGGCGGTTTGTTAGGCGCTGCCGTTCTATATAGTATTGTAAGCGGAAATGAAGTAATTCAAATAGGAAGTTTTGCTTCAAATGGTTATGGTGAGCATTCGCCTATGGAGTTTGATTTGCTAGCATGTTTTATAACAGAGTTTGTACTAACGTTTTTCTTTTTATTGGTAATTTTAGGAACTACTTCTTTTAGAGCCCATACAAAATTTGCTGGATTAGCTATTGGATTAAGTTTGACGTTAATTCACTTGATTAGTATTCCAGTGACTAATACTTCCGTAAATCCAGCTCGAAGTACCTCTCAAGCAATTTTTGCATCTGTTGATTGGCCTTTAGAACAGTTATGGTTGTTTTGGTTAGCACCAATTTTAGGAGCCATTGCTGCAGGTTTGGTGTTTAAATTTTTGGAGAATAAATAAAAATAAAGTAATGAATATAAGATACAGAACATTAAAATTAAGTATTACAATTCTATTGCTTTTCTTTTGTGGTAATTTATTTGCTCAACAAGATGCCCAATTTACGCAATACATGTACAATACCATCAATATCAATCCAGCCTATGCGGGTAGTAGAGGTGTAATGAGTATTTTTGGTTTGCATAGAGCTCAATGGGTAGGTTTAGACGGAGCTCCTGTAACAAATGCAGTGTCATTAAACACGCCAATAGAAAATTCCAATTTAGGATTAGGACTATCTTTTATTAATGATCGTATTGGTCCAGCAGATGAAAATGCAATATCTGTAGATTTTTCATATACTATTCCAACATCAGATTCCTATAAGTTGTCATTTGGTTTAAAGGCTACAGCAAATTTGTTAAATGTAGATTTTACCAAATTGAATATTTTTAATCCAGGTGATATCTTGGCTCAAAATAATGTAGATAACCGATTTTCTCCTAATTTTGGTGCGGGTGTTTATTTTCATTCGGATAAATTGTATTTAGGATTATCTGTTCCAAACTTTTTAGAAACCGAACATTTTGATGATAACATTTCTGCTACTGCCAAAGAACGAATGCATTATTATTTAATTGGAGGTTATGTATTTGATTTAAACGAAAGTATTAAGTTCAAACCAGCTTTTTTATCTAAAGCAATACAAGGTGCTCCATTACAAGTAGATTTATCGGGTAATTTTATGTTTAATGAGAAGTTTGTATTGGGTGCAGCATGGCGCTGGAGTGCAGCAGTTAGTGCAATGGCAGGTTTTCAAGTAAACGATAATTGGTTTATTGGTTATGCTTATGATGCAGAAACTACTCGACTAGCAAACTACAATTCAGGTTCGCACGAAATTTTCTTGCGTTATGAGTTCAGAGGTAGAAAGGAAAAATTAATATCACCTAGATTCTTCTAGAAAATAGCATGAATTATGAATAGAATTATTTTAATCACCATACTGTTGTTGAAATCTTTTTTGATTACCGCACAACAAACAAAAATTAACAAAGCCGATAACTTATATGAAAAGTTTGCCTATGTTGACGCTATAAAAACCTATGAAAGAGTAGCCGAAAAAGGACATAAATCGGTGGAACTGTTTCAGCGATTGGGTAATGCATATTACTTCCAAGGAAAGTTAATAGATGCCAATAAGTGGTACTCCGAACTTTTTTCAATGAATCAAGAGGTTGAAGCAGAATACTATTTTAGATATGCTCAAACATTAAAGGCTGTTGAAGACTATAAAAAAGCAGACCAAATGATGCAAAAGTTTTATCAAAAAAGTGGAACTGATATCCGTGCTAATTTAGCAAAATCACAACAAGACTATTTGGATGAAATTAAGCGTAATTCTGGTAGATTTAGAATTGCAAATGCAGGAATAAATTCAGAGTTTTCAGATTATGGAACCTCGTTTTACAAATCAGAATTAGTATTTACATCAGCTCGCGATACTGGAGGTGTTTTCAACAGAAAGCACAGTTGGACAAATCAATCGTTCACAAATCTTTATGGTGCAAAAGTGACAGATAATGGAAATTTTGAAACTCCAGAACGATTCTCTAAACAAGTGTCAACAAAATTTCATGAAGCAAGTGCTGTATTTACAAAAGATGGAAATACTATGTACTTTACTAGAAATAATTTTAACAACGGAAAAAAACGTAGAAGTGATGACAAAATTATTTTATTGAAATTATATAAGGCTGAACGTGAGGACGGTAAGTGGATAAATATTACCGAACTTCCCTTCAATAATGATAATTACAGTGTTTCACATCCAGCATTAAGTCCAGATGAGAAAACCTTATATTTTGCTTCAGATATGCCAGGAACATTTGGTGTATCAGATATTTTTAAAGTAAGCATCAATGCTGATGGAAGTTACGGAACACCAGTAAATATTGGAAATAAAATTAATACCGAAGCACGTGAAACATTCCCTTTTGTGTCTGAAAACAATGAGCTATATTTTGCTTCTGACGGGCATCCAGGTTTAGGAGGATTAGATGTTTTTGTAACTAAAATTAATGACGATAACAGTTTTGGAAAAATCAATAATGTTGGCGCTCCAGTAAATAGTAATAAAGATGATTTTGCATTTTTTATTGATACTACTACTAAAATAGGATTTGTATCATCAAATCGACTAGAAGATAATTTAGGTTATGATGATATCTACAAGTTTACAGAGATTTTACCCTTGCCAAAAGAATGTGAACAAATCCTTCTAGGAAGAGTTGTTGATTTGGATTCTCAAGAACCAATTGCTAATGCTCGTGTTATCTTGTTTGATATGTTAGAAAATAAATTAGAAGAAGTAACCTCTGATAAAGATGGTAATTATGATTTTGGAGTGGTTAGTTGCGATACTAAATTGAAAATTAGAGCTTCAAAAGAAAAGTATACTACCAATGAAATTACTGTAAATATTCCAAAAGAAACAGGGGAAACAAAGACGGAGATAGCTTTAGAATTGACAGAAAAACCACTTAAGCCTGGCGACGATTTGAGAAAAGCACTTGGAATAGATATTATCTACTTTGATTTAGATAAATCAAATATTCGAAGAGACGCAGCAGTTGAATTAGCCAAGATTGCAGATGTAATGAAGCAATATCCAAAAATGGAAATAGATGTAAGATCACACACAGATTGTCGTCAAACAGCAGCATACAATTTAGCATTATCAGATAGAAGAGCAAAATCTACTATTGCTTGGTTAGTAAAAAATGGCATTGAAAAAAGCCGATTAACAGGAAGAGGCTATGGTGAATCAAAACTGGTAAATGATTGTGAATGCGAGCCAACCAATCAGTCTTCATGTACAGAAGAAGAACATCAGAAAAATAGAAGAAGTGAATTCATTATCACTAAAGTAGAATAGATTTAGTTTATGTTTGGAGAAAAGAGTGGGCAAACTTAGTTTTTGCTCGCTCTTTTTATTAGGTACTATAACATAAACTGTGTAAGTAGAAAAAAACATTATCCTAAAAAGTGATTAAGTATAAGATAATGAAGTTTAACTCCTAACAATTACATCTCAACAAAATAGCTGGTTCCTTTTCCTATTGTGCTAGATAAACTTATTTTTCCTTTACATTCTTTAACTCTTTCGTAAATATTTTTTAAACCAATTCCTTTTTTGGTTTTTTCGGTATCAAAACCTATTCCGTTATCAGTTATTTCTACCGCAATGTTTTTGGCGCCTTTTTTTATTTTAACGTCACATTTTTCTGCCTCAGCGTATTTAATAGTGTTGTTAAGTACTTCTTGTAAAATTCTATAAAGTGTTACTTTAACAATAATTGATGTGGCATTCCAATCAATTGCTTCGTCTAATTCGAGGGTAAATTTAGTTTTTCCAATATTATTTTCTGTAATTATAAGTTCTTTTAGTAGATCTATGAAGTCAATTTTATCTGTAAACTTTTCAATTTTTAAATCATGAGATATCGAACGGATACTGTTTTCAAGCTTGTGAAGTTCGTCTAAATATTTTAATCTTTGGAATTCGGCGTCTGGTTTCTTAGAATTGTTTAAGATTCCTAAGCTCATTCTTATGGAATAGACTCTATTCATTATAGCATCATGTAATTCTCTGGCAATTCTATTTTGTTCATTTTCTTTAGCTTGCGTTAGCTTAACTTGTTGCTCATTTATTAAATTAAACATTAGCTCTTCGGCTTCTCTTTTTTGCTTAATTAGGCTAAATTCTCTCTTTTGAGCTATTAAATGACGAACTACAAGAAACAAAATAGCTAAAAACCCTAAAACGGTAGCCATGATTATTAATCGATAATTTTTTTCGGTTAACAATTTGTTTTCACTTTCAATTCTAGAAGTTTCATACTCTATCCTGGCATATTTGTTTCTGTTAGTTAATTGTCTTTTTGCAAGTTCTTCCGTTAGTTTGATGTACTTTTCATTGTAAAAGGAAGCTTTTTCTGGTTCCGCTAATGATAAATTTTTTAATGAGCGTAAAATTTCTTTATTACTTTCAAGTTCCGTGGCTGCTGCATAAGATTCATTAAAAAATGTCAGTGCTTTAGCAGTATCTTTTTGAATTAAATAATATTCTCCTAAATTCAAACGAACATACAATTCCTCAACTTCGTTTTTTTCCTCGATGTAATATTCTAAACATTCTTCCAATGATTGTTTTACTGTGTTGAAGTTGCCAATCTTAATATTTGAAAAGGCTAAGTTTTTTTTTGCTATGTAATAAGCTTTGGTGTTAGTAGACTTATTTATATTTTTTAATATGTCGTTTAAAATATTGATAGATTTATTATAATCACCTTTACTGCTATATAAATTAGAAATATTTGTTAAAGAGGCATACCGATTATTTATAATTATTTCTTCATCAACTCCAGATTTTTGCATTTTTTCAATTTCTTCCAATGCTGAATTGTGATATTTTAATGCTGTATCATAATCCTCAAGTTTTTCTTGACAATTGCCCATTAAATTGAAAACTTGATACCTTAGTCTAAAGTTTTCCGAATTTTTTAAATTGTAAAATGCTTTGGTAAGTTCTAATTCGCATTCCGTGTAGTTGCCTTCGTAAAACAATATGTATCCTTTGTTAAACTGCATTCTGCCAACACGTTCATTGTCTAGTATGGCTTGATATAGTTTTTCGGCTTTAACATAGTAGAAGAAAGCACTGTCTTTTTTTGTAGTTTCATAACTATCGCCAATGTAATAATTAGCTCGAGCCATCTTGAAAGTGTCTTTTAAAGTTTCAGCCATGATGAAGGCTTTTTGTGAAACATCAAAAGATTTCTTACTTTCATTCAAATAGTAGTATTCGGTAGATAAATCAAAAAGTAAATTTAGTGCTGATGTATCCGCTTTATGGTCAGCAATAAAAAAAGTTAGAGAGTCTAAAACTCTTATTTTTTCGTTCCGTTCTAATGATTGGTAACTTTCTTTTAAAAAAGTGTCTTTTTCAGTTTTCTTTTTTTGGGTACAACAAACAAAAGTTAACGAAAAAAATAGAATGAGTAGGGGTGACTTTTTCAAAATTTTATTTCAAATATAAGAAATAGCTGGAAATAAAAAAAGTCCGCAGCAACATCAAGGTTATACGCGGACTTTTTTTTGTATGACTTAATTAATTAGTCTCTATCTTTCGGGTTAACTGGATCTCCGTCAACTTCTTTTGCGCTATTTTCAATGTTTTGTACTTGTAAATCAGAATCATCAGTTGAACAAGAAGTTAAAGTTGATGCAGAAACTGTTAACAATAATGCAGCGATAAATAATTTAGTTTTCATAATAAATAGGTTTAGTAGATTTGTATAATTTTTTGTTTTTTTCAGTTTTCATTCTAAAGTTTTGTGCTTTAGAACTGATACAAAACTACGAGCAATCTACCAACTGAGAAAGTAATTTGAGGTTGGAATAGTAACTGGTAATTAGATAGTAGTAACTGACAGTTTTTTAAGAGTAACTGACAGTTTTAAAAAATGAAGTTGAAATTAATCTGCTATTCTATTGATTAATGCATCAATATTTTCTTTGTAAGTTCTTGAAAATGAAAGTACAATTTCGTTATTGAACAAATAACATTTCGATTTTCCTAAATTGATTCGGCTTACAAAGTTGCTGTTTACAATGTAGCTGTTGTGAATGCGAAGGAAATAAAAAGGTAATTGCGATTCAAAACATTTCAGTGTTTTAAAAGCAGTAACAGTTCTTCCATTTTTAAGGAAAAAATCAGTAGTGTTATTGTCTGCTTTTAGATAAACAATGTCGTCTATGGTAATAAAGTGATAATCCCCGCTTGATTTAATGCAAATCGTTTTCTTCTCAACGGGTTTGTTTTTCTTTAGAAACTTTAAGTAGCTTTTTCTAATTTCAATTTCTTTACAAGGTAAAAGCAAGTAGTCAGAAACTCCTTTTTTTATACATGAAAAAGCCAAATCCGTATTATGACTTAACACCACTATATAGGGAAGTTCTTCAACATATTCTAAAATTTCATTTAAAAAACTTAACGGGATTTTTTCGGAAACCTGAAAGAATAAAATATCGGGTTTGCTATCTAATATTTTATTTAGTGCTTCGTCATAATCGTTAAAAATACCCAGACAAAACAATTCTTCAGAAGTAGCTAAATACTTCTCTAAGCCTTGTACTTTGGCATCACTTTTTATGATTAGACACGAATGTTGCATGCGTAAAATTAGATAAAAAATTGTTAACTAGCACAATTTTACCTAATTATCCAAAATTATTATATGAATTTTGGGCATTTTGTAACCAAAAATCTTCAATTAATGTAGCTGCTTTTAAAAAATCGTCTACGTTATCTGGTTTTGTAATAAAGTAATTTGCAAGATTAGAATGTGATAAATCTATATCAGTTTTTGATGATGAAGTAGATAAAATCACCACCGGAATTTGTTTTAATACTTCGTGTTTTTTGATGTAAGCTAACACTTCAATTCCATTGATTTTAGGTAAATTAATATCAAGAATAATTAAATTAGGTAAAGATTTTCCACCTTCTTCAATTAATTTATTTAAAAACCAAATCGCTTTTTCTCCGTCATAAACGTTATTGATTTCTTTAACAATAACGCTATTTTCAAATGCCTCCTTCACTAAAAGAACATCGCCTTCATTGTCTTCTACGTGTAAAATTGATATTTTTTTCATAATCGTATTGTTTTTTGTTTTTAAAATCTTTGTTGTTCTAACTCAATTTTCAATCTAAAATGTTAACTTTGTGTAAAACAAAAGGTACTCTTTCAAATACAGGTGCAAGATACTACGGGTTTTTTAATCGATTTTACGGGAAAACCGTAATTTTTCAAAAATTTTACATGAAAAAGAAAATTTCTATATTGATTATTGATGATCATCCCATGACAGTTGATGCTTATGTTAGTATTATTGAATCTAGCATGGAAGATTTTGAACTTAATTTTTTAATTGCGCATGATTGCAAAAGTGCCTATCATCATATTATAAACACTTCAATTGAAATTAATGTAGCTTTTGTTGATATTAATTTGCCACCCTATCCAGAAAAGAAACTGCAGTCAGGAGTTGATTTAGCAGTATCATTAAGAAAACATCATCCGCAGTGTGCAATTGTTATGCTTTCTATGCATTCAGAACCAGTAATTGTAAACGAAATTTGTATGGCTGTTAATCCAGAAGGTTTTGTTTCTAAAAGTGATATTAACTTTAGTTCTTTTGGAACAATTTGCAGAAAAATTGTAAATGATGAAATTTACTTTAGTCCTTCCATTCTTGAAGCTAGAGAACAATTGACCTTGAAAAATTTGAAATGGGACGAATATGATATTAAAATTCTTCAATTAATTGCACAGGGTTTTAAAATGAGTGAAATGGCCGAAATGGTTCCGCTGTCATTAAGTTCAATTGAAAAGAGAAAATCAAAATTAAAAAAGCAGCTTATTTTTGAAAAAGGCAGTGATAAGGAATTAATTGATGCATGTAAAAATTTAGGACTAATTTAATGGCAATAAACTTCACAAATATTCATTCATGAAACTTCCTGAAATTAACCTAAAAAATGTATCTCCTATATATAAAGGAATTGTCACTTTAATTGTAACATTAATTGTAACTCAATATTTATCTATTAGGTTGTTTAATGTGATTAAAGAGAACGAAAATTTACAGGTTAAACACGAGGCACTTCAATTAAAAAACCAATTGCAAAATATTCTTAATCATAGTGAAAATGCTACTCGAGTGATTTCATTTTTGGTAGAGAATAATTTTTCAGAAACTTATTTCGATTCTATTTCCAAACAAATTGTTACCGAAAATAAATTTATTGACGCACTACAAATAATAGAGGGTAATACAATTGTGAAAACCTTTCCTTTGGAAGGTAATGAAAAGACAATTGGTTATAAAGTGTTAGAAGAACCAAAACACGCTAATGAAGCAAAAATTTCTGTGAAAAGAAACTCTTTGTATTTTGAAGGGCCAATTCCTTTAATTCAAGGAGGTGAAGGAGTAGTGGGAAGGTTGCCAATTTATAAAAAAAATAAACTTTGGGGGTTTTCATCGGTGATAATCAGAAAGGAAACTTTATTGAAAGCTATTGGTTTTGATACAAATGAGAAATTGCATTTTTGTTATCAAGTATCAAAAGTAGACAATCCAAATTTTGCTTTTTTTAAAATGGAAAAACCTACTGATACCAAAGTGTATTATCAAACTCATTTGGATTCTGGTAATTGGCAAATTTCAGTTTGGAATAAATCACCACAATACAATAATAGAGCAATGCAATTTTCTATTCTTGGAATACTATTCTCCATAACTCTTGGTATTTTAATTTATATTTTAACAAACCAACCCTATAAATTACGAAAAATTGTTGCAGAAAAAACGCATAATTTGGAAGTAGCTAATAAAGATCTTGAAAAAAGAGCTCAAGAATTAATAGTTTCAAATAAAGAATTAGAGCAGTTTGCATATGTGGCTTCTCATGATTTGCAAGAACCACTAAGAATGATTACTAATTTTCTAACTCAAATAGAAAGAAAATATAGCGATGTTTTAGATGATAAGGGTAAAACGTACATTCAATTTGCAGTAGATGGCGCTAAACGGATGAAAACTATGATTTTAGATATTTTAGAGTTTTCTAGAGTAGGAAAATATGATGAAACTGCCACTGAAATTGATACGAACAAGTTGATACAGCGTATTAATTTAATGTATCTAGATAGTTTGCAACAAAAAAACATCGACTTAATTTATTTTAATCTTCCAGTAATAATTGGTCACGAATTACCATTACAGCAAGTTTTTTCAAACCTTATCAGCAATGCAATTAAATATGCTAACACAGAAAAAAAACCAATAATCAAAATAAGTTGTCAAGAACAAGATGATTTTTGGCTGTTTAGTGTACAAGACAACGGTATTGGAATTCCAGAAGAATATTATGAAAAAATATTTATAATTTTTCAAAGACTTCATGCAAAAACAGAATACTCTGGCAGTGGAGTTGGACTTTCAATTGTCAAAAAAATTATAGAAAAATTAGGAGGTAAAATATGGCTACAATCTAAAGTCAATGAAGGAACCACTTTTTATTTTACTGTTGTAAAAAAAGCAGAAAATTTGGTTTAATGAGAAAATAAGCAGAAACCACTTAGCCTTTGTAGGAAAAATTCTAATCAGCTTTTTAACTTTTTTAACATTTATAAAGAATATTTCTAGCTATTTCATTTATATTCAGTAGGGAATAGCCTTCTAATTTTTTACACTACATTTTGTTGTTTCTTAGCAAAAAAAAAGTAACTTTACAAAACAAATAAATTAATTAAAACTAAAAAAAAGTTAATTTTAATTAATTTATATCAACATTTAAACGTTAATTGTAGCTTTTTAATAAATAATGCTAAAAGACTCAAAGTCATACAACATCATTGTAGTTGAAGATAACCCTGGAGATTTGGTTCTGCTTGAATCCTATCTTGAGGAAACTATTGCTATGCCAAATCTTAGGCATTTTAGTAGCTTTAACTCTTTGAAAGAATTTCTTGAGTCGAATTTGGACTACAACAGTGTTGATATTTTATTACTCGATTTGAGTCTCCCAGATAAACATGGCGAACAACTCATTTGTGATGTCATTGAGATGTCTAAAAATATTCCAATTGTTGCCTTAACCGGATATTCTAGTGTTGACTTTGCAATTAAAACACTTTCTCTTGGAGTTTCAGATTATTTACTTAAAGATGATTTAACCCCAACGATTCTTTACAAAAGTATTATTTACAATATAGAAAGAAACAAAAATTTAGTAAAACTAAAAGAATCGGAACAAAGGTATTCTAACATCTTTCATTTGAGTCCCCAACCCATGTTGGTTTACGACGCAGCTACACTGTTTTTTCTCGATGCAAATGATGCAGCTATAGCACATTACGGTTTCAGTCTAGAAGAATTCAAAAAAAACACACTAAACACGATTTCACTTTCTGCAATAAAAGATAACTTCCACGATAACGAAGTATACAATCAATTTTTTAAACACAGAAAAAAAGACGGTACTTTAATAGATGTTGATATTAGAACTAATAGCATTTTATTTAATCAAATTGATGCTAAAGTGATAATAGTTAATGATATAACAGAAAGTTTGTTACAAATTAAGGCCATTCAGTTGCAAAACCAAAAGTTAAAAGATATTGCTTGGACGCAATCGCATTTAGTGCGAGCCCCATTAGCTAGAATTTTAGGTTTAATTGAAATTATTGAAGATGCAGATCAAACCACAACTCACAAAGAAGAAGTTTTGCATCTAGTTGCTGAATCTGCTAAAGAGTTAGATAAAATTGTGACAGACATTGTAGTGAAATCTAAACAAATTATTCCTTAATTTGCTATGAAGAAACAAAACCTTATAATCATAGATGATGATAAAATTACTCATTTTATTTTGAGTAAAATGTTTCTTCGAAACTCGTTTTTTTCCAAACCGATTGCTTTTTTAAGTGCTTTAGAAGCCTTAGATTTTTTAACAAAATCCAATGTTGCTGACGACAGTTACTATTTGATTTTCTTAGACATCAATATGCCAGTAATGAATGGTTGGGAATTTTTAGAAAAATTAAAAAGTACTTTACCTGTTAATCCTACGTATGTTGCGGTAATTTCATCTTCTACTGATGAAAGTGATATTCAAAAAGCTTTTGATAATCCGCATGTAATTTCATATCTTACTAAACCTGTTTCTAATCAAAGTTTAGAAGAATTAATCCAAAAAGTAGCCAGTATTTTAAATAAATAATCTTAGTTTTATTCCAATGAAATTTTTCTCGGATAATTTCGTTTAAAACTAAACTTTCTTATTCAAATAATGCGTCAACATCTACTTATAATTTTCTTTTTTGGAATGCTTCTTTTGGTGTCGCAAAATGGATTTTCTCAGGAGAAAAAATCTGAAAAAGATTCTGTGAAAGTGTATAAAGATATTTATGACTATTCTAGAAAAAGTAAGTTTAATAAATTTATTTACAAGCTTTTATTTAAATCATCGAAAATAAACGATACAAATAAACCAGTAAAAACACTTATAAAATCCTCTAACATACAAGAAAATAAAGATAAAATTATTAGAAATATAATAATTGAATCGCTCGACCCTTTTGGATACTCAATAGATGATTCACTTAAGAAACCAAACAAGCGTTATGAGCATTTTGGAAATAAAATTCATATCAATACCAAAGATTTTACGTTAAAGAATTTACTTTTATTCAAAAAAAATCAACCCTTAGACCCGCTTTTAATTCAAGAGTCAGAACGTTTAATTAGATCACAACGATATGTACGTAGGGTAAAAATTGAAGCAATTCCAATTGCTAATTCTCTAGATTCTGTTGATATTGTTGTTAAATCTCTTGATACTTGGAGTATAATCCCAAACGGAAATTTGTCAAATAGTGTAATGGAAGCAAAAATCACTGAGCGAAATCTAATGGGTTTAGGGCATCAGCTATCTGGCTCTTATAAGAATAGATTTGACGATAAAGAAAAAGCCGTTGAAGCTCAATATGTTGTTACAAATATAAGCAACAGCTTCATAAGATTCGCCATGGATTATTCTAATGATTTTGATAATAATAGTTTGCGAAGCATTGGAATACAACGAAACTTTTTTTCACCATTAACCCAATGGGCTGGTGGCGCTTACTTTGAAAACAGACTTAGAAAGGAATTGTTCAGACAACAAGTTGATACCATATTTATCTCGGATGTAAAATCAGAATATCAAGACTATTGGTTAGGACGATCTTTTGCTATCAACTCTGGAAAAAGTTACTCTAGTAGAACGCAACGATTGTTACTTTCGATAGCAATTAACCAACGAAAATTTACCCAAACCCCTAATGCTACATTAGATCCAGAAAGTTTTTTTACCAATGAAAAAAATGGGATTATACAATTAGGAATTACATCTCAGAAATATTATAAAGATAAGTTTTTATTCAATTTTGATATTGAAGAAGATGTTCCTTATGGTGAAATTTTCGCATTAACATTCGGTGTTCAAAATCGACTAAATGCCAATAGAACTTATCTGGGAACCAAAATTGGTTTTGGTAGAAAATTTGATTTTGGTTATTTGAGTAGTACCGCAGAATGGGGAAGTTTTTTTGCAAATAACACCTCTGAACAATCCGCTTTCAGGTTTGACGTAAATTACATTAGTCCGTTACTGCAATTAGGCAAATGGCGCCTTCGTCAGTTTGTAAAACCTTCTTATGTATGGGGAAATAACAGGAATATTTCTGAAAAAGACAAACTTACTTTAAATGAAAATTTTGGAATTCAAGGGTTTAATAGCCCTATTTTTGGTACCCAAAAATGGTTGCTTTCGCTACAATCTCAAACCTATATGCCGGGAAGTTGGCACGGATTTCGTTTCAGTCCGTATTTTAATTTAACTTTAGGTGCTTTAAATACGGATAGTAATAATTTGTTCCAAAATAAAGTGTACTCAAAAATTGGAATTGGAATTCTAATAAATAACGATTATTTAGTTTTTAATAGTTTCCAAATTTCATTTTCATATTTTCCTTCTATTCCATTTGAAGGGACAAACTTGTTTAAAACAAATTCTTTTGAAAATCGAGATTTAAGTTTATCGGATTTCCAGTTGAATAAGCCTTCCTATATTTTATACCAATAATTTAATCTAATCAGTTCGATTACATCTTTTTTGCTTCTTCCCAAAAAACATCCATTTCTGCTAATGTCATTTCCATCAATGGTTTACCTAGTTCACTAGCTTTACTTTCTAAATATTGAAATCTTTTGATGAATTTCTTATTGGTTCTTTCCAGTGCATCTTCTGGATTTACTTTTAAAAATCTTGCATAGTTTATCATAGAGAATAAAACATCACCAAACTCAGCTTCTATTTTATCTTGATTGCCAGCGGTTACTTCTGCTTGAAGTTCGTTTAATTCTTCTTGTACTTTTTCCCAAACTTGATGTGGCTCTTCCCAGTCGAAACCAACGCCTTTAACTTTGTCTTGAATGCGACTTGCTTTCACTAAAGCAGGTAAACTTTTTGGTACACCTTCTAAAACTGATTTTTTGCCTTCTTTAAGTTTTAGTTTTTCCCAATTTTGCTTCACTTCTTCTTCATTGGCAACAACAACATCACCATAAATATGTGGATGTCTGTCAATTAATTTATCACAAATAGAGTTAGCAACATCAGCAATATCAAATGCATTGGTTTCACTTCCAATTTTTGAATAAAATACAATATGAAGTAATAAATCACCTAATTCTTTCTTTATTTCTTGTAAATCATTATCTAAAATTGCATCGCCCAATTCATAAGTTTCTTCAATTGTTAAATGGCGCAAACTTTCGAGGGTTTGTTTTTTATCCCACGGACATTTTTCGCGCAAATCATCCATAATGTCTAAAAGTCGGTTGAAAGCTTGCAGTTGTTGTTCGCGTGTGTTCATTTTTTTTGTTTCAGGTTTCAGGTTTCAAGTTTGAAATTGTTCTTGAATTTGTCCCGAAACTTCGGGATTGTTCTTGCTTCTGTAAAAATAAAAAATCCCACGTGGAAAACGCAGGATTATGTATATAAATTTCTTACCAATTATTCAGCAGCTGGTGTTTCTTCTTTTTCTTCACTTGATAAAGCGGCAACTGTTACAAAACCTTTTGGTTGTAAGATGTTATACCAATTCAATATCTTTTTAATATCTGAAGTGTACACTCTGTCTTCATCAAATTCTGGTAAAATTTCACGGAAATACGTTCTAATTTTTGTTTCATCTTCTTTATGAGATAAAGCTGGACCGTCGTTTTCTTTGGTTGCAATGGCTTTCAAAACTTCTGATAAGCGAACTTCTTCCGTATAGGTATAAACTGCAATTTCAGATAACAAACTTACATTGCTACGTAAACCTACTGTGATTTTTTTTCCGTCTAGTAAAGATTCTGCAACAAAACCTGTACGGGTTTGAATTTTTAATTCATATAAACCTGGTTTCCCAGAAATAGCTAATATTTTTTGAACACTCATGATATTTTTTTTAAAGATGGCAAATATATTATTTTAAAGTAAAAAGTGAAAAGTAAAAAGTGAAAAGTTTAACAGAATATGGAAATCTAAACACTGAATACTGTAAATTAACGTCCTTTTTTACTAACGAATTTCATTTTGTAGTCCGGTCTGGCTTTTCCTTCCATGATATTCATCAACTTTTTACCTATTAATTTCTTTTTCAATGTTGACAAATGGTCTGTAAACAAAATTCCTTCTATATGATCGTATTCGTGTTGAATTACTCTAGCAATTAAACCGTCATAGACCTCAGTTTTCTTGTTGAAAGCTTCGTCCATATATTCAATGGTAATGATATCATGTCGAAAAACATCTTCACGTACATCAGGAATACTCAAACATCCTTCGTTAAAGCCCCAAATATCACCTTCTTCTTTAATAATTTTTGGATTAATAAATGTTTTTTTGAACCCTTTCAATTGAGCGGCTTCTTCTTTTGAAACATCATCACTATCCGCAAAAGGTTCTGTGTCTACAATAAATAATCGAATAGACATCCCTACTTGTGGCGCTGCCAAACCCACACCATGGGCATGATACATGGTTTCGTACATGTTTGTGATAGTTTCATTTAAGTTTGGATAATCGGGTGTAATGTCATCACAAACTTTGCGCAAAACGGGTTCACCGTATCCGTATATTGGTAAAATCATAATTTATTTTTTGTTTCAAGTTTCAGGTTTCAAGTTTTGGGTTTCAACTTCCATCACCCAGCAATAAAATGCAAAAGTACTACTTTTTATATTGTAAATAATCCTGAAGCATTATTGTAGCAGCAATTTCGTCTATCAAAGCTTTATTTTGACGTTGTTTCTTTTTTAAACCGCTATCAATCATGGTTTGAAATGCCATTTTTGAGGTAAATCTTTCGTCTACTCGATATACAGGTATTTCTGGAAAGATTTGTTTAAATTTAACGACAAAAGCATTAATAATATCAGCACTTTGCGAAGGCGTTCCATCCATTTGTTTGGGTTCGCCAATAATTACTCGTTCTACTTTTTCTTTGGAAAAATAATCTTTTAAAAAAGCAATTGCCGTTTCCGATGGAATTGTAGTTAGCCCAAAAGCTATTAGCTGCATTTCATCTGTAACGGCAATTCCTGTTCGTTTGATTCCGTAATCTATAGCTAAAATTCGCATGAAATAGTTGATTTTTAGCAAATATACGGTCAATTATTTAATAATTTCAAATTCGGCTAAACTTGCCATTCTTGCTTTGTTTAATTTTAAAGTTTTTCCATCGAAGTTGTAATTGTCAACCATTTCTAAAACTTTGGCAAATTCTTGTTCGGTAATCATGTCTTCACATGCCATCATGGTGGCAATTACTTTCGAAAATTTAATTCTACTTATCTCTTCTTTTATTTCATAACTTCCGGCCATGTTGTTGCAGCCAGCAAACGCAGAAAACCTACCGTCAGTTGAAAAAGTAATTCCAAATTCTTTTTTGCTATCCTTATTTTTTTCGATAGTTTTTCCGCTTAACTTTACCAATCGCCATTTTGAATTTTTTATTTCTACAGAAGCAACTTTTTTAGAGTTTACTACTTCTTTTTGAACAGTAACAACTGGTTCCGAAATTTGAATTTTAGATAACCTGTAGGCATCAGCCAAATCACCTTCAATACGTTTCCCGTCAATATCTAAATGAAATAAAACATTCTCGCCCACAAAATATTGATTGGGTGATTCAGAACCTGAAAGTGTAATTGTATTTCCTGCTTCATTCCATGAGTATTTTCCCGTTTCTTTGAAAACTTCACTCGATTTTCCTTTGTAAATTGTTTCTTTGGTGTAAGATTCTTCATTCAAAGAAATTGTTGTTTCTATGGCTTCACAATCAGCACAAGGTAAAAAACCTTTGTATGTTCCAATATAATCCAAACTCATTTTTGCATTGTGATGATCAATTTGAACGGTTGTTGAATCCATTGGAATTGTTTCCTTTTGTTTTTCTGAGTCATTTTTACAAGAAGTCAATGCTAAAGCCAAAATAACCATACCTACAAGACTTTTTTTCATAATTCGTTTATTTTTTGTTATATCTATAAAATTACTAATTTTTTATGAATCAAAAACAATTCCAAAAATCATAAAATAGTATCTTTGCTTCACAAATTTTGAAAATCATGACCAATTTACAAGCAACAATAGAACAAGCTTGGGATAACCGAGCTTTATTACAAGAAGAAACTACGCAAAAAGCCATCAGAGAAGTTATCGAATTATTAGATAACGGAAAACTTCGTGTGGCTGAACCAACAAATAAAGGATGGCAAGTAAACGAATGGGTTAAAAAAGCAGTGGTGATGTATTTTCCAATTCAAAAAATGGAAACTTGGGAAGCGGGAATTTTTGAATACCATGATAAAATGGAATTAAAAAGAAATTATGCTGAAAAAGGAATTCGTGTTGTTCCAAATGCCGTAGCGCGATATGGAGCTTATATTTCAAGTGGTGTGATTTTAATGCCTAGTTATGTAAACATTGGTGCTTATGTTGACGAAGGTACAATGGTAGATACTTGGGCAACCGTAGGAAGTTGTGCGCAAATTGGAAAACATGTTCACCTTTCAGGTGGCGTTGGAATTGGTGGTGTTTTAGAACCTTTACAAGCGGCTCCAGTAATTATTGAAGATGGCGCTTTCATCGGTTCAAGATGCATCGTAGTAGAAGGCGTTCACGTAGGGAAAGAAGCGGTTTTAGGAGCAAACGTTTGCTTAACGGGTTCTACCAAAATTATTGATGTTACGGGTGATGAACCTATTGAATACAAAGGAGTTGTTCCAGCTCGTTCAGTGGTAATTCCAGGAAGTTATACTAAAAAATTCCCAGCAGGTGAGTATCAAGTGCCTTGTGCGATTATCATTGGTCAAAGAAAACCTTCAACAGATTTGAAGACTTCTTTGAACGATGCTTTAAGAGAATATAACGTTGCAGTATAATAAATGAAAGTACTTGTCATACAAATTAAGATGATTGGTGACGTACTGGCAAGTACCGTCATTTGTGAAGCTATAAAAAAACAGCACCCAAACTGCGAGGTACATTATTTGATTCAAAAAAATACGTTCCCAGTAGTGGAAAACAATCCTTTCATTGACAAAGTCTTGTTTTTTGAAGAAGACAAATACAAAGGATTAAGTGGATTATTCCTTCTAGGAACGGAATTAAAATTAGAAAAATACGATACTGTAATTGATGTTTACGGAAAATTTCAAAGTTTAATTCCAACGTATTTAAGCGGTGCTAAAAAACGAATTGGAACTTATAAATGGTATTCCAAACTCTTCTTAACCGAAACCGTTATTCCCGATACGGAATGTGATGGTACAGCAAATGCATTTCGAATTTTATTAGCTAAAACCGCTATCAATAAAGAAATTTCTCAAATTTTTCCAAAAATTCATTTGACTCCATCGGAAATTGAAACTGCTAAAAACCAGCTTGCAAATCAATTAGATGTTTCGAAAAAAATAATCATGATTAGTGTTTTAGGAAGTAGTAAAAATAAAAGTTTACCCTATGACCAAATGGCTGAAGTTTTAGATTATATTGCTTCTGTTGCTGATGTTCAATTGGTTTTTAATTATATGCCTAACCAACAAGAAGAAGCTAAAGTAATATTTGATTTGTGCAATGCAAATACGCAAACAAAAATTGTATTTGATTTTTATGTAAAAGGATTGCGCAGTTTTATAGCTGTATTGTCTCAATGTGATGCTTTAATTGGTAATGAAGGAGGCGCCACTAATATGTCAAAAGCCCTGAATATTCCAACGTTTACTATTTATGCACCATGGATAAATAGAAATTCTTGGAATATTTTCGAAGAAACTGGCTTTCATGAAATTGTACATTTAACGGATTACTATCCAGAATTGTACAATTTTAAGCATCCAAAAAAATATAAAAATCAAGCTTTGCAATGGTATAAGAAATTAAAACCTGAACTTTTTACTAACAAATTAAAGCAATTCATTGGTAAGATAAAGTAACATTTTTATTTGTGCATTCTTACTTTAATCCTTTTTAATTCCGTAAGGTGTTTGTTTTATTTTTCTATCGCGAACTTCTTTTCTAATTGCCAAATTTGCTGCTAAGGATTCAGGTGTTTTATAACCACGGGCATGATCCAAATGTAAAACAATTGCCTTATGGCGAATTTGCTTTCCTTTAACACCGTAATTTTCTAATCGTTCTCCAAATTCTCTATCTGGGCCACCATATTTCATTCTCTCATCATAGCCATTAATGGCAATCATGTCTTCTTTAAAACCAGAAGAATTACAATTATTGAATGAGGGAGTTGTAGGCGAAATAAGGTCTAAAAACTTAGCAATAATTCCGTCTGACCCTAATTTTAACGTATTTGAAAAATCTAATTTTTCAATTTTATTTAACCATTTTACATCAAAACATCTTTGAGTAATGATATCTTCTTTAGTAATTGATTTGCTGGATTTCATTGGTAATTTACAATATCCTCCAGATAAAAACCTTCCTTTTTCTGCTTGTCTTGCATGAACTTCTACAAAATCAGCTCTTGGAATACAGTCCCCATCTGTCATAATAATATATTCATTTGCAGCTTCAACTATAGCTACATTTAAAATTTCTTGTCTTCTGTAACCTAAATCTTCGTGCCACAAATGACGCACTGGAACGGGATAGTCTTTAGCATATGAATCAATCAATTCTTTTGTTGAAGACCTTGAACCATCGTCAGCAATTATTAGTTCAAAATCTTTGTAAGTTTGAACACTATATCCAATTAATACTTTTTCTAGCCATTCTTCTGCGTTATATGTACTTACTATTACTGATATTTTCATTTTGTTGTTTTTTGAAACGGATTCACTCTGGAAAAATTCCGTTTTTAATTCTAATAATATTATGCTTTTTATTGTATCTTCTGATGTCTAAATTAGCTTCAATTTTTTTTGGGTCAGCATAACCTCTTTCATGATGTAAATGTATACAAATTGCACTATACCTTATCTGTTTTGACAATATTCCCAAATTGAATAAACGCTCGCCAACTTCTCTATCTAATCCTCCATAATGCATATCTTGATTAAAACCATTTATGGCTAATAAATCATCTTTAAAAACAGAAGAATTATGTCCGTTAAATGTTTTTTTTGTTGGTGTTAACCAATTCATAAAAGTGGCAAAATAACCATTCTTTGTAAGTTTAGAAACTTTAAAGTTAGCCCTCAAGCCATTATTAACCAACCATTTAATTGAAAAACAATTTTGATTTACAATATCGTTTTCCGAAATAAGAGTTGACAATGACAAAGGTAATTTAAAATATCCACCTGATAAAAAATATCCTTTTTGTTTGTGCTTCAAATGAGTTTTAATAAAATCATTTCTAGGAATACAATCACCGTCTGAAAAAAGAAGATATTCTGCATTTGATTTCAAAATGGCTTTGTTGAGAATTTCTGACTTACGAAATCCTAAGTCTTCATGCCAAACATGTATGATTGGATATTTAAAAGAAGAAGCAAATTCTGCTAAAAGACGTTTAGTTTTTTCAGTGGAACCATCATCTGCAATTACCAATTCAAAGTCCGTTTCAGTTTGAGAACTGTAACCAATTAGCACTTTACGTAACCAATCTTCAGAATTGTATGTTGTAATTATTACAGAGAGCTTCATTAATGATGATAAAAATCGAAAGATACTACTTTTTCCAAAATTTCAATTGTTTTTTTATTTTCTTTCTTTTATTAAAATTTTGTAAAAAGTTATTCGATTCTTTCATTAAAAGTGTGTAGAAAACATCTGATTCAATTCCGTACAAAGTGGCATAAGCATCACTAAAAACTTTGTTAATATAACTGTCATTTGTTAATTTTGCAATATTCTTGGCACGTTGATTTAATGATAATTCCTTGTGAAAGCTCATCCTATTTAAATCAACCAAATAAAAATTATATTCATTTTCTCCAACTTTCTTTATCAAGGTATTTCCAGCTGTGTTATCTATAAATTCGATTCCTAGGTTGTGAATTTTATAAAAGAAATTGGCGGATTGCTTGATAATTTCATCTCGATTAGGGTAATTGGGGTCAAAAATCAAGTTGCGAAACATCAAATCTATATCTTGTTGCTCACTAAAATAATAACTTTCACTCAAGCCTAATAATGTTTTTTTTTCGTAAAAGGCATAAGGCTGAGGTGTTCCAATGTTTTTGCTCAATAAAATTTGAGCATATTCAAATGATCGTTCCGCTTTTGATTTACGGATGTAACCATATATGAGAGCATTTAAAAAGTTTGGTTTTTTAAATGATTTAATATTAATTTTAAAATCTTCAACCCTAAAAACTTTGATAACATTTCTTTTTTCCGAACCAATTAAGTCACCTTCAGTTTTAAAATTTTTTAAAAGTGAATTGAAAACAGGTTCAAATTGTTTGTATTCTGGGTGAAATATTTTTTTCATTTAATCCAAATTCATTTATAGTTACAAAAGTAAGTTTTTTTATTAATTTAGTTTATTTTTACCAAAAAAAAGCCATGTTTTATCACTTTTTAATTACACGCTTTAATTTAAAAAATCCAGATTGGGATGTAACAAAGAATAATGAAGCCCTTTTAGACGAAAAATGGATGGATGAACGATTTGAATTATTTTCTAATTATTGTTTGCCTTCAGTTATAAATCAAACAAATAAAAATTTCAAATGGTTAGTATTTTTTGATACTTCTACGAGTAAAATTTATCAAGAAAAAATTGAAAAGTTAATTGCAAACAATCCGATAATAATTCCATTTTACATTGATGGAATGACAAAATTTAATGAATCAATATTGGATTTTTTAAAAGAAAATGCAGCTGAAAAAGAATACTTGATAACTTCAAGAATTGACAATGACGATTGCATTCACAAAGATTTTATTAATGAAATACAAAAACAATTCAATAAACAAGATTTTTTAGCAATTGATGTTTTGAATGGTTATACCTTACAGATAGAACCAAATTTTATTATTGGCAAAAAGGAACATATTTTTAATCCATTTATTAGCTTGATTGAGCGTAATGTGAATCCAAAAACAGTTTGGCACTATGTTCATAATATGTGGAAAAAGGAATCTAGAATAATACATCTAAATGAAAACAGATTATGGCTTTCAATTATACATGGAAAAAATAAAGTAAATGAGTTTGATGGTTATGGTAATATAAAATGGAAGGATTTAAGAAGTAATTTTATAGTTTCTGAAATCAAAGATAATGAAATAGCAAATAACCAACTTGCTTTCTCTAAATGGTGGCTTTTAAGTTTAAAAAATTACCTATATGTTAAGTCAGTTTTAGCAAGTAAACAACTAAAAAAGAAATTAGGAATTTATAAAGTTAAATAAAATGAAAATCACATTAATATCTTTCGATAATTGGGGCTTTAATAAAAACATCTTGGAAACTTTAAAGAACCAAAATCATATCGTGAATCACATAGATTTTAGTAAAGCTTCTTATAAGTATCCCACTTTTTTTCATAAAATTTACAATTTTATTTTAAAAGCATTTTTCAAACAAAACTTAAAGACTAAGTTTTATGGAAAGTTTATTCTAAATGAATTAGAAAAAATAAATGAAAAACAAGATTTAATATTAACAATAAAAGGTGATTTCATTGCTCCTGAGTATGCAAAAAAAATAAAAAACTATACTGATGTATCTATAGCTTTTTTTAATGACAATACGAGAAGATGTCCTAAAATAATTCGGGTAATTTCATGTTTCGATAAAGTTTATTCATTTGAAAGAGAAGATTGTCAAAAGTACAACTTAGAATTCAAAACGAATTTCATTTATAATTTTAAAGAGAAAACTACTGCAATCAAAACAAATAACTTTGAAGTTTTTAATATTTCGTCTTATGGCAAGCGAAGTAACTTAATAATTGATATTGCTAAAAATCTTAAACAAAATAAAATATCATATAAATTCTTTATTTTTGACAAAAAGAATAATCTAAAAAATAATGAATATGTAGATGTTATTCGAAAAACAGTTCCATTAGATGTTGTTAACGACTATATTGAAAAATCAAATGTTCTTTTAGATATTCATAGAGAAAACCAAAAAGGTTTGTCGTTTAGAGTTTTTGAAAGTTTAGGACTTCATAAAAAATTGATAACTACAAATCCCGACATTAAAAATTATGATTTCTTCAACGAAAAAAATATATTAATTATAGATACTAAAAATCCTGAAATTCCATTAAATTTTATTAACTCACCCTATGAGGAAATTCCTGAAAAAATATTGAATAAATATTTGGTTTCTAATTGGTCAGCTTATTTTATAAATCATGTCAATAACTAAAGATATTAAAAAAGTAATTTACTTTCTAAAAAATAAATTAAACGCAAGTAAATATAAGAAAGCAAAAGAAAATTACTTTAATCTAAATTACAAAAATACCAAAAGGTTAATTGTTTTTTTTGTACCAACTGGCACCTACAGAGTAAGTGGTGGTATTCTCTCTATTTGTAGTATTTATAGAATTGTAAAAAATCTAAAAAATATTCACAATTGTGATGTTATTGCTAGTTATTTGCCAAATAAGAAAGATGATGATTTTATGTATAGAACATTTGAAAACGAAATGGTTATATACAACTTTTATGAAATTCAAAAGAAATTTCCAAATCTTGATTATATTCAAGTTCATATCCCAGAAATAATGGTTTCAAACTTCAAAAAAAAACAGAATAAGTTAAAACTATTTTACCAATTCATAGATAAAATAAAAGTTAAAGAGTTAAATATTTTGAATCAAAATGATCTTTTTATGCCTAGCATTGATTATATTAACTTTGTGAAATCAAAATTTGACTTTGCAACCATAACAGTTGCCCATAAAAAATATGCAACAAGTGAAAAAAGAAATGAATACAACTTACCCTTACACTTATTATCACCTTGGCTTAACCCAATTCCATATCAAGTAAAAACTTTTGAAGAAAAAGAAAACCTGATTATTTACTCACCAGATAAAATTCAATGGATTCCAAACGAAACTAAACTAAGAAAAGAAGACATCATTAATAATCTAAAGTTAAAACTACCAAAGTATACATTTAAAGAAATTAAAGATTTAAAATACGACGATTATAAAGAATTAGCATCAAAAGCAAAATTTTCAATTACCTTTGGCGAAGGACTAGACGGCTATTTTATTGAAACGGTATTTTCTGGAGGAATTTCTTTTGCGGTATATAACCCATACTTTTTTTCTGATGAATTTAAAGATCTTGAAACGTTATTCAGCTCATTCAATGAATTAAATGATAAAATAGCTGATAAAATTATTTCTCTTGAAAATTCTAGTAATTATAATGAGGTGCATAATAAAATTAGTAGTATTGTAAATAACATATACAGTCTTAATCATTTAGAAAATGATTTAATAGAATTTTACACAAAAAAATATGACTTTGAATAATAAAATTAACGTTACAAAATCTTTTTTTCCTCCATTAAAGGAGTACAACTCTTATTTAGAAAGAATTTGGAGTAACGAATGGCTAACAAATAGAGGTGAATTAACACTTGAATTAGAGGAAAAGTTAAAAGTTAAACTAAAAACAAATAATATTTTAATTACCAATAATGGAACAATTCCATTGCAAATTGCTTTAAAATTATTAGGAAATTATGGAGAAATTATAACAACTCCATTTTCTTATGTAGCAACAACATCATCTATTGTTTGGGAAAACTGCAAACCAGTTTTTGTTGATATTGATCCAGAACATTTAACTATTGATGAAAATAAGATTGAAGCTGCAATTACGCCAAAAACAACTGCAATTTTAGCCACTCACGTTTTTGGAAATCCTTGTAAAACAGAAGTTATTGAACAAATAGCTAAAAAATACAACTTGCATGTTATTTATGATGCTGCTCATTGTTTTGGAGTATTTTATAACAATCAATCTATATTTAATTATGGAGACATAAGCACGTGTAGTTTTCACGCAACAAAAATCTTTCATACTGGTGAAGGTGGTGCAATTTTTTGCAACGATAAAAATTTATTTGATAAAATTTACTACTCTCATAACTTTGGTCATGACGGACCATTAAACTTCCATGGATTAGGTATTAACGCTAAAATTTCTGAATTACAATCCGCTATGGGACTGGCAGTTTACAATCATATTGAAGAAATATTTCAAGAAAGAAAAAAAATAGTAGCTATTTATGATCAATATTTAAACTTTAATAAAATAGATAGAATAAAAATCAGAGAAAACACTACTTGGAATTATAGCTATTATCCTATTATTTTTAAAACAGAAGAAGATTTGATAGTTGTAATGGATAAACTCAATAATCAGAACATTTACCCAAGACGCTATTTTTACCCTTCATTAAATAAAGTAGCATATACAAAAGGTGAATCAATGCCAATTTCTGAATCAATTTCCTCTAGAATATTATGCTTGCCTTTGTATAAAGATTTGTCTGAAGTTGATGTTCAATTAATCATTAAAATAATAAATGAATAGTCAAATATGCTAATTATAGGAGCAAAAGGTCATGCTAAAGAAGTTTTTGATGTATGTTTAGATTCTAATCAAGTAATTACTCATTTTTTTGACAATGTCAGTAAGGATAACCCAAAAGATTTGTTTGGAGTAAATATTATAGATGATTTTGATAAAGTTCAAGTCATTTTTGATAGTAATGTAAATGCAATATTAGGATTAGGTGGTCCCATCAATCGCTACAAACTTTACCATAAATTTCTATTATTAGCAACAACATTTCACAATTGTATTTCTAAAACAGCAGTTGTTAGTAATAGTGCAAATCTACTAGAGGGTCTTAATATTATGAATTTTGCATTCATTGGCGCAAATGTTTCAATAGGAAAAGGTTGTTTAATTAATTGTCGCGCCTCTGTTCATCATGACTCAATTATTGGTAATTTTGTTGAAATAGCGCCAAGTGCAGAAATTCTTGGTAATTGTAAAATCAATGATTTTAGTTATATAGGTGCAAATGCCACTATTTTACCAAAGGTTACCATTGGTAGTAATGTGATAGTTGCTGCTGGTGCAGTAGTTACAAAAGACGTTCCTAGTAATTGTATGGTTGCTGGAATTCCAGCTAAAATAAAAAAAGAAATTGAACCTCTTAACTTTTAATATGAACGATATCAACACCGAAATCCACAACGCGTTCGAAGTCATCAAAAACGGAGGCATTATTTTATATCCTACAGACACCGTGTGGGGAATTGGCTGCGATGCTACTAATGAAGAGGCAGTAAAAAAAATTTTCGCACTAAAACAACGTGCCGAATCTAAAAGTATGATAGTGCTAGTTAATGGCGAACGCATGATGCACCAAGTGTTTAATGAAATTCCAGAAGTAGCTTGGCAAATCCTAGATTTTTCAGAAAAACCAACTACTTTAATTCTTGATAAGCCCAAAAATATAGCCAAAAACCTTATTGCAGAAGATAATTCTTTGGCTGTGAGAATGGTCAAAGAACCTTTTTGTTATAAATTAATGGAACGCATGAAAAAACCATTAGTTTCTACTTCGGCTAATATTTCCGGAATGTTTACTCCAAAATCTTTTAAAGAAATTAGTCCTGAAATTATAAAAGGTGTGGACTATGTAGTAAATTTGCAGCACGATAAAATTTGCGATAAACCTTCAACTATTATCAAATTAACATTAGATAGCCAAGTAAAAGTAATTCGCAAATAAAAATGTTCCAAGTTTAAAGTTTTCCAACTTGAAGCCTTAAACTTGATACTTGAAACAAAAAGCATGAATTACAAACAACATTTAGAACATAACATCTTCAAAATCATTTCGCAAGCAGCACAAGAACTTAACTTGGAATGCTATGTGATTGGTGGTTTTGTTCGTGATATTTTATTAAACCGAGACCATAAAAAAGACATTGATATTGTTGCTGTAGGCAGCGGAATCGAACTGGCTTTAAAAGTCTCTGAACTAATTCCGTTTCATCCAAAAGTCCAAGTTTTTAAAAACTACGGAACCGCCATGTTGCGCTTCGATGATATTGATGTGGAGTTTGTAGGCGCTAGAAAAGAATCCTACACTCATGACAGCCGTAATCCTTTGGTAGAAAACGGAACGTTAAAAGACGATCAAGAACGAAGAGATTTCACAATAAACGCCTTAGCTTTTTCCTTAAATTCTGAAAATTTTGGAGATTTAGTGGATCCTTTTAATGGTGTAGAAGATTTGAAAAACAAAATCATCAAAACACCTTTAAATCCTGATATTACCTATTCAGATGATCCGTTGCGAATGATGCGAGCGATTCGTTTTGCAACCCAATTGAATTTTGAAATCGAAACCACGTCATTACAAGCAATTTCCAAAAACAAAGAAAGAATTAACATCATTTCTGGCGAACGAATCGTTGATGAATTACATAAAATTTTAGCCTCTAATAAACCTTCCATCGGGTTTTTACATTTGTACCAAACCGGTTTGTTGGACATCATTTTACCCGAATTAACCGCTTTAAATAATGTAGAAGAAGTAGAAGGTCATACGCACAAAAATAACTTTTATCACACATTAGAAGTGGTGGATAATATTTGTCCCAATACGGATGATGTTTGGTTGCGTTGGGCAGCTTTATTACACGATATTGGAAAAGCACCAACAAAGAGGTTCAACAAAAAACAAGGTTGGACCTTTCACGGACACGAATTTTTAGGTGGAAAAATGGTCAAAAAAATATTTGAACGTTTGCACATGCCATTGAATCACAAAATGAAATTTGTGCAAAAAATGGTAATGATGAGTTCACGACCTATTGTAATTGCTGAAGAAATTGTGACTGATAGCGCCGTTCGTAGATTGGTTTTCGATGCTGGCGAAGATATTGATAGCTTGATGACCTTGTGCAAAGCAGATATCACCACAAAAAATCCAAAGAAATTTCAGAAATACCACAAAAACTTCGACATTGTAAAACAGAAAATTGTTGAGGTTGAAGAAAAAGACCGCGTTCGAGTGTTTCAACCACCAATTTCAGGCGAAGAAATCATGGAAATATTTGGATTAAAACCTTGTAGAGAAATTGGAATATTAAAAGAAGCCGTGAAAGAAGCCATTTTAGAAGGTGAAATTCCAAACGAATACGAAGCAGCAAAAGCTTTTGTTCTTATGAAAGCAGAGAAAATGGGATTAAAAAAAGTTTAACTAACGTTTGAATTAATTTCAATTGTAATTTCTTAATTTTACTAAAAATATAGAGTTATGGACATTGATAACTTAAAAATAGAAATTATACAGCGAATTATTGATTCCAATGATACATTTTTGTTATTGAAAATTAAAGAAATTTTAGTGCTGCCAACAGATTCAATTGGACTAAACGAACCGCAAACCGTATACGAAACATCTTCTACTAAATTTGTCTTAAACGATTGGCAAAAAGCAAGAATCAAAAAAGCAAAGCAACAAATTGAAAATGGTGAGTTTTTAACGGAAGAAGAAGCAGCAATCGAAATACAAAAATGGTTCGAAGAAGAAGAAAAGTTATATGGACAGTAGAAGCTCTTTCGACCAAAAAAAGTCTGTATAAATATTGGAATTTAAGGAATAAATCAACGCTTTTTTCAAAGAAGTTAGAATTACTTTTTAAAGAAAGAACAAATCAAATAGCTCATTTTCCTGAGAGCTCAATAGAAATTTCTGCTAATTTGAGAATGGTTTTAGTCCGCGATTATTATTTGATTTTTGAGTTTGATGACACCATGATTAAAGTATTAGACATTTGGTATACTAGACAAAACCCTGAAAATTTTCCTGTAAAATAAAATGAAAACAAATAAATCAGTCATTTATTGGCTACTTTCCGGTTGTGTGTTGTTGTTTATAATGGTAATGGTAGGCGGAATTACCCGATTGACCAATTCAGGATTATCCATGACCGATTGGCATTTGATAACCGATACGTTTCCGCCAACAAGCGAAGAAAAATGGGTGGAAGCTTTTGAAGAATACAAGAAGTTTCCTGAATACCAAAAAATTAACCAATTTCAATCCGGTGGATTTACGTTAGACGATTATAAATTCATCTACTTTTGGGAATGGTTCCACCGTTTTATTGGAAGAATTATTGGAATTGTTTTTATCATTCCGTTTGTGTATTTCTTGATTAAAAGAAAGCTGGATAATGAAACCATAAAAAAGTGTATCATTCTTCTTTTCATGGGCGGATTTCAAGGATTTTTGGGTTGGTTCATGGTGAAAAGTGGCTTGGTTGACAATCCTGATGTGAGTCATTACCGTTTGGCTTTGCACTTAACGTTTGCTTTTATCACATTTGCTTACACGTTTTGGGTAGCATTGGATTTAATGTATCCAGAAAAAGTACAACCAAATCTTCATCTGAGAAAAATTGCTAGAATAGCCCTAGTGGTATTGATTATCCAAATTATTTACGGTGGTTTTGTGGCTGGATTAAACGCTGGCTTAATTCACAACCATTGGCCACTAATGAGCGATGGACAGTTTTTCCACGAAAGTATTTTATTAGAAGAATCTAATTTACTAAAAGCCTTTACGGAAGGGAAAAGTGGTATTCAATTTTTCCATCGAACTTTTGCTTATGTTGTGGTCGCGTCTATACTTTGGTTGTATTTCAGAAGTAGAAAATTTGCTTTGACAGTTTCTCAAAAAAGTGGATTAAACGTATTGTTAGTAGTTGTTTTTGCACAATTTGCTTTGGGTGTTTTCACTTTATTGTATCATGTACCGCTTTGGTTGGGATTAGCACATCAATTAGTTGCTTTTATTTTATTATCTGCCATGACTTTTGTTTTGCATCGATTTTCAAAATAAAAACGTACTTTTGCGCCCCTGACTATATTGTCGCAATTCTTTGTTACTCAACTTAAATGTCAAAATTAAATGCCAATGATAAATTTTTAGATTTATCAGATTACGGAAGATCGTTTGGAAGATTTTTTGCTCTTCAACTAAAAGAGACTCGTTTTACAGCCATTCATGTAACCTTGCTTTTTGGGATTTCCGGGCTCATTGCGGTGTATTGCATTTTAAACCAGCACTATTTTGCTGCTGCATTTTTTATCATTTTAAAATCAGGAATTGATGCTGCCGATGGAGAATTGGCACGATTAAAAAATTCGCCTTCTTATGTGGGAAGATATTTAGATAGCGTGTTCGATATTTTTCTAAATTTTCTTTTTTTAATGGCCATTTATTTGGCTTCAGAAACTCCTTTTTGGGTAGCTTTACTTGCTTTTATTAGCATACAACTCCAAGGAACACTTTACAATTATTACTATGTAATTTTGAGAAATAAATCGGTTGGTGGTGATACTACAAGTAAAATTTTTGAGTACAAAACCCCAAAAGCGTTACCCGGTGAAACTCAAAAAGCCGTCAATATTTTGTTTGGCATTTATACAATTGTTTATGGTGTATTTGATAAAATTATTCATTTTTTAGACCCAGAAGCTTATAAAGTAAAAACATTTCCAAACTGGTTCATGACGTTGCTTTCCCTTTACGGATTAGGTTTTCAATTATTGATCATAGCAGTAATGTTGCCTTTTGGTTGGATTGAATGGATTGCCCCATTTTTTGTGGTTTATTCGTTTCTTATTCTGGTGTTAATTGGTATAAGAAAAAAAATTATAGGTTAGCCTAACCATTGTTTAAAATCTGCAACGCGTTCTCTTGCAACAATAACTTCATCTTCTTTGTAAGTGGATAAAATTATTTTCAATCTTGAATTTGAATGCATTTGAATTTCCTTAATTGCTTTTAGTGGCACAATAAATTTTCTATTGATTCTGAAAAAATCTTTAGGATTAATTTCGTTTTCCAAAATTTCTAAAGTAGTATCCAGCAAATAATCCCGATTATCGATGGTGTGAAGGTAAGTTCCCTTGTTTTCGCTATAAAAACACTCCACTTCATCAATTGTAATAACCTTTAATTGGTGGCCAATTTTAATCGAAAAACGTTTTTTGTATTCCTTCTCCACAGGATTGACCAGCATGCGTTTTATTGCTTCAAAATCTAAACTCGAAATCGTATTTTTTTGAAATTGATTTTTGAATTTTGAAATTGCAATTGAAAGTTCGTCTTCATCAATAGGCTTTAACAAATAATCAATGCTGTTCAATTTGAAAGCTCGCAAAGCATATTCATCATAAGCTGTGGTGAAAATTATGGCACTATTAATATGTTGCTGCGCTTTGTCTAAGTACTCAAATATCTCAAACGACAAACCATCAGACAATTGAATGTCTAAAAAAATCAAATCAGGATGCGGATGATTTTGGAACCAAATAATAGCTTCTTCTACAGAATGCAACATGTTTTGCACTTGTAATCCCAATTTTTCTATTTTCCGTTGCAACAATCGTGCTGCTGGTTTTTCGTCTTCGATGATGAGTATGTTCATTGTTATTTTGTTTCAGGTTTAAAGTTTCAGGTTAAAGTTTTCAAGTTTCAGGTTTTAACTGAACACTAATCCCGATAGCTATCGGGAGAAAACTGCGACTAACTATTCCCATTTGCTTTTTTCTTTTTCCATGAATTCTTTGATTTTTTTCTCTTCCCAATTTTTTCCCATAATCCATTCGGGCATGAAGGTTGATAATCCGTGAGCGGCTAAGCCAATTCCCCAGAAAAAGGCGGTAAAGAAATTTTGAATTTGGAAGTAACTTTCTCCTGGTTTTAAGCTTTGGACATTAAGTATGACAATAGCAATATTTATCACCACATACACTAAAGCATGTGTATAAAATCCTTTGATTTGTTTTACGCGTTTTACGGCTCTTTCGTAACGTTCTTTTTCAATATAATTTGTTTCCATGATGTTTTGTTTTAAAGTTATTGCCATTGGTTTTGTGAGTTTTTTTCTTTGTCCAAAATTTCCTGAATTTTACGTTCTTCCCAGGATTTTCCGTATCCAAAAACGCTTAAACCGTGAAATAATAATCCTAATCCCCAGCCAAACATTGGGAACCAAAACCATTGGAATTTAGAATAAGTGCTCAAATTGATAATGATTAAAACCGGAATTACTATCGCATATGAAATTAAATTTCCGTAGAATTCTTTGATATCTTTTACTCTTTTTTTTGCTTTTTCGTAAGCTTGTATTTCGTTATAAGTTGTTGTATTTTCCATGATGGTTATTTGTTTAGTCAAAAGGGGAAGATGGACAGAAAAAGTAGCGGTTGTTTCCTGAATTTTCACTTTTCTGTTGGTCAAAATTGCATATCGGTTGACAATATTTTGTAGGCCAACGCCTTTTCTATCTTGTAAAACTTCCTTTTTTTGAAGGTTGTTAGTAATAATTAATTCGTTGTTTGCAACTGAAATTTTTACATGAAGTGGTTTTGTTGCGCTCACCACATTGTGTTTGATGCAGTTCTCTAAAATTAGTTGTAAGGATAGCGGTACTACTTTAGCTTCGTCGTTTGCTGCAAGTTCTGGAATTTCAAATGTAATGCTGTTTTCAAATCGCATTTTTAATAAATTCATATAGGTTTTGGCAAACTGTAATTCTTCGGCTACCGAAATTAATTCTTTGTCTTTCTGTTCCAAAACATAGCGGTACACTTTTGAAAGTGAAGTAGTAAACTTCTGTGCATTTTCTGGATTTTCTTCGATTAAAGAACTCAAAACATTCAAACTATTGAAAAGAAAATGTGGATCAATTTGGTTTTTTAAACTTTCAAACTGGGCTGAAGCCACATTGGCAATGATTTTTTGTTCTTTTAATTTGTTTTCTTGATAGGCTTTATAAAAATAAAAAGCGTGAATGCCTAAAGTAATAACAAATGTAATTATAATTGAAATAAAATAATTGGAGGGCTTTTCTTCAACTATAAAAGCATGTATATTTCTTCCTTCAATTATTACATCTTCTAAAATACGAAGCAGAAAAATTATTAGTAATGAAACTATAAAAGAAACGGCAAAACCTGTAATAATTCTTTTTTTTGAAAATCTATTAGTTTGGTAAATGTCATCTAATTTAATAAATAGTACCGCATTTGAAAAATAAAGGGAATAACCGTAGAGCATTGTGTAGAGAAATTGCCAAGCTAAACTTTCATTGAAACCAATTGTTCCTCCTGAAAGTAGTCTTATGACGATTAAAACTACAAATACTATTAGCATTATGTATGTTGCTCTAGGAAATTGTTGAATTAATTTATCAAACATAATTTTTTTATTTGCAATTCTTTAGTTCATTTTGTGCTCTATCTAATCCCCAATTAGGATGCAAATTAGATTCAGGTTTAAAAGTAGCAAAAAGTTCGATTGCTTTTTCAATCTGGGCACACATTGTAGCAGTATCTTGCCCAAAATATTCGGCCATTCCTTTTTCAAATGAAGCTTTTTGGAATACAACTCTTGGATTTTCAGGTGCAATTTTATAGGCTTTGTTCAAAATATACATTACATCACCCGAGAGTTTTTGTCCGTTTGTCATGGGATCGTAAACAATGTAAGCAGTGTGAATCATGGCTTGCATTATTAAAATCTCTGGGTTGTCTGATTCTGTTTTGTTACAAATGTCTAGTGCTTTTTGTGCTTTTTTTAATAACAATTCCATTTTAATTTTGTCTTGTTCTTCAAAAGCTTCTGTGGTATTAATGAGCGCTAGGTAATAATTAGGCAACCAATTGTTTTGTTCTTTTAGCGCAATTTGTTCTAATTGAGCAACGGCTTCTACTGGTTTTCCTCCATTCCAAGTTTGTAAGGCTTTGCCCATTACTTGTTCAAATGGTGTTTGAGCCTGCATTAATGAGGCAACAAATAATGCGATAATGGTGATGATTTTTGTCATAATGTTAAAATTTTAAGTTATTATTTCTGATTGATGGTACAAAGTTGCAGTGAATTTTTAGGGTATAAAAAACAGAATAACCGAACTGTTGAATTTTCAGGATGAATTGTAAAAAGTTCAATTTTTAAAATATTTCATTTGCACTAACTGATTTTCAATTCATTAAAAAACAAAACAAAAAAACATTAAAATTTATTAAAAAATCTTTTGTACATATAAAAAATCCTTCTATATTTGCACTCGCAATTACGAAATGATTGCGCGACTTATTGGAGAAATGGCAGAGTGGTCGAATGCGGCAGTCTTGAAAACTGTTGACTGTAACAGGTCCGGGGGTTCGAATCCCTCTTTCTCCGCGGAAATAGAAAACCGGTTCAGAAATGAATCGGTTTTTTTTGTGCTTGGTTTTTTCTGGAACACAGATTAGAAAAATTGAGGAAATCTTTAAAATTCTAACAACGGCTGTGTCACCCTGAGCGAAGACGAAGGCTTATGGATGATAGATTTTTTTGGGTGTTAATTTGATAGCACAATGTTTCACAATGTTTTACACAAAGTTTCACAATGTTAAATAACTGCGACTGTGAACTGCGACTGAACACTTTTTAAAGAACGCGGATGACGCAGATTTGACTGATTTTCGCTGATTTTTTTTGAGTCTTTGTCCGCTAAAGCGGAAGCGGATTGAAGCGGATTTAGCTGCGACTGTTTTCTCGCAAAGGTTAGAGGTGCAATGGTTTTGGAATTTAATATTAGTTTTTTTGAAAATTGTTTAAGCTAAAAAATTATTTGAAGGAATGTCCCCTTGAGGGGACTATAGGGGTGTTACGCTTTTACTTTGTAGCACAATGTTTCACTATGTTTTGCAAAAAGTTTCACTATATCTAAAATACTGAAACATCCCCCTAACCCCCTTCGAAGGGGGAATTCTTTCTTATACTTTTAGTTTGTTCTGAAGTCTTTTACTGCTACTGTTAACTTTTCAGGAACGCGGATAAAGCAGATTTAAAGGATTGACACGGATTTTTATTTTAAAGTTTAGTCCGCTAATGCGGAAGCGGATTGAAGCGGATTTAGCTGCGACTGTTTTCTCGCAAAGGGTAGAGGCGCAATTGTTTTGGAATTTAATATTATTTTTTTGAAAATTGTTTAAGCTAAAATATATTTGAAGGAATGTCCCCTTGAGGGGACTATAGGGGTGTTACGCTTTTACTTTGTAGCACAATGTTTCACTATGTTTTACACAAAGTCTCACAATGTTTTAAAAACTGTAATTGAAAGCTTTAATAGCTCGCAAAGGCGCAAAGATTTTTTAAATTTTTACAATTTCTTAAATCTGTGTTCCAAAACAGAGAATAGATTATTGAACTTGTTATTGAACTTGATTTTTGAACTTGATATTGAACTTGAATTTTGAACTTGATATTGAACTTGATTTTATAATGTTTTTGTTTCAACATTTCAGAAATAATTTACATAACTAAAAAAAGCAATAAACTTTAAAAGTTACAGTAAAATCAATACTTTACAAAGCTTTGTTGTAAGTGCTACAATTAAAAACCTTTTTTTAAGTTGTTGAAAAACAACAATTTAAATTAGGTGCAAAAAAACTGACAAAACTTCAAATTGTTAAAAAATTGCTTTAATTGTGAATAAGTTTGTCTTTCATTTTTCATTTCAAATGCTAAACTTTGTAGTTGTCAGTTAGGCATGAATTCCGAAGATAATGCACTATGACAAAATGTATATTTTTTTAATTTAAACGTGAA
>Ga0209278_1000340_pt1 | contig 41166 bp, 20 predicted proteins | sample JI81BgreenDNA_FD_187504 | JGI IMG/M metagenome (GOLD analysis project Ga0209278, IMG submission 187504) | Wastewater effluent complex algal communities from Wisconsin, to seasonally profile nutrient transformation and Carbon sequestration -... | ecosystem: Engineered > WWTP > Effluent > Algae...
TGCCGCCCGGCTGGTGCGCATCGTCACCAATCCGGCCCACGCCCTCAGCTACAAGATCGAGCGCGACACCCAGTTCCGCGACACGGTGGTGACGCTGCTGATCGACAACAGTGGCTCCATGCGCGGCCGGCCGATCTCCATCGCCGCCATCTGCGCTGATATCCTGGCGCGCACGCTGGAGCGCTGCGCGGTGAAGACCGAGATCCTGGGCTTCACCACGCGGGCCTGGAAGGGCGGGCAGAGCCGCGAAGCGTGGCTGCAGGCGGGCCGTCCGGCCAAACCGGGGCGGCTGAACGACTTGCGCCATATCGTCTACAAGCAGGCCGATGCGCCGTGGCGGCGGGCGCGCAAGAATCTGGGCCTGATGATGCGCGAAGGCCTGCTGAAAGAGAATATCGACGGCGAGGCGCTGCTGTGGGCGCACGACCGGTTGGTGGCCCGCAACGAAGACCGCCGCATCCTGATGGTGATTTCCGATGGCGCGCCGGTCGATGATTCAACGCTGAGCGTGAACAGCGGCAATTATCTGGAACGGCACCTGCGCGCCGTGATCAAGCACATCGAAACCAAGAGCCCGGTCGAACTGATCGCCATCGGCATCGGCCACGACGTGACCCGCTATTATCGCCGCGCCGTCACCATAATGGATGCCGAACAACTGGGCGGCACCATCATCGACAGCCTGGCCGCGCTGTTCGAGGAAGGCGGCAGCCAGGGCCGTGGTGGCAAGCGGGGCGGCGGCCGCCGCTGAAAAGCCTGTCGTTATCGATCCCGGCCGCCTGATAAGCCAGGGCCGCAACCCTGACGTTGCGCCTGCGTAGCTACCCCTACAAGCCGCTGGCGCATCGATTCAAAATGGGCTTAGATAGCGTCAAGAAGACGAGTGGTCGCAACACAACCGTTGCTGGGGGAATGGCGTGATGAGGGACCGGGGCCTGTCAGCGACCGTGCTGTCGCCGATGCAGCATGCCTGTTTGCGGCGCGTGCTGATGGCGTTGCCTTTGTTGCTGCTGCCAGCCACTGCGGCCTTGGCACAAGCTGCGAGCACGGGTGTGCCGACCCGCGAAGAAATTGATCCCACCCGCCGACAGACCTTCACTCAGCCCAGCCGCCTGATCGTTGATGGCGATATCGAACGCAGCCCCTGCGCGCTGGCCGATCCGGCTTATGCCAACGTCAAGCTGACCATCACGCGCGCTGAGTTCAACAATCTTGGCCCCGTGCCGGCCGGCGATCTTGAAGGCTATTGGAAGCCGCTGGCGGGCAAGGAAGTGCCAGTATCGGCGCTGTGCGAGATCCGCGATGCCGCTGCCACCCATTTGCGTCGGCTGGGCTATCTGGCCGCCGTGCAGGTGCCGGCGCAGCGCATCGAAGGCGGCGTGGTGCGCTTTGAAGTGCTCTATGCCCGGCTCACGGCGGTGCGGCTGCGCGGCGATGCCGGCCGCAACGAGGGCCAGGTGGCGCGTTATGTGAAGAAGCTGGCCACTGGCCAGCCGTTCAACCGCATCGAGGCCGAACGCTATCTGCTGCTGGCGCGCGACATGCCCGGCATGGATGTGCGCCTTGCCCTGAAACCGGCTGGCGGTGCGGCAGGTGACATGGTGGGCGAAGTGAGCGTGCGGCGCCGGCCGATCGAGGCCGATCTGGTGCTCAGCAACCTCGCCCCATCGCAAACCGGGCCGTATGGCGGCCAGGTGCGCGTGCAGGCGCATGGCCTGACCGGCCTTGGCGATCACAGTTTCATTTCCTATTACACCACGTCCGATTTCGATGAGCAGCAGGTGCTGCAGGCCGGGCATGATTTCGCCATCGGCGGTGAAGGGCTGCGGTTTGGCGGCCGGGTGACGCAGGCGTGGACCCGGCCCGGCCTCGGCCCGGCCGTCCCCGATGTTGATGCCAACACCTTCTTTGCCAATATCGAGGCGAGCTATCCGTTCAAGCGCAGCCAGGCCGCCACGCTGGTGGGCCGCGCCGGCTTTGATCTGGTCAATCAGCGGGTAGAATTCGATGGGGCGCCGCTATCGCGTGATCGGCTGCGCGTGGCCTATGCCCGCCTTGATGGCGAATGGCAGGACATGCGCGGCCGCGGCCCCGGCGGCACCACCGCCTGGCGGCTGGGGGCCAGCCTTGAACTGCGGCAAGGCCTGGATGTGTTCGGCGCCAGCCCGGATTGCCTGGCCAATCCGGCAGTGTGTGCCGGGGCCGGCGTGGTGCCGCCCAGCCTGATCAGCGGCAGCCCGACGGCGACCGTGCTGCGCTTTACCGGCCTTGCCGAATTGCGCCTTGGCAGGAAACTCACCATCGCCGTCCAGCCGCGTGGCCAGGTCGCCAGCGGCGCCCTGTTCGGCTTTGAACGCTTTGCGCTCGGCAACTATACCGTGGGCCGCGGCTATGATCCCGGCGTGTTGACCGGCGATGATGGCGCCGCCTTCAACACCGAAGTGCGGATTGATCCCGTCGTGGTGTCGGAAGACTGGAAGCTGGCAGCGCAGCCTTATGTGTTCGTCGATGCCGGCTGGGCCTGGTTGCGCGGGTTGGGGCCAACCCTGGCCAATCCGGTGAGCCTGGTTTCGGCCGGCGGCGGGGCGCGGCTGGTGTTCAGCGATCGTGCCCGCCTGGATGTGGGCGGCGCTGTCGCTCTGAAGGATGCCGGCCCCACCCGTGCCGGCGATGTGCGAATGCTGGTGACCTTTACCACCCGCCTGCTGCCCTGGAGGACCCGCTGATGCGCCTGTTCGATGAAAGCGCCCCGGCTCGCAGCAACGCTGCCCGCGCGGCCACCCGCCTGACATTGGGGGCATCGCCGGCCGTTCTGGCCGCCATGCTGGCCTTGCAGCCGCAGGTGGCCCAGGCTCAGGCCTTCCAGGGCACCGAAACGGTGATTCTGGGCAGCGTGAGCCGCGGCACCAGCGGCAACAATGATTTCTTCACCGTCGACGCGCTGCAAAACACCATCAACTGGACGCCCACCGACACGGCGATCAGCGCGGCGCCAATCGATTTCCTGCCGGCTGGCGCCTTCGCCAGTTTCACGGGCGGGTCAGGCACCAACGGTGCCAATTACACCGTGCTCAACCGCATCATCGCGGCCGATCCCACCCGCGCCATTGCGTTTGCGGGCACGGTGAGCAGCGACGCCGCTGGTCGCATCTGGTTCTATGCGCCGGGCGGCCTGTTGCTCAACGGCGGTTCGCAGTTCAACGTGGGCGGCCTGCTGCTCACCGCCAATGATCCCGTTGGCGCTGCCGCCGGCCTGCCCTACCTGAACGCGGCCAACCAGTTCCAGTTGCAGGCCGCCAGCGGCAGCACGGCCGGCGTGGTTGTCAACGGCGGCGCGACGATCAACACCAGCAGTTACATGATCGCGGTGGCGCCGCGCTTCACCATGAACGGCGCCGCCACGGTCGGCACGTCTGCGGCGCTGGTCGCGGCCGAAGATGCCAGCTTCACCCTGAATGGCGGGCTGTTCGATATCACGGCCAATATCGGCACAACCGCCGGCGGCACCAGCGAAGTGCGCGGCAGCATCACCGGGCCGGGCGGCATCAGTGGCCAGGGCGTGTTCAGCCGCATCTACATGATGGCAGTGCCGCGCAACAACGCGATGACGCTGCTGATCACCGGCGGCGCGCAGCTGGGCTTTGCCGTGGCCAATGCGGCTGACATCGATGGCAATGCCGTCGTCCTGTCGGGCGGATATGATATTGTCGGCACACCGGCGGGCCAGGGAGTCACCCAATATGGTCTGACGCCGGTGGCGGGCAGCAACGCCGCGGTCACGCTCAGCATCGACAACGCCGATTTCACGTCCAATCTCACCCTGCGGTCGAAGGATGTGGCCCAGGTGCAATCGGCGACCGGCTCAAGCAACTTCGCCGCCAACCTGAACGTTCTGGCCGATGGCCCGGCGATCGTGCGCGGCCTGTCGGGCAATGTGCTGACGGTGGCCGGCAATCTGATTGCCGATGCCTCCACCCAATTCACCGGCGGCATCGATGGTGCCAGCCGTACTGCCGGCATTGCCGAAGTGAGCGCCTCTGGCGGCGGATCGGTGCAGGTTTCGGGCAATACGTTCGTCTATGCCGTTGGGGTTGGCAATAATTCATCGAGCACCGGTATTGCCGGCGGCACCGGTACCGGCGGCAACGCCATCGCAGGTGCATTCGGCGGCAGCTTGCGCACCGGTTCGTTGACTATCGATGCCAGTGGCGTTGGCGGCATTCCCCTTGACGGCGTCAGCGGCAGCGGCCTGGGCGGCACTGCCCGCTTGCAGGTGGATCCCGATGGCACGCTGACCATGGGCGGCGACTTGCTGGTTTCATCAGGCGGTTTTGCGGATACGGGCAGCCTCGGGCGCCAATCGGGCAATGCGACCGGTGGTCGTGCCGAAGTCCTGCTGAGCGGTATCGTGACTGTGCCCGGCGGGATCCGGGTGGAGGCCGATGCCAGCTATGGGGAGAGCGGTGACATTGGCCACACCGGTGGCGGCACGGCTACCGGTGGTCAGGCGTTGCTGAACATCCTTGATGGGACGTCGCTGACAACGGCTGATATCGCCGTCACCGCTGCTGCCAGTCGCGGTTTCAGTGTGGGCAACAACAATTTCATTGGCGGTCTGGCGCAGTTTGCGGTTTCAGATGTGAACGGCGGGACAAGCGTCACCGCGCAATCGATTTCGGTTCAGGCTTCAGCCACTGCCGCAAACGGCGACATTGGCGGCAACGTGGACGGCGGAGCGGCGACCGGCGGTTTCGCCCAGTTGTTCACCACGGGCAACCCGGTCGTTTCCGGCACGCAGATCTTTGTTTCCGCCAATGCGATTGGCGGCGATGGTGACGGTGGAATCGGCGGGGCAGCGCTGGGCGGTCGTGCGAACCTCGACATGCAGAACGGCGGTTCCCTGCTGATTTCGAACAATGTGTTCGTGAACGCGGCGGCCACAGGCGGCGATGGCATCATCGGCGGCAACGCCACGGCATTGGACAATGGCGATGCCAACCCGCCCGCCGTCTTCGTGCGGCTTGGGCCCAACGTAGGCACCAATGATCAGGGCATCCAGTTGGTTGGCGGGCTGTTCCTCAACGCCAATGCCAATGCCGGCGATGGCACCACGGGTGCCGGCGGCGCGGCCCGCGGCGGCTTTGCGGTGCTGCGTGGACAATCGGGTGACATCAACGCCAGTCAGGTCGTTCTGCAGGCCGATGCGCGTGGTGGCTTCGGTGTTGGTGGCGGTGCGGCGCGATCGGGCCGGCTGTTCGGCGGCTTTGACAACGCCAATCTGACCACATCCAATCTGTTCCTGGGCGTGAACGCCAACGGCGGCAACGCTTCAGATGGTGGTCGCGGCGGTGATGCAACGGTTGGCCAAGTGTTTTTCCTGCTCTCCTCGCTCGAAAGCGGCCCGGGCACGACCGTCAACGCTGGTGCCGTACAGCTGCAGGCCGCCGCGCGCGGCGGCTCTGGTGGTGGCAGCAGCACAACCGTTGGCGGTGATGGCGGCGACGCGTTCGGTGTCGATCCCATTGCCACCGAACCGCAGCTCGCCATCGTTTCGCGGCCGGCGCGGTCCAGCTTCATTGCCAGCCAGATCATTGTTGATAACAGCGTTATCGGCGGCGAAGGCGGCAGCGGCCTTGGCATCACCAACGGCGGCAGCGGCGGCAATGCTGCAGGCGGCAATATCAATATCGGCACGGCCAGCGGCCCGGTCACGCCTCTCACCAACCGTTCCACCTTTGATTTCGGTGCTCTGTATTCCGTTGATGGCCGGGTGACAGGCGGTAACGGTGGCGGCATTGACGGCGATGGCCTCGGCGGTCGCGGTGGTGATGCCACGGGTGGCAGCGCCAGCTTGCTGGCGCGCGGCAGCGTGGTCACGGCCGGCGCGGTCAGCATTCTCACGTCCGCCTTTGGTGGCAATGGCGGTGGCGGCGGTAATGGCGATCTGGGCGGCGGCAACGCCATCGGTGGTGAAGCGCTGATCCTGGCAACCCCGCACTTCACGGCCGGCCTGCCGGTTGATGTGACCATCACCGGGCCTGTATCGCTGATTGCAACCGGCCAAGGGGGTAGTTCCAGTGCCGCCGCGGGGCAGGGCCAGGGCGGCGCGGCATCTGCGCGCCTGCAACGGCACGAAGCGGCCGGGGCCGCGGCCGTGACGGTTGTGGGCAGCATGTCCATCGCCAGCCTTTCGGCCGATGCCGGCGGGGTGGGCGGCACGGCGCAGGGCAGCGGCGCTGCAGGCGGTGCCGGCATTGGCGGCGCTGTGGACATCATTGCCGAAGGCGGCAGTTTCAATCTGAGCGGCGGTGCCCAGTTGACGGCGATTGGCCGAGGGACGAACGGCGCCACCGGCAACACGGGTCAGCAAGGCGGTGCTGGCGGCGCGGGCAGCGGCGGTTCGGTAAGCGTCACGGTGCGGCTCGGCGGTGTTCTCACCATGCCGTTTCTCAACGTCGAAGCGTCGGGCCGGGCTGGCCTTGGCGGCGACGGCGGCAGTGGGGCCAACGGCCTCGCCGCAGCCAACCCGCTGCCGCCCCAGCGCGACGGCAATGCCGGCGGCAATGGCCAGGCGGGCGGCATCGGCGGTGCCGGCGGCGAAGCGCTGGGCGGCAACATCACCATCGGCACGCCCGCCGCAAACAGCGGCGGCAGCATCACCATTCCAAGCTGGTCGCTTGTTGGCGAAGCGGTGGCCGGCCGTGGCGGCAACGGCGGCGTTGGCGGCGCGGGTGCCGATGGCGGTGCCGGCCTTGATGGCGATGCCATCTTCATCAACGGCGGCAATGGTGGCGCTGGCGGCAATGCCGGTGCTGGCGGTAATGCCGGTGCCGGCGGCAATGCCACGGGCGGCAGCCTGCTGATTGGCGCGGCGAGCAATGATCAGGGCACCGCCTGGAGCCTGAATGTGCCGTTGATCACCGCCAACATGGCGGTTTCGGCCGGCAGAAGTGGCGTGGGCGGCTCGCCTGGATCGGCCGGTCTGGGTGGTGCTGGTGGCGCTGCAGGGGTAACCCCCGGCGTGGCTGGTCAACCGGGGGCCAACGGCTTTTTCGGCCTCTTCGGCAATGAATCGATCGGTGGCATTGCCGCTGGCCCCAGCCTGCAGGTGTTGCTGTACAACGCCAATCTTACGGCGCCGGGGATCGATCTTTCGGCGGATGCATCCGGTGCGTTCAGCTCCAATGCCCAGGGCGGCGATGCCGAAGCCGGCGCTGCCGAGCTGGTTATTTCCGGCGGTACCACCAGCCTTGGTTATGTCCGCCTCAGCGCCATCGGTTCAGGCGGCGATTCGGTTTCGGGCACTGGCGGTGTCGGCCGCGGCGGCAACGTGACGTTCCGCGTGCTGGATAGCGCCGATGTCGCCCTGGGCGTGCGCATCGCGCCGCTGCAGTTGGTGGCCGATGGCTATGGCGGCGATGGCCTTGATGGCGGCTTTGGCGGCAGTGGCTTTGCCGGCAGCATTCTGGCGGAGGTGAGCAACGCCAACCTGCAGGTGAACGGCGATCTGGTAATGGTGGCCGAAGGCTTTACCGGCTTTGATGGCCTTTTTGCCACCGCGACGGGCGGCACGCTCGATCTGCGTTTTGGTGATGCGGGCATCCTTGGGGTGAACAACCAGCTGGTGCTGAGCGCCAACGCCACCGGTCCTGTCGCCAACGGTGGCCAGGTGACCGTTACCGGTGTGGGCAGCGGCATCCTTTCTGTTGGCGGTGATGCGCAATTCAGCGCCTCTGCCGAATTGATCAGCGGCCAGCCCGGGCTGCCGACTGTGGGTGGCACTATCACGATCATCACGGATGTTGATAACAGCTTCTTCGTCCTCGGTGATCTGAGCGCCAGCGCCTCGGTCAATTCCTTAAGCCTGGTGCCCAATGCCGAAATGGCGGGGGGCTCGTTCAGCTGGGATCATCGCGGCACGGCCAGTGTGGGCGGGATTCTGCAGGCCAACGCCGACGCGACTTTTGGCGACGGCGCCGGAGGCGAAGCCCTTGGCGGCAGCGTGGATATCACGGCACGCAGTGGCAGCCTGACCACCGGCGGACTCTCGCTATCGGCTTCAGCGGATGGCGGCTTCGTCAATGGCGGCACGCCAGCCGCATCAATTGGCGGCTCGGTGCTACTGATCGCCGAAGCAGGTGCAAGCCTGTCTTCTGTTGGTGGCAGTGTGAGTCTGGTCGTGAACGGCACGGGTTCCAGCAACGGCGATGGCGCTGGTGGCGACGGCTTGGCCGGCACGCTGAGCCTGGGTGTCGATGGCACACTGGAACTGGACATGGGCGGCAGCGGCACCTTCGTCGCCGAGACCATCGGTTTTGGTGGCGACAGCTTGAGCGGAGACTTGGCCGGCGACGGCTTTGGCGGCGGCATCGATTTTGTCGTCGGGCTTGGCGGCACGCTGAACATCATCAATTCGGCCACCCCGGTGATCGAACTGAACGCCAACGGCATTGGCGGCGACAGTATCACGCAAGGCGGTACCGGCCTCGGTGGCGCGATCTTCGTCATATCGGAAGGCACTCTCACCACGCCGGCGCTCACCTTGGCGGCGCGTGGCGAAGGGGGGCTTGGCCTGCCTAGCGGCAATGCCATTGGGGGCCGGGCCGAAGTGTCTGTCCTCGACGGCCTGACCACCATCGGCGGCGATCTGGTGCTGGACGGCAACGCCGTTGTGGCCGGCGGTTCGGTGGAAGGCGATGGCAGGGGTGGTTCGCTGGCCGTGGATGTTTCGGCCGGCACTCTGGACGTGGCGGGCAATCTGCAGATGTTGGCCAATGGTGATGGCACGGCCAACCTGGGTGGCATCATCGCGGTAAACGCCGGCGGCGGCCTGATCGATGTCGGCGGCAGCATCACGCTGCGCGCCAACAGTTTAAGCGACTCGGCGGACATCAACGCCGTGATCCAGGGCGGTCAGATCAACATCGACACGGGATCGCTGGGCGAAATCCGCAGCGCGCTGGGATTGTCTGCCGAAGCCTTGGGCACCGGGAGCACGCCACTATATGGCACCACGGCGCAGGGCGGCACCATCGGCATGCGATCGGCGGGCGTGGTGCAACTGGGTGGCTCGGGGCTGCAGATGCTGGCCAACGGCGGCTGGGTGCTGGGTACCGAAGGCGGCAACGGATCGGGCGGATCTGCGACAGTTCAGCTGATCGGCGGCAGTTTCGACACGACCAATCTGACTCTGGGTGCCACTGGGGTTTCCGGTGCCAATTCTGGCGGCGTTGGCGGCACCGCCACCGGCGGCACCGTGGCGTTCGAGATCGACAATGGCGCTGTGGCCACGGTGATCGGCACAGTGGGCATGAACAGCTTTGGCGACGCCAGCGGTGGCCTTGTTGGCGGGCAGGCCATCGGCGGCGGCCTGACAATCGCGGCGCGCAATGGCGGGCAGTTGCTGGGCAATGCCTTTTTCGATTCGATCACGGCGGGCACACGCGGCGGCAACGGCCTTGATGGCGATGGCGGCAGCGCGACGGGAGGTAGCCTGCTGATCCGGGCCGAATCCGGCGGCAGCCTTGCAATTGGCCGGCTACGCATCGGCGCCGTGACGTCAACGGGCGGCAATGGCGGTGGTGCCGGCAATGGCGGCGCTGCGATTTCGGGCATGGTCGAGATTTCGGCCGATGGCGGTGATATCGACATCGCCAACCTGCAAGACGCAGTGTCATCAGCCAATGGCGGTAATGCCCTGGGCACAGGCAATGGCGGCGAAGGGCGCGGTGGCACGGTCAGCATATTGGCCAGCAACGCCGGCCGGATTTCGATCCTGGCGACCGGGGGCACATTCGGCATCGGCCTTGGCAGTTCGGGCGTGGGCGGTAACGCGGCTTCGGGCCTTGGAGGCGTCGGCATAGGCGGCTTCGTGCAGGTAAATGCAGACACTGCCAGCCAGATCACGCTTGATGGCCGTGGTGCCTCGACGCCCCGGATCAACATGCGCGCGCGCGGCATTGGCGGCCAGGGCGGCACGGGCGGAAGCGGTTTTGGCGGGACGGTCGAGATCAGCGGCTTTGATGGCAGCGTTGTCACCATATTTGGCCCGACCGAGCTGTTTGCAGAAGCCTCCGGCGGCGTGGCCAGCAGCGGCGTGGGCGGCAATGCCCTGGGTGGTGTCGCCAGCCTGGAGATGTCCAGCGGCGCGACTGCCAACCTTGAAGGGCCGTTCATCTTCAATGCCAATGGCACGGCCGGTGCCGGCCTGACCGGGGGCGACGGCAACGGCGGCAGTGTGTTGATCGATGCGAGAAACGCCTCGAACATCAACGGCGGCGCCGCGATTGATCAATTCTATGCCGAAGGCTTTGGTGGTGCCGGCAGCAATGGCGCCGGCGGGATTGGGCAAGGCGGCGACGCCAACATACTTTCTCGCGGCGCAAGTAGCTTGGCGCTTGGCACGGTGAATCAGGCACGGGTGCGCGGCGTTGGCGGCAGCGGCGATGGCAGCGGCAATGGCGGCGAAGGCCTTGGTGGTCGCATCAGGATTGGCACGAGCGCGGCCAGCATGGGTGTCGGCACGGTCGCAAATCTGTCGGCCACCGGCGAAGGCGGCGCGGCGCTGGGCAGTGGCGTTGGCGGTCTTGGCCAGGGCGGCCAGTCGGAAGTGGAATCGCGCGACGGCGGCACGCTCACTATCATTGCCACTGCAGGCAGCGCCACCGGCTTTGGCATGACGGCGGCCGGTGTGGGCGGCAACGCGGCGGCCAATACCGGCGGTGAAGGGATTGGCGGTTTGGTCAGCGTGCTGGCGGAAGGCGCCAGCGTGCTGAATATCGATGGCCGCGCTGCCAGTGGGCCGCAGATCAGCTTGCGCGCGCCGGGCGTGGGTGGCCAGGGTGAAAGCGGCGGTGCCGCCACGGGCGGGCAAGTGCTGGTCTTCACGCGGCGCGATGCCGACATCACCCTGCTGGGCAATGCCGAACTGGTCGGCGAAGCCACTGGTGGCACGGCTACGCAGGGCAATGGCGGCGACGCATTCTCTGGCCAGGTGAATGTGCTGATGGATCGGGCGGAGGCGACGACGTCGATCACCACCGGGGATCTCACCATCCTGGCCGGTGCCACGGCGGGCAATGGTGCCGGCATTCTGGCCCGCGGCGGCACGGCTGATCGGGCGAATTTGCACCGCGTGTTTATCGGATCGAACACCAACCGCGGTACCATGACCATTGGCAACATCACGGCAACGATGACAGCCACGGGCGGGCGCGGCGGTGATGGCTTGACCAACGATGGCGGTGATGGCGGCGGCGCATCGGCCAGCGCTTTTGATCTGGGCTTCCGTGCCATGGTGCCCGGTGGACCGGATGCGGGCACCATCAGCACCGGAATTGTCACTGTCGATCTCAACGCATTTGGCGGCGACGGCGGGGCGGGCAGCACGGCCGATGGCGCCGGCGGCAATGGCGGTTTTGGTACGGCTGGTGAGGCGTTCATCACGGCCGTTGGCGGCACCTTGAGCATTGCGCCGGCATCGACCACACAGCCAGGGATATTGATCAATGGCAACGGTCGCGGCGGCGCCGGCGGCTTGGCCCTGATCGGCGGCAATGGTGGCACCGGTCGCGGCGGCAGCGTCAACATGGGCAGCTTTGCCAATCCGCAGGCTGGTGGCCAATTGGGCCGGTTTGAAAGCGGTCGCCAGCAGATCACGATGGATGGTTTTGGCGGTACCGGCGTGGTGGGCGGCGATGCCATCGCCAACGTCCTCGAACTGAGTTCGACTGCAGGCGCGTCGCAGATCAATGGCCGGATCATCTGGTCGGCCCAGACCTTTGGCGGTAATTCTGCCGATGGCATTGGCGGGCTGGCTGCGGGCGGCGGGTTCACCCTGGCCGGCAATGTCTCCATCACCGGCAGCGTGACGGTTGAGGGCGAAGCCCAGGGCGGCAGCGGCAGCACCGGTGGCGGGGAAGCGCGTGGCGGAAGCATCGGCTTGCGTGGCAATCTTGCGATCCAAGGCGGTTTCGAAGGCTTCATTGAAGCCGACGGCGGCAATGCGACGGTCAGTGGCACAGGTGGATTTGCCAGAGGTGGGCTTGCCCAGATTGAGGCAGCCAACGGCCAGAGTCTGGGAATTGCCGGCTTTGCAGAGATTTTTGCCGATACCCGAGGTGGCAGTGGCGCGACTGGCGGCGATGCCACGGGCGCTATCGTGAGGCTCACCACCCAGCTCGGCTCCTCCATCGATCTGGGCGGCGCGGATATTCGCGGCAATGCCAATGGTGGTGCTGGCGCCGCGCAAGGTCCGGCGCGCGCCGGCAATGCGAGCGGCGGCGATATCGTCGTCACGTCCAGCGGTTCGATCCGCGTGCGCAGCGATCTGTCGATCCAGCAATCGCGCACGGGCGGAACCTGGTTGAACGGCATTGGCGGCGGCGGTTCGGCCACTGGCGGCACCATGGCGATCCGCGCCATCGCCGATCCCAATCTGGGTGGCGGACTGATCACTGTGGATGGCGCGTTGTCGGTGGTGGCCAATGCCATTGGCGGCGACGTCGATCCCCAGGGGCAGGGCGCTGGTGGCAGCGCCATTGGTGCGAACCTGACCTTGAATGCGACGGCTGGCGCCGCCATCGATCTGGTTGGCGGCGCAGCGCTCGTCATGAATACGCGCGGCGGTTCAAGCGCCAGTGGTGCTGGCGGCGCCAGCACGGGCGCGCGTTTCGTCACCACGGTCAATGCCTCTACTGTCAATATCGGGGGCACCGGCCTTGACGTCATTGTTGACAGCCGCGGCGGAACCGGTCGCAACGGCGGCGCATCGCAGGGCGCAGCCTTTGATCTGTTTGTTGATAGCGGCGCACTCGTTATTGACGGGAACACCGCGATCAGGGCGGAAAGTGCCGGTGGCCTTGGTGCCCCGAGTGGTGGCTTGGGCGGCAGCGGCGGCAGCGCCGGTGGCGCCGATATCCGCTTGCAGCTAACCGGGCCGGACAACAACAGCCGCTTGCAGTTGTCAACTTCAGGCACTGTCGAGATCAATACGATTGCAAGAGGCGGCGCTGGCGGAGGGGGCGAGGGCGGCGGCGCTGGCGGTATGGCCACCGGGGGCAGCATCGAATTGGGTGCCATCGGCAGCACCGGCACAATTGCCTTGGGCGATCTTCAGGCCAGCGTCTTTGCCGAAGGCGGCACGGGCGGCAATGGCCTGGACGGCGGCAATGGCGGCTCGGCGCAAGGCGGGTCCTTGTTTGTCGGCATGGCCGGCAGCACGCAGGGCCCGGCGGGCGATTTCACCATGGCCAGCGCCGATCTCGACGCCAGCGCCCGAAGTGGCAATGGCGGCACCGGCCAGCAAACGCCGGGCGTCAGTGGTGACGCCACGGCTGGATCGGTCCAGTTGGCGGTTCGTGGAGCCAGTGGCAGCATTGCCGGCAATGTCGATCTGGCTGCCGGCGCCATTTCGCTTGGAACCGCGCGTGGCGGCGTGGTGGAATTGAGCAGCGAAGGCGGCGGCAGCGGCGTGGCCGGCGATTTTGCCATCGCCGGCAATGTGGTTGCCGAAACCCGCACCACCGGTGTCACCACCGAGGCGGGCGCGGTGCGCGTGTTCGCGCTGGATGGCAGCCGCCTCGCCATGGCGAGTTTGGAAACATCTGCCAACGGCACAACGCCGTCGGCTTCTCCCGAACGTGGCGGCTTGGTGGCTGATGTCGGATCGACCATTGCCATTGCCGGCAATGGCACTGTGGTGTCGCAGCAGAGCATTGGTCTGAATGATGGCGGCACCATCACGGTTGGCGGCACCTTGTTCGTCTCCTCGGGCGCGCTCGTGCGATCAGCGTTTGATGTGCCGTCGGCCGGGGCCATTGGCACGATTGCCGCGCAGGTACTGCAGGTGGCCGGGACGGCCGGCATCGATCTGGTTACCGGCACCACCGGCAGCGGCGATGTGTTCATCAGCAGTGCGGCCGGCCAGGTGCGCGTGACGGAAATTGATGCCAATCGCGATGTCACGCTCAATGGCGTGGCCGGCACCAGCTTCACCAGCGTGCGCGGCGATCGCAATGTTGGTGTGTTCAGTGATGTCGCCATCAACGGTGGCAGTGCGAGTGCCGGTGGCCGCCTGACAATAAGTTCCGACGGCGGCATTACCGTTGGCGCGCTGGATGCCGGTGTCGTCGATCCGTTCGCAGGCGTGACGCCCGACATCTATGTGCGGGCACTTGGCCCGATCACCACTGGTACCGTGCGCAGCGGCGGCGATGTCGGCCTGTTGGCGCAGGGCGCGTTGACCAGCGCTGCCATCACCAGCGGGCGCGATCTGGTGCTGCTGTCGGGTGGTACCATCACCACCGGCGCCCTCGCGACGCCCACCACCGGGCGCATCCGCATCGATGATTTCGCCCAGCGCAGCCTGATCACCTTCTCGGGCGGTGTGCCGGACTATACGGCGCTGTTTGCCGCTGCGGCCACGGCGCGGGCGGGCGACACCATCATCACCGGTAATCTGACAACCGGCTTGTTCGAGGCCCGCTCCACCGGCCTGCTGCGGGTGACCGGCACCATCAACGCCGCCATTGGCGCGCGGTTGGGCGTGGGCTCACTACAGATCGGTAGCACGGCGACCCAGGGCTTCCTTGACCTGTCGGCAGTGGACAGCCTGGTTCTGGCTGATCTGGCGGCACAGGGGCAGATCAGCCTTGCCAGCGATGGCAGCATCACGGCCGGCAACATCACCACCGGCCAGTCGCTGGTGCTGGCTGCCAACAGGACGGGCGCGACGCTCACCACCGGCAATGTGCGCGCCGATGGCGAAATCCGCCTGTCGTCCAACACGACGCTGACCACTGGCACCCTTTCGTCGGGCAATCGCATCTTCCTCACGGCGGGCGGCGCGATCCTGTCCGGCGCCATCGATGCCGGCACGGTCAATCCGCAGGCGGGTGCTTCGGGTGTGCTGTTTGCCACCTCGCCGGCCACCATCCGCACCGGGCCGATCAACGTGTCGGGCAGCGCCACGCTGTCGGGCGTGCTGGGCGTGACGACGGGCAATATCGCGGCGCCGGGCGGCATCGTTCTGCTCGATACCGGCGGCATCAATGCGGGCAACCTCAGCACATCGCCTAGCGGCTTTGTCTATATCGCAGCGCATGATCTGTTGCCGCAGATCAGCTTCGATCTAGCCGGCAATCCGCAATTTGCCGCGCTGCTGGCGAGCACGCCGATCCGGCTGGTGGGCGACATCAACGTGAACGATGTCAGCACCGGGCGCTTCATCGCGGCGGCCACGGGCAATTTCTTTGTCAACAATGCCACCGCTGCCACCAGCATGCTGGTGGATGTGGGCGGCACCGCCACGCTTGATTTCAACATCAACACGCCCAGCCTCACGGTCACGTCCAGCGATATCTTGCTGGATCCGCTGGCAACCGTTGGCGCGGCCGGCGGCAGCATCCTGTTCAACGTTGGCAGTGGATCCACCACGACCATCATTGGCGGCGCCAATGCGGCGCCGGTGGCAGGCACCTATCGCCTTTCGAACGGCGAATTCGGCGCGCTGCGGGCCAGCAGCATCACGGTGCGCAGCTTTGCTGGCGGCATGACGGTCGATCAGTTGGCGCTGCCGGCGATCGCGCCTGGCTCGGCCGCCAATCCGGGCGTGACGCTGCGGACGGACGGCACGCTGCGAGTGACGGGCGCTGTCACCATGACGCAAGCCGGGGCGGACAACCGCCTCAACCTCCTTTCCAATAGCCGCATCGAAGTGGTGCAGGGCAGCGGCAGTGTGCGGCTGGGGGCAGGCGTAGACACGCCGGCCGGCACACTGACCATCACGGCGCCGCGCCTCTGGGTGGCGAGCGACAGCCTGCTCACCCAGTTGGCCGGCACCACCTTGATTGGACAGGCCCGCATCGATGCCGTGAATGCTGCCGGCGCGCCGACTGTGGTGGGCGGATCGATCGGCGCTGGCACCATCCTGATCGGCACGGGCGAAGAAGTGCTGATCCAGAACAGTGGCAGCGATCAGCTGAAGGCCGGTTTCACCACCGGCACTGGCGGCCTGCGCATCCGCCGCGCATTCGAAGGCAACAACCCGATCAACGTGGTGATCAATGGCCGCATCCAGCGCGCCGACAACAGCTTTGCCACCAACCGCGACACGCTGGCGCTGGTTCAGCTGGATCCGGGGATCAGCCTGGTGACAGCCGGCAGCACGGTCAACGGCTGCCTGATCGTCAGCGCCAACTGCCCCGGCCTGTTGCCCGATGAAATTGTCCAGCCGGTGGTGACCATCGTCAACAACATCGAGGAATTGACGCCGGAACAGGAAGAGCAGCGCGAAGCCGCTCAGGCCGCGGCGGAGAAACTGCCCATCGTGTTGCTGCAGCGGTTGATTGATTTCAGCCCGCTGTTTGTCGATCCCGATGCCACCGATCCAGTAACCAGCGGCGGCAACCCCGCCCTGTGGATGGACCCGATGCCAAGAGGCGTACGTGCGCCGGGAGGGCTGAAGTGATGCGCCGGACCCTATCGCTGATGCTGCTGGCAAGCGCCATGGCCGCACCGCCGGCCATGGCGGCGGACAGTCTTTCGCTTACCGACAGTTTCCGCATCGGCACCGCAGGTGTGCTGTGCACGGCACAGAGCCAGGCGGCTGATCCGGCGCTGAAGGGCTTGTTCGATCGCGGCTATCGCATCATCTGCCGTGATGCAGCAGCGCCAGTGGGGAACCTCTATGCGCTGCGCGGCGGCGCGCCTGCCATGCCGGCCGGGTGCCCGATGCCGGCTGCCGCCACCGTTGCCGGCCTGCCCGGTGTGCAGGTGTCCCGCTGCACGATCGATGGGCTGGGCCATGTGCGCTATCAGGTGATGCGCGGGCGCACCCTGTTCGTGGCCGATGGCTTTGCCGGCTATGCCTCGGCGCTGGAACTGGGCCTGCAATCGCTGCTGGCCGATGCGCCGGTGGTGGGCACGGTGGAAGTCGCCGCGACCGAGGCCGGCGATCCGGTGGCCTTTGCCCGCCTGCAGGCCGGCAACCTGCAACCGAACGAGGCGCTGGCCGAAGCCTATACCCGCAACAATTCGGCCAGCTATGCCGAATCGGCGGAGTTCTTTGATCTGTTGGTGGAACGCAGCCGCCAGGGCGCGCCGGGCTTTACCCGCAGTGCCGAATATCTGACCAACCAGGGCCTGCAGCAATCCAATCTGCTGCAATTTGCCGATGCGGATCGCCTGTTCGCCCGGGCGGCTCAGGTGCTTGACGCAAGCGATCCGGTGGCGAGCCGGCTGCTGCGCAACCACAGGGCCCAGCATATGCTGAACCAGCGTCGCAACAAGGAGGCGCTGGAAATTCTGGCCCGTTCGGTCAGCGGCAATGTTGGCACCACAGATCTCAGCCGGCTCGCGGCAGGCTTCATCGACATGCCGCTGTCGCAGCGGCTCAACACCGATGATGCCGCCATGCGCGCGCTGGGTGCCGGCAGTGCCGCGCTCACCCCGGAAGAGCGGGTGGCGATCATGGATGCACAGGCCCAGTATTTGGGGGCGTCTGCCCGCGCCGGCTTGGGCGAACTGGCTGCGGCCGAAACCGCGCTGGCCGATGCCCAGGCCAAGCTGGCCCGGCTGCGCGGCGGCCGCGTGCTGTCGATCCTGTGGCTGCGCGCCGCTGTTGCCAACGAACTTGCGATCGTGGGCGAACGGCTGGGCAAACCGACAAATGCGCGGGCTGCGCTGGAACAGGCGGTGGCCCTGACGGAAGCACAATTCCCGCAAAGCGCTGCGCTGTTGGCCGCGCAAGCGCAGCTGGCCGGCCTGCTGGCCCGTCAGGGTGATGCCGCAGCCTCGGCAAGCTTGTTCCGGGCCATCATCAAGGCGGCGCCGGAAACACCGGGTGCCGGCCAGGTGCTCCGGCCGCTGATGGGCGCGTGGTTTGCCCAATTGGCTGAAAAGGGGGATGCCGCCGCTGCTGCCGATCTGTTCGACGCATCGCAGATACTGGTGCGCCCCGGCGTGGCGCAAACCCAGGCCGTGCTGGCGCGCGAATTGTCGGGTGGCAGTGACGAAGCCTCGGCGCTGTTCCGTTCGTCCATCACCCTTTCGCGTGATATCGTGCGCACCGAAGGCGACGTTGCGCGGCTGGCGCAGATCGAAGCGCCGACGGTGATCGAACAGGAACAGATTGCCGCCCTGCGCGCCAAGCTGGCCCAGTTGGGCCGCGATCAGACCGCTGTGCTGGCCAGGCTGGCCGAATTCCCGCGTTATCGCAGCATCAGCAACAGCACGGTCACGCTGGCCAGTCTGCAACAGGCGATGAAAGCCGATGAAGCCTATTACAAGCTGATCCTGCTGGGCGAGGAAGCCTATGGCATCACCATCGCTCAGGGCGGTGCCGCCGTGGTGAAGATTGGCGCCACCGCCGCCGAACTTGGCCAGATGGTGAAGGCCATTCGCGATTCGGTGGTGCTGTTCGAAAATGGCCGGCCCACCACCTATCCGTTCGACGTGCCGGCGGCGCGCCGGCTCTATGGCCTGCTCACTGGCCCGAGCGATGGTGCTGCGGCGCGCCTGGTGCTGGCCAGCCGGCATTTGGTGGTGGAACCCGATGGCGCCCTGCTGCAATTGCCGTTCAACCTGCTGGTCACCAATGATGACAAGCTGGCCGAGTACAAGGCCCGGCAGGATGATCCCAATGCCGATCCCTTCGATGCCCGTGGCATCGCCTGGCTGGGCCGTGACCGCATGATCTCAACCGCCACCTCGGCGCGGTCGTTGATGGATGTGCGTAACATCGCGGGCAGCCGGGCGGCGAATGCCTATCTGGGCCTGGGTGAAAATGCCGTGCCCGCCGGTGCCTTGCCGCCCAGCCTGCCGCCGGCGCCACCGCTGGCTCCGCCCGCGTCGCGCGGCGTTGTTGGCAAAGGGGGGGGCAGCAAATTGGCCCAGACCAGCAGTGTGCGCGGCGCCGGTGCCGATAGCGGCAGCGGTTTTGGCCTCGCGGCGCCAGCAACGCCGATCCCGGCCAACAGCCTGCCAGTGCGGAGCGATTGCGATTGGCCGCTGGTCGAATGGAGCCGGCCGATCTCGTCGGCCGAACTCAGGCTGGCGGCGGACCTGCTCAAGGCCGGCGGATCGAAGGTGACCACCGGTGCCGAATTCACCGATACCGCGCTGATGGAACGCCGTGATCTGAAGGATTATCGCGTCATCCATTTTGCTACCCACGGCCTCGTGACGGCACCGCGCCCGGAATGCCCGGCGCGCCCGGCGCTTCTGACCAGCTTTGGCGGGCCGCTGACCGATGGCCTGCTCAGCTTCCGCGACATCTTCGATCTCAGCCTGGATGCCGATACCATCATCCTGTCCGCCTGCGACACCGCAGGTGCCGCCACCGCTTCGGCCACGCGCGAGGCTGGCATTACCACCGGCGGCAATTTCGCCCTCGATGGCCTGGTGCGGGCCTTTGTGGGTGCTGGCGCGCGGGCGGTGATTGCCAGCCACTGGCCAGTGCCCGACAGTTTCGATGCGACGAAAACACTGATCACCGGGCTTTTCGCGGATGCCGGCGAGGTGAGCGTGGGTGAAGCCCTGCGCCGCAGCCAGGTGAAGATGATGGACGTCGCCGAAACCTCCCACCCTTATTACTGGTCGGGCTTTGCCATCATCGGGGATGCCGCCAAGCCGCTGATCAGCAGCCGGCCTGGCACGCGACCGGGCCGCTGAAGCTTCATGAAGGCCGGCCTTGCCAATCTGCAGCGGGCCATCGGCCTTGCCGGCCCGATGCGGTTGTTCGTCACCGGCCTGGTGCTGGTGCTGGCGTTGCTGGTTGCCCGTTACAGCTGGAACATGCCCTTTGCGCTGGCGGCAGAGCGCGGCCTGTATGACGTTCGGGTGGACCTGACGGCACCGCGCATCGATCAGGATGATCGCATCGTGCTGGTGGTGTTCACCGAAGAGACCCTTGCGGCCACCGGCAAGCGTTCCCCGCTCGATCGCACCATGCTGGCGCGCGCACTCACCAATCTCGACAAGCTGGGCCCGCGCGCCATCGGCGTCGACATCTTGATCGACCAGCCGCAACCGGAAGACCCGGTGCTTCGCCAAGCGCTGCTCGGCATGAAGACGCCGACATATTTCGGCTTTTCCAGCAATGCCGAGAACGGCGAGTTCGTGATGCCGTGGCAGGAAGCACATATGCGCGACTTTTTCGGCGGTGTTGCCAGCGCCCCGGTGCGCACCGCCAACATCCGGCTGGATGTGGACAGTGACAACACGTGGCGGCAATGGCCCAACCCGGCGCAGCGGCCGCCGAAGCTGCTGGTCAATGCCATCACGGGCGTGACTGGCTATGAACGCTATCGCGGCTCGGCGATGTTCCGAAAACCACAGCTCGCGGATCGGCCGGTGTTTGCGTCCCTGCCGGTGGATCTGTTCGGTGATCCCGATACCGCTGCTGCCCTGAAGGATGCCATAGCCGGCAAGATTGTGCTGGTCGGTGCCGATCTGCCGGAGGTTGACCGGTTCATCACGCCCTTCACCCGGATTTCCGGCACCACCACGCCGGGCGTGGAACTGCATGCCGTTTTGATCGCGCAGGCGCTGGATGGCCGCCGGTTGCAGCCGCTGTCGCCGGTCGTGTTGTGGGGGCTGGCGCTGCTGGCGGTGGTGTTGGGCAGCCTGACTGGAGGGCTGGACTTCGGTGCCCGCCTGCTGGTGCCATTTGCCGTGATTGGCATCGGTTTGCTGGGCTGGCTGCCTTATGGCCTGCAGGGGCAGGGCTTTGACACCTATGGCATGTCGTGCGCGGGGCTGGGCCTTGGCTGGCTGATGGCACTGATGGCGTCGGGCACGCTGGCCCGTATCGTTGGCGCCGAACAGCGCAAGTTTGCCCAGGGCGCACTTGGCAAATATCTGCCGCGCGATGTGGCCGAGCAGATCCTGCGCGATCCGGCGCGGCTGGCGCTACAGGGGGAACGCCGGCCGATCTTTGCGCTGTTCACCGATATCGAAGGCTTCACGTCAATGTGTCAGAGCCAGCCGCCGGAAGTGGTGGCCTCGACGTTGAACGAGTATCTCGACACGATGAGCGACGTGGTGCTGAAACATGGCGGCACCATCGACAAGTTTGTCGCCGATGCGGTTGTCGCCTTCTGGGGGGCCCCGCTGGCCAGGCCCGATGATGCGGCACGCGCATTGGCCTGTGCGGTGGAGATGGCCCAGGCTGGCGAACGCTTCAAGGTGGCCACGCCCGAACGCCCGGCGATGGGCCGAACGCGCGTTGGCATGCACTGGGGCGATGTGGTCGTGGGCAATTTCGGCGGCGAAGGCCGCATTCAATACACCGCGCTGGGTGATTCGATGAACGTCGCGGCCCGGCTGGAAGGCGCCAACAAGACGCTGAAGACCGCGGCGTTGGTGAGCGGTGAAGCGGCTTCGCAGATGGGGTTGGACAATTTCCGGGCGATGGGCCGGGTGCGCGTGCGCGGCCGCCAGAAACCGATCGAAGTCTATGAACCCATCGGTGCCGGCACGGCGGTGGACGACAAGGTGTTGGCCGGGCTTTATGCTGCCTACGAACGCGGCGATCCGACAGCGCTTGATGCGCTCAGGGCGCGTTCAGCCGCTGCACCGCAAGACATCGCACTTGCGTATCTGATAAAGCGAATGGAACAGGTTGGACCCGGAGGCGTTTATGATCTCGATTAAGCCGATTGCAGCCCTGATTGTGGCGCTGGCCGCCACCACCGCTATGGCCGGCCCTTTGGTGGTGCGTGCCGCCGGGCCGTCGGCAGCCCAGTTCAAGCCCGGCCAACGTCTGGCTGATGCGCCGGTAACGCTGAAAGCCGGCGATTCGATCGTCGTGCTGGATGCCAAGGGCACGCGCAGCTTTTCCGGCCCCGGCACCTTCAGCCTGACTGCGGCCAGCGCCGAGGCCGCACAGGTCGCCTTCTCTGATCTGCTGGTGCAGAAGCCAGCCCGCCGCGCCCGCATCGGGGCAGTCCGTTCGGCAGGGCAAGATCAGGGCCCGCCCACGCCGCCCGGCGTGTGGGCGCTGGATACCCGCCAGTCAGATACGGTGTGTGCCATCGATCCAGCCAATATAACGCTGTGGCGGGCGGAAACCACGGCGGCGCAAACCTATGCCATCACCCGCGACGATGGCGTCACGGCCTCGCTCACCTTCGGCCCCGGCCAGGCGCTGGCCAATCTGCCGGCCGAAGTGGCTGGCAAGCTGGGCGCGCTGAAGATCAGCGGCGGCAAGACGCCGGTAACCCTGAATGTGAAGCAGGTGGCGGCGCCCACGGATGTGGAGGCGCTGGGCATGGCGCTGGTGGAAGCTGGCTGCCAGAGCCAGTTCCAGCGGCTGGCGGTGAACACGTTCCAGGACTGAACTTGGTCCGCTTGGGTGCGCTTCACCGCCCAGTCTTCACCGCATGGTGAAGCGCACCTTGCGGTTGCCGAAATCCAGCGCAACGCGGCGGAAGCTGGACAGAAGATCCGATCCCAGGAAGATCGCCGGCTGCGTGCTCAGGCCGAACAGTGCGAATGGCGGCGCATCAGCAAAGGCCACCACGACATTGTTGAGGATCAGCCCGCCGATCCGCACATTGCTGAGCACCATGGCTTCGGCCTTCAGCACCTGCCCGGTGACGGACAGCAGCTCGATATCGATCATCTTTTCAGGCCTGCGGGTGCCATAAAGCCGTTCCCGCAAGGCGCGGTTGCCCAGGGTGACTTCACTTCCGGTGTCGATCACCGCCGAAACCCCACGATTGCCGATCGATGCCTGGGTGATGATCAGCTGGCCCTTGCGGCGGCGCGCGGTGACCACGATTTCCTGGCCAGTAGCAGCAAAGGGCGTGCGTGAGTCCTGCACCGTGATGGTGCGCTTGTCGAAATCCAGCAACAGCCGTTGATCGGCCAGCGCATCGATGCCGATCAGACCATCGGCACCCAGATGCCTGGCTGACAGCGCCGGTGCGTTGATTGGGCCAATTTCCGATTTGCCGATGGTGAGCATGGCCACCTCAACCGTGCCGACACTGACGGCGCCGGCCATGCCCTGCAAGCGCACCGACTCGCCGGCGGGCAAGTTGAGCCGAGCTGCCAGCCCATCGCTGACCACCGAACGATCAGCGCCAGAATCCACGAGGAAGCGGTGCGGCCCGATGCCGTTCACCTTCACATCGACAAACATGCGCTTTTTTAGCTGTTCGGCTTCCAGTGCGTCACCCAGGATTTCGAGGTTGTTGTCGATGATGGCGGGCGCAATCAGCGGTTGGCCGGGAATGGGGGCGGCTGGCGGTGTCACGCTGGTGGCGGCTGCGGCCAGCAAAAGGGGAAACAGGAACATAAGCTCATTGTCTGCCCCTTGCCACGTTGGCGCAAGCGGCCTGTTGCAAAGCGTGGCAACATGCCTATGCCAGCGCGGTGACCAGCAGCCTTGCCATCATCACTACCGCCACCGGGCTCGTCGCCCTGGCCGAGATTGGCGACAAGACCATGCTGCTCGCCCTTCTGCTGGCGGCGCGCTTTCGCCAGCCGGGCAGCGTGATTGCCGGCATCCTGGTGGCAACCCTGGCCAACCATGCGCTGGCGGCCTGGGCCGGGGCCACGCTTGCCGATTGGCTGGCCGGGCCGTGGTTTCAGCTGGCGGTGGCGCTGGGTTTCATCGCCATGGCGGCGTGGACGCTGGTGCCCGACAAGATGAACGACATGCCAGCCGTGGCCAGTGGCGCGCAGGCGTTCCTTGCCACCACCATCGCCTTCTTCATCGTGGAGATCGGCGACAAGACCCAGATCGCCACCATCGCCCTGGGCGCGCGGTTCCACGATGTGCTGGCCGTCACCATTGGCACCACATTGGGCATGATGATCGCCAATGTGCCGGCCGTGCTGCTGGGTGACAAGCTGCTGGCGCGGGTGCCGCTGAAGGCCGTGCGCATGGCCGCGGCGGCCGTGCTCGCGCTGCTGGGTGTGGTGATGCTGGTGGCGCTGTGGCCGCAGCTGGTCAGATGATGCCGCGGGCCTGCAGATCTGCCAGCGCCGCTTCGTCCAGCCCCAGCATCTCGCCGTACACGTCTGCATTGTCTTGCCCGATCGTTTCGGGCGCGCGGCGGCGGACGCTCCCAGGCGTGGCCGACAATTTGGGGAAGACATTCTGCATCTTCACCTCGCCCCAGCGCGGGTGGGGAACCGCGATGATGGCGTCGCGGGCCTGGAAATGCGGATCGTCCAGCATGTCCTGCGGGCGATAGAGGCGCCCCGCAGGCACCCCGGCGGCAACCATCTTGTCTTCCAGTTCGGCGATGGTGAGCGTGGCCGTCCAATCGCCGATCAGGGTGTCCAGTTCTTCCTGATGCTTCCCGCGCGCAACATGGTTCACATAGCGCGGGTTCTTCGCCAGTTCCGGCTGGCCCATGGCGTCGCACAGCCGGCCGAACACCGTGTCCTGATTGGCGCCGATCAGATATTCGCCGTCCTTGCACGGATAGACGTTGGACGGTGCAATGCCCGGCAGCACGGAGCCGGAGCGTTCGCGCACATAGCCCGAGGCGACATATTCCGGCACCAGCGATTCCATTACCTGCAGCACGGCTTCATACAGGGCGGAATCGACGATCTGGCCCTTGCCAGTGGCGTGGCGATGGTTCAGCGCCGCCAGTGCGCCCATGGCGCCATAGGTGGCGGCCAGCGTGTCGCCGATTGAAACGCCCATGCGGCTGGGCGGCCGATCCGGATCGCCAACGATGGCGCGCCAGCCGCCCATGGCCTCGCCAATGCCGCCAAAACCGGCGCGGGATGAATAGGGCCCGGATTGGCCATAGCCCGAAACGCGCACGATGATCAGGCCGGGGTTTTCGGCCATCAGGGTTTCGGGTGACAGGCCCCATTTCTCCAGCGTGCCGGGCCGGAAATTCTCAATCAGGATATCGGCCTTGGCGATCAGGCGGCGGGCCAGCGCCTGGCCTTCCTTCTCGCGCAGGTTACACGATACAGCGCGCTTGTTGCGGGCGACGACTTCCCACCACAGTGGGTAGTCACCGCGGCCCCACACGCGCATGGGATCGCCCTGACCAGGTGGTTCCAGCTTGATCACATCGGCGCCCATGTCGCCCAGCAATTGCCCACAGAACGGGCCGGCAATCAGCTGGCCCATTTCCACGACTTTGATGCCCGCAAGGGCGCCAGTGTTTTCAACGCTCATCGCTGGTCCTTATTCGGCCGCGATGGCCATGTGGTGCCACACCGGCTGCCTGGGCGCCGGCAGGCCGGTTTCGGCCTCGCACGCCGCGCGCAGTTCATCCACCGTGCCACCACGATTGAAGATTTCCGGCTCCGCAGGTTGAGCGGCGGCCAGTTCGGCACGCAGAGCAGCCGTGGCTGCTGCGTCTACTCGGCCCTCGCTGTCCGCGACCACACCATAGGCCTGCGCGCCGGTGGCGCTCACCAGCCCCTGGCGGATTTCGAGGCCGACCAGCGCCGGGTCCCGTTCCAGCGGGTTGCCCCAGCCGCCGCCACCCCAGGTGATGAAGTGCAACTGGTCGCCGGCCTCGACATCAAGGCTGTCGAGCTTGTTGGCGACGATTGTCTGGGTGCCATCGGCCTTTTCCAGAATCTTGCGGGCACGGCTGCCCGGCGCGCCGCCGTTTACGCCCCACGGATAGGTGAACCAGCGATCATCATGGATGGAAACGCTGCCGGCGCTGAGGAAGCGGTAGCTCATCAAGATGCCATTGCCACCACGGTTGAGGCCGGCTCCGCCGGTATCGGCCAGCGCCTCATAGCGTTCGATGCGCAACGGGAAGTAACGTTCCAGGAACTCGTTGGGCACGTTGGTGAAACCCGGCCACAGCGAATGGCCGTCGGGGCCATCGCCGAACGGCTTGCCGGGAATGCCGCCGAAACCGATCTGGAACAGCTGGAACCACTCGCCGTTCTTGCCCGGCCGCTGGTCGCGCCCGGAATACATCAGGTGCGGTGAAGACGAAAAGCCGGCTGCGCACAGGAATTCCGGCGTGCGCTGGCCAAGCAGCGCGCCCAGCAGGTCGAAGATGCGGCCGAGCGCGTGGGTGCGGCCCGACAGGGCGGCGGGATAGCGCGGCTTCAACAGCGAACCTTCGGGGATCTTCACCTCGATCAGATCATAGAAGCCATCGTTGAACATGATCTGCGGATCGAAGACCATGATCATGTAGATGCCGAAGAACATCTTGAACATGTTCTCGTTCAAATAGAAATTGATCGCCGCGTCGGATTGTGGATCGGTGCCGTCGAAATCCAGCACAACCTTGTCGCCCACGCGCTGCATGGTGCACTTGATCTTGTAGGGGCCATAGCCCACGCCATCATCGCAGACGAAATCTTCAAAGCTTACCTTGTCGGTGGAAACCGAGGTGGCAATCAGCGCCTTCATGGCGCGGTGGTTGCGGGCCAGCAACTGATCCATCGCAGCCACCACGTCGTCTTCGCCAAAGCGGGCGCACATTTCATCGATGCGCCGCGCGGCGACCCGGCACGACGCGATCAGCGCGTTCAGATCGGCGGCGCACCAGTCCGGCTTGCGGGTCTGGTGCATGACCAGCTTGATCAGATCCTCGTTATACTCGCCCTTGCGCCAGATCTTCACCGGCGGGATGCGCACGCCCTCTTCAAAAATGGTGCGGGCGTCGATCGGCATGGAGCCGGCGACCTTGCCACCGATGTCGCTCTGGTGGCCGAACATCGCCGTCCACGCCACAAGGCGCCCCGACCGATAGACTGGCAGCAGAACCAGCCAGTCGTTGCTGTGGCTGATCGCGCCTTCACAGCTGTAGGGGTCAGACAGGAAGATCATGTCGCCTTCCTCGATGCTGCCGTCCCAACCGCGCAGGAAGCCATCGATGAAGCTGCCGAACTGGCCCACAATCATCTTGCCCGCCGGGTTGGCGATCATCGGGAAGGCGTCGCCCTGTTCGCGGATGCCAGGTGACATGGCGGTGCGCACGAGCGTCGCGTCCATTTCGATGCGGGCATTGCGCAGCGCGTTCTCGATGATGTCGAGCGTGACCGGATCGATGGTCTTGGCCGTGAAGGGGCGTGGATTGGTCTCGATGATGCGGGCGGGCATGGTGCGGTCCTTCAGGGCTTGCCGGTCGCGGCGTAATTCAGCAGCCGGCTGAAACCTTCGCTCATCACGCTGTCCACCGGCACGGCCAGCGTATCCAGATTGCTGGCGGCCGTGCCGGCCACGCGATAAGTCATCGTCAGCCGTGTACCGGTGCCTTCGGCGCGCAAAGTGAATTCCAGGATGGCGTTTACCGGCAGCGCCTGCAGCGGGCCAAAGCCGCCCGACAGGCGCAATGACGATGGTTCCACCGCGCTCAGCACGACGGCATGCTGCACGCTGCTCTTGTCCCAACGCTCCAGCAGCAGGCCGCCGCCGCGCGCATCGAGCTGGATGGCGCCGGCCTTGCCGCTGTAGCTGTGGGCCTTGTCCCACCAGTTCGACCAATTGGTCAGCGCCCGCCACATCCGCGCGGGCTTTACGCCAATGACGGCTGAATTTTCCGACACAAAGCCATCAGGCGCCGATTTGATAACGGCGGCCTGCGCCGGGCTGGCCAGCGCCGCAAGCAGCAGGCCGGCGGCAAGCGAGAGATGAGACACGGGGCGCATCATTTCTCCGGCGTGATCAGCAGATTGCCGAAATCATCCACGCGGGCGATGTGGCCATTGTGGACGAGCGTGGTTGAATCCATCTCGGTGATCACCGCCGGGCCGGCCACCACGTCACCGGCGCGCAGCTTCGATCGGTCATAGATGGCGGCGGCACGGGCCTCGCCGTCCATCCACACCTCGTGATCGCGTACCCGCGCGGCGGCCGGGTTGCCATCACCCTTGGCAATGCGTTCGGCCGAAACGTTGGCAGCCTTGCCCAGCGCGACGACCCGGATGTTGACCAGTTCCTGCGGGACCGAAAGGTTGAAGGTGAACAATCGCTTGTGCTCAGCATCGAAGCGTTCGGCGAGGCTGGCGATGGTGGAGCCGGGCGGCGAAAACAGCGGTACTTCAAAGGCCTGGCCGGCATAGCGCACATCGACTTCCACGCGGATATCGATCTCGCCGGGGGCCACACCTTCGCTGGCCAACTCGGCGCTGGTCTGGCCGATGAGCTCATCGATCACCGCGCCGACTTCGGCATCACTCGTTTGCGTCACCAGCTTGTTGAAGCTGCGCTGGGCATCGACACGCAGGCGCGTGGTGGCATCGCCATAGGCACACAGCACGCCGGGCGAGGGCGGAATGATCACCGGCCAAGAACCCATCAGCATGCCCATGGCATTGCCGTGCAGCGGGCCGGCGCCGCCAAAGGCCATCAGGGCGAAATCGCGCGGGTCATAACCCTGCTGAACAGACACCAGCCGCAGCGCGCCGAACATGGTTTCATTCACGATGGCGATGATGCCGGCGGCGGCCTCCAGCAGCGGCAGGCCCAGCGCATCGGCTACCGTTTGCACCGCGCGCTTGGAGGCTTCGCGGTCCAGCTTGAAGCTGCCGCCGAGCAGGTTTTCCGGAAGATAGCCCAGCACCACATTTGCGTCGGTCACGGTTGGCAGTTCGCCGCCGCGGCCATAGGCAGCCGGGCCTGGCACGGCGCCGGCCGATTGCGGGCCAACACGCAGTGCCTTGGTGAGTTCCGGCACGGTGGCGATGGAGCCGCCGCCGGCACCCACTGTCTTCACGTCCAGCGACGAGGCGCGCACGGTGAGGTGGCCAACGCTGGTTTCGCGGCGCAGGCGGGCCTGATAATCCTCGATCAGCGCGACATCGGTGGAAGTGCCGCCCATGTCGAGGGTCAACACATTGGGAAAGCCGGCGTTCTTGGCGATCCACACCGCGCCCGCCACACCACCGGCCGGTCCGGACATCAGCAGGTTCACCGGCGCCGTGCGGCTCTTTTCGGCGCTCATCAAACCGCCGTCAGAACGCAGCAGGTTGAGCTTGGCAGTGGTGCCCCAATCCTTCAGCGCGGTTTCGAGATTGCCCACATAGCGCGACACGGTGGGCCGCACGGCGCTGTTGGCCACCGTGGTCAGCGCCCGCTCATACTCCTGCATCTCGGGCAGGATGTCGGCCGACACCGAGACGGGCACGCCCGGCATTTCCTCGGCGCAGATTTCGGCGACGCGGCGTTCGTGGGCGTCGTTCATATAACTGTTGATCAGGCAGATGGTGATGGCTTCCACCTTCTCTTCGGCCAGTCTTTTCAGGCTTTTACGCAGCGCTGCCTCGTCGAGCGGGCGCACGATCGCGCCATCGGCGCCGATGCGTTCGGCGGCTTCGATGGTGGCCTCCAGCGGCGCCATCGGGGTGGGCTTGGGCCAGATGATCCAGGCGGCCAGACCGCCCGGCACAAGGCTGCGGGCAATCTGCAGGATATGGCGATAGCCTTCGGTAACAATCAGGCCAACGCGGGCGATCTTGTGCTCCAGAACAGCGTTGGTGGCGACCGTGGTGCCATGCAGGAACAGCGACAGATCGGCCGCCGAAATTCCGGCCTTTTCACAGAGTTGGCGGGCGCCGGTGATCACCGCTTCGGAAGGATCATGCGGGGTGGAAGGCACCTTGTCCCGCACGGCGCGGCCCGTGGCCTCGTCGATCACGATCAGATCGGTGAACGTGCCACCCACATCAACGCCCAGGCGATAGCTCACGAGTTTGCTCCGGTTGGAATGGGTCGCGCCACGAAATCGCCGGCCTTGCCCGCCCGGCTGGGCAGCGCCCGGCCCATGATGGTGGCAAACCAGCGATTGGCTTCCAGCGTGATTTCAAGATCATAGCCGGTGGCGATGCCAGAACGGCCGAACAGGTAGAGCAGTTCTTCGGTGCCGACATTGCCGGCGGCGCCCGGCGCGAACGGGCAGCCGCCCAAGCCGCCGAGCGCGGAATCGAAGGTGCGGCAGCCGGCCTGATAACCCGCCCAGGCGTTGGCCGGGGCGAGGCCGCGGGTATCGTGCAGGTGCAGGCGGATGGGGATGGGGGCGATGGCCTCGATCACGCGGGCCGTCAGATCACCAACCTGGGAAGGCACAGCCACACCGATCGTATCGGCCAGCGCGATCTCCTGGGCGCCGGCATCGGCCATGCGCTTGGCCAGCTCCACGACGCGGTCTGCCGGCACCGGGCCTTCATAGGGGCAACCGAACGCAGCGCTGATGGTGACCTGGGCGTAAAGCCCTGCATCTCTTGCCATTTTCAGCATCGCGCTGTTGGCGGTGATGCCGTCTTCAATCTTCTGGCCCTGGTTCACCACGCCGAATGTGTCACTGGCCACCAGCACGCAGCCGGCTTCATCCAGCGGCCGCGGATTGCCTTGCGTGGCGATGGCGCGGGCGACGCCGCGTTCGTTCAGGCACAGGCCGATGAAGCGCACGCCGGGCGCTTCTGGCAGGCCGAGTGCCACTTGTTCGGCGTCCCCCATCTGCGGCACACGGCGCGGATTCACGAAGGACACCACTTCGACACGTTTGGCACCCATGGTCACCAGATGGTCAATCAATGCCAGCTTGTGGTCACTGGAGACCAGCACGGACTCGTTTTGCAGGCCATCGCGGGGCGATACCTCGACGATTGACACCGGATCGGTGATGTTCGGGCTGGTGGGGGACATGGGGTTTTGTATACAAAGTTGGTGTGCGCCTGTATAGACGGCGCGGACGGGAGAATTTGTGAACAACGCCAATCCGGATGCTGATTATGCCGCCGCCGGCTTTGGCCAGGGTCTGGTGCTGGGGCCGCGGCCGGCGTTGTTGATGATCGATTTCGCGCGGGCCTATTTCGCGCCGGAATCGCCGCTTTATGCTGGCGTGGAGGCCGCCCGTGATGCCGCCGCGCAGGCGCTGGTGGCGGCCCGTGCCCATGGTGTGCCGGTGTTCCACACCCGCGTTGAATATCAGACGGGCGGTGCCGATGGCGGCATGTTCTTCCGCAAGATCGCGGCGCTGAAAGTGTTCGAGAGCGGCAGCCCGCTGGGCGATTTCGAATCGCCGCTGGAACCGATTGCGGGGGAGGCGGTGATCACCAAGCAATTTCCGTCCGCCTTTTTCGGCACCGATCTGGCAGCGCGACTGAACAGCGCGGGCATCGACACGCTGGTGATCTGCGGGCTTTCCACATCGGGCTGCGTGCGTGCCAGTGCCGTGGATGCGATCTGCCACGGGTTGGTGCCGGTGATCGTGCGCGAAGCCGTGGGAGACCGGCTGCCAGCCGTGCACGAAGCCAATCTGTTCGACCTTGCCGCCAAGACCGCCGAGCTGCGCCACATGGCCGAAATAATCACCTATTTCGAAGGTGTTGCATCCTGAAAGGCGTGCAGGGCGCGGCGGATGTGGGCGGTCATCACCGCTCGCGCCCACTCTTCATCATGGGCGGCAAAGGCCTGGATCAACTGGCCATGTTCGTGGGCTGATCGGGCCAGATCGGCGCGATCATAGCGGGTGGCGGTGCGCCGCACGATCGGTTGCTCCACAAGCCCGGCCAGCATCGTGGACAGCCGCGCCGAGGCCGACGCGCTCAGGATGATATCGTGGAAGCGGCGGTTTTCGGCGAGGAAGCGGGCGATATCCGGCTGCGGCAGCGCGACGGCGGCTTCGATGGCGGCGTTGCACTGGCGCAGTTCCGCCAGCTGCGCCGGCGTCACGCGGCGGGCGGCGCGGGCGGCGGCATGGCCTTCCAGCATGGCGCGCAAGGCAAAGATTTCAGCAACATCGTCACTGTCCCAATCGGCCACCACCAGGCGGCCGCCGGGGGTGCGCACCGCGTAAAGTTCCACCTCCAGCCGGCGCAGCGCATCGCGGATAGGGGTGCGCGACACGCCGACGATATCGGCCAGCGCCTCTTCACGCAGCGGTGTGCCGGGGCTGGCATCGCCGGCCAGGATCAGGCCCCTGATCTCGGCATAGGCGCGATCCGCGGCGCTGCCGGCACTGGTCGGGTTATCCGGCATCTTCACCCTGTTGCAAAATGGTCGCGCCCCCCGTGTTTGCAGCGAAACGGACGAAAGCCCGCTTGCACATGGACGATTTTGTATACAATAGCACCAACATATTTGTCACGAAACGGGTGCCTCATGGGGCAGGAGCGGGGAAACATGACGCAGATTTGCAGCCCTACGCTGGCCAATTGCATCCGGGCGCTGCCGGCGAGTGCCGGCGCGGGTCCGGTGGCTGGCGGCGCGCTGCCGGCCGCTGGCGGATTGTTGCCGTCACGTCTGGCCCGGCTGTTGATCGGGGTTTCCGGCCTGATGCTGGCGGCCACCCCGGCCATGGCCCAGCAGGCCGCTGCAGCGGAAGACGAAGCCGGCGAAATCCTGGTGACGGCCCGCCGCAACAGCGAGCGCCTGATCGACGTGCCGGCCAGTGTGTCGGTGGTCACCGCCGAAACGCTGGCCGCCACCGGCACCTTCCGCAGCCAGGAAATCTTGCAGCTCACCCCCGGCGTGACCATCGTTTCGGGTTCGGCGGAAGCCGGCGACACCCAGATCAACATCCGCGGCCTCAACGGCGCCCGCGATGCCGAATCGAGCGTGGCGCTGGTGGTTGACGGCATCTTGAAAACCAACACGGCCCAGCTCAATCAGGTGCAGGGCACGCTGCGCCAGGTGGAAGTGCTGAAGGGCCCGCAGGGCGCCATCTATGGCCGCAACGCTGCGGCCGGCGCCATCGTGATGACTACGCTGAAGCCCAGCGACACATGGGAAGGCGGCGTGCGCGCCAACTATGGCGAACTCGCCACTGCCCAGGCCTTCGCCTATGTCGCCGGCCCGCTGACGGACACGATCGGCGTCGTGCTTTCCACCAACATGCAGACCACCGACGGTTTCTGGCGCAACGAATATCTCGACAACCGCAAGGTGGTGGACGACCAGTTCAATTTCGGCCTGGATGGCCGCATCGTCGCCAAGCTGGGTGATGCCACCACGCTGGACGTGAAGAGCCGCTTTGCCCGGCTGGAAGGCGCGTCGATCAACTTCAACGCCAGTTTCCACCTGCCCAACTTTGCGGCGGTGAACCCGGCCTTTTACGAGAACGTCAACGCGCGCCAGTTCCGCTATTACGGCAACATCCGCCCCAGCAACGAACAGGAAACCTTCGAGGTTTCGGCCCGGCTCGAACATGATTTCGGCCCCGGCAAACTTTCGGCCTGGGCGCTGTTTTCCGATGTCGATCAGTCGCTGACGGCGGATGGCACCTCGGCCGATTTCGCCCGCTACACCTTCCCCGGCGCCACGCCGACCAGCGTGGCGGCGTCGAACCAGTGCTTTGCCACCACCGGCGCGCTCACCGGTTATCCACTGGCGCCGCCAACATTCGTGGGCCAGATCCCGGTGCCGTTCATTTTCGCGCCGGCCAATGGTTCCACCTTCGGCGCCTACAGCCCGACCACCTGCGACGGCACCCAGCTGCAGACCCGCCAGCAAAAGGACATTTCGGCCGAAATCCGTTACGCCTCCACGTTGGATGGGCCGATCAACTGGTCGCTTGGCCTCTATTATCTCAACATCGATCGTGAAACCGGCATCAGCCTTGGGGCAGATCTGGGCCAGGGCGTGTCGCGCACGCTGTACAACGCGCCGGGCTCGTCAAACCCGACCAGCCAGTTGTTCAACGATCGTTTCCGCACCGATGTCTATGCCGCCTTCGGCTCGCTGGATTGGAAGCCGGTGGAACAGTTCACCATCGGCCTGGCGCTGCGTTATGATATCGAACGCCGCCGTGCTGAAAATCTGGTGCCGTTCGTGGCCGATCCCATCACTGGCGGGCAGATCAACCCCGGCCAGGTGGGCGGGCCTATTGCGCCGGCGGCCAACACCTTCAAGCAGCTGCAGCCCAAGATCACCCTTTCGTACAAGGTGAACGACGATACCAATCTGTTCGCCAACTGGGGCGTGGGCTTCAAGGCCGGTGGTTTCAACAACCAGGGCTCCGCCGCCATCGTGAACAACAATTTCAACAATGGCGTGACGGTTGGCACCATCAACGCCGGCGTGACGATCAATGATCAATATCGCCTTGAACGCTCGTCCGCATTCGAAGCCGGCATCAAGGGCAATCTGCTCGATGGCCGCATCAGCTATGATCTGGCGGGTTATTACACCCAGGTCCGCGACATGCAGTTCTTCGAATTTTTCGTGGGCGGTTTCGGCCTGCTGCGCGTGGTGTCGAACATCGATCGCGTTGATCTGTGGGGCGCCGAACTGAACCTGAATGCGAAGATCGTTGAAGGCTGGACGGTGTTTGCCAGCGGCAACGTCACCGACAGCGAGATCAAGTCCAACCGCAGCCGGCCCGACACGCTGGGCAACAAGAGCCCCTATACCGCCGATTACACGTTGAACGTCGGCACGCAGGTGAGCGTGCCGGTAAACGACCGCCTGAAGGCCAATTTCCGCGCCGATTACCGCCTGACTGGCCCGACCTGGTTCCACAGCGTGCAGGATCAGGAGAAGCCGACCCTGTTCAGCGGCCTGCTGCCGATTTCGGCGCTGGCGCTGCCGGCGGTGGTGGGCAACGCGCGGTACGATGTCACGCGCCGTGATGCGTTCGGCATCGTCAACCTGCGCGCCGGCATCGAAGGCAAGAACTGGCAAGTCTCGGTTTTTGCGAACAATCTGCTCGATAAGCTGTGGCTGAACGAGGTGATTCCGGCGATCGAGTTCGGCGGATCGTTCATTTCGCCCGGTCAACGCCGCGTAATTGGTGGTGAAGTCAGCTTCAAGTTCTGATAATAACTTCAGCTATGGGCCACCTCCCCCCGGGGTTGGCCCACTTGGCGGGGAGGGCCCGCCCGGCCCGTCGCTCCACCCCCACCCAGGAGCGACGGGCCGTTTGATTCTGGGGGGATGGTGATCTGCTGGAGCAAGCAGCTACACGGCGGGCGGTCTCCGAGCAAAGGCCAGATTGGGCGCCCATCAAGTCAGCGCAAATCCAGCACCAAAATAATGACATTTGACGATGAGGGCCGTTTGGAATGCGTGCGCAGGCGCGACCAGCGATGTCGTTCTTGTGGACAAATCGCCGCTGCATCGAAATTAACCCAGCATTACTGAAACCAACGCTTGACGGCGTTTATCGCACGCTTCATCGAAAGACAGGTAGCTTGAGGGAGCCACTAGCAGGGTCGCAAAGGCGAGGCATATTCGACCAATGTATTTTTCTCAAGGTTCTCAGCGAGGCGCTGTCGAAATGAGCAGTGCCTCACTTGCAGCTAGCCTTCGAACGGGACCAATTCGGCCTATTCTCGATCGAATCGTCAGAAGTGCAGCGGATGCCACCGGCATCCCCTTCATGGTACTTGGCATCCGATATGGCCGAACATATGAGTTTATCGCAACGCACGGGTTTCCGCTGACCCACTACACGGATCGGGTGCCAAACACCCAGCTCGCGCCATCGCTGTTTGCCCGGGAAGTGGAAGTTGACGATCTGCGGAAACAGACGGGATGGGCGGCGCTGAGCATCGTGCCGATCGCCAAAACATGGCGCTATGGCGCCAATGTGCCGGTTCGGCTGCAACAAGGCCCAGATGATGATGGCGTGCTGGCGCTTTCGTGTGCGGATACCAGGCTGCGGGAGACGCGCGGCTCCGTGTTGACCATCCTGCGTGGATATGCCGACATGATCAGCGATCTGATCTGGTTGAGCAGCCAGATCGAGCGTGCCTCGGTTACGTTCGATGCAGGTGGGGTGATCAAAGCGGTGTTGCAGGCCGGCTTGGCGCGAATAAATATCCCGGTGTGCATTATTGATAACGAATTCAAGCTGGTTGCGCTTTCGGAGTCGTTCGCGGGCAAGGCTGTGAAGCTGGGCGGCGGGCCCCTGCAGACTGGCGATGTCTTGGCGGGGCCCTGGTTTACACCGGCATTGCGGCTAGCCGTTCAAGAGAGCTTGGCGACGGATATCGCCCAGCAATGGTTATCCGTACCCCAGGTTGAGTGGGACAGGCAATTGCTTGACGTGTTCCCGTTTACGTTCACTGAACTGGGCAAATTCGCCGTTCTGGCGTTCCACGACGGCGCCAAAGCGATTGCCGCGGCGGAACAGCAAGGCGTGTTGATGGTTCGGGATGGTCCGCCCGCCGCGGCCCCGGCCGCGGCCGGAACCGACGCTGTAGGCCCGGTAAGCCAGTTCCTGCTGGAAACATTGATCATTGCCCAACGCTTGTATCGGCACCATGACACGAATTACATTGGTGTGCGGAAGTGGCGAACCGCGATCAAGCCCCACCAGATTGCCGCACTGCGCGCGCTCAAAACCGAACCATCAGACGCTTTTGTTACCATTGTCGCTGCCGAAATGGCCAGCGCAATTCGATCGGTTTACGGCACAGCTGAATCCTGCGTGGTGGTGCCTGTCCCCTGCGGCAGTTCCGGTCCCGATTGCCTCTCATGCCGGCTGGCAAAGGCGGTAGCTGCCCAGTTGGGAATTGCCATGGTCGAAGCGTTTGCCCCGATTGCCACCCCTCGCGGCAGCTCGCATCCCCGCCGCAACATCCGCCGACCGGCGATGAAGCTGTTGCAGCTGGTCAAGCAGTCGGTGATCCTGATCGATGATGTTGTCACATCTGGCAGCCATATCGACGAAGCCGCCACACTGTTGCGCGCTTCGGCGCCTCAGGTGTGGCCGGTTACGTGGATTGCATCCTAATCGTAGACAAATGCGGTATCCACATCCGAGTCTATGAATCGGCTCAAGCGAAGTTGAAGCTGATCGAAACCCGTTCCGCCTTGGCGGCGCTGGGCATGACTTCGTGGCGCAGCCAGCTTTCCCACAGCAGCAGATCACCTGCGGCCGGTTTGATGTGGACGAAATTGCGCTGCTCGGCAGGCGCATCGGCAGTGCGCGGCGGGCTGTGCATCAGCATCGGCAGGCGCGGGTCTTCGAAACGGATGCTGCCAGAACCGGGCGGCACATCCACATAGAGTGTGCCGGAAATGATGCTGTGCGGGTGGATGTGGCCGCTGTGGCCGCCGCCAGGTTTCAGGATATTGACCCACAGGCTGTCGAGCTTGGGTTTCTTCCCGGCCAGATCGAGATGTGCGGCTGCGGCAAAGGCGCTGGCCTGTTTGACCAGCCAGCGCGCCAGATCGCCAAAGGCCGGATCGCGCGCCGGCAGATCGTTCAGAGAGGCATAGCTGGTGTAGCCGCGGTAGCGGTGATCGCGGCTCCAGCGGCGGCCGGCGCTGTCGTCTTCTGCCAGTGACTGGCAGCTGTGCGCGAGATCGGCGAGCAAGGCTGCATCATCAAGCTGGCCCTGCCAGAGCGGGGTGGGGAACAGAAATGTGGTCGCCATGCCCCGCCCCATGGCGGCTTCGTACGCAGGCGGCAAGCCCGGAGGTGACAGTATCCATAATGGATGAAATGCGACGGCGGCACGCAAACTCCAAACGGGTGCAGCCGTTACCGGCCTTGGACAGGGTTTTTGCCAGCACGGCGAAACCGCTGCCAGCCGGTTGACCGATCATGGCCCTCCCGGCGGACAGCAAGGGAGATTCAGGAATGACGCCGATCCGATTGCGCCCGACGATGATGGCCGGCCTGGCCGTGATGGCCCTTGCCAACGCCGCCAGCGCCGCCAGTGCGCAACAGGTGATCACCCTCACGCCGCTCAGCAACCAGCGGACCGTGCTGGCCAGCGTGCGGCCGGGCGACACGTTGCGCATCACCGGCACGTTCACCACGCCGTTTGTGGTGCGCAACCGCGATTTCGGCGATGTGCAGGTGGATGCCAGTGGCGCCGTTTTCCAGGCCGGGATGGTCTTGTCGAACGTGCACAATCTGGGCTTTTCCGGCGGTACCTTCGGGCGCAACGATATGGAGCTGCGTTCCTGGCAAACGGTGCGGGTGGAATTGAGCAGCAATATCAGCCTGGCGCAGGGCCTGTACCTGGGCAACAACGACAATCGCGGCACCGGCCTGCAGATCCTGCAATCCCACCAGGTGACGGTGCAGGATTCCAAGTTCGACGGCCATGGCAGCGCCGGCATCGCTGCGCGCACCTCCACCGGCGTGCTGGTAACGCGCAATGCGATCACCCGCAGCTTTGGCGATGGCATCAACGTGATCGACAGCCAGCGCGTGATCGTCTCGTCGAACAGCTGTTCGGCGTTCAACCCCGGTGCCGGATCGCACCCCGATTGCGTCCAGTTGTGGAGCCTGGCCGGCCGGCCGCTGCAAGCGGATATTGCGGTGCTGAACAACAGCGCCATCGGCAGGATGCAGGGCTTTGTGGCATTCGATCCGCGCACCGGCAGCGGCGAACGCCTGATCTTTGCCGGCAATTATGCCGCCATCACCTACACCCACGGCGTCAGCTGCACCCGCTGCAACGATTCGATCTTCATCGATAACATCCTGTCTAACCAGCAGGATGCGCGCTGGGGTGCGCCCAGCGTGCGCCTGACCGAAGGGCTGCGCAACCTGGTGGCGGGCAACCAGTCGTTCGATGTGCGTGCGCTGGCGGGGCAGCCGGGGTTCGAGTTGCCATCGCCCGTCTGGTCCAGCTTCACGCCGGTCTGGGCAGGCAGTGTTGGCAGCCAGATCGGCAGCCTGTTTGCCAGCAGCGTCAACGAGCCGCCGGTTTCGGTGAGCAGTGTGCCGGAACCGGCAAGCTGGCTGATGCTGGGATTCGGTTTTGTGGCGGTGGGGCGGCAGTTGCGCCGGCGGCAGCACCAGCAGTTGAAGTGGGTGGCGGCCTGATCAGCTGATCAGGCTGCGCTGCATCATCACGATGTCGAGCGGCTTGCCGAATTTCTCGCCAATCTGCTTCAGCAGGCCGGCGCGTTCAAAGCCGCAGGACGCGTGCAGGCTGATGGAGGCAGTGTTGCCGGAATCGCCGATCACTGCGATCAACTGCCGGAAACCGGCGGTGCGCGCCGCGCTGCTCACTGCCATCAGCAGGGCCTGGCCGATGCCGGTGCGCTGGGCATCGGGCGCCACATACACGCTGGTTTCGCCGCAATAACGATAGGCCGGGCGATCGCGGAACTGGGTGACATAGGCATAGCCATCCACCTTGCCCATCGTCACATGCACCAGCCACGGCCAGCCGTGCGATTTCACCTTCATCAGCCGCTGCGCCATTTCGGCCGCTGATGGCGGTTCGATCTCGAAACTGGCGGTGCCGTTCAGCACGGCGGGTGCATAGATGGCGGCCAGGGCCGGCGCATCTTCCATGCGGGCGGGGCGGATGCTCATGCCGCGTCCAACGCGCGTTCGGACGGGCGGGCGAGCAGGGTGGCGCGGGGCCCGATCACCACCGGGCGGTTGAGCAGGATGGGATCGGCCAGCATGGCGGCCAGGATGGTGGCGTCGTCCGCTTGCGGCAGGCCGCGTTCTTCCGCATCGGTGCCGCGGGTGCGCAGCAGCGCCCGTGCGCCGCCCACGGCTGCGGCCACGCTGGCCAGCGTGGCGGCATCGGGCGGGGTTTTCAGATATTCGATCACGCGCACATCATGGCCCTGTTCCTGCAGCAAGGCCAACGCACCCCGCGACGTGCCGCACTTGGGGTTATGCCAGATGGTAATCGTGGCCATATGCCGTGTGTTCCGCTGCCAACCCCGTGGCCGCCATGGATTGGCTGCCTTGTTTTCAATAGTCTGGCATGGGGTGGCCAGCGAAGTCCAGCGGCGAGAAGCACAGATTTTTGCCGGACGCGTTTGCGGTTTGGTTGAAGCGCAAACCCGCTCATGCCGAGCTAGTCGAGGCACGGGCCGACCGCTGTGCGTGCCTCGACAAGCTCGGCATGAGCGGTTCGGTCCAAACGTAAACGAGCCTAGATGAGCCCGCGGCTGATCAAACATTCATCCACCGCCCGCGCCCCCATGTCGATGGCGGTGTTGGTGAAGGCCGAAGCCGCCGCATCGGCATTGGCGATGGCCATGCGGCCAAAGCTCTGCCGGCCCACTATGTGCGGGCGCTGTTCATCGGGCACATCGGGATCGCCCAGTGTGTCATAGGTATAGCTATAGCCATGCGGCCAGCGATTGACCGTGATGCCGGCGATGTCGCGCGCCGCCTCGAAACCGGCGCTGCCCAGCATGCGCTGCAGTTGCTCACGGATTTCGCGTTCGATGGTGGTGTAATCGGTGGCCAGCATATCCGCACGGCCGATGCGGTTCTGTTCCTTCCTCGGCAGGCCGGGGCTGTTGGGGTTGCGCACCATGTGCAGCACCACGGGTTCATCGGGGCTCTGCGCGCTTGTGTAACCGCCAATCGCCATCGGCGTGTCGAGCGCGGTGGTGGTGTGATAGCCATTGGGCGCGTGGATGGCCTTGATGCCCAGCTTCGCCCACGCCTTCCAGTCGCGCAGCAGCACGTTGGTATATTGCATCGGCACTTTCGACGGATAGAGCAGCGCCGCCTTCTGCGCCTGCGGCAGGCTGGGCACGATGAACGGAATGATGTTGTTGAAACAGGCGAGGATCACATTGGCCGCCGTCACAGCGACCCGCCTTCCATCCTTCACGTAAACGACCCGCGCCGCCTTTTCGGTGCTGCGCGTCACCGGCCCCAGATGTTCGGCGCGGATCACCATGCTGTTCAGCCGGATGCGCACCGCATTCTTCGCATTGTCGAGCGCGGCATAATTGGCCGGGGCCAGCACGACGCTTTCCTGATCGAGGCGCCCCGGAAACACGCCCGGCACCAACGCCGATACCAGCAGCCGCGCGACAGATGCATTGCCATCGGGCCAGTGAAAATGCTGGGCTTCGGCGGCAATCTGGCCGGGCAGGGTCATGCCGGCAAAACCCGGCGCGCGCTTGTTCAAGGCGGCCTCCCAGGCCGGCAGCGTGTCCACCCGCTTGTTGTTGCGATAGCCCTGGCCGGTGAAGAAGTTCAGGCTTTCCGGCAGCATGCCGGCATGTTTCAGCAGGAAATCCTGATAGCTCATGGCCTTCAGCGCCGCCGCCTTGGCGTCTGGATCAAGGCCGGGCAAATGGTCCTTAACCTCCGTATGCAGGCGCGTCAGGTCGGCACGCACGGCGGGTGACAGCGGCGCTTCGGCGAAAAACTCGGCCCACGGTTTCTTGCCCGTCCCGGTCACCAGCTTGTCGCCCAGGAAATGCTGCCGGTCAAAGAAGGTGGCGTTACCCAGCCCGGCATAGGCCTTGGTTTCGAACCGTTCATAGCTGGCCAGATCGACGCCCAGATCAGCCAGCAGCTTTTTCGACGTGAA
>Ga0209278_1000342_pt1 | contig 41131 bp, 32 predicted proteins | sample JI81BgreenDNA_FD_187504 | JGI IMG/M metagenome (GOLD analysis project Ga0209278, IMG submission 187504) | Wastewater effluent complex algal communities from Wisconsin, to seasonally profile nutrient transformation and Carbon sequestration -... | ecosystem: Engineered > WWTP > Effluent > Algae...
TGAGGCGGGCCGCCGGCGCGGCGCGGCCCATCGTCCGGATACCCCTTCAAAGTTCACTATATGAAACGTTTATCCAGATATTGAAAAACGGAAACGCTTGTGAAAGAATCCCGCCCCAGCAGGTCCACCCTGCCTCACCGCAACGACGCACAGGAGACACGCATGAGCGCGAACGCCCCCCACATCGGCCCGGGAGCCGGCGACCCCGACACCCAGGAAACCCGCGAATGGATGGAGGCGTTGACCGCCGTCATCGAACGGGAGGGCCCTGAGCGCGCCCACTTCCTGCTGGAGCAGTTGCTCGAAGAAGCCCGCCAGCACAGCGTGGACATGCCGTTCTCCGCCACCACCGGCTACGTCAACACGATCGAGCCGGCGGAAGAGGCCCACAACCCCGGCAACCTTGAGCTCGAAGGCCGGCTGCGCGCCTACATGCGCTGGAACGCGATGGCCATGGTGGTCAAGGCCAACCGCCTGAACCCGGCCGATGGCGGCGACCTGGGTGGCCACATCAGCTCCTTCCAGTCGCTGGCCCACATGTTTGCGGTCGGCTTCAACCATTTCTGGCACGCCGACAACACCGACGCCGGCGGCACCCACGGCGGCGATCTGCTCTATATCCAGGGTCACAGCGCGCCCGGCATCTACGCGCGCGCCTTCATGGAAGGGCGCCTGAGCGAGGAGCAGCTGCTGAACTTCCGCCAGGAAGTGGACGGCAAAGGCCTGTCGAGCTACCCGCACCCCAAGCTGATGCCGGAGTTCTGGCAGTTCCCCACGGTGTCGATGGGCCTGGGTCCGATCATGGCGATCTACCAGGCGCGCTTCCTGAAGTACCTGCATGCCCGCGGCATCGCGGACACGAGCCAGCGCAAGGTATGGGTGTTCTGCGGCGACGGCGAGATGGACGAGCCCGAGAGCCTGGGCGCCATCGGCATGGCCGCGCGCGAGAAGCTCGACAACCTCGTGTTCGTCGTGAACTGCAACCTGCAGCGCCTGGACGGCCCGGTGCGTGGCAACGGCAAGATCATCCAGGAGCTCGAGGGCGAGTTCCGCGGCTCGGGCTGGAACGTCATCAAGCTGCTGTGGGGGCGCGACTGGGACGCGCTGCTGGCGCGCGACAAGGACGGCGCGCTGCGCAAGATCATGATGGACACGCTCGACGGCGATTACCAGGCCATGAAGGCGAACGACGGCGCCTTCGTCCGCAAGAACTTCTTCGGCCGCGATCCGCGCACGCTGGAGCTGGTGTCCAAGATGAGCGACGACGACATCTGGGCGCTGCGCCGCGGCGGCCACGATGCGCAGAAGGTGTATGCCGCGTTCCACCGCGCCTATCACCACGCCGGCCAGCCGACCGTGCTGCTGGTCAAGACCGTCAAGGGCTACGGCATGGGCAAGGCCGGCGAGGGCAAGAACACCGCGCACCAGACCAAGAAGCTGTCGGACGAGGACATCCGCTACATGCGTGACCGCTTCAATGTGCCGATTCCCGACAGCGAGCTGCCCAAGATCCCGTTCTACAAGCCGGCCGACGACACGCCGGAGATGAAGTACCTGCACGACCGCCGCAAGGCCCTGGGCGGCTACCTGCCCAAGCGCCGCCCGAAGAGCTCGGAGAGCTTCACCGTGCCGGCGCTGGAGAACTTCAAGGCGGTGCTGGAGCCCACCGCCGAAGGGCGCGAGATCAGCACCACGCAGGCCTACGTGCGCTTTCTGACGCAGCTGCTGCGCGACCAGGCGCTGGGCCCGCGCGTCGTGCCGATCCTGGTGGACGAGGCGCGCACCTTCGGCATGGAAGGTCTGTTCCGCCAGATCGGCATCTACAACCCCGAGGGGCAGAAGTACACGCCGGTCGACAAAGACCAGGTGATGTACTACCGCGAGGACAAGGCCGGCCAGATCCTGCAGGAAGGCATCAACGAGGCGGGCGGCATGGCCAGCTGGATCGCCGCGGCGACGTCGTACTCGACGAACAACCGCATCATGGTGCCGTTCTACATCTACTACTCGATGTTCGGCTTCCAGCGCATCGGCGACCTGGCCTGGGCGGCCGGCGACATGCAGGCGCGCGGCTTCCTGCTCGGCGGCACCAGCGGCCGCACCACGCTCAACGGCGAAGGCCTGCAGCACGAGGACGGCCACAGCCACATCCTGGCCGGCACCATCCCCAACTGCATCAGCTACGACCCGACCTTCGCGCACGAGGTCGGCGTCATCCTGCACCACGGTCTCAAGCGCATGGTGGAGAAGCAGGACAACGTCTTCTTCTACCTCACGCTGCTCAACGAGAACTACGCCATGCCCGGGCTCGTGCCGGGTACCGAGGAGCAGATCATCAAGGGCATGTACCTGCTCAAGGAAGGCGCCAAAAAGACGCCGCGCGTGAACCTGCTGGGCAGCGGCACCATCCTGCGCGAGAGCCTGTTCGCCCAGGAACTGCTGGAGCAGGATTGGGGCGTGGCGGCGAATGTGTGGAGCTGCCCGAGCTTCAACGAACTGGCCCGCGACGGCCAGGACGCCGAGCGCTGGAACCTGCTGCATCCCACCGAGGCGCCGCGCGTGCCGTTCGTGACGCAGCAACTCGCGCCGCACGGCGGTCCGGTGATCGCGTCGACCGACTACATGAAGAACTACGCGGAGCAGATCCGGGCCTTCATCCCCAAGGGCCGCACCTACAAGGTGCTGGGCACCGACGGTTTCGGCCGCAGCGACTTCCGCAGCAAGCTGCGCGAGCACTTCGAGATCAACCGGCATTACATCGTCGTGGCCGCGCTCAAGGCGCTGGCCGATGAGGGCAGCGTGCCCGCGACGGCGGTGGCCGAGGCGATCGCCCGCTACGGCATCAAGGCCGACAAGATCAACCCGCTGCACGCCTGAGCGCCGAGCGAACGGAGACATTCGACATGGCAAGCATTGAAGTGAAGGTCCCCGACATCGGGGATTTCGACGAGGTGGCGGTAATCGAGCTGCTGGTGAAACCCGGCGATTCGGTCAAGGCCGAGCAGAGCCTGATCACGGTGGAAAGCGACAAGGCCTCGATGGAGATTCCCTCGTCCCACGCCGGCGTGGTGAAGGAACTTAAGGTCCAGCTCGGCGACAAGGTCAAGCAGGGTTCGGTCGTGGTGGTGCTGGAGGCCGACGGCGTCGCCGCGGCCGTCGCGCCAGCTCCGGCACCCAGCGCTGCACCCAGCCCGGCGCCCGTTGCCGCACCGGCCCCAGCCCCCACGCCGGCGGTGGCGCCTGCCGCCAGCGGCCCGGTCGAGGTGCGCGTGCCCGACATCGGCGATTTCAAGGACGTCGCCGTCATCGAGGTGTTCGTCAAGCCGGGCGATACGGTCAAGATCGAGCAGTCGCTCATCACCGTGGAGAGCGACAAGGCCTCGATGGAGATTCCCTCGTCGGCCGCGGGCGTGATCCGCGAGCTCAAGGTCAAGGTCGGCGACAAGGTCAACATCGGCGACCTGCTGGCCGTCCTGGAAGGCAGCGCCGCCGCAACGCCGGCTGCCGCACCTGCACCCGCCCCAGCAGCAACCGCCCCAGCCGTGGCCGCTGCCGCCCCGGTGGCTGCCACCTCGAGCGCACCGGCCCCGGCCGCACACAACCCCACCGCGGCCCCCTTGGGCCTGCCGCACGCCTCGCCTTCGGTGCGCAAGTTCGCGCGTGAACTCGGCGTGCCGCTGGCGGAAGTGAAAGGCAGCGGGCCCAAAGGCCGCATCACGCTGGACGACGTGCAGGGCTTCACCAAGGCCGTCATGGCCGGCGCGGTGCAGACACAGGCGCAGGCCGCCAAAGCGCCGGCTGTGGCTGCTGGCGGCGGTGTGGGGCTGGACCTGCTCCCGTGGCCGAAGGTGGACTTCGCCAAGTTCGGTCCGATCGAACGCAAGGAGCTCAGCCGCATCAAGAAGATCAGCGGCGCGAACCTCACGCGCAACGCCATCGTCATCCCGGCCGTCACCAACCACGACGACGCCGACATCACCGAGCTCGAAGCGTTCCGCGTGCAGCTCAACAAGGAGAACGAGAAGTCCGGCGTCAAGGTCACGATGCTGGCTTTCCTGATCAAGGCCTGCGTGGCGGCGCTCAAGAAGTTCCCTGAGTTCAACAGCTCGCTCGATGGCGATGCGCTGGTGCTCAAGCAGTACTGGCACATCGGCTTCGCGGCGGACACGCCCAATGGCCTGGTGGTGCCGGTGCTCAAGGACGCCGACAGGAAGGGGATCCTGCAGATCAGCCAGGAAATGGGCGAACTCGCCAAGAAGGCCCGCGACGGCAAGCTCACCCCGGCCGAGATGAGCGGCGCGACCTTCACCATCTCCAGCCTGGGCGGCATTGGCGGGCGCTACTTCACGCCCATCATCAACGCGCCCGAGGTGGCCATCCTGGGGGTGTGCAAGAGCCAGATGGAACCGGTGTGGGATGGCAAGGCCTTCCAGCCGCGCCTGATGCTGCCGCTGTCGCTGACGTGGGACCACCGGGTGATCGACGGCGCCGCGGCCGCGCGCTTCAACGCGTACCTGGGCCAGGTGCTGAGCGACTTCCGTCGCGTGCTGCTGTAAGGGGAACACGATGCCCATGATCGACATCCAGGTTCCCGACATCGGTGACTTCAAGGACGTGGCCGTCATCGAGCTGCTCGTCAAGCCCGGCGACACCGTCAAGGCCGAGCAGAGCCTGATCACGGTGGAGAGCGACAAGGCTTCCATGGAGATTCCCTCGTCGCATGCCGGCGTGGTGAAAGAGCTCAAGGTCAAGGTGGGCGACACGGTCAACCAGGGTTCGGTGGTGCTGGTGCTGGAGGCCGCCGGGGCTGCCGGGGCGCCGGCCTCGGCGCCGGCGCCTGCGACCACCCCCGCCTCCGCACCCGCGCCGGTGGCGGCGCCGCCGGTGCGCGCTGCCACGCCGGCGGCGGCCGCTTACGCGGGCGCGGCCGACATTGACTGCGACCTCCTCGTCCTCGGCGGCGGTCCGGGCGGCTATTCAGCGGCCTTCCGCGCGGCCGACCTCGGCCTGAAGGTCGTGCTGGTGGAGCGCTACCCCACGCTGGGTGGCGTGTGCCTCAACGTGGGCTGCATCCCGTCCAAGGCCTTGCTGCACGTGGCTGCGGTGATGGACGAGGTCAGCCACATGGCCGACCTCGGCATCGACTACGGGCGTCCGGCGCTCAACATCGACAAGCTGCGCGGCCACAAGGAAAAGGTCATCGGCAAACTCACCGGCGGCCTGGCCGCGATGGCCAAGATGCGCAAGGTCACGGTGGTGCGGGGCTACGGCAGCTTCGTCGGCCCCAACCACCTGGGCGTGGAACTTACCCAGGGCAGCGGCCAGGAGAAAACCGGCGGCCAGCAGGTGGTGGCGTTCAAGAAGGCGATCATTGCCGCCGGCTCGCAGGCCGTGCGCCTGCCGTTCATGCCCGAAGACCCGCGCGTGGTGGACAGCACCGGCGCGCTCGGTCTGGCCAGCGTGCCCCAGCGCATGCTGATTCTGGGCGGCGGCATCATCGGCCTGGAGATGGGGACGGTCTACAGCACGCTGGGTGCCCGCCTCGACGTGGTGGAAATGATGGATGGCCTGATGCAGGGCGCCGACCGGGATCTGGTGAAGGTCTGGCAGAAGATGAACGCCCACCGGTTCGACAACATCCTGCTCAAGACCAAGACCGTGGCGGCCAAGGCCACGGCGGCGGGCATCGAGGTGACCTTCGAGGGCGAGAACGCGCCGCCGCCGCAGACCTACGACCTGGTGCTGCAGGCGGTGGGCCGCAGCCCGAACGGCAAGAAGATCGGCGCTTCGGCCGCCGGCGTGGCCGTGACCGAGCGCGGCTTCATCGAGGTCGATATCCAGATGCGCACCAACGTGCCCCACATCTTCGCCATCGGCGACGTCGTGGGCCAGCCGATGCTGGCGCACAAGGCGGTGCACGAAGGTCACGTGGCGGCCGAAGTGATCGCCGGCGAATTGCTCGGCAAGCCCGATCTGGCGGCTGCGGCGTTCAACGCGCGTGTGATCCCCAGTGTGGCTTACACCGACCCCGAGGTGGCCTGGGTCGGCCTCACCGAGGACCAGGCCAAGGCGCAGGGCATCAAGGTGAAGAAGGGGCTGTTCCCTTGGAGCGCCTCCGGCCGCGCGATCGCCAACGGACGCGACGAGGGCTTCACCAAGCTGCTGTTCGACGACTCGCCCCAGGCCCATGGCCACGGCAAGATCCTGGGCGGCGGCATGGTCGGCACCCACGCGGGCGACATGATTGGTGAGGTGGCGCTGGCCATCGAGATGGGCGCCGATGCGGTGGACATCGGCAAGACCATCCACCCGCACCCCACGCTGGGCGAGAGCATCGGCATGGCCGCCGAGGTGGCCCACGGCAGCTGCACCGACGTGCCGCCCGCGCGCCGCTGAGCCCCGCCCGCTCGGCCCGAAGCCCGGTGCATGCAGTGCCCGGGCTTTTTTCATGGCCCGGGCGGTGATGCCCATCCGATCCTCACTGCAATATGTAGCCTGAAAGTATCATTCACGGGTTCCGGGGAGGGGTGCATGAAGAACGTCGACATGAAGCAGCTCGCGCTGCTGTGCGAGCTGCTGGACCAGCAGAGCCTGACCGAAGCGGCCGCGCGGCTGCACATCACGCCGTCGGCGGCCAGCCAGTCGCTCTCGCGGCTGCGCCAGTTGCTCAGCGATGACCTGGTCGTGCGCGAGCAGAACACCTACCAGCTCACGCCCTACGGCGAAGCGTCGCTCCACGCCTTTCGCCAGATCGTGGATCTGTGGCGTGGGGTGAGCAGCGGCGGCACCGGTTTTGACCCGGCGGTTTGCGAGGAGCAGGTGTCGTTGTCGTGCTACGACGGTTTCGGCGTCACGGGGCTGGCGACGTTCTACCGCCGCGTGCACGAGCTGGCGCCGCGCCTCAAGCTGGACATCCACTCGCCGACCAACGGGCCCCAGGACGTTGCGGACCTGCGCAGCGGCGCGGTCGACATCGTGTGCAGTCACCACGAAGCGCCCGCCGACGCGACCGACCTGCACATGGAGACGGTCAAGCGCTTCCAGGTGTCGCGGTGCTGCCTGTCGGTGGATCACCCGCGCATCGGGGCGTCGCTCAGTCTGGACGAGTACGTGGCCGAAGAGCACCTGCTGATCACGTTCCTGCGCCGCCCGGGCGCGCAGCGCAGCCCGATCGATCAGGCGCTGCAGGCACTCGGTCGATCGCCGCGGCGGACCAGCGTGGTCAGCTCATGGCAGCTGTGCGCCGAGATGGTCGCCCGAACCGACCGGCTGGTCACCACCAGCGAGGAGCAGGCGGCGTTGCTGCAGCGGGCTTCATCGCGGATTCGGTGCCTGCCCTTGCCCGAGGGTTTGCCGTGGCCGGAGGTGCCGGTCAACCTGCTGTGGCACCAGCGGACCCACCACAGCCGACCGCACCGGTGGCTGCGCCTGCAGTTGCGCGATTACCTGCACCCCGGTGCCTCGGTGGATTGAACGCTGTTGGCGGCTTGCCAGCAGGCATCGAGGTGCCTCAGGCGCCGAACGGCCTCGGCTTCGCTGAGGTGGCGGCACATCAGGTCGAAGCAGTCGAACCGGAGCCGCCGCAGGCTCGACAGCGAGGGTTCGCTGAGCAGCCGCAGGTAGACGCGCAGGTCCCGCGAGCCCATGCGCGGGCTGGCGACGGCCAGCGCATCCTGGATGAGTGCACGCGCGGCCGCCAGGCGCTCCTCGCCCCGCCGCGGGTGTGCCGGCGTGGCGGGGGTGGCGCCCGACCAGCGACGCAGCCAGCGTTGAAACGCGGAATGGCTGACCACCGCTGGGTCGGTGGTGGCGTGGCGGGTGGAGCGGGGTGCGTCGAGGTTCATGGCCAGGGCAAGCGAGTTCGGGTGGTTGGTGTGGCCACTGTAGGAACCGCTGCCGCCGGCGTCCATTTCGAACTTGGCAAGCCCGCTTTAGCGCCGCTGAACCGTCGCGTCGGCGTGGCCGTGTCGGCCGAAGCCGGTCGTCATCGCGGTCGGGATAAGCGGTCGGTAACCGGCCGGGGGAGGGGTATGGGCGGGGGCGGCGCAGGACGATGCGCCGGTCGTGACCGCCCGCAGACGGTGCCCGTCGGGCCCCCGGGTGGCGTCGGTCTGAGGAGTGTCGCCATGTCCACCCCGCGCCCAGATCATGGGTCTCTTGATGCTTCCGGCGGCGTCCCGCCGACGGTGGCCGCCTCGCCCACCGCCGCGGCGGCGAGGGTGGACCTCCACTACCGGCGTGCGGTCCCCGCGGAGGCGCCCGCCGTGGCGGCCCTGGTGAACTCGGCGTACCGCGGGGCCTTGGCCCGGCTGGGTTGGACCACCGAGGCCGATCTGCTCGACGGTCAGCGAACGGACGCCGAGGAGGTGGGTGGGTTGATCGCGCGCGAGGGAGTGTGTTTTCTGCTCGCGGAGGACGAATGGGGCGTGGTGGGCTCGGTGTTTCTTCAGCGGGGCCACGCAGGCGAGGCGCAGCTGGGGATGTTCGTGGTGCGGCCGGGGTGGCAGGGTCTGGGCATCGGCAAGCGCCTGATGGAGGCCGCCGAGCGCCTGGTCCGCGAGGTCTGGGGGTGCGACCGCCTGTCGCTCACGGTGATCTCGCGCCGGCGGGAGCTGATCGCCTTCTATGAACGCCGGGGGTACCGGTCGACTGGCGAACTGGTGCCGTTTCCGGCGTCGCCGCGGGGCGGTGTGCCGCGCGTGGCCGACTTGGCGCTGCTGCGCATGGAGAAGCGCTGGCCGTCCTGAGGGCTGTCAGGGTGCCGGGCGGGGCTCGGTCGCGGCGGGCTCGCTGGGCGCGATCACACGACGGGCGCCGTTGAATCGGGTGTTCCAGTAGGCGATGCGCATGTCTTCGACCCGCACTTCGCCCCCCGCTCGCGGCGAGTGGATGAACTTGCCATCGCCCACATAGATGCCCACGTGGCTGAAGGCGCGGCGCATGGTGTTGAAGAACACCAGGTCACCGGGCTTGAGTTCGCTGCGGTCGATCTTCTGCGTGGCGGCGGCCTGCTCCTCCGAGCGGCGCGGCAAGACCTTGCCGAGCGACTGCTCGAACACGGCCCGTACGAATCCGCTGCAGTCGAAGCCGGTCTCAAGGCTGTTGCCGCCGTATTTGTAAGGCACACCCAGGAAGGCCATGGCATTGATGACCAGGCCGGAGGCCTGCTCGCTCAGGCTGTCGCGCGCGGCGCGGGCCTGGTCGCCGAGCCGGGTCATGAGGCCTTTTTCGGCGAGCAGCGCGTCCATGCTGTCGTAGCCCGGTTCGGCGGGCGCGGCCGTGGTCAGCCCCGCCGACAGCGCCAATGCCGCGGCCACGAAGGCAGCGCGCCAGGGTGTCTGGGGTGACCGGCGGATGGACATGGGTGCGCAGGGTATCGGTGGCGCGGGGCTGCGTCAAGCCGAAAAGGGCGAGCAAGGCGCTGCAAGCGCTTGATTTCGTTCAGGAATCGCCCGCCGGCTTCGCAGGGCTGCTGGCCGGCAGGTCCACCATGACCGGCTGGCCGGGCGCGGTGCAGCCGCGGTCGCAGCAGCGGCCGGGTTGGCGCTGGCGCGTGATGGGCCGGTCGGCGGCCTGACCGGCACGGGCGGCCGGATCGTCCACCAGTCCGCGGTCGAGCAGGCGCTCGACCAGCGCCACCTTGTCGCCCACCGGGTAGTGGCGCCAGATCTCCTGTTTCATGGCCGCCGGCGAGCCGCCGCCGTGCAGGCTGATCACGCTGTACCAACCGCCCTGGTAGCCGGCCGTCAGGTCTTCGATGAAGCGCGCGACCTGGATGCGCTGTTCGTAGGGCACCGCCGGACTGGCCCGAAGCACGTCCGCCAGCCGCGCGGCGGTCTCGGGGTTGTGGTCCTCGTCCGGGCCGGGCAGGGTGACGATGAGACCGCCGCTGACGGTGTGTGCCAGGCGGTGCATGTCGTAGATCTTGGTCGCCAGCAACAGCTTGCCGATGTTGGCGAACACCGGGTCGGGCATGAACACGTCGGCGTGGGGGTCGCGGCGTCCGTACACGCTGGCGGCCACGCCACACGCGTAAAAGCCCTCGGTGATCGTGATCAGCTCGACCATCTGTTCGCGCAGGTGGCTTTCTGCGCCGGGGTCGAAGCCGTTGGCTTCGCACATGAGGGCGCCGGCGCCGATCAGCAGATCACCAAAGCCCGCGCGCGCGGCGATGCAGGTCTGGCGGTGGTGGGTGGCGTAGCTGTAGGTCAGGTGCCCGGAGTGCTCCCACTCGCCCGCCAGGAACACCCGGTCCCAGGGCACGAACACGCGGTCGAACAGACACACGCCGGTGCTCTGGCCGTAGCGGCGGGAGAAGAGGGCGTCGCCGTGTTCGAGCTTGTCGCCCGGGCGCCCGGCGGGGCGCGCCACGATGGTCAGGCCCGGCGCGTCGATCGGCACCGCGCAGCAGACGGCAAAGTCCGCGTCCTCGGCGCCCATGTTGCGGCAGGGCATGACCAGCAGTTCGTGCATGTAGGGCGCGCCGGTGACGATGGCCTTGGCGCCGCTGATCACGATGCCGCGCGCGTTGCGCTCCACGATATGGACGTAGCTGTCGGGGTTGGCCTGCTGGTGCGGTCGCCGGCTGCGGTCGCCCTTGGCGTCGGTCATGGCCACGCCCAGCGTCAGGTCCTCGTCCTGCACGCGGTGCAGGTAGGCCAGGAATCGCTCGCGGTGTTCTCGTGAGCCGCCGGCGTCGTCGAGCCGGGCGGCCAGCTGGGCGATCGCCTGCAGCGCGTCGTGGGTGAGGTAGCGCTGCGCGCAGCCGGTCTCCTGACACAGCCGGCGCACGGCTTCCAGCTTGTTCAGCAGGTCGCCGGCGGAGCCGCCGAGGTGGACCATCCGGTTCACGGTGCGCCCCGAGCTCGCCTGCACCGCGGTCATCAGCGGCGCCAGCGACGGGTCGTGCGCCGCGTCGTAGGTGAACGCCACCGCATTCACCCCGGGCCGCAGCGCTGGCTCGTCCACCACGCTGTCCACCCGCCGGCCGTCCACAAACACCACGGGGCGACAGGCGCGCAGCGATTCCCGGTACTCGGCGCCGGTCATCAGCCGGCCAGGACGTTCAATGGTTTGGGCGTTGTTCATGAGAATTTCGTTGAACGATTGACCTGGCCGCGATCGGTTTTTTTCAGCGGCCCATACAGAAATTGAACATTGTTCAAAAAATCAACGCAATGTCAAATCGCTGATCAGTGTCAAAATTACTGATCGTTCGTTGATCCATTGATCGCATGACCGTTGCCCTGCAAGACCTGATTCCCGTGCCCAGCGAGGCCGAGCGCCTGGCGGCGCAACGGCAGCTCGCCTTGCGTCAGCAGCGGCAGCTGGAGCTGTCGGACACACGCCGCGCCCGCGTGCTGGACGCGGCCCGGCGCGTGTTCGCCGAGCGCGGGCTGGACGGTGCCAGCGTGCGGGAGATTGCGCGCGAGGCGGGGTACACCGCGGGCGCGCTGTACAGCTACTTCGACAGCAAGGAGGCGATCTACGCGGCCTTGCTGGCCGAATCGCTCGACCGCCTGAACGCCGCGGTGCAGGGCGTGCGGGTGGCCCGGGCCCAGCCGGCCCGCGCGCTGGCTGCCCGGGCGCTGGCGTGGTTTGGCTTCTACGCCCAAAACCCGCGCGACCTGGACCTGGGCTTCTACCTCGTCAAAGGTCTGGCGCCCCGCGGTTTGAGCCCGGCGCTGGACCGCGCACTCAATGAGCGGCTGCTGGCCGCGCTGCGACCCTGCGAAGAGGCCCTGGAGGCGCTCGGCCTGCCCGCCGACGCCGCGGTGCGCGAAAACGCCGCGCTGTTCGCTCACGGCATGGGCTTGCTGCTGCTGCAACACACCGGCCGCATCCGCTTGTTCGGACAGTCGGCCGAGGCGCTGTTCCAGCAGTACGTGGATCGGCTGGTCGAGCGCTTCGACCCGGCCACCGCCGCCCTGGCGCGGCCCCAGCGAGACCTGTTCGGCGGCTGAGCGGGGCGCGGAGCGCGCCGCGGGCTGCGAGAATCGGGCGTTTTCACGATCGCCCGACCATGCTGCTCGACGCCGACGACTCCCAACTGGTGCTGGTGGACTACCAGGCCCGCCTCATGCCCGCCATCGCCGACGGCCCCGCCGTGCTGGCCAACGCCCAGCGCCTGGCGGAGATGGCGCGGGCGTTGCGGGTGCCGGTCTGGGGCACGGAGCAAAACCCCGACAAACTCGGCCCCAACCCGCCTGAGTTGCGCGCGCTCTGCCAGCGCACGCTGTCGAAGATGCACTTCAGCGCCGTGGCCGACGGCCTGGCCGACTGGCTGCGACCGCCGGCCCGCCCGGCCGGCGGCAACGCCCGCAGCCTGCCCAAACACCTCCAGAAACCGGCCAGCGCCGCGCCGGAACGCACCACGATCGTGGTCGCCGGTTGCGAGGCCCATGTCTGCCTGCTGCAGACCGCGCTGGAGCTGATTGAGCAGGAGTTCGACGTCTGGGTGGTGACCGACGCCTGCGGCTCGCGCACCGAGCGCAACCGCGACGCGGCGTTCGACCGCCTCGCGGGCGCGGGCGCCGAACTGGTGACGACCGAGATGGTGGCGTTCGAATGGTTGCGCACCGCCGACCACCCGTCCTTCAAGGCCGTGCAGGCCCTGATCAAGTGACCTCGGCGGTCGATCGCCCCACGCGCGGGTCGCGGGGGCGATGGCCGTGGGGGTGTGGCGTCGGTGCGGCCGCGAAGGGGCCGGTTTGTGGCCGGGCGCGCGGGCGTTTCCAGAACCTCGTGGGGGTATTCGTCAGCGGGCTGCAAGCGAGGTTCCAATAATTATGAATTCAGTTTGAGGCGCGCCCGGGCCGGGTGCGTGCCGTTCCCCCACAACCACCCGCAGGAGACACCATGGCCCCGTCCGGACAGCCCGCCGCGAACTTCGCTGATTTCCACCGCCGCTCGCTCGACGACCGGGACGCCTTCTGGGCCGATCAGGCCCGCCTGATCGACTGGCACAAGCCCTTCGACCGCGTCTGCAACGCCGACAACCCGCCGTTCTTCCGCTGGTTCGAGGGGGGCGAAACCAACCTGTGCCACAACGCGGTGGACCGCCACCTCGCCGACCGCGCTGACCAGCCCGCGCTCATCTTCGTGTCGACCGAGACCGACGCCGAGCGCGTGTACAGCTTTCGCGAACTGCATGCCGAGGTGCAGCGCATGGCCGCGGTGTTGCTGGCGCAGGGCGTGGGCCGCGGCGACCGGGTGCTGATTTACATGCCGATGATCCCGGAGGCGGCATTTGCCATGCTCGCCTGCGCCCGCATTGGCGCGATCCACTCGGTGGTGTTCGGCGGCTTTGCCAGCCACTCGCTGGCCACCCGCATCGAAGACGCCTCGCCGGTGGCCATCGTCAGCGCCGACGCCGGCTCGCGCGGCGGCAAGGTGGTGGAGTACAAGCCCCTGCTGGACGAGGCGATCCGGCTGTCCAGCCACAAGCCGGCGTCGGTGGTGCTGGTCAACCGAGGCCTGGCGCCGATGGCCATGACCGCCGGCCGCGACCACGACTACGCCGCTCTGCGCGCCCAGCACATGGATGCGGTCGTGCCGTGCACCTGGCTGGCGTCCACCGACATCAGCTACACCATCTACACCAGCGGCACCACCGGCAAGCCGAAGGGGGTGCAGCGCGACGTGGGCGGTTACGCGGTGGCGCTGGCGGCGAGCATGAAACACATCTTCATGGGCGAGCCGGGCGAGACCTACTTCTCCACCAGCGACATCGGCTGGGTGGTGGGCCACAGCTACATCGTCTACGGCCCGCTGATCGCGGGCATGGCCACCATCATGTACGAGGGCCTGCCGATCCGTCCCGACGGCGGCATCTGGTGGAGCCTGGTCGAGAAGTACAAAGTCACCGTGATGTTCAGTGCGCCGACGGCGGTGCGGGTGCTGAAAAAGCAGGACCCGGCGTTCCTCAAGAAGTACGACCTCTCCAGCCTCAAGGCGCTGTTTCTCGCCGGTGAGCCGCTGGACGAGCCCACCGCGCGCTGGATCGCCGATGGCCTCGGCGTGCCGATCATCGACAACTACTGGCAGACCGAGTCGGGCTGGCCGATTCTCACGATCGCCAACGGCGTGGAGAAGAAAGCCAGCAAGTTCGGCAGCCCCGGCGTGCCGATGTATGGCTACAACGTGAAGCTGCTGCACGAATCCACCGGCGAGGAACTCACCGGCGCGGACGAAAAGGGCGTGGTCGTGATCGAGGGGCCCACGCCGCCGGGCTTCATGCAGACCGTCTGGAAAGACGACGCCCGCTTCGTCAACACCTACTGGAAGAGCGTGCCGGGCAAGATGGTGTATTCCACCTTTGACTGGGGCATTCGCGACGCCGACGGCTACTACTACATCCTTGGCCGCACCGACGACGTGATCAACGTCGCCGGCCACCGCCTGGGCACGCGCGAGATCGAGGAAAGCATCGCCAGCCACCCGAACGTGGCGGAAGTGGCGGTGGTGGGGGTCGCGGACAACCTCAAAGGCCAGGTCGCCATGGCCTTCGTCGTCGCCAAAGACGCCTCGGCGCTGGGCGATCCGCAGGCGCAGCTGCGCCTGGAGGGCGAGATCATGAAGCTGGTGGACGCCCAGTTGGGCGCGGTGGCCCGGCCGGCGCGGGTGCGTTTCGTCGGCCTGTTGCCCAAGACGCGCAGCGGCAAGCTGCTGCGCCGGGCGATCCAGGCCGTGTGCGAAGGCCGCGATCCGGGCGATCTCACGACCATGGACGACCCCTCCGCACTGCAGCAAATCCGCGATCTGCTGTCCGCATGATCGTCCGCGGGGCGGCGGCTGGGCTTCAGTCCGCCGCCCTTCGGTCGATACGAGGGTCGCGCGCGGCGCCGCAAGCTGGCACAATGCGCCCCGCCAACAGTCCTTCCCAGTCACTGTCGCGTCCGCCAACCGGTTCAGCCGTGTCGCGGAAGGTTTTTTCAACCAGCTAATGCTCCCTGCAGGGGGGCGGAGGTCAGCGGATTCATGAGCGATACCCCAGCCAAGGGGGGCAACGTCTACGTTGCCTACCAGAACAACTCGTATCTCTTCGGCGGCAACGCCCCGTACGTGGAAGAGATGTACGAGAACTACCTCGCCAACCCCACCAGCGTGCCCGACAACTGGCGCGGCTACTTCGACGCGCTGCAGCACGTGCCCGCGGTTGACGGGTCGGATGCCCGCGACGTGCCGCACCTGCCGGTGGTCAATGCCTTCGCCGAACGCGCCAAGCAGGGCGGCACCAAGGTCGTCATCGCCGCCGGCGCTGACTCCGACCTGGGCCGCAAGCGCGTTGCCGTGCAGCAGCTCATCGCCGCTTACCGCAACGTCGGCGCCCGCTGGGCCGACCTCGACCCCCTCAAGCGCACCGAGCGCCCCGTGATCCCCGAGCTGGAACCGTCTTTCTACGGTTTCACCGACGCCGATCACGAAACGGTGTTCAACACGAGCAACACCTTCTTCGGCCGCGAGACCATGTCGCTGCGCGACCTGCTCAACGCGCTGCGGGAAACCTACTGCGGCTCGATCGGTGCCGAATACAACTACATCACTGACCAGAACCAAAAGCGCTGGTGGCAGGAGCGGCTGGAGTCCACCCGCGCGAAGCCGAACTACAACGCCGACAAGAAGAAACACATCCTCGACCGCCTGACCGCGGCCGAGGGTCTGGAGCGCTTCCTGCACACCAAGTACGTGGGCCAGAAGCGCTTCTCGCTGGAAGGTGGTGAGAGCTTCATCGCCGCCATGGACGAACTGATCCAGCAGGCCGGCCAGGCCGGTATCCAGGAAATCGTGATCGGCATGGCCCACCGCGGCCGCCTGAACGTGTTGGTGAATACGCTGGGCAAGATGCCCAAGGACCTGTTCGCCGAGTTCGAGCACACCGCGCCCGAGGACCTGCCGGCCGGTGACGTGAAGTACCACCAGGGCTTCAGCTCCGACGTGTCCACCCCCGGCGGCCCGGTCCACCTGTCGCTGGCTTTCAACCCCTCGCACCTGGAAATCGTCAACCCGGTGGTCGAGGGCTCGGTGCGCGCCCGCATGGACCGCCGTGGCGACCGCGAAGGCAAGCAGGTGCTGCCGGTGCTGGTGCACGGCGACGCTGCGTTCGCCGGCCAGGGTGTGGTGATGGAAACGCTGGCGCTGGCCGAGACCCGGGGTTATTCCACCGGCGGGACGGTGCACCTCGTCATCAACAACCAGATCGGTTTCACCACCTCCGACCCGCGCGACAGCCGCTCCACGCTGTACTGCTCCGACGTCGTGAAGATGATCGAGTCGCCGGTGTTGCACGTCAACGGCGACGACCCCGAAGCCGTGGTGTTTGCCACCCAGCTCGCACTGGAGTTCCGACTGGCTTTCCAGAAGGACGTGGTTGTTGACATCGTGTGCTTCCGCAAGCTGGGCCACAACGAGCAGGACACGCCGTCCCTCACCCAGCCGCTGATGTACAAGAAGATCGCGGCCCACCCCGGCACCCGCAAGCTCTACGCCGACAAGCTCGCCGCGCAGGGCCTGGGTGCCACGCTGGGCGACGACATGGTCAAGGCCTACCGGGCCGCGCTGGATGAAGGCCGTCACACGGTCGATCCGGTGCTGACCAACTTCAAGAGCAAGTACGCCGTTGACTGGAGCCCCTTCCTGGGCAAGAAGTGGACCGACAGCGCCGACACCGCCATCCCGCTCACCGAGTGGAAGCGCCTGTCCGAGCGCATCACCACCATCCCGGACAGCATCACCCCGCACCAGCTGGTCAAGAAGGTGTATGGCGACCGCGCGGCGATGGGCCGCGGCGAGATCCCGGTGGACTGGGGCATGGGTGAGCACATGGCGTTTGCCTCGCTGGTCGCCAGCGGCTTCCCGGTGCGCCTGTCGGGCGAGGACTGTGGCCGTGGCACCTTCACGCACCGCCACGCCGTCATCCACGACCAGAACCGCGAAAAGTTCGACGAAGGGACTTACCTGCCGCTGCAGAACGTGGCCGACAACCAGGCCCCGTTTGTGGTGATCGACTCCATCCTGTCGGAGGAGGCGGTGCTGGGCTTCGAGTACGGCTACGCGTCAAACGACCCCAACACGCTGGTGATCTGGGAAGCGCAGTTCGGCGATTTCGCCAACGGCGCGCAGGTGGTGATCGACCAGTTCATCGCCTCCGGCGAGGTGAAGTGGGGCCGGGTCAACGGCATCACCCTGATGCTGCCGCACGGCTACGAAGGTCAGGGTCCCGAGCACAGCTCGGCCCGCCTGGAGCGCTTCATGCAGCTCGCCGCCGACGCCAACATGCAGATCGTGCAGCCGACCACGGCCAGCCAGATCTTCCACGTCCTGCGTCGCCAGATGGTCCGTCCGCTGCGCAAGCCCCTGGTGCTGTTCACGCCCAAGAGCCTGCTGCGCAACAAGGACGCGACCTCGCCGCTGTCCGAGTTCACCAAGGGCGGTTTCCAGACCGTGATCCCGGAGCAGAACGCCGACGTCGTGAAGAAGGCCGAGAAGGTCAAGCGCATCATTGCCTGCTCGGGCAAGGTGTATTACGACCTCGTGAAGAAGCGCGAGGAAAAAGGCCAGGACGACGTGGCCATCATCCGCGTTGAGCAGCTCTACCCGTTCCCGCACAAGGCCTTCGCGGCCGAGATCAAGCGGTTCCCGAACGCGGTGGACATCGTGTGGTGCCAGGACGAGCCGCAGAACCAGGGTGCCTGGTTCTTCGTGCAGCACTACATCCACGAAAACATGCTCGACGGCCAGAAGCTCGGTTACGCCGGTCGCGCGGCCTCCGCCTCGCCGGCGGTGGGCTACGCGCACCTGCACCAGGAGCAGCAGAAGCAGCTCATCGAAGCCGCGTTTGCCAAGCTCAAGGGCTTCATCCTGACGAAATGACCCGCGGCCGGTGACGGCGGTGGCGCGCGACCCGGGACCGGATCCCGGTCACCCGCGCGGCCGCATCGCACCGGCGCCTGCGCCCCGACACCTCAGAGGAAAACATTCACATGGCTATCGTTGAAGTCAAAGTTCCGCAGCTGTCCGAATCCGTGGCCGAAGCCACCCTGCTGCAGTGGAAGAAAAAAGTCGGTGAGGCGGTTGCCGCCGACGAGATCCTGATCGACATCGAGACCGACAAGGTCGTGCTCGAGTGCCCGGCGCCGGCCGGCGGCGTGCTGGTCGAGATCCTGCAGGGCGACGGCTCGACCGTCGTGGCCGAGCAGGCGATTGCCCGCATCGACACCGCCGCGGTGGCGGGCGCCTCCGCACCCGTGGCCGCTGCAGTGACTGCCCCGGCTGCCCCGGCGGCGGCTCCCGCCGCGGCGGCGGTCGGCGGCACCAGCAAGGCCGGCGTGGCCATGCCCGCCGCCGCCAAACTGATGGCCGACAACGGCCTGGCCGCCGGCAGTGTGGCCGGCACCGGCAAGGACGGCCGCGTCACCAAGGGTGATGTGCTGGCCGCCGTGGCGGCGCCCAAAGCGCCGGTCGCCGCACCCGTCGCCATCCCCACCGGCGCGCCGACGAAGGTGCTGCCGCAGGTCCCGGTGGCCACCCCGGACCTGGGTGACCGTCCGGAGGAGCGGGTGCCAATGACCCGCTTGCGCGCCCGCGTCGCGGAGCGCCTGCTGCAGTCCCAGGCGACCAACGCCATCCTGACCACGTTCAACGAGGTCAACATGGCGCCCGTCATGGAAATGCGCAAGCGCTTCCAGGAGAAGTTCGAGAAGGAGCACGGCGTCAAGATCGGCTTCATGAGCTTCTTCGTGAAGGCCGCGGTGCACGCCCTCAAGAAGTACCCGATCCTCAACGCCTCGGTGGACGGCAACGACATCGTCTACCACGGCTACTTCGACATCGGCATCGCGGTGGGTTCGCCGCGTGGCCTGGTGGTGCCGATCCTGCGCAACGCCGACCAGATGAGCTTTGCCGACATCGAGAAGAAGATCGCCGAGTTTGGTCAGAAGGCCAAGGACGGCAAGCTTGGTCTGGAAGAGATGACCGGGGGCACCTTCTCCATCAGCAACGGCGGCGTGTTCGGCTCGATGCTGTCCACCCCGATCATCAACCCGCCGCAGTCGGCCATCCTGGGCGTGCACGCCACCAAGGACCGCGCGGTGGTGGAGAACGGGCAGATCGTGATCCGCCCGATCAACTACCTCGCCATGTCCTACGACCACCGCATCATCGACGGCCGCGAGGCCGTGCTGGGGCTGGTGGCCATGAAGGAAGCGCTGGAAGATCCGGCGCGCCTGCTGTTTGACATTTGACCCACCCCCGCGCCGCGCCGGGTGGCGCGTCACCCCCTTCAGGGGGCAACGCCAGCAGACCGGCCGAGCCGGATCTGCGGCGTTTCTCGACAAGTCACCCCGCGCAACGAGCGCGGACAACTGAAAGCATTTTCATGAGCCAGCAATTCGACGTCATCGTCATCGGCGGCGGACCGGGCGGTTACATCGCCGCCATCCGCGCGGCCCAACTGGGCTTCAAGGTCGCCTGCATCGACGAGTGGAAGAACGCGGCCGGCGGCCCCGCGCCGGGCGGCACCTGCACCAACGTGGGCTGCATTCCGTCCAAAGCCCTGCTGCAATCGAGCGAGCATTTCGAGCACGCCAATCACCACTTCGCGGACCACGGCATCAGCGTCAAGGACGTGAAGATCGACGTCGCCAAGATGGTGGCGCGCAAGGACGCGGTCGTGAAGCAGAACAACGACGGCATCCTCTACCTGTTCAAGAAGAACAAGGTCACGTTCTTCCACGGTCGTGGCTCGTTCGTGCGCGCCGTGGAGGGCGGCTACGAGATCGCCGTCAAAGGTGCCAAGGACGACACGCTGACCGGCAAGCAGGTGATCGTGGCGACCGGTTCCAACGCCCGTGCGTTGCCCGGCGCGCCCTTCGACGAGGAGCACATCCTCTCCAACGACGGTGCGCTGCGCCTCGGCGCGGTGCCGAAAAAGCTGGCGTTGATCGGTTCGGGCGTGATCGGCCTGGAGATGGGGTCCGTGTGGCGCCGCCTGGGTGCCGAGGTGACCATTCTGGAAGGTTTGCCGACTTTCCTGGGCGCGGTCGACGAGCAAATCGCCAAGGAAGCCAAGAAGGCCTTCGACAAGCAGGGCCTGAAGATCGAGCTGGGCGTGAAGGTCGGTGAGATCAAGGCCGGCAAGAAGGGGGTCAGCGTGGCGTACACCAACGCCAAGGGCGAGGCCCAGACGCTGGACGCCGACAAGCTCATCGTCTCCATCGGCCGCGTGCCGAACACGGTCGGCCTGAATGCCGAGGGCGTGGGCCTGCAGCTTGATGAGCGCGGCGCCATCGTGGTGGACGGCGACTGCAAGACCAACCTGCCGGGCGTGTGGGCCGTGGGCGACGTGGTGCGCGGCCCCATGCTGGCGCACAAGGCCGAAGAGGAGGGCGTGGCCGTGGCTGAGCGCATCGCCGGCCAGCACGGACACGTCAACTTCAACACGATTCCGTGGGTGATCTACACCAGCCCCGAGATCGCATGGGTCGGCGAGACCGAGCAGCAGCTCAAGGCCCGCGGTGCGGCCTACAAGGCCGGCACGTTCCCCTTCCTGGCCAACGGCCGTGCGCGCGCCCTGGGCGACACGACCGGCATGGTCAAGTTCCTGGCCGACGCGGCGACCGACGAAATCCTGGGTGTTCACATCGTGGGCCCGATGGCCAGCGAGCTGATTGCCGAGGCCGTGGTGGCCATGGAGTTCAAGGCCAGCGCGGAGGACATCGCGCGGATCTGCCATGCGCATCCGTCGTTGTCCGAGGCGACCAAGGAAGCCGCGCTCGCGGTGGACAAGCGCACCCTGAACTTCTGACCCTGCCTTGAGCGTCCGCCAAGCCTACGAAGCCGCGCTGCGCGAGCGCGGCTACACGCCCGACCCCGCCCAGCTGCGTGCCGTGGACGCGCTGGAGCGGTGCGCGCGCGAGTGGGCGGCCTACAAGCAGAAGCGCTCCAATGCGCTGAAGAAGCTCATCAACCGCCCGGACATCCCGCGCGGGGTGTACATGTTTGGCGGCGTCGGCCGTGGCAAGAGCTTCCTCATGGATTGCTTCTTCCACGCCGTCCCGCTCAAGCGCAAGACCCGGCTGCATTTCCACGAGTTCATGCGCGAGGTGCATCGCGAACTGCGCGACCTGCAAGGCACGCAGAACCCGCTGGATGTGCTGGGTGAGCGCATGGCCCAGCGCTACAAGCTCATCTGTTTCGACGAGTTCCACGTGGCCGATGTGACGGATGCGATGATCCTGCACCGGCTGCTGGATGCGTTGTTCCGCAATGGCGTGGGCTTCGTCACCACCTCCAATTTCCACCCCGACCAGCTGTATCCCGACGGGCTGCACCGCGACCGCATCCTGCCGGCGATTGAGCTGCTCAAGTCGCGGCTGGAGGTGATCAATGTGGACAACGGCACCGACTACCGGCGCCGCACGCTCAACCACATCGACCTCTACCACACCCCGCTCGGTCCCCAGGCGGAAGCCGCGATGGAGCGGACCTTCAGCGAGCTCGCCGAGGCGGCCGATGGCGATCCGGTGATGACGATCGAGTCACGCCAGATCCGTGCGGTGCGTCGCGCCGGGGGCGTGATCTGGTTCGACTTCCGCACCCTCTGCGGCGGGCCGCGTTCGCAGAACGACTACCTCGAGATCGCCAGCCAGTTCCACACGGTGTTTTTGTCCAACGTGCCGCAGATGTCGGTGCGCCAGGCGTCGGAAGCGCGGCGGTTCACCTGGCTGATCGACGTCCTCTACGACCGGCGCTGCAAGCTGGTGATGTCAGCGGCGGTGCCGCCAGAGCAGCTCTACACCGAAGGGCCGATGGCCCACGAGTTTCCCCGCACGGTGTCGCGGCTCACCGAGATGCAGTCGCAGGAATTCCTGTCGCTTGAGCACCGGCTGGTGGACACCGGCCTGACCTGAGCCCCGCTCAGATCGGTTCGAGCTTGACCACCACCAGCGACAGGTTGTCGCCACCGCCCTTGGCGCGGGTGCGCGCCTTCTGAATCAGGAACTCGCAGGCTTCGCGCGGCGTGAGCATGGTCAGGGTGCTGGCGAGTTCGTCGGGCGAAAAGTAGTGCCACAGGCCATCGCTGCAGGCCATGACGGCGTCGCCCGGCAACAGCTTTTTGACGTGGTACAGGTCCACCGGCGGGTCGTTTTCGGTGCCCAGGCAGCCCATCAGGATGTTGGCGTGCGGGTGATCGAGCGCCTGCTGCTCGGTGAGCTCGCCCTGGTTGATCAGGCTTTGCACGTAGGAATGATCGAGCGTGCGGTGGGCCATCTTGCCCTGGCGGAAGTGGTAGACGCGGGAGTCGCCGGCGTGGATCCAGTGCGATTCGCCGCCGGGCATCACCACGAAGGCGGCGATCGTGCTGTGCGGTTCCTGCTCGGCCGCCACAGCGGTGAGTTTGATGACGATGTGGGATTCCTCGACGATGCGCTTGAGCAGGTCGCGGGCGTCGTCGGTCTCGGGGTCGAAGCGGTGGAACAGCTGCTGCGCGGTGAGCATCACCTGATCCGACGCTTTGCGACCGCCGCTGCGCCCGCCCATGCCGTCGGCCACCACCGCGAGCAGGCAGCTGCGGATGCGGGGGTGACTCATCAGCGTCACCTGGTCCTGCTGGTACTCCCGGTCGCCCTTGTGGATGCCGGTGGATGCCTGGATGCGGTAGCCTGTGGACATGGTGAGCAGTGAGGGCGTGACGGAAAAGGGCAGATCGGGCGATGCCAGACGGGAGGACTGCAGCGTTCGCGATGGTAGCGGTGAACCCGACGCCCGCCCACGCACGACGTGTCCGGTCCTCGCCCTGGTGAATGTACCCACGAATGTACCCACGAACGGACGCTGATCGGCCCCATTGATGCCTCCGTCATGACCGCCCACCCTGTTGTTCCCCCGTTCGATGACCCGGCGGCGTCGTCAGCGCCGGGCGATCCGCCCTCGGAAGCCACCGTGCGTGCCGTCGACGCTGCGTTGGCGCCGGATGGTCCGCTGGCCCGCGCCTGGACCGGGTGGCGCGATCGGCCAGGCCAGCGGGCCTTGGCCCGCGCGGCGGCCGAGACCATCGCCTCGGGGGGCGTGCTGGCCGCGCAGGCCGGCACGGGGGTGGGCAAGACGCTGGCCTATCTGGTGCCGCTGTTGCTCAGTGGCCGACGGGCGATCCTCTCCACGGCGACACAGGCGCTGCAGGATCAGCTGTTCCACCGTGACATCCCCGCGGTCGCTGGGGCGCTGCAGCGGCCGGTGCGCGTCGCGCTGTTGAAGGGGCGCAGCGCCTATCTGTGCCGCCACCGGCTCCGGCAGGCTGCGGCGGGTGCCGTCGGCGCCGTGCCCGATCTGGCGCTGGCGCGGGCACTCCCGCGGGTGCTGGCGTGGTCGGCGGTCACGCGCCGGGGCGATCTGGCCGAACTGGGGCCGCTGTCCCACGGCGCGTGGCGGGAGCGCATCACCGCGACCCGCGAGCAATGCCTGGGCACCGAGTGCCCCGAGGCGGCCACCTGCCACGTGTTCGCCGCCCGGCGGGAAGCGCTCGCGGCGGACTGGGTGGTGGTGAACCACCACGTGCTGATGGCCGACCAGGGCGTGCGCGAGTCGGGCCAGGCGGCGCTGCTGCCCAGCGCCGACGTGGTGGTCGTGGACGAAGCCCATGCGTTCAACGACACGGCGATCGGCTTTCTCGGCCGGCAACTGGGCAGCGCCGGCCTCGCGCGTCTGGTGGCCGACGTGCAGCGGGTGGGCGCCGCACACGCCGCGGGCCTCGGCGCCTGGGCCCGTTTGGGTGCCGACCTCACCTTGGCCGGCCGGTCTCTCGCCCAGGCCACCGGCGGCGGGGTCGCCGAGGAGCGCCGGCCCTGGGACGACGGAGCGCCGGCTGGTGCCGACGGCCCGGTGTGGCGATCGGCCGCCGTGCAGCTCGACCGCGCCTTGGGCGCGCTGCACACGGCGCTGCTGGCGGTGGCCGATCTGACCCCCGACCTGCGCCGACTGAGTGAACGGGCCGCATCGCTGCGGTCGGACTGGCGCTCGCTGGCGGGCGCGCCCGCGGCCGACGGCTGGGTTCGCTGGTGGGAACGTCCCGCGCCGGGCCGGTGGCGCGCGGTGATGACGCCGGCGGATTGCGGTGAGGCCTTCCAGCCGTGGACCGAGGCCGCGGCCACCGGACAGGCCTGGGTGTTCACCTCCGCCACACTCGACACCGATCCGCGGCTTGCTGGCTTCGCCCGCGCGCTCGCGCTGCCCGCGGCGGCCCGCGTGGTGCGCGTGCCCGGGGGGTTCGACCACGCGCGGCAGGCCGCCTTGCACATTCCCAGCGACCTCCCGGAGCCGGGTGACGATGGCCACAGCGAGGCCCTGGCCGCCCGCGTGGCGGTGTGGGCCGAGCGCCTCGGCGGGCGTACCCTCGTCTTGACCACCACCCGGCGGGCGGCGCGGCGGATCGCCGAGGCGTTGGCCGTGCGCGTGTCCGGGGGCCTGACGGTGCTGGCGCCGTCAGCCGCCGAGCGCACCGCCGCCTTGCAGCGCTGGCAGCGTGCGGGCGGGCAGGGGATGGTGATGGTGGGAGCCGGGGCGTTTTGGCAGGGCGTGGACCTGCCGGGGGATATGCTTCAGCTGGTGGTGATTGACAAGCTGCCATTCGCCCCGCCCGACGATCCCCTGCACCGGGCGCGCCTGGCGCGGGCCGAGGCGGCCGGGCTGGATGGGTTTGTCGCGGTGTCGGTGCCGCAGGCGGCGCTCACCCTGGCGCAGGGGGTGGGGCGCTTGATTCGCGGCGAGAGCGATCGCGGCGTGGTGGTGATCGGCGATCCGCGCCTGTGGCGCCGGCCTTATGGGGCGGCGGTGCTGGAAGCCCTGCCGCCGATGGCGGCCCTCACCGATGAGCAGGCGATGGCGCGCGCCCTGGACGCGCTCGCCGGACTCACCAGATCTTCCACCAGGGATCTGCTTTCGTCCGGAAACCCTGGCTGAGGAATTCGCTCTTCGGGTAGCTCGCTTGCAACACCCGCCGCGTGTCGTCGCGCAGTTGCGTCATGCCCAGCGCGTCGTAGGCCTTCACCATGATGAACAGCGCCTCTTCCAGCGCCGGCGCGTCGGCGTACTCGCTCACCGCCGCCTGCGCGCGGTTGATCGCCGCCACGTGGGCGCCGCGGCTCAGGTAGTAGCGCGCCACGTGCACTTCGTACGCCGCCAGGGAGTTGACGATGTAGGTCATGCGGGCCCGCGCATCCGGGCTGTACTTGGAGTCCGGGAAGCGGGTCACCAGTTCGCGGAAGGCTTCGAACGATTCCTTGGCGGCCTTCTGGTCGCGCTCGGACAGATCCTGCCGCGCCAGCGCGCCAAACAGGCCCAGGTTTTCGTTGAAATTGACCAGGCCCTTCAGGTACAGGGCGTAGTCCATCGCGGGGCTGGCCGGGTGCAGGCGCTGGAAGCGTTCCAGCGTGGCCAGGGCCTGGGCGCGGTCACCCGCCTTGTATTGGGTGAACGCCTTGTCGATCTGGGCCTGCTGGGCCAGCGGCGTGCCCGCGGCGCGGCCTTCGAGCTTCTCCAGGTGAGACACCGCCTTTTCATAGTTCCCGGCGTTGCGCTCATCGGTCGCTTCGCGGTAGAGCTTGTTGGGGCTCCATTTCGCGGTCTCGTCCACGGTGGTCGTGCTGCACGCCGCCAGCAGGGCGCTGGCCAGGGCCACGGCCGATAATCTCAGGCTCACTCTCACAACGACACCTCGACACAGACTGCAGATGGAAGCCACGGAGTATATCGACGGGGGTGGCCGCGAGGGGCCGTCCGCCGGGGAGGATGCCCCGGACGACTGGATCGCCGAGGCCGAGCTGCGGGCACTCACCGTCCCGGCCGACGGCCACGGCCAGCGCGTGGACCGGGTGCTGGCGGCGCTGGTGCCGGCCCTGTCCCGCTCCTACCTGCAGCAGCTCATCGCCGATGGCGCGCTGCGCTGGCGCGGGCAGGTGTGCACCAAGGCCGCCGCCCGCGTGGCCGCCGGCGATCCGCTGCAGATCGAGTTGCGTCCCACGCCGCAGGCCCAGGCGTTCGTACCGGAGCCCATGGCTTTGGACGTGGTCCATGAGGATGCCCACCTGCTGGTCATCGACAAGCCGGTGGGGCTGGTGGTTCATCCCGCGGCCGGCCACTGGTCGGGCACGCTGCTCAACGGCCTGCTGGCCCACCACGCCGGGGCGGTCGCGCTGCCCCGGGCGGGCATCGTGCACCGGCTGGACAAGGACACCTCGGGCCTGATGCTCGTGGCCAAGACGCGGCCGGCGATGGACGCGCTGGTGGCGGCCATCGCCGCGCGCACCGTGGACCGCCAGTACCTCGCCCTGGCCGGAGGCCGCTGGCATGGCGAGGAGCGGCTGACCATCGACCGCCCCGTGGGCCGCGACCCGGCCAACCGCCTGCGCATGGCGGTGGTCGGGAGCGGCAAACCCGCGCAGACCACGGTGCAGGTGCTGGCGGCGGGGGCCGAAGCCACGCTGCTGGCCTGCAAGCTGCATACCGGGCGGACCCACCAGATCCGCGTGCACCTCGCCCAGCGCGGCCATCCGCTGCTCGGCGATGCGTTGTACGGGGGGAGGGCGCTGTGGGGCCTCACGCGCCAGGGCCTGCACGCCGCATCCCTGCGCCTGGCCCACCCGGTCGACGGGCGTCCGCTGGCCTTCTGGCGCGCCCCGCCGGCCGATCTGCGCGATGCCCTGTCCGCCGGGGGGCTCCGATACAATGCGCCACCGCCGGGGCACGGGCTCATCGACTGAGCGCTGGTTCCCGCCCGCCCTGACGCGACCGACGCGCCCCCGACCGCGCGTCCGTCCTGCCGGCCCCCGCCGCCGGCCCTCCCCAACGCCACGCCACGCCGGCCCGACCGACACATGAACACCACGGATGCCCAGCGTATCCTCGAGACCGCCCTGATTTGCGCGCCCCAGCCGCTGACGGTGCGCGAACTCGGCACGCTGTTCGACGGCGAGGTCGCGGCCGACACGATCAAGACCCTCCTGCTAGACCTCCAGCAGTGCTGGACCGGCCGTGGCGTGGAGCTTGTGCAGGTGGCCAGCGGCTGGCGGTTCCAGAGCCGCCCGGAGCTGCGCCCCTACCTCGACCGCCTGCACCCCGAGAAGCCGCCCAAGTATTCCCGCGCCACCCTGGAGACGCTGGCCATCATTGCCTACCGCCAGCCAGTCACCCGCGGGGACATGGAAGACATCCGCGGCGTCACCATCAATTCCCTGATCCTCAAGCAGCTGGAAGACCGCGGCTGGATCGAGGTCATCGGCCACCGCGAAACGGTCGGCCGCCCGGCGCTCTTCGCCACCACCCGCCAGTTCCTCGACGACCTCGGGATCGCCTCGCTCAACGAACTGCCCCCGCTGGAAGCCAGCGAGGTGCAGGAATCTGCGCTGGGCACGCTCGACTTCGGCGCGCTCGCCCAGCGTCTGGAGGCTGGCTCCACCGCCGCCGACAGCCCTGCCGAGGATCCCCCGACCGAGGCCGCGGCGGCCGTGGACGCGGCAAGCGCTGACACCGCCGCCCCCGAAACGGCGGACCCCGCCGCCCCCACCGAGAACCCTTCCGCATGACCACCACCCCGACGCCCGCTGACCCGCCCGAGGCCGTCGCGCCCGGTCCTGCCGCCGCCCCGGTGTCGCCGACCACCCACCCCGCCGACGACGCCCTGCGTTTCGACGATGTGGTCAGCGGCGCCTACGACGCCGAACCGGCGCCCGAAGCCCCGGCCGCGGCCCACAAGCGCGTGCTCGCGCCCCAGGCCGAGTCCCCGAAGCTTCACAAGGTGTTGGCCCAGGCCGGCATGGGTTCGCGCCTCGAGATGGAGCAGCTGATCCTTGAGGGGCGCATCTCGGTCAACGGCGAACCGGCCCACATCGGCCAGCGGATTCAGTTTGGCGATGTCATCAAGGTCAACGGCAAGCCGGTGCGCGTGCGCATGACGCCGCCGCCGCCGCGCGTGTTGGCGTACCACAAGCCGGTCGGCGAGGTCGTCACCCACGACGACCCGCAGAACCGGCCCACCGTATTCCGGCGACTGCCGCGTCTGCCGCAAGGCAAGTGGCAGTCCGTGGGCCGGCTGGACCTGAACACCGAAGGCCTGCTGCTGTTCACCAACTCCGGTGAACTGGCCAACCGCCTGATGCACCCTCGCTTCGGCTTGCAGCGCGAGTACGCCGTCCGGGTGCTGGGCGCGTTGTCGAACGAAGAAAAGCAGCGCCTGCTCGACGGCATCACCCTGGATGACGGGCCGGCGCAGTTCCTGTCCATCGACGACGGCGGTGGCGAGGGCGCCAATTGCTGGTACCGCGTGACCATCGCCGAAGGCCGCAACCGCGAAGTGCGCCGCCTGTTCGAGGCCATCGGCCATGCGGTCAGTCGTCTGATCCGCATCCGCTACGGCGCCATGCTGCTGCCGCGGGGCCTGCGCCGCGGCGCGTGGGTTGAACTCGACGAGCGCGACATCGCGCGCCTGACCGCCGCCGCCGGCATGCCCGCCCCGGCGCCCGAGCGGACTGGCCGGCCGGGGCCGGGCGGTCGCGGCGGCGCCGCCCGCGACGACGCGCGTCCCGCCAAACCGCGCCGCAACAAGGTCGGCCGTGGTCCGGCCACGCCGCCCGCGCCGCGCGGCGCTCCGCCGGCCAGCGCGCCGCCCGATCCCCGGGCTGCGCCAGCCGGCAAAGGATCATCCGGCAAGGGATCGTCCGGCCGCGCTGGTCAGCCCGACCCGATGAAGACCTCCATGGGCTACATCGGTCAGGACGCGCTGCAGCGCCGCCGCGCGCAGGACGCCGCGCGTGGCAAAGGCCGCCGGGGCGGACCGGCGCGCTGACCCGGCGTCAGACCCCCGGCGCCATCGGGTTGTCCCGGGCGCCATGTAGAATCGTGGGCTCTGCACTTTCGCGTGCAACCCCTTGAATTTCAACCAAAACTCAGGACGAACATGGCCCTCGAACGCACCCTCTCGATCATCAAACCCGACGCCGTCGCCAAGAACGTGATCGGCCAGATCTACGCCCGTTTCGAGGCCGCCGGCCTGAAGGTGGTGGCTGCCAAGATGGCCCACCTGTCGCGCGCTGAAGCCGAGCAGTTCTACGCTGTGCACAAAGCCCGTCCGTTCTTCAAGGACCTGGTGGACTTCATGGTCAGCGGCCCGGTGATGATCCAGGTGCTCGAAGGCGAAGGCGCCATCGCCAAGAACCGCGACCTGATGGGCGCCACCGACCCGAAGAAGGCCGCTCCCGGCACCATCCGCGCTGATTTCGCCGACAGCATCGACGCCAACGCGGTGCACGGCTCCGACGCCCCGGAAACCGCCGCCGTGGAAGTGGCTTTCTTCTTCCCGGGCATGAACGTCTACTCGCGCTGAAGCGCGCCGGACGCAGTCCGATGACGGTCAATCTGCTCGACTTCGACCTCGACGGGTTGGCCGCCTTTTGCGAGCGGCTGGGCGAGAAGCGGTTTCGCGCCGTCCAGTTGTTCCGCTGGATTCACCAGAAGGGTGAATCCGATTTCTCCCGGATGACCGACCTCGCGCGCAGCCTGCGCGACAAGCTGCCCTCGGCAGCGGCCGTGGTCGGCTTGCCGGTGCTGTCGCGCCAGGATTCGGCCGACGGCACGATCAAGTGGCTGTTTGACGTCGGGGGCGGCAACGCCGTCGAGACGGTTTACATCCCCGAAGACGACCGGGGCACGCTGTGCGTCTCGTCCCAGGCCGGTTGCGCCGTGGGTTGCCGTTTCTGCTCCACCGGACACCAGGGTTTTTCCCGCAACCTCACCACCGGCGAAATCCTCGCGCAGCTCTGGCGGGCCGAGTTTTTCCTGCGCCAGCATCTCGGGCGCAGCGAGCGCGTGATCACCAACGTGGTGATGATGGGCATGGGCGAGCCGCTGCAGAACCCGCACGCGCTGATCCCCGCGCTGCGCGTGATGCTCGACGACCACGGCTACGGCCTGTCCCGCCGCCGCGTCACGGTGTCGACCTCCGGCGTCGTGCCCATCATGGCGCGGCTGGCGGCCGAGTGTCCGGTGGCGCTCGCGGTGTCGCTGCACGCGCCCAACGACCCGCTGCGCGACCATTTGGTGCCGCTGAACCGCAAGTACCCGCTGGCCGAGCTGCTCGACGCCTGTCTGGCCTACCTGCCCGCGGCGCCGCGCGACTTCATCACCTTCGAATACTGCATGCTCGACGGCGTGAACGACACGCCGGATCACGCCCGGGAATTGCTGCAGTTGCTGCGCCAGCACCGCGGCCGCGGCGTGCCCTGCAAGATCAACCTCATTCCGTTCAATCCGTTTCCCGACTCGGGCCTGCGCTGCTCGTCGCGCGCCGCGGTGAGCCGCTTTGCCCAGATCCTGCAGGATGGCGGTCTGGTGACCACGGTGCGCAAGACGCGCGGCGATGACATCGACGCGGCCTGCGGGCAACTGGCGGGCGACGTGCTGGATCGCACCCGTGCTGCCGAGCGGCTCGCGCGCCGGCGCACCACCACCGAGTCCCCCATCCGCATCGTCCGTCCCGACCCCGAAAGGCAGGCATGAACCGAAGCGCTTCCCTCGACCTCCGCCGAACGGCCCGCCTGGGGCTGGCCCTGCTCCTGTCGGCGGGCGCGCTGGTCTGGCTGGCTGGCTGCGCCGCGCCGGCGGCGCAGGGCAGCGGGGCGCGGACCGTCACCCGGGGTGAACCCGTCACCGCGTCGGACGAGCCCGAGGCCCGGCGCCGGGCCCGCATCCGGACCGAGCTCGCGGCGAATTATTTCGATCAGGGCCAGACCACGGTGGCGCTCGACGAGATCAAGCTGGCGCTGGCGGCCGACGCGACCTACGCCCCGGCCTGGTCGCTCCGTGGCCTGGTCTACATGCGGCTGAACGACGCCGCCCTGGCGGAGGAGAGCTTCCAGCGCGCGGTGCAGATCAACCCGCGCGACCCGGATGTGTTGCACAACTACGGCTGGTTCGCCTGTCAGCAGGCCCGCTACGCCCAGTCCACCGAGCTGTTCGGCCGAGCGCTGGCCAGCCCGGTGTACGGTGGGCAGGCGCGGACCCTGCTGGCGCAGGGCGTGTGCCAGCTGCGCGCGGGCCAGTTGTCGGAGGCCGAGGCCAGCCTGGCCCGTTCTTACGAGCTCGATCCGGCCAACCCGATTTCGGCCTACAACCTGGCGTCGCTGCTCTACCGCCGCGGCGAGGCGCAGCGCGCCCAGTTCATCATCCGGCGCGTCAACAACGGTGAGTTCGCCAACGCGGAGACGCTGTGGCTGGGCGTGCGCGTGGAGCGGCGCCTGGGCAACCGCGAGGCCGCGGCCCAGCTGGGCCAGCAGCTTGCGCGCCGATTCCCCGATTCGCCCCAGTGGGCAGCCCACCAGCGCGGAGCCTTCGATGAGTGAAGCCGACGCCCCCGCGTCCCTCCCCAGCCGACCCGAGCGCCTGCGCGAGGCCCGCGAAGCCGCCGGTCTTCACATCGCGGCGCTGGCGGCGGCCCTGAAAGTGCCGGTGCGCAAGCTGGAGTTGCTGGAGGCAGGCCGCTACGACGCGCTGCCCGACCTGACCTTCGCCCGCGCGCTGGCGTCAAGCGCCTGCCGGCACTTGCGCATCGACCCGGCGCCGGTGCTGGCCCAGATTCCCGTGAGCCCGGCGCCTCAGCTGGTGCCGCCGAGTCCGGTCGGCGTGGGTTCTTACCGGGCCGATGGTGAGGCGCCGCGGGCCCACCCGGCGGGCTGGTTGTCGCGTCCGGCGGTGTTGGCGGCCATCGCCTTGCTGCTGGGCGCCTTGGTGCTGGTGTTTCTGCCGCGTGCCGCCACCCCGCCGACCCCGGCGGCTGTGGTGGAGCCTGCCCCGGCCCCGGCCCAGCCCCCGATCGCCCCCGCGCTTGTGTCTGCCGAGCCGGCCCCGCCCGTGATGAGCGCGCCCACGGCCGCGCCGCCGGGGGCCGAGCCGGCCGTGTCCGCCCCCGCAACGCCCGCTGCCCCCGAAGCGGCAGCCGCGCCGTCGGCGACGCCCGCAAGCCCGGCCACGCCCCCGCCCCCGCCCGCGCCGGCGTCCGCGTCGGCGCTGTTGCCTCCGTCGGGTCAGCCCAACCCCGTCAGCCCCTCGGCGGCGCCCGGCGCGTCCAACGCCCCCGCTGCGTCAGCCGCCGCCGTGCTGCGCATCGAGGCCACGGGAGAGACCTGGGTCGAGGTCAGCCGGGCCGGTGGTGTGCCCACGCAGCGGTTGCTTCGCGCTGGCGACCACCTGGAGTTCAGCGACCCAGCGCCCTACGGGGTGGTGATTGGTCGTGCGGAAGCGGCCCGCGTGACGGTCCGCGGTCAGCCGTTTGACGCGGCTGCGCTCGCCCGCAACAGCGTGGCGCGCTTCGAGGTGAAGTGAGGGAATGCCCGTGAGCGACGCCATCAGCCAACCCATTCCGCTGTTTCAGCCGCCGCGCCGGCGCACCCGGCAGGGCGTGGTGCGCTGGGGCGACCACGCGGTCACCGTCGGCGGCGACGCGCCGGTGCGCGTGCAGTCGATGACCAACACCGACACGGCCGATGCCATCGCCACCGCGATTCAGGTCAAGGAACTCGCCCAGGCGGGCTCCGAGCTGGTCCGCATCACCGTCAACAACGACGAAGCTGCCCGCGCCGTGCCCTACATCCGCGAGCAGCTTGATCGCATGGGCGTGCCCGTGCCGCTGATCGGCGATTTCCACTACAACGGCCACCGCCTGCTCACCGACCACCCGGCTTGCGCCGAAGCCTTGTCGAAGTACCGCATCAACCCGGGTAATGTGGGACGCGGCGAAAAAGGCGACCGGCAGTTTGGCCAGATGGTCGAGATCGCGGCCCGCCACGGCAAGCACATCCGCATCGGGGTGAACTGGGGCAGCCTGGATCAAGACCTGCTGGCGCGACTGATGGACGAAAACGCTGGTCGCGACCGCCCCTGGGACGCGCGTCAGGTCATGTACGAGGCGCTGATCACCTCGGCCGTCGAGTCGGCCCGCAAGGCCGAGGCCATCGGCCTGCCGGGGGAAAACATCGTGCTGTCCTGCAAGGTCAGCGCGGTGCAGGACCTGATTGCCGTCTACCAGGCCCTGGCCCAACGCTGCGACTATGCGCTGCACCTCGGTCTCACCGAAGCCGGCATGGGCACCAAGGGCGCGGTGGCTTCGACCGCGGCGCTGTCGGTGTTGCTCCAGCAAGGTATCGGCGACACCATCCGCATCTCCCTCACGCCGCAGCCCGGTGAGTCCCGCACGCAGGAAGTCGTGGTCGGCCTGGAGATCCTGCAGGCGCTGGGACTGCGCACTTTTGTGCCCGCTGTCACTGCCTGCCCCGGCTGCGGTCGCACGACCAGCACCACCTTCCAGGAACTCGCCAAGCAGATCGACGACTACCTGCGTGGCTCCATGCCGGTCTGGCGCGAGCGCTACCCCGGTGTGGAGGCGCTCAAGGTGGCGGTGATGGGCTGCATCGTCAACGGCCCCGGCGAAAGCAAGCACGCCGACATCGGCATCAGCCTGCCCGGCACCGGCGAGGCCCCCGCCGCGCCGGTGTACATCGACGGCCAGAAGGCCCTCACGCTGCGCGGCGAGGGCATCGCCCGCGAATTCCAGTCGATCGTTGAGAACTACATCGAAAAACGCTTTGGCGAGCGCGCGTGATCGCGCAGCCCGCCCCACGTCTGTTGCGTCCCCATGGCTGAAAAACTGGTTGCCGTCAAAGGCATGAACGACATCGCGCCGCCGCAGTCGGCGCATTGGGAGTGGCTCGAAGCCACGCTGCGCGAGCTGATGGCCGGCTACGGCTACCGCAACCTGCGCACACCGATCGTGGAGCCCACGGCGCTGTTTGTCCGCGGCCTGGGCGAGGTCACCGACATCGTCGAGAAGGAGATGTATTCCTTCGAGGACAAGCTCAACGGTGAACACCTCACGCTGCGGCCCGAGAACACCGCCGGCGTGGTCCGCGCGGCGTTGGAGAGCAACATGCTCTACGACGGCCCGAAGCGGCTGTATTACCTCGGACCGATGTTTCGCCATGAGCGCCCGCAGCGCGGCCGCTACCGCCAGTTCCACCAGTTCGGCGCCGAAGCGCTGGGTCTGGCCGGGCCCGATGTGGACGCCGAGCTGATCGTGCTGGCCTGCGACCTGTGGGCGCGACTCGGTCTGCAGGGCATCGAGCTGGAGATCAACAGCCTGGGCCAGCCGGCCGAGCGGCTGGCGCACCGGCAGGCGCTGATCGCTTATCTCGAGGCCCACGCCGACCAGCTCGACGAGGACGCCCGCCGCCGGCTGCACACCAACCCGCTGCGCATCCTCGACACCAAGAACCCCGCGATGCAGGCGCTGGTGAATGGTGCGCCCCGGCTCATGGACCACCTCGGTGAGGCCTCGCTGGCCCACTTCAATGGCCTGCGGGCGTTGCTCGATGCGCACGGCATCGCCTACCGCATCAACCCGCGCCTGGTGCGCGGCATGGACTACTACAACCTCTCCGTCTTCGAGTTCGTCACCACCCAGCTTGGCTCGCAGGGCACCGTGTGCGCCGGCGGCCGGTACGACGGCCTGTTCGAGCAGATCGGCGGCAAGCCGACGCCGGCCGTGGGCTGGGCGCTCGGGATGGAGCGCATCCTGGAACTGCTCAAGGAGCAGGGGCTGCTGCCCGATGTACCGGCGCCCGACGCCTACGCGGTGGTGCCCGACGCCGCCGCTCTCCCCCGGGCGATGCCGGTGCTGCGGGCACTGCGCCAGCGCGGCGTGCGGGTGCAGATGCACGCCGCCGGTGCCGAGGGCATGGGCAGCATGAAGTCGCAGTTCAAGAAGGCCGACGCCAGCGGCGCCCGGCACGCGCTCGTGTTTGGCGAACAGGAACTGGCCGCCGGGGCCGTGGCGGTCAAGCCGCTGCGCGGCGAGCGCGACGCCGCGGCGCAGGCCACGTGCGCGCTCGACGACCTCGATGGGCTCGCCCGCCGCCTTCGCGACTGACCCGGCTCCCCGGGAGCGCCACCTACAATCCCGCATCTTCAAAACCCGCCCCCATGGCCAAACACCTCAACCTCGAAGAGCAGGAACAGCTCGACCAACTGAAGTCCTTCTGGGGCAAAAACGGGAACTGGATCACCTGGCTGTTGATCGCGGTGCTGGGCTCGTTCGCGGCCTGGAATGGCTGGAACTACTGGCAGCGCACCCAGTCGGCCCAGGCCGCGGCCCTGTTCGACGAGATCGACCGCGCCGTGATCGCCAAGGACCTGGCGCGCACCGAGCAGGCCACGGGCGACATGCAGTCCCGTTTCGGCCGCACGACCTTTGCGGTGCAGGCCAGCCTGCTGGCCGCCAAGGCCCACGTCGAAGCCGGTCAGGCCGACAAGGCCCGTGCCGATCTCGCCTGGGTCATCGCCAAGGCGAAAGACGACTCCCACCGCGCGGTCGCGCGCCTGCGCCTGGCGGCGGTGGAACTCGAAGCCGGCCAGGCCGACGCCGCACTCAAGGCGCTGGAGGGTCCCGTGCCGCCATCGTTTGAGGCGCTGGTGGCGGATCGCCGGGGGGACGTCCTGACGAGCCAGGGCAAGGCGGCCGACGCGCGCGCCGCGTACGAGAAAGCGTGGAGCGGCCTGGCCGCCGACGCCGACTACCGCCGTCTGGTGGAGATCAAGCTGGCCTCGCTCGGCGTCGACAAGACCGCCGCGCCGGCCACCGAAGGAACCAAGCCATGACCCTCCGATTCCTCGCCCGTGGGGCGGGCGCGCTGCTGGTGCTGGCCGCGCTGGCCGCCTGCTCGTCCAAACCCAAGGCGCCCGAGCCGGCGCCGCTGCCGCCGCCGGCCCAGTTGATGGGTACCCGGCAGGCGTGGACCGTTCAGGTGGGCGAGTCGCCGGTCGGTCTGTCGCCGGTGTTTGCGGGCGGGCGGGTGTTCGCCGCCGGTGCGAGCGGCACCGTGGTGGCCATCGATGCCGGCAGCGGCGCCGAGGCCTGGCGGGCCAGTCTGGGCACACCGCTGTCCGCCGGCGTGGGCAGCGACGGCGTGACGGCCGCCGTGATCACCCGCGACAACCACCTGGTGGCGGTGCGTGACGGCCGCGAGTTGTGGCGCCAGCGTCTGGCGGCGCGCAGCTTCACCGCGCCGCTGGTCGCCGGTCAGCGTGTCTTCGTGCTGACCGCCGACCGCAGCGTCAGTGCCTTCGATGCGGGCAACGGTGCGCGCCTGTGGACGCAGACGCGCACCGCCGATCCCCTGGTGCTCAACCAGCCGGGCGCGCTCCTCGCGGTGGGCGACACCCTCGTCGCCGGGCTGTCCGGCCGGCTGGCCGGGCTCAACCCCGACAACGGCGCCGTGCGCTGGGAGGCGCCGCTGGCGTCGCCGCGCGGCACCAATGAGGTGGAGCGCCTGGTCGATATCGTCGGTCCCGCGGGTCGTCTGGGGGGCAGCGTGTGCGCCCGCGCGTTCAACGCGGCCGTCGGCTGTGTGGACGCGACGCGGGGTTCGGTCGTCTGGAGCCGACCGGCCCAGGGCACCACCGGGATTCACGGGGACGATCGCCTCGTGTTCGGCACCGAATCGGACGGCCGCGTGCTGGCGTGGCGCCGCGAGTCCGGCGAACCGGCCTGGACCTCCGAACGCCTGAAGTACCGCACGCTGGGCGCGCCACTGGCCCTGGGCCGCGTGGTCGCCATCGCCGACAGCAACGGCCTCGTGCACCTGGTGTCGCGCGAGGACGGCACCGAAATGACCCGCCTGAGCACCGACGGCTCGCCGATCGTTGCCACCCCGCTGCTGGCGGGCGATGCGCTCGTCGTTCAGACGCGCAACGGCGGCCTGTTCGCCTGGCGCCCCCAATAACCTGGCGCCCGCGTCAACCCCGCATGTCCCTCAAACCCGTCATCGCCCTTGTGGGCCGGCCCAACGTCGGCAAATCCACACTCTTCAACCGCCTGACGGGCACCCGTGACGCCATCGTCGCGGACTTCGCCGGCCTCACCCGGGACCGCCACTACGGCAACGGCCGGGTCGGGCGGCGCGAATTCATCGTCATCGACACGGGCGGTTTCGAGCCCGACGCCGGCGAGGGCAGCATCTACCGCGAAATGGCCAAGCAGACGCGGCAGGCCGTGGCCGAAGCGGACGTGGTGGTCTTTGTCGTGGACGCCCGGGCCGGCCTCAGCGCCCAGGACCACGAGATCGCCGGCTACCTGCGCCGCCTGGGCAAGCCGTGCGTGCTGGTCGCCAACAAGGCCGAGGGCATGACCCAAGGCGCGCAATTGGTGGAGTTTTTCGAGTTGGGGCTCGGGGAAGTGCTCCCGGTGTCCGGTGCCCACGGGCAGGGCGTGCGCTCCATGCTGGAGCAGGCGCTGGAGGCGATCCCGGGCCTCCCGCCGGAAGACGAAGAGGAACCCGAGGCCGACAGCGGCGTGATCCGGCTGGCTGTGGCCGGACGCCCCAACGTGGGCAAATCCACGCTGATCAACGCCTGGCTGGGTGAGGAACGACTGGTGGCGTTCGACATGCCCGGCACGACCCGTGACGCCATCACCGTTCCGTTTGAACGAAACGGGCAGCGCTTCGAGCTGATCGACACCGCCGGTATCCGCAAAAAGGGCAAGGTGTTCGAGGCGATCGAGAAGTTCTCGGTGGTCAAGACACTGCAGGCCATTGAGGGCGCCCACGTGGTGCTGCTCCTGCTCGACGCCACCCAGGGTGTCACTGAACAGGACGCCCATATCGCTGGCTATATCCTGGAGAGCGGCCGCGCGGTGGTGGTCGCCATCAACAAATGGGACGCGATCGACCGCTACCAGCGGGAGCAGATCGAGCGCCAGGTGGAGACCCGGCTGGCGTTCCTCAAGTTCGCCTCCTTGCACCTCATCTCAGCCTCCCGCCGTCAGGGTCTGGGCCCGGTCTGGAAATCCATCGCGCAGGCCCACGCCTCGGCCATGCGCAAGATGCCGACGCCGCTGTTGACGCGGCTGTTGCAGGAGTCGGTGGCGTTTCAGGCGCCGCCCAAGGGCGGCATGTACCGCCCGAAAATGCGCTACGCCCATCAGGGCGGCATGAATCCCCCCGTCATCGTGATCCACGGCAACTCGCTGGAACACGTGCCGGAGGTGTACCGGCGGTTTTTGGAAGGTCGGTTCCGCAAGGCCTTCGACCTCGTCGGCACGCCGTTGCGCATCGAATTCAAGACCTCGGACAACCCGTTCAAGGAAGCTTGAGGCCTTTCACAGCGGCAGAACAGCCCTTTGCCGCGCTCGGCAACCCGCTGTGGTATGTTCCGCCCATCCCCAACCCTTGAACACGGAGCATATCGTGAGCAACAACAAAGGCCAGCTCTTGCAAGACCCCTTCCTGAACCAGTTGCGTCGGGAACATGTGCCGGTGTCCATTTACCTGGTCAACGGCATCAAGCTGCAAGGCCAGATCGAGTCCTTTGACCAGTACGTCGTGCTGCTGCGCAACACGGTGACCCAAATGGTCTACAAGCACGCGATCTCCACCATCGTGCCCGGCCGCCCGGTGCAGTTCTCGGTGAACCCGCCCGACGACAGCTCGGCCTCTTGACACCGCCGGTGACCCGGCGGCCGTGCGCCCCGCCGGGCGACGAACGCGCTCCCATTGAATTCTTCCCCGACCCGACCCACCACCCCGCCTGCCGTCATTTTGGTCGGGGTGGACTTTGGGTTGCCCCATTTTGATGGCGAGCTCGACGAGCTGGGCCAACTTGCGCTGACCGCCGGGTACACCGTCGCGGGCCATGTCACCTGCAAGCGGCGTTCGCCCGATCCCGCCTTGTTCGTGGGCAGTGGCAAAGCAGACGAAATCAAGCTGCTTGCGCAGTCCACCGGTGCCACCGAAATCCTCTTCGACCAAGCGCTCAGTCCGGCTCAGCAGCGCAACCTCGAACGGACCTTGGCGCGCCCGGTCAACGACCGCACCCTGCTGATTCTGGAAATCTTCGCCCAGCGCGCCCGCAGCCATGAAGGCAAGCTCCAAGTCGAGCTGGCGCGACTTCAGTACCTGTCGACGCGTCTGGTGCGCCGCTGGTCGCACCTGGAGCGCCAAAGTGGCGGCATCGGCATGCGCGGCGGCCCCGGCGAGACGCAGATCGAGTTGGACCGGCGCATGATCGCCGAGGCCATCAAGCGCACCCGCGAGCGCCTGGACAAGGTCAAGCGCCAGCGCGCCACGCAGCGCCGTCAGCGCGAGCGGCGCGACGCGTTCAACATCTCCCTGGTCGGCTACACCAACGCGGGCAAAAGCTCGCTCTTCAACGCCCTCACCAAAGCGCGCAGCTACGCGGCCGATCAGCTGTTCGCCACGCTCGACACCACCACCCGCCAGCTCTACCTCGGCGAAGCGGGGCGGTCGGTGTCGCTGTCGGACACGGTCGGCTTCATCCGCGACCTGCCGCACGGGCTGGTGGAGGCCTTTGCGGCCACGTTGCAGGAGGCGGCCGATGCCGATCTGCTGCTGCACGTGGTGGACGCTTCCAACCCCGAACACCCGGAGCAGATCGCCGCGGTCATGGGCGTGCTGCGGGACATCGGCGCCGCCGATGTCCCCCAAGTATTGGTGTTCAACAAGCTCGACGCCTTGCCCTCCGAGCGCCAGCCGCTGGAGCGCGAAGACGCGATGGATATTGACGGCCGGGTGCTCCCGCGTCTGTTTGTCTCGGCCGCCACCGGCGACGGATTGCCGGCGCTGCGAGCCTTTCTCTCCCAGCGGGTGATCGAATCCCTGCGTGGCGATGACCCCACAAACCGCGGCGCGATGTCCGATCTCGGGAACCACGCGGCCTGATTGGGCACAATGTCTACAACCCACACAAATCGCCCAACACCATGGATGTGAACTGGCAGCACCCGGACAACGCCGCGACGACCGCCGCGACCAGCGCCTCACAGAGCGCCGCAGGCGAGCGACGCGGCTGGCGCCGCTGGATCGGCGCCTTCAACCTCAACGATCCCCGCTGGGGCCGTGGCGACGAGCCGCGCAACGACAACAACGGCGATGGCAGTAACCCGCAGCGGCCGCGCGGCCAAGGTCCCAATCAGGGACCGCCGGACCTCGACGAACTGTGGCGTGACCTCAACCGCAAACTCGGCGGCCTGCTTGGCAACAAGGGCCGTGGCGGTGGCCAGGGTGGCGGTACGGGCGGCGGAGGAGCGGGCGGTTTCAGCCCCAACCCCAAGGCCGCCGGCATCGGCGTCGGCCTCGTTGCTGCGGTGGCCGCGCTGATCTGGCTGGGCACCGGCTTTTTCATCGTGCAGGAAGGTCAGCAGGCGGTGATCACCCAGTTCGGCCGCTACCACAGCACCGTGGGTGCGGGCTTCAACTGGCGGCTGCCGTTCCCGATCCAGCGCCATGAAACTGTGTTTGTGACCCAGATCCGTTCGGTGGATGTGGGGCGAGACAACATCGTGCCTGCCACGGGTTTGCGCGAGTCGGCCATGCTGACCGAAGACGAAAACATCGTCGAGATCAAGTTCGCGGTCCAGTACCGCCTGAACGACGCCCGCGCTTTCCTGTTCGAGAGCCGCGACCCGGACCTTTCCGTGGTCAAGGCGGCCGAGACGGCCGTGCGTGAGGTGGTCGGCAAGATGAAGATGGACGCGGCACTGGCCGAAGAGCGCGACCAGATTGCCCCGCGCGTGCGCGCGCTGATGCAGACGATCCTGGACCGCTACAAGGTCGGTATTGAAGTCGTTGGCATCAATTTGCAGCAGGGCGGTGTGCGCCCGCCGGAGCAGGTGCAGGCCGCCTTTGACGACGTGCTGCGCGCTGGGCAGGAACGCGAACGTGCCAAGAACGAGGCTGAAGCCTATGCCAACGACGTGGTGCCCCGGGCCCGCGGCGCGGCCTCGCGGCTGATTGAGGAGGCCGAAGGCTATCGCTCGCGTATCGTGGCGCAGGCCGAGGGTGACTCGCAGCGTTTCCGCTCGGTGCTGGCCGAGTACCAGAAGGCCCCTCAAGTCACGCGGGAGCGGATGTACACCGATGCCATGCGTGACATCTACGCCAACGTGACCAAGGTACTCGTGGATTCGCGCGCCGGGTCGAACCTGTTGTATCTGCCGCTCGACAAGATCATCCAGTCCACCGGGTCTGGCGGTGGGGCGTCTGCCGCGCCGATGACGGGCAACCCGGTCACCGCGCCCGCT
>Ga0209278_1000343_pt1 | contig 41129 bp, 28 predicted proteins | sample JI81BgreenDNA_FD_187504 | JGI IMG/M metagenome (GOLD analysis project Ga0209278, IMG submission 187504) | Wastewater effluent complex algal communities from Wisconsin, to seasonally profile nutrient transformation and Carbon sequestration -... | ecosystem: Engineered > WWTP > Effluent > Algae...
ACCTCGAAAACAACTATTTCAAAGTAACCAAGCTCGTTGCGCGAGGTACACGTGCCGATTCGGTTCGCGCGCGTCACATCCTTATCGCGATGGACAACAACCCAGTAGCTGCTAAGGCTAAAACCGATAGCTTGAAGAAGTTAATTGATGGAGGTGCCGATTTTGCAGCATTAGCAACAGCCAATTCAACCGACCAAGCATCGGCGGTTAAAGGAGGCGACCTCGGCTACTTTGCTGAGGGAATGATGGTAAAACCATTCAATGATGCTTGCTTCAACGGCAACAAAGGCGATGTGGTGGTGGTAGAAAGTCAGTATGGCTTCCACATCATCAACATACTCGATAAAAAAGGCCTCAAGCCAGCGTTGAAGTTTGGCACCATTGCCAATGCCATTGAACCATCTACCGATACCTATCGCGAGGTATTTGCTCAGGCGAATAAATTTCAGGGCGAAAATCGCGACGTAGAAGCCTTTACCAAGGCGGTAGAAACCGAAGGCTTGACAAAGCGTACCGCTGAAGGCATCAAAATTGGCGACCGCACCTTACCTGGTTTTACCAATGCCCGTGAAGTTGTACGTTGGATGTACAAAGCAGAGCTGAACGATGTAAGCAACACCTTTGAGTTAGAAGACAAATATGTGGTGGCTGTACTGACAAAGATTACACCTAAAGGGTATAAGCCTTTCGAAGATGTAAAAGCCGAAATTGAGACGGCAGTGCGTCGCGATAAGAAGGCTGAAAAATTATTGGTTCAGGCGAAAGATGCAGCTGCAAAGAACAAAGACATCATGGCCGCGGCAACTAGCCTGAACAACATCTTCCAAGTATTTCAGGGCGCATCGTTTGCCAATAACTTCATGCCATCGATGGGTCGTGAGTTGAACGTATTGGGAAAAATTACCAAAGCTAAAATCGGCGAAATGTTACCGCCGATTAAGGGTGAGCGTGGGGTTTATTTGGTAGTGGTCGACTCGGTATCAACCGCCCCCGGTATGGATAATGTTGAAGCCATGAAGATGAATTTGAGCATGCAGATAAGCCAAAGAGCCCAGAATGAAGCCTTGGCGGCGTTGCGTGAGCGTGTTGAAATCACCGACAAACGTTACCAGTTCTATTAGTAGTCGGTAATAAACTTTTTCAGAAGCCTTTCCGTTATGCGGAGAGGCTTTTGTCTTTTTGGGAAAAATGCGACTATGGAAAACCTAAGAAATAAAGTGGCCGAAAGTGGGATCATTACCCTCGACCCAGCCAAGCTAGCGCCGCTCGAGGACGTTTTGGGATTCGATTTGCGCGATTTTTTGTGGCATGGAATGGTATTGAAAGAAAAAGAATTCCGTGAGCAGCTAAAGGCAATCGACTGGTCGGCATATCGCGGCAGGCTTGTTGCCGTGTACTGCTCGACCGACGCTATCGTTGCCCGCTGGGCCTGGATGCTGCTGGCACAATACATTCAACAGGCGGGTGGCGCATGCCGATTTGGCACACCATCGCAGCTCAGGCAAGACCTGCTCTTGGAAACCATCGCCCAGCTTAATCTGAACGATTACGAAGGGGAAAGGGTGGTGATAAAAGGCTGTGGCGATGAAAGTATTGGCGAAGCGGTTTATGTGGCCCTCACCATGAAGTTGGTGCCCGTGGTGAAGTCGCTGATGTATGGCGAGCCTTGCTCGACAGTACCGGTTTATAAAAAACGCTAATGGAAAAGCTCAGACGCCTTTGGGCCAACAAGTTTGTCAAGAGTTTTGCCTTTGCCTTATTGGCTGGGCTGGTATTCAGGCTCACGACAGCCACCAAATACTCCGACGACAGTGAGTACTTAGAAGCTTTCTGGGAAAACTACCAGGTATATGCTGTTCCATTGCCCCAGGCCATGAGTTTTGCTGGCGAAGAGGTTCCGCTACTCGATTTTGAGGTGCGTGAACGTATCGATCGGGAGATATTGGTGAATACCTATTATCAATCGCAAACCTTGCTCTATTTCAAAAGGGCCAATAGGTGGTTTCCAATCATCGAGAAGATCTTGAAGGAAGAAGGTGTTCCCGACGATTTTAAGTATCTGGCAGTAATTGAAAGTGGCTTGTCGAATGCCATTTCGCCAGCAGCAGCGGTTGGTTTTTGGCAATTTTTGAAGGGTACGGCTTTGGAAAATGGCCTGGAAGTAAACGACGAAATAGACGAACGTTACCACGTTGAAAAGTCGACACGGGCGGCATGCCGTTACCTCAAAAAAGCGTATGCCGAGTTTGGCAGCTGGTCGATGGTAGCTGCGGCCTACAACATGGGTCTAGGCGGCTTGCGCGGACAAGTGAAACTGCAACAGCTCGAAGACTATCACAGTCTTTACCTCAACCCCGAAACTGCCCGCTACTTGCCGCGTTTGCTTGCAGTTAAAGCCATCATGGAAAATCCAAAGAAGTATGGCTATCGTTTTCGCGAGCAGCATTTGTACAAGCCGCTCAAAACGGTGACTGTTACTGTCGATACGGCTATCTCCGATTTAGTTGCCTTCGCCAAGAGTCAAGGTTCCGACTACAAATTTTTGAAACTGCTTAATCCGTGGCTTCGCAAAAGTTATTTGCCCAACAAGAGCAGAAAGACCTATCAAATTCAGTTCCCGCACCCCGATATGTTTGTTGCCGGCGAAGAGCTCAAGCCGCAATATCAACTCCCGCCCGTTGAGGAAAAACTAGAAGCAGTTGCCATTCCTCCTGCGGAAGTGAAATTCAGAGAGGTAAAACATACCGTAAAAAAGGGGGAAGATTTACGCGCGATTGCTGAACTGTTTGAAGTGAAAGCTGCCGACATTGTTCGGTGGAACAAACTAGAGAGTACCGACTTGGTCAAAGGTCAAACACTTTTAATTCAAATCGCTGAACCTTTAGAGGCGCCTGCTGTTCAACCATGACGCTGCTATTTTGTAGCTTAGCATCCTCATGAATCAGCCTACCGAAGCCAACGAGCAAATAGAAGTATACGGCGCCCGTGTCCACAACCTGAAGAATATTGATGTAACCATCCCGCGCAATAAGTTGGTGGTGATTACGGGCTTGAGTGGCAGTGGTAAGTCTTCCTTGGCATTCGACACCTTGTATGCCGAAGGCCAACGCCGCTACATGGAAAGTTTTTCGGCCTATGCTCGCCAGTTTATTGGCGATATGGAACGTCCCGACGTAGATAAGATTGAAGGACTTTCGCCGGTAATCTCCATCGAACAGAAGACTACGAACAAAAACCCCCGGTCAACGGTAGGGACAATCACCGAGATTTACGATTTCATGCGCCTTTTGTACGCCAGAGTGGGCGAAGCCTATTCGTACGAAAGTGGTGAGCGAATGGTGCGTTTTACCGACAGCGAGATAGATGCGGCCATACGCGAACGTTATGCCGGGAGAAAGCTGGTAGTTTTGGCGCCACTGGTTCGAGCAAGAAAAGGGCACTACCGCGAGTTATTTGAGCAGGTGCGGAAACAAGGCTTTTTGAAGATACGGGTCGATGGCGAATTGCTCGATTTAGTACCTAAGATGCAGGTCGATCGTTATAAGGTTCACGACATTGAGTTGGTGATTGACCGTTTGGTGGTGGAAGGAGGTGCCGAAAAGCGCCTTCGTCAGAGTATCGACATGGCTTTAAAAAATGGCAAAGGCATCATGCAAGTGCTCGACCCCGATAATGGAGAACTTGCTTTTTACAGCCGCTTTTTGATGGACCCAGTTTCGGGCATCGCCTACGACGAGCCGCAGCCCAATACCTTTTCATTTAACTCGCCATACGGCGCCTGTCCGAGCTGCGACGGACTCGGAACTGTTCCCGATGTGGACCCGAGCCTCGTGATGCCCGACCCCTCTTTGAGTATCGTCTCTGGGGGAATCGCTCCCCTTGGTGAATACCGCGACATTTGGGTGTTTCGCTTGTTGAGCGCTTTGGCCAAGAAGCACAAAATAAGCCTTACCCATCCGGTGGGGCAGCTGCCGAAAGAGGCTATCGATTTGATTTTATACGGTAGCGAAGACCGATTGGAAGTTCCCGGCAAACTCGACGATAGTTATGGGCATAGCGTACGTTGGGAGGGCATCGTAAACCTCATCAAAAAGCAACACGACGATCCGGCATCGATATCGATTCAAAGTTGGGCCGAGGAGTTTTTAACGCACAGCGTTTGCGGAGAATGTAACGGAGGCCGCCTCAAGCAGGAAGCCTTGCATTACCGTATCAACGGCAAAAACATTTCAGAACTGGCCCAGCTAGAACTTTCAGAACTGGCCGTTTTTGTCGATGGGCTGTCGACCTATTTTAGTGGCCGAAATGCCGTAGTAGCAACAGAGGTATTGAAAGAAATCCGCACCCGGTTGGGCTTTTTGCTCGATATAGGGCTTAGTTACCTTTCGCTCGACCGCAGCTCAAATACGCTCTCCGGCGGGGAATCGCAACGCATCCGTTTGGCTACGCAAATCGGCTCCCAGCTTGTGGGAGTGTTGTACATACTCGACGAACCCAGTATTGGTCTCCATCAACGCGACAATGCCCGGTTGATTGAAAGTCTTAAAAAGTTGAGGGATGCAGGCAATACGGTGATCGTTGTGGAGCACGACGAAGACATGATACGCGAAAGCGACTATGTAATCGATATTGGTCCAGGTGCTGGAGCGTTCGGCGGTACGGTAGTAGCATCGTCGGTGGCAGCCGATTTTGTACAGCAACGTACGCTCACGGCCGACTACCTCTCTGGAAAGCGAAAAATTGAGATTCGAGAGCCACGCAAGCAGGGTGAGCAGTGTTTAAAGCTCTTTGGCGCCAAAGGAAACAACCTCAAAAGTATTGATGTGGTATTTCCATTGGGCCAGTTTATTGTTGTCACAGGCGTTTCGGGGTCAGGGAAATCAACCCTTATCAACGAAACACTTTATCCAATCCTGAGTCAGCATTTATACAACAGTCGGCGAAAGCCCATGCCTTACAGCCGAATTGAAGGCTTAGAGCATGTCGATAAGGTAATTGAAATCGATCAAGCGCCCATCGGGCGTACGCCACGCTCAAATCCAAGCACGTATACAGGCGTTTTTTCGGATATCCGAAACCTGTTTGCCGAGTTGCCCGAAGCAAAGATTAGGGGGTATAAGCCCGGCCGTTTTTCGTTTAATGTAAAAGGCGGGCGCTGTGAAACCTGTGGCGGTGGCGGCATGCGCGTCATTGAAATGAACTTTTTGCCCGACGTATCGGTGATTTGCGAAAGTTGTCAAGGGAAACGCTACAACCGCGAAACCCTCGAAGTACGTTACCGAGGTAAATCGATTAGCGATGTACTCGACATGCCGATTGATGAGGCTGTGGAGTTTTTCAGTAGTATGCCCAATATCTTGCGTAAGATCAAAACATTGCAAGACGTTGGTCTGGGTTATGTCACACTCGGTCAGTCGTCGACTACCCTCTCAGGAGGTGAGGCACAACGGGTGAAGTTGGCTGCCGAATTATCGAAACGCGATACAGGAAAGACCTTTTACATACTTGATGAACCAACTACCGGACTACATTTTGAGGACGTGCGGGTACTGCTTGGAGTATTACAGGAACTAGTCGACAGGGGTAATACAGTTTTGGTAATTGAGCACAATTTGGACGTGATACGCTCTGCCGATTTTTTGATAGATCTGGGCCCCGAGGGCGGAAAGTTCGGAGGGGAATTATTGTATTTGGGCGATAGAAATGGACTTCGCAAAAACAAGAAGAGCCTGACCGCCCAATTTTTATAAATAATTGACTTCATTTTTAAAGCGCTTTGGAAAAAAGCAAGTTTTTCATGTGAGGTTTATGTAAATTTTTTGTCATGCAGTTTAAAAAACTCTAAATTGCTACCCACTAAATTTCAACTTAACCCATTTTATGAAAAACAACTACTTCTCATTGGCTGCGACGGCTTTGCGTCGAACCAGCCTACGGTTGTTGTGTATGATGGCGTTGGTAATGTGGGGTACGCAAGCTTTTTCGCAAGCGGGCTCCTATTCTTTCGCCGAAAGCACGACAACGTGGACGGAAGTCACGGGCACAGCCTCAACGGCTACCGGTGATGACGGAACAGAGGTGGTTAACCTGCCATTCGCGTTCTCCTTTAATGGAACGCCAACGCCACAGGTAACCATCTCAACAAACGGCTTCTTGCGTTTAGCAGGAGGAGCTATTTTCAGTACCTCTTGGACGAATGACCTTGCTAATACTGCCAGAACTCCGGTGGTTGCCGCTTTTTGGGACGACAACCATTTGGTGGCTGGAACAGGTACTTTGGTATATACCACAACAGGTACTGCTCCGAACAGGAAGTTTATTGTACAATGGAAAGATGTGACAACTTCTGGAAGTGGTTCAAATACTTCAACTACTAAGGCAAGTTTTCAGGTTGTGCTTACTGAAACAAGCAACACCATTGATGTTATTTTTGGCCCATCGGATGTTGCTGTTATTTCAGGCTCTATAGGGATTAACTCTGCACCAGGTGGTTCGGGTAACTTTTTGAGCGTTACACCAGGTACACCAGCGACTACCTCTTCAACTACTGCCAATAACGGTATCGTAACTCCGCCTGCAAGCGGTACAGTATACACTTTCACACCTCCTGCTGCTGCCAGCATTACCTCTGCTGCCAGTGGTTTGTGGTCAGCTCCAGCTACCTGGACAGGTGGTGTTGTACCTAACTTCGCTTCCTCGGTGACAATTGCTGGTGGCCACGTGGTTACCGTAGATGTTTCTCCGGTGGTAGCATCACTTACCGTTGGTAACGGCACAACTGTCGACAGCTTGCGGTTTAACGCAGCAGCAGCACGCAGTTTAATTGTAAACGGAAATATTACGGTTGCCGCTAATGCTGTTCTGAGTACAAATCCAACTACTGGTACCGCCGCACGTAACATTTTTGTTCTAGGCAACTACGTAAACAACGGAAACTCTGATTTATCATCGAACAGCACCTTACTCGTATTTAATGGACTAGGTGGACAATCGATAAGTGGTACTGGTTCATTTGCGAATGGAAACACCATACGTGAAATTCAAGCCGACAATGGACTAACCATCAGTACGCCTATTAATGTTTCTGCTCGTTTTACTTTGGTGAACGGTCAGTTAACCACCAATGGTAATTTGACCATGGACAACACTTTGGGCGGTGTCGCTACAGGTGCTGTAAATTTCCGTAGATCGGTAGTAACACCTGCCATCAATGGTGTTGTAAACGTTGGGCCTACCGCGCTTTACAACCTTGATTATGTGTTTTTCACCGGTCAAACAGCGCAAAACTGTACAACTTCAACCGAAATTCCAGTTTCACGCTCGATTAATGGATTACGCTATAGCGTTGCTACGGGCAATTTCTTGTACGTAGCTGGCGGTAACTTAACACTGACCTCGAATTCAAATTCTACAACGGCTACAACTTTTCCTAATACCGCCGCTGCTCCAGGTGCCTTGATCTTAGGTGCAGGACGCGTAATCATGCCTACGGGAAGTGAGTTGATTTTTGGAAACGGCGCCTTGGCCAATGTAACCACTGGCTCAGCTACTGCTTACATTCAAGGTAAAGTAACTTGGACCGTTACCAATACAGCAGCGCAAACTCGTAACTTCCGAATAGGTGATGCCAATGACGGATTTTTGGTTGTACTTGGATCGTTTATCCCTGGCTCAACACCTCAAACGTATTCTGCCGAATTAACAGCAGCACCTAGTGGCAATGGAGTTGCTCCTATTAACGGTGTATTGGGAACACGTTCTGTACGTATTACTTCTAGCGCACCGCTTTCTTCTGGTGCAACCGTACAGTTAAACTGGTCGGCATTTGATAATCTGGCCACGGGTAACATCAACCAGTTACGTGTAGTACAAGCCCCAGCGCTATCAGGTCCTTGGACAGAAAGAAGTGCAGCTTCGGGTTCGGGTGCTATCACTGCTACAGGCAACCGTACAACTACTGCGGGTGTAAACTTGACCAATGGTGAATTTTTTGCCTTTGGAACAGTTTCACCAGGTGAAGTTGGCGTAATCGCTATTACCGAACCAACCGATAAAGGTTGTTTCAGCGCTACAGAAACCATCCGTGCCGTAATCCGCAACACGGGTACTGCTTTCGATCGCAGCACATCTAACGTAGTTGTAAAAGGTACCGTGACTTCTCCTTCGGGTACTGTAACGTCGTTGGCTGCTGTAACCCGGAATAGCGGTGTATTTGCATCTTTGACTAACGATACCATTACGTTTACCACGCCAGTAAACATGGCTGATACAGGTAACTATTTGGTGCGTGTGTTTATCGATACCATTGCTGGTCAACTACCTGCAAGTGACACGCTCAATCGTACTATTCGTAGTGCCGTGTATACAGCCTCTGTAGATCCTGCCTTAATTCTTACCTCTCAAAGTGCTACGCTCAAGGTTAGTACGAATGATTTAGGGGTTTATGCTCCGAACAGTTCAGTAGTAAGAATTTCGGAGGTGGTATCATTCAGAACTGGTACTGGAGCAGGTGTTTACCCTGCTTACATTCCTGCTGCCGCAGCCGACTTTTTGGAATTGACCAACTTTGGCGATACCGCACAGAATATTGGAGGATGGGGCGTTGAGATTTTCAATACCGGTCCAAGAACCTATACTTTCCCTGCTGGTGTAACCATTCCAGCTAATAGTGTATTGGTGCTGCATATTGGTGATGGTACGGATGATTCAACCAACCGTTACTACAACACTGGCGGTGGCAATGACTTGATTTTCTCAACCTCTGGTTGGGGTATTACACTCAAAAATGCTTCAGGAAACCTTATTGATGCGGTTGCAATCCGTTCTTACAGTTTCCCTGCCTCTACTGGTGTTACAGCAGCAGATTGGTCTGGTACAACAGCCACTGCATCGAGTGCTGGCTTAATGTTAGTTCGTTTTGACAATAACTCGGCTTCGAACTGGGTACTTAGTGCAGCAAACAATCTCACAAACATTGGTGTACTTAACCCTGCTATGTCTTACGGAGCGGCTACAGTGAGTTGGTCAGGTCCCGGTGGATTCACTGCCTCAGGCTTCACAGCTTCTACAGGTGCTCGAAACAACGTAGCTACCGAAACTTATACTGCAACTATCACTTCGAATGGATGTTCGAAAACTGCTACTGCAAGCCTACAAGTAGTAGCGCCAATTACTCCGGTTGCTGGTTTTACTGTAAGTGCTGATACAACTACCACTGGTGGTGTTTTAGGAACCGTGACCTTAACCGATACATCTTTGAATGTACCGTTTACACGTCGTTGGACGATCACACCTAATACGGTTCAATTTGTAAACAACAGCAACGATAGCGGTGCAGTAGCTCAGGTTCAGTTCTTACAACCTGGTTCATACAGCATCAAGTTGCGTGTGGCTAACCCTGCAGGTGCCGACTCATTGACACGTAACAATGCAGTATTCGCACGTTTCGTTTATTGTCCTTCGAATGCTACCAATACTGGTGACACGAAGATTGATTCAGTAATTATTGGGTCAACGACTACAGGTTCTTCAGATACTACTTGTCAAACCTATACCGATCACAGTGGTTTGGGTGTAGTTGCTTCTTTGACACGCTCGTTCCCATTCCCGATTCAGGTGAAAAATGGCCATTGTGGTACTACTCACTACCCTGCCATCATGAAAGCTTATGTGGACGTGAACAAAGACGGTTCGTTTACAGAAAACGAACGTGTAGCAATCGCTGGTCCTACCGCGGCTCGTGGTTGGAATACGTTAAACTTAATAGTTCCTGCAACTGCCGACACGGGTGTTACTCGCCTGCGTATCGTATTGCGTGAAACAACAGCTGCTGCTGATGTAACAGGTTGCGGACCATATCCTTACGGTGAAACCGAAGATTATACCGTTCGTATCGTTGCTCCAGCTTTGACCAACTTTGATCTTGTTGGCCCGGTTGACAGCATTTACTTGAACGTTGACGGTCAATCTACACAAACCGTTAGTGCTAACTGGCAGCCTTCGATACCAGTATCAGGTTCGGTAACGTATGCATGGCAGCTTGCAGCACGTGCTGCTGGCAACTTCAATGCTCCTTTAGCAACCCTTGCTTCGAACAACAACGGTGCTGACACCATGATTACACTTACCTACGGTGCTATCGATCAGTTGATGGCTTCTTTGGGTGTAGCTGTAGGCGACACAGTACGTGGTATCTGGAGAGTACGTGCAGTACGTGGTACTGATACTTTGTATTCTTTGCAGACCTACGATATCGACCTTCGTCGTGGAGCAGTTATTTTCAACTGTCCAATCACAGCAGTTCCAACAAACATTCAAGGTGATACCGTTTGTTTGAGTGGTTCAGCTACGCTTTCAGCTTCGGCTCCAGGTCCACAGGATGTAGTATGGTACAATCCTAACAACACCATTGGTGCTTTGGGAAGTACGATTAGTACTGGAACCATTTCTTCTAACACCACCTTCCAAGTTGGTTTAGCGAATGCACAGAATGAAAACCAGGCCTTTGGCCCATTGTCGCCTACTTCGGGTACTTTCCCTGCAGGTAACTTCACCAATGGTATGTACTACACTGTATTGGCTAACATTCGTGTTGACTCAGTAACCTTCTTCACCAACGGTGCAAGAGCGGGTGCTATGCAAGTATGGGACAAAAACCCTGCTGAAGACCCTACTGCGGTGATCTTGCAAATTGTGCCTTGGAATATTCCAGGTAGCGGTGTACAGCGTGTACCTGTAAGGATGTACTTGACTCCTGGTCGTTACTACATCAACAATACTTACGGTGCTGGTACAGGTATTCTCTTCCGTACCACGGGCGGTGCAACCTTCCCTTATGAATTGCCTGGCAAGATTCGTCTTGACTCAAGCTGGTTAGGTGCAAACAACAACCTGTCGCGCCTGTATTACTTCTTCGATATGCGCATCAGTGATGCTTGTTTCGGACCAACTGCTCCTGCTACTGTAACTGTAGAGCCAGCACCTGCTGCTACGCTTCCTTACAGCTTAGATTTGGAAGGCGGTATTCCGTGTAACTACATCAATGCTGGTGCATGGCAAGAAGGTACAGCTGCTGGTTTAAGTGGCCCTGGCTTTACAATTCCTGCACCTGCCTCAGGAACAGGTATAGCTGCTGCTAAAACCGCTGGTCGTTTGATCTCTCCTTCGTTCGACTTCTCTACCTTGACGGCTTCAAACAACATAACCATGACCTTCAATGCGTACAACAACGGCACGAACGGTTCTAAGGCGTATGTTGAAGTGTCGCTCGATAGCGGTGCAACCTTCATCCGTATCGACTCAGTTGCCGCTGGTGCTGCTTGGCAGACTAAATCGGTTAACTTAGGTGCATATGCAGGTCGTCCTTCGGTACACTTTGCCTTGAACCACGACATTCAAGGTGGTAACGGTAGCGGTTTCGCTGTCGACAACATCGCAATCAATAGCTCATGCGGTGCTGCTCAGGTAGTTGTTCGTGTTGTAACTGACATCTTTGGTACTGAGGTTACGTGGGCCTTGTCTGATTCAGCCACAGGAAACGTGATTGCTACGGGTGGTCCATATGCTGACATTCAGCCATATAACGCAGCTGCTGCGACGCATGTGGATACTTTCTGTGTACCTAATGGTGTAACTTTGAAATTCCGCATTAATGATAGCTTTGGCGATGGTTTGTGGGATGGTACAAATGCTGGAACGTATAGCGTTAGCTTGATCTGCCCTGCAGGTTTGGTAACCTTGTTTTCAGGTGCTGACTCACTCCCTTACGGTGGCCCTGCCAACGTTGCGCCATCGTTTGACTCGGCCTTCGTAAATACCACATGTTTCATTCCTGATACCTTGTCGGTATTTAACCTGCTCACTCCTGCCAACAACAGCGCTGTGACACTTTCGGGTGCGGGATCTCAAACCGTGAACTTCACATGGCAAGCTTCGGCGCAGTCGAATGGTAACCCTGTTACCTACACTTGGTCGCTCGAAACTACCAACCTGAATCCACAAACGTTAATGTCGCGCTCTGGCTTGACCTCACCGAACGTAAACGTAGATTATCTGGCTATTGCCGATACGCTACAACGTCGTGGTGTAGCTGTTGGAGGCACATTCAATGGTCGTTGGAAAGTAGTGGCTAGCTCGGGTACACAAATCCGCGATGCTGTAGCACGATTCAACATTGCAATCACACGTGGTGTAATCACTTCTGTTGAAGAGAACGCACTAGCTCGTGCCATGCAGTTGTATCCTAACCCTGCTACCAATTCGGCTACACTTGCTTACAATCTCGAGAACGCTGCTAACCTCAAGGTGACCATCGTAAACGCAATTGGACAGGAAGTGATGACCCTGAATGAAGCTTCTGCTCTTCGTGGTGAGTTAGCTCTTGACCTTGCTGGTTTGAAAGAAGGCTTGTACTTCGTACGAATCAGCGACGGCAACGAACTTGCTGTGAAGCGTTTGATGATTCAGCGCTAAGCTTTAATTGAATTGATTTGAGAACCCTCACCGCCATGGCGGTGGGGGTTTTTTATTGTCTAGATTTGAATCTTTCCGTTATATTTGTGATGCTTTCAGGTTCCCGGCCTCAACAATCGGGATGAAAAGGGAATCCGGTGAAAATCCGGAACAGTACCCGCTGCTGTAAGTCTTATAAAAAGCCGCTATCAACGATGCCACTTCTCAGGAGGGAAGGCGATAGCGGTAAGACGAGTCAGAAGACCTGCCCGAGAGCAATAACGCATGGCTTTCGGGAATAAAAGCCGCTGTGGAAGCAACTACACTACTGGGTGTATTTTCTTTTGTAGCAACCCTGAAGCCTGCCCGTACGATGAAACGAGCAGGATTTTTTGTTTTAGCCCTCGGGGGGTGGATTGGTCTGGCTACGGCTCAGCGTGCCGACACCCTACAATTGCAAACTGTTAGCGTGCAGGCGCCACGCCCGTCGTATGTAACAGGCTATTCCGACTGGAAAGCCGATACGCTGCTTATTCGGTTAATGCCCTCTGCAACGGTAAGCGACTGGTTGGAGCAGCAAGGCGGTCTAACTCTGCGCACGTATGGTTTGGGTGGCTTAAGTACACCAGCGGGAAGAGGGTCAGGTTCTGCACAAACGGCAGTTTTATGGGATGGTTTTCAGCTGACCAGCCCCATGAACGGTATCAGTGATTTGGCGTTGTTGCCTTTGTTTTTGCTGGATGATAACCGTGTGCAACAAGGAGGAAGTGTGGCCAATTTTGGTTCAGGGGCCATCGGAGGCGCCCTGCATTTGTCGCAGTCGAGCCCGAAAAAAAACCAGTTACGTATTTTTTTGGAGCACGGCAGCTTTGGGCAATGGGGTGCAGGTTTTAGAGCCGATAAGTTGTTGAAGTCATCGGCACACAGTATTCGGGTTTTTGGAAGAGCAGCTCAGCATGATTTTCCTTACCGAAATCTGGCACGCTTTGGAGCTCCCGAAGAAAAACTTGCCAATGCAGCCCTGACTGCCTTTGGGGCTGTTTTAAGTTCTGGTTTTACCGTCACTAAGACCGACTCGCTTACGTTGAAGTTATGGTATCAACGCTACAGTCGCGAAATACCACCGGCCATGGTGCAACAGCGGTCGGTAGCAATACAAGGCGATGAAGCAGTACGTTTGCAATGGCGCTGGAGGCATACAGGTCCTATTGCAGCAGTGGAATTCCGGCAGTTGACAAGTTTGGAGTCGAACCGTTTTGTCGACAGTATTGCGAACTTGAATGAGGATCACCGCTTTTTTGGTCTCGTTACCGAAGCCGAATGGCATGGGTTAACTATATCTTCGTGGGCGTTTTCGGCCGTTCTGCACCACAGTTATTACCAAGCATGGTCGCCGGCTTTCGACAATTCGCCCGTGCAGAACCGATTTGCAGGAATCGGAAAAGTGGGCTATAAGGGGCATCGGTTGAGCATTCAATTAGCGGCTCGTCAAGAGTGGCTCAATGGCCGCTTGGTTCCGTTCACGCCTAATTTAGGCTTGGAATGGCAGTTGAGTAGGCACTGGAAGCTGTACGGAAACGCTGGCAGGAGTTTCCGTTTGCCTACCTTGAATGATTTGTATTGGGTACCTGGTGGCAACCCGAATCTCCGTCCCGAATTGGGTTGGCAAGCCGAAGCAGGTGTTCAGCTGGAGCTCGAAAAGGATGTTTGGTTTCAGCGATATCGCGTAGGGTTGTATCGGCAACAACTCAACGATTGGATTATCTGGTTACCAGGCCCAAGTGGTTTTTGGACGCCAGAAAATTTGCTTGAAGTGCGGGGGAGGGGTATCGAAGCCAACCTCCACCAACGTTGGGTTTTTGGAAAAAGTACCATCCGCTTCGAGGCCGATTATGCATGGGTGCAATCGCAGCACAGTCGCGTAGCTGCAGGTCAAGAAAACCGATTGAATAAACAGCTGATTTATATACCCGAGCACCAGCTTCGTGCGCGCCTGTGGTACGAACGCGCTCAAGGGTATATCGGTATAATCTGGAATGGAACTGGACTGCGATATGTTCAAGCCGATCACAGCGAGTGGCTCGATGCCTATGCCGTTAGTCGCGTGAACGCAGCACGACGATTTAGTACCCGAAAGATCCAAGGAACAGTGGGTGTGCAGCTCATCAATTTATTCGATGCCGAATACCAAGCCATACAGTGGCGACCCATGCCGGGCCGTCATTATCTCTTAAATTTTCAATTTCAACTACCATGAAACAATTTCTCTTTTGGCCAGCAATGGCTGCAGTATTTGCGCTATCGGCATGTAATCCCGACGACAACAACAATCCTTCACCAGCGGTTAGCTATGCGAGTGGTGTGTACGTAACCGCCGAAGGCTCATTCCCCAACGGTGCAGGTGCATTGACCTACCAGAGCCGCGACAGATCGGTGTATGTTCGTGACTTATTTCAGCAAGCCAATAGCCGACCACTCGGGAACACTACCCAAAGTATGGCACATTGGAACAACACCGGTATTTTGGTGGTGAACAATGCCAATAAGCTGGAGTTTGTGAACTTGAGCGATTTTAAATCAACGGGTGAGCTTGCTGGCTTCGAGCTCCCCAGCCGAATAGCAGTTCTCGGTAACAAGGCTTATGTGACCGAATGGGTGAGTTTTGGTGGCAATGGCCGCGTGAAAGTAGTTGATTTGGCGAGTAAAACCATTGTGAAAACGCTCAACGCAGGAGCCTTCCCCGATGCCATTACTGTGCACAACGGCAAAGTGTATGTGGCAAATAGCAATGGCAACAGCATTTTGGTAATTAATCCAACTACTGATAGCTACGACGATACCCTTCTGGTAGGCGACTATCCCAATAGTTTTGCGAGCGACATAGCAGGTGATTTGTGGGTATTGTGTGGTGGCGTGCCCTCGTTTGCCGGAACGCCTACAGCTGCTTCATTGTGGAAGCTTGGCCAAACCACAGCCTTCTTGGACTTAGGGGTACGCAGCAGCACCAACGACTTGTGCACCAATAAAGACAAAACAAAATTCTACTTTTCGATGGAAGGCGCATTGCGCGAATTAGACCCTACTAGTTCGGCAGCCATACCAACAACAGTACTCAATCGTAACTTTTACGCCATAGGCTTCGATCCGGTGAGTGGCTTCTTTTACGGGACCGATGCAGTGGACTTCAGCTCGTCGGGCAAACTCATCCGGTACAATTCGAGCTTCATAGCACTCGATTCGGTTGAAACAGGAGTTGCTCCTGGTTCTATTTACTTCAAATGATGCACAAAACAAGCTCAACCATCCAGCAGCCTCTGGTCGAAAACGAAGATTTTTACTTCAACGAACAGGGGCTGATGGTATTTACCGAACGTTACCACCTCAAGCGCGGGCACTGTTGTCAGAGCGGTTGCCGGCACTGCCCTTACGGGTTTAAGAAGCCGGCGGTCAAGCCGCGCTGAGGTGTTAGCGTAAATCGGCTGAATTATCTACCTTTGTGTCCGGTTTAAGCATGCAACTTAACACCAGCAGTTATGATTATTCAGAATAAAGTGAGCCGCACGGAGTTGCGGGCCCGGTTGATGGCGGAAGATTTTCGGCGCATCACCATTTCGTTTTACCGTTATGTAATTCTCGACGATCCCGAAACTACCCGCGATACCTTGTTTCTAGCTTGGTCGGCCTTGGGGTGTTTTGGCCGTATTTACGTGGCCCGTGAGGGAATAAACGCCCAAATGAGTGTACCTGAACACAATTACGACGCATTTTTGGCCGACCTCAACAGCAGGCCATGGATTGCGCACGTACCCATCAAACAGGCTGTAGAAGACGATGGCAAGTCGTTTTACAAACTTAATATCAAGGTTCGCCCGAAAATTGTAGCCGACGGCCTCGACGATAATGCTTTCGACGTGACGAATGTAGGACGTCATTTAACAGCCGAAGAGTTTAACGCTGCCATGGAAGATCCGAATACCGTGGTGGTTGACATGCGCAATCATTACGAGAGTGAGATAGGGCACTTTAAAGGCGCCATAACCCCCGATGTAGACACATTTCGTGAGGAGCTCCCTCTAGTTGCCGACTTGTTGAAAGATCAAAAAGACAAAAAGCTGTTGTTGTATTGTACCGGTGGAATACGCTGCGAAAAGGCGAGCGCCTACTTCAAACAACAAGGCTTTGAGGATGTGAATCAGTTGTACGGCGGTATCATCGAGTATGCCCGGCAAGTAAAGGCGAAAGGACTCGAAAGTAAATTCGTTGGTAAGAACTTCGTGTTTGACGAACGTTTGGGCGAGCGAATTAGCGACGAGGTGATTAGCCATTGCCATCAATGTGGTACCCTGGCCGATACCCATACCAACTGCGCCAACAGTGAATGTCATTTGTTGTTTATCCAGTGCGAAAGCTGTGCAGCGCAGTACCAAGGTTGTTGCTCAACCGAATGCCAAGAAGTGCTTAGTTTGCCCGAAGAAGTACAACGTGCTCGCCGAAAAGAGCATACCCGACCCAAAACAGGTGATTTTCACAAGGGACGCTGGAATATTGTGCATAGTTAGTCTTCACCGTAGAAGTTGACAGTACCGTACGCTACGAGTATGTAATTAAAGATCATTTAGGTAACACGAGAGTTGTATTTTCGGACTTGAATGGTAATGGTAAAGTAGATGCGATGGCGGGACCGGCAAATGAAATTTTACACGAAGGTCATTATTACCCGTTTGGCTTAGAAATGACTGGGCCGTGGTCGGAGAGCGACAACCCCGATGTTTTCGATAATCGTTTCAACGGCAAAGAACGTATGCAGCGTTATGGATTGAACTATCACGACTTCGGTGCCCGCTGTGAAGCCTTCCCATTTTCAGCTACAATCAAAAGCATAGTTTTTAATTATAAGTTGATCATTGTTGACTTGTTGGAATTTGGGAAACTCCAGCTCACTTCCGACCAGAAAAAGCAATATTTAGGTTTAGTACAAAACTTTGCGAAGTACTGGAAAGAATACAACAAGCAATATGAAGAAGGAAATGTATACGATGATACTCCAACACATGAAGGACCAGATGCGGCACTTGATGTTTTTAACAAATCAAACAAATAATCAGTTAAGGGTGCTAGCTGTTTTAATTCTAGTGGCTTTAAGTTCAACAGCGTCAAAGGCACAAGATTCAGGTAGCACAAATTATGCTGTTGGAAGATTTAATGCACCAGAAATTAAATTGGCTGAATATAAACAACTAGATTTTGCTCTGAGAAAATCCTTATCCGACACAGAGTATATGAACTTAGGCACCGGATTGGTGCTGATAACGGTTGATTTAGAGAAAAATGGAAAGATAAAATACATTAAAAGTATAGAATACCGAGGAATTAAACTTGACAAACTAAACGATGATATTTTTAAACTCAATCTTAAAAAATACTTGGTGTTTGATATTCCGGAACAGTACAAGGAAGTAGACAGTTTAAGGACAACTGTCATTTATAAAAAATGACATCTGGAAAAAAAATATTAGATTAATAAGACTAATTCCTTACCATTTCAGCTAAAATAATAAGTATAGTTTTTAATTAAAAGTTGATCATTGTTGAACAATTGGAATGTGGGAAACCCCAGTTAACTTCTTCGTGGGGAGTGGCAATAGGATTGCTTATTGGAGGACCAACTCGAGGTGCTATAGGTGGGGTTATTGGTGGAATAGTCGGCGGAGTTGCAGGAGGTTATTATGGCGGCGAGTTAGGTGAACAAATCGTAAAATAGTGTGATGGAAAAAAGTTGGAATTACATACATTATTATATTTATCTGTTTGAGAGACGTGCATCAAAAATAATTACTTATCCTATTGAATTTATTTTTGACTTAATCTATAAGCTGCCATTTATTTCAAAAGGCTTAAATAAAAGAGGTAGTTCAAGAATACATCTAAAAGAAGCAACAGATAATGCAATGAATAATCTTGAATATGGACAGAATATTACTATTGCAGGTATCCAAATGGGAGGCATATTGGTATTACTTCAATACAGTATATTTAATTTGATACAAGCTATTTTAGGTAAATCATTAAAACAATACATTTGGGAAGACAGCCTAAACAAATGGATTTTTTTAATAGGATTGTTAGTAATACCTGCAATAATCAACTACCATCTGTTATGGAAAGAAGACAAATACCTAACTTACTTCAAAAAATTTGAGAAAGAGCCTAAGGCGATAAAGAGAAAATGGGCTTGGATTAGTTTTGGGGTAGTAGTAGGAATTATACTCCTGTTTATTGCCAGTTTTTGGATAATGATAAAAGCATTTCAATAGTATTTTTGCCTTTTTTCGACTCTTAATTACATATAACCACTGCATTAAATGATATTTGGGGTAAGCTCATAGAGGATGATATTATTTGATGCTTTATACTACCTGGCGTTCAGGTTTTCTTGTTTCTTAAAATACGACTTGCATTCCGACCGAATACCCGATGAGTATCAGGGAGGAGGGTTATTTTTAGGTATTATTATTATTCTTGATGTAATTTCACTGAGTAAATTGGAAATTCTACCAGTAGAATTAACTGATTTAAAGATGCTTCTTATTTTAGTTTTTACATTTGCTTCGATATACCTAATTTTTAGGAAGCGAGCACGGCAAATAGTAACGAAATTTTCTACAGGTGCATTTAAGCTAAGAAGACTGTACTTATTCTGGGGGTATTGTTATTACTTGGGGTCAATTTTGTTGATATTTTTATCTGCGCAATAGGGAATGTATTAGATAAACAAACTATAAAACGCCTTAAGTCATTTACAATGAATTTGGTATAGTAATCAACGAAATGGCTAATTTCCTGTTGAATTTAATAGTTCATGCTAGAGCTGATAAAAGCCAAGAAGCTCAGTGCAAATCACAAGGTTAAATAATGGGTAATAGCTATACTTTTTGAAATAGCTCACCTCACCAAATACCCCAGCACCAACCGTAAATCGTCCATGGCGGTGTAGTCTTTGGCGTAGAGGCTGTAAATTCTGGCTTTGATGCGGGCCGGAAATTCTCCACTTGCTGGATCGAACAAGCCTGCTTTTAAACGGGGCAAACGTTCGGTGGGTGGATAGGCTACCAGGGTTTTCTGGCCAAAAAGCACCAAGAGCAGTGGCCATGCCGTTCGGCAGCTTGCTGGGTAGCGCCAAAACAATACAGGCCAAAGCAACAAAAGCACACTTCCAAGCAATAGGTCCATCAAACGTTTGTTGCGCTTTGCCGCTGGTTGATTCAATTGTAAATTAAAATCAGGGGTATACAAATCGCCGGGATAATCTACATGGTGGCTGCCTATCACATAGTCGGTTCCTGGCGGAACAATTTTGAGCTCGTCAACCTGCCCCTGCAAACGATCGAACCAACCGATAATTTCGCGATAACTGAGGTTGTCGCCGCAAAAAATCAACTCGCTGGGTTTAAAGGCCAAAATGGCCTTGTCCAATTCGGTGAGCTTACCCAGATAAAACTCCTCCTGTTGATCCTGCGCATTGGGCGATACAAATCCAATAAACTTGCTGTTTATCCCCGCCCGCTGCAAAATGCCATGCACCCTGTTGAGCTCTTGCGCATCGCCAGCAACGAGGGTGCGTTTTACACCGCCACGACCCGGAAAGGCCTGGCCATGCACAAGCAACGAAATGAGCACACGAGCCAGTAAAGTAGTGCTGATGGCTGCGGCTGTCCCGGCAAGGATCAAGCCCCGGCTAAAGCGTAGTTCTGGCGGAAAAAAAGCATAGGCTACCGCAATGAGCATGGTGCCTGCAAGCAGCCCACGTATGAGCTTCGAAGGTCGGAACGGCTTATCGTAAGCTCCGCTAAAGTAGGCGGCAAGTACCCAGATTAAGGTGAATGCCGGAAGTATCGTTTGGCGAAAAACGGCAGGATAAACCAGCCCTTCGTCGGCTTTTACGTTGTTTTCCCAGAAATCGGTTAGCCAATACATGCCTGCAAAAATCAAGACCACATCGAGCACGGGATTAAAAAACAGCTTACTCCAGCGCTTTAATACGCTTATGGCTGCTCGGAATACAATGCCAAACTGAATGAGCAAACCAAACACGCGGGCATGGTTGGGGCTGAAGTACTGCCGGGCAAAAATGGCCATGGCTTGGTAGAACACCCGCACGTAGTTCACGCTGTCTTTTTTGGTGCTCTCACCTTTGTAATGAATGATGCTACTTCCCGAAAAGTACCAGTTTTCGTAGCCGGCCAATCGAATGCGGTAACTCAGGTCGATGTCTTCTCCATACATGAAGTACTTCTCGTCGAGCAAACCAATTTCTTGCAGCACCGAAGCACGCATGAGCATAAAAGCACCGGCCAGAATATCAACGGGGTGGTTGGCATGCTCGTCGAGATAACCCAAGTGATAGCGGCCAAACCGTTTGCTTTTCGGAAAAAACGAAGAGAGGCCGGATATTTTGTAAAAAGCCACCTCAGGCGTGGGGAGCCCGCGCTTCGATTCCTTTAAAAAGTTGCCGCTGCCATCGAGCATGCGTATGCCTAAGCCTCCAGCCTTAGGGTGTTCGTCTAAAAACTGAAGGCAAGCAGCAAAACAGTCTTCCGCAACCACGGTATCGGGGTTGAGTAGCAGGATGTACTCGCCTTTGGCTTCCCGCATGGCTTGGTTGTTGGCCTTGCTAAAGCCCACATTCTGGGTGTTTGCAATGAGCTTTACGGTCGGAAACTTCTCACGAACCATCTCCACCGAACCGTCGCTACTCTGGTTGTCGACCACCCAGAGCTCGGCTTCGATACCTTCACAAGCTTTCAGGGCCGAGCGCAGCGCCTGCTCGAGAAAGTACTTTACGTTGTAGCTAACAATTACGACCGACAACCGCATAATCAACTCCCTCCAAAAGGTACACGGTTGAGGATAGAGCGACCTAGCGTTACTTCATCGGCATACTCGAGCTCGCCACCGATGGCAATACCGCGGGCAATGGTGCTGATGCGAACCGCTTGACCCTGCAGCTTTTTGGAAAGATAAAAGCCAGTGGTGTCGCCTTCCATGGTTGCGCTGAGGGCTAGCAAAATCTCTTTTACTTCTCCGCTATTTACGCGGTCGACCAGCGACTGAATTTTGAGTTGGTCGGGACTAATACCTTCCATGGGGGCAATAAGACCACCCAAAACGTGGTAAAGTCCGTTGTATTGCCCCGTATTTTCAATGGCAATAACGTCTCTTAAGTCGGCCACCACGCAAACGGTACTGCGGTCGCGGCTTTTGCTGGCGCAAATGCGGCAGGTGGGTTCGTCGCTGATGTTGTGGCAGGTGCCGCAATATTGCACCTTCGTACGCAGGTCGTTGATGGCTTGTGCCAGCTGTGCTGCTTCTTCGGCTGGCTGCCGCAGCAAATACAAGGTAAGGCGGAGCGCCGATTTGCGGCCAATGCCCGGAAAACGCGAAAAGGCATTTACAGCCGACTCAATCAGTCCCGACGGATAATTCATGTTTCAAAAATACGCTTTGCACCGGCATTTTGTTGCCTACCACGGTGCCTTCTGGTATTGCGTTACATAGGTTTTGCCATCGAGCACCAACATAGGGTCGTTATTGCGGGGGTGGTTTACCTTTTCGAGGGCAAAAGAACCTTGTTGGCCGGTTCGGGCTGAGCGGTAATACAATCGTCCGTTTTCGACCCACCAGCTGCCTTGGTCGCTTGAGGAGGAATTGGTACCACCCCAGTAACCTTCGGTATTGGTGCTCATCGATCGTTCGGAATTGAACGTATAACTGCCGTCGGCCTGAATAACGATACATTCTTCGCTGCTACTTCCGCCAGTACCCCCACCGCTGTTGGTGGTAACATTTTGAACGTACACATAACACCATTTACCGGCTAATTCAGCAGGGTTGCGGGATGCGCCTAAGCTAGGTGCGACTCCATTCGCTTGCCCACTCCCTTCACGTGAATAACGATAGGTTTGGCCGTTGAGGATCATCGTCAAACGATCACCTTCCAGTTGGTAGTCGGCTTGAACCGATCCTTGCTGGGTGCTGAAAATAAGTTGATTACCTTTTTGCTGATAATTGAACTCCATGCCCTGAAAGCTGCATTGGCCATTGGCATAAAAGCGTACGGTTTCGCCGTGACCTTGCCAACTGCCAACAAGTCCGGTAGCACTTACCGGAACGGCGGTGTTTTCGGCTTTGGGTGCAGACTGTTGCTGCCCTTCACGCACAAAACGCATCACACCCTCGATATCGCCACCTTTGAGCTGCAGTTGTTTCCCATCAAAACTGTAATCGTAGCGGTTGGTGCTGCCACCACCACTGATTTCGAGTTGTTTGTTCTCGAGTATTTTATAGCGTATGGTTTCGCCATCAAAGGTACCGCTACCATCGGCCTTGAGTTCGAGCACAAGGGTGTACCCATACTCGTTATTTATCCAGCGTCCGGGTAGCAACGACTGCACCTTGCTGCCAAGCTGCGCCGTAGCCGCTGAGCTGATCATCATAAATAGAAGAAGGTACCGCATGTTTTTTAGTTCAATTTACATAATTCCACAATACCACCATTCTCCCGATTTCATTTGGGTAAATGGGTTTTTCGCCTCATTTTCGTTGCATGACACCTTTGCTAATATTACTGGTCATTGGGCTCTATTTTGCCATGCTCATTGGCGTTTCGTGGTTTACTGGCCGAAATTCCGACAATCAGTCGTTTTTTCTTGCCAATAAATCGGCACCATGGTATGTGGTGGCCTTTGGCATGATTGGCGCAAGCCTTTCGGGTGTGACCTTCATCTCCATTCCGGGCACCGTAGGCACCCAGTCGATGAGTTATATGCAGCTGGTTTTGGGCTATTTGCTCGGGTATTGGGTGATCATGGGTGTACTGCTGCCGCTTTACTATCGGCTCAACCTGACCAGCATTTATGCCTACCTGCAACAGCGTTTCGGCTTTTGGTCGCACCGCACAGGCGCCAGTTTCTTTTTGCTGTCGCGTACCATCGGTTCGTCGTTTCGCCTGTATTTGGTAGCCATGGTGCTCGATCGTTTTGTGTTTTCGGCTTGGGGCGTGCCTTTCTGGCTTACTGTGGTGGTTACCATCGTACTTATCTGGTTGTATACCTTCCGTAGTGGCATAAAAACCATTATTTGGACCGATACTTTACAAACCTTCTTCCTGATAGGCGCCGTACTTTTGTCGATAGGCATCATTGGTCAAGAGCTTGAACTCGATCTCAATGGGTTGGTGAAAACGGTGGCCGACAGTCCCCGTTCGCAATGGTTTTTTTGGGATTGGGAAAGTCCCCAGTATTTCTGGAAGATGTTTTTTTCGGGAGCCTTTATCACCATTGTCATGACCGGTTTAGATCAAGACATGATGCAAAAAAATCTCAGCTGCCGCAGCCTCGCCGATGCTCAGAAAAATATGTTTTGGTTTAGCTTGGTACTAGTAGCCGTGAACTTGCTGTTCATGAGCCTCGGCGTCTTACTTTTTGCCTATGCCGAAACCAAGGGTATTGCCATCCCCAAGTCGACCGACGAGCTATTTCCTATGCTGGCTTTGCAGCATTTTGCACCCATTGCGGGCTTTACCTTTATCATAGGGCTCATCGCCGCAGCCTACTCCAGTGCCGATTCGGCCTTGGCGGCCCTCACCACTTCGTTTTGTGTCGATTTTCTGGGCTTCACCCCGCAAAAGGGCGACGTACGCACACGCATGAAGGTGCATGTGGGCATGTCGGTCGTGCTTGGCTTGCAAATCCTTTTATTTCATTCGCTGCACAACGATGCTTTGATAACGCAGTTATTTAAAGTAGCCGGTTACACCTATGGACCACTGCTTGGCTTATTTGCCTTCGGGCTTTTTACCCGGCGAAAAGTAAAAGATGGCTGGGTACCGGTAGTGGCGGTGCTATCACCGTTGATTTGTTATATTTTGCAGCTCAACAGCAAAACATGGCTGGGCGGGTATACGTTTGGATTTGAGCTACTCATACTGAACGGTGCACTTACCTTCGGCGGCTTGTGGCTGTTACGCTTACCCAAAACTGAGGAGATAGAAAAAAGATGATGACAGACGACAAAGAAGAGCTCATCCGCGGTGCGTTTGAGCAAAAATCATGGACAGAAATTAAAGCCAGTTCGAGCTGGCAGATTTTTAAAATTATTGCCGAGCTGGTAGAAGGCTTCGAGAAGTTGGCGCGCATAGGCCCTTGTGTGAGCATTTTTGGCTCGGCACGTACCAAGCCCGATAATCCGTACTACAAACTCGCCGAAGAAATTGGCGCCAAACTCACCGAAAAGGGTTACGGTGTCATCACAGGAGGTGGACCGGGCATCATGGAGGCGGGCAACAAAGGAGCTAAGCTGGCTGGCGGTAAGTCGGTGGGCTTGAATATCGACCTGCCTTTTGAGCAATTCAGCAATCCGTATATCGACAGCGACAAGCTCATCAATTTCGATTATTTCTTCGTGCGCAAGCTCATGTTTATCAAGTATGCACAGGGTTTTGTGGTGCTTCCTGGCGGATTTGGCACACTCGACGAGCTTTTTGAAGCCTTAACACTCATCCAAACCAAAAAAATTGGAAAGTTCCCCATTGTGCTGGTCGGCAGCGAATATTGGAAAGGCCTGATTGATTGGCTCAAAAACACCATGCACGACAAGGAGAATAACATTCACTTGTCGGACATCGACTTAATGAAGGTGGTAGATACAGCCGATGAGGCCGTGGAACACATCGAAGATTTTTACTCTCGTTTTGTACTGAGCCCCAATTTTTAATGAGCAAAGGCCGCTATATCGTTCTCCTCCTTTGGGTGGGGCTGGCATTGCCTTTTGCTGCTTTGAAGGCGCAAAATTATCCGAAAGGGTATTTTCGCAACCCCCTCGACCTGCCCATCAAACTGTCGGGTACATTTGGCGAGTTGCGAACCAACCATTTTCACAGCGGATTGGATATACGTACCGAAAGTAAAGAAGGGTATAAGGTTTACGCCATCGCCGACGGGCATGTAAGTCGTGTGAAGGTATCGGCCTACGGCTACGGCCTGGCGGTTTACATCGACCATCCCAACGGATATACATCGGTATATGCCCACTTGCAGCAATTTCAAGGTCAGTTGGCCGACTGGGTGAGAGCAAAACACTACGAAAAGGAAGCCTTTGAAATAGACTTGAGTTTAAAACCCGGCGAATTGGTGGTAAAAAAGGGGGATGTAGTAGCCTTGAGCGGAAATACGGGAGGCTCGGGTGGTCCGCACTTACATTTCGAGTTACGAAATACCAAAACTGAAGCCATCATCAACCCACAGCTGTTTGGCTACGAAGTGCCCGATCAGGTTGCTCCGCTGTTTTCGTTTGTTGAGTTAGTACCCCACGGCAGAGGGGCACAAATCAACGGTTCGGGAAACAACAAAAAGATGTGGGCGCAGAAGAGCAAAAGTGGGTATCAATTGGTACCACAGCGTATAGATGCGTGGGGGAGCTTTTATGTGCAAACCCGTGTGGCCGATAAACACGATGGCAACGGCTTCAACAACGGCATTTATCAGTTGATTTTACTTGCAGAAGGCGATACGGTGTATCATTTCAAAGCCGATGCTTTTGAGTTCAATGAAACACGTTATGCCAATAGCGTGATGGACTACGAAAGTAGAATGTTGCAGCGCGAGAGCATTTACCGCTGTTTGAAAGAGCCCGGCAATCGGGTGAGTTTGCTTCCGCGCGTAAAAAACGATGGCACCATAACGATAGCTCCTGGCGACAGTATTCAACTAGAAATTATTGCAACCGATTTTAACGGCAATGCCAGTCGCTTGAGTTGGAAAATGCGCGGTGCCACCGAACGCACCTTTGAATTGTCGGCAACCGGGCCCACAGGTGAGCGGCTGACACCCGATAAGCCCGTAAACCTCATCAAAGACGAGCTTAGGTTGAGTATGCCGGCCTGGAATTTCTACGATACCCTCGATTTGCAATACAAGCGGAGTATCCGGCCTGCACTGAGTTATTCTGCAGTATATAGCATTCACACCCCTAAGGTGCCCGTGCATGGTTTTTACCAAGTAGCGATTAAACATACTGGCCTCCCCGACAGTTTGCGGCCGTTTACCGTTTTGGTAGGAATTGGCTTAGGCGGAAGTCGTACTGCCGCAACGGGCAGCTGGAAAGGCGATTTTTTTGAGGCGCGTGTGCGCACCTTCGGCGACTTTTACCTAGCTGTAGATACCGTACTGCCCTCTGTGGTTGCCGTGAACCATAAGCCCGGCAAAGCATACCGTACAGGACAAAAGCTGAATTTCCGCATCGGTGATAATCTTTCGGGCCTCGAGAGTTACGACATTTTTATTGATGGAAAGTGGGAATACCACGAGTTTGATGGAAAAACGGCCTCATTGAGCATACCCGTGCAAAAAAGCTTGGCGTCAGGAAATCATACGCTCGATATTGTTGTTAAAGATGCTGTAGGTAATACCCGGAACTTTCAAACTAATTTCAAAATACTATGAGCAGACCACAAATTGGCCAAAAGGCACCTGCCTTTAGTGGCCTCAACCAAAAGGGCGAAACCATAAGCCTCGATCAATTTAAAGGCAAAAAAGTAGCGTTATACTTTTACCCAAAGGACGATACTCCCGGTTGTACCGCCGAGGCCTGTAACCTTCGCGACAATGAAATGAGCCTCAAAGCAAAGGGCATTGAAGTAATTGGTGTAAGCAGCGATAGTGTGAAGTCGCACGATAAGTTTGCCAACAAATACAGTTTGCCGTTTAACCTGATTGCCGACGAAAGCAAAAGCATCCATGAAGCATATGGCACTTGGATTGAAAAAAGCATGTACGGCCGTAAGTACATGGGTACCGACCGAGTAACCTTTTTGATTGACGAACAAGGCAATATCGAAAAGGTGATAGAAAAGGTAAACACCAAAGATCACGCTGCACAGCTCCTCTGAGCCACTGAGCAAAGCTTAACCGAGGTCGGCCCAAAAGGCCGGCCTTTTTAGTATTCTACCAAACGCAACGAGTCGGTTTGCATGCGTAACTGCAGCCAGTTGCGGATTTTGTTCTTCGTTTCGGCAGTCGCTGGGCTCTTGAAATGTATGAGTACAACAGGCAAGGTATCGTTCTTACCGGTGAGGGTATTCACTTCGTACACACGCGACCAAGCAAGTTTACCTACCATGGGGTAGAGCAGCTGAACTTCTTCCCCCAGTTTTTGTGCATGGGCTGGTAGCAATTGCCAGTAGGCCAAGGCTGCTTCGGAAGCTTGGAGCCTTTTTTTACGTTGTTCGAGACTATCCCGATTGTTCTGAAACAGGGTTTCAAGCAAGCCCCCTTTATTTCCATCGAGTAGGGCTTCGCTACCGCCGGCTTGCAGTATTACCAGTTTGGTATGTGACATTCCTGGTCGTAAGTGGAGCATGCTTTGTAAGCGTAATTTTTCGGCTTCACTCAAAGGTTCTCCGAGTATGGCTAAGGTTATTTTTGCGCTATCGCCCTGCATTTCATACGACGATTGTATCACCTGTCGTGCATCGCTTTCGATGTGCTCGCGCACAAATGCATTGGAGCGGCTATTGAACAGCGACTCCTGCACTACCCCATAGGCAATCCAAATGCTGGGGATCATGGTGAGTATGACAAAGCCTGTGACATATTGCCTCGAACGACGTGCAACCGCAGTATCTACCTTGTTTACGGGTTTGAATTTGAGCAAACGCACAATGAGCAAAGTGGCAAAGCCGATGAAGACCGAATTGATGAAAAAGAGATAAAAGGCACCCAAAAAATACGACCAGTTACCACTTGCCAATCCGTACCCAGCGGTACAAAGGGGCGGCATGAGTGCGGTGGCGATGGCCACGCCCGGAATCACATTACCTTTTTCGCGGCGTGATCCCGCAACGATACCGGCGAGGCCTCCAAAAAAGGCAATGAGCACGTCCCAGATGGTAGGCGTGGTGCGGGCCAAAAGTTCACTTTGCGCATCGCCTAATGGCGTGATGCTAAAGTAGAGGGTAGATGTAATTACCGCCAGAAGTACTGCTGAACCAAAGTTTTTTAGCGCCCTTTTGAGCAATTCGAAGTCGAATATGCCAATGGCCAAGCCAATGCCTAAAATGGGGCCCATGAGTGGCGAAATAAGCATGGCGCCAATGATCACGGCGGTAGAATTCGTGTTAAGCCCGATAGAAGCAATAAAGATGGAACAGACTAAAATCCAGCTGTTGATGCCCTTAAATTCAATGTCTTTGCGTATGCCTGCGATGGTTCCAGCTTCATCGGTTCCTTCTTCGATATTGAAGAGTTTCTGCAGGTAGTTTCTGATTGCCGGCAGCAATTTGTTTTCAATTGGGTCTATTGGGCCTGTCATATTCCTAAAGTAAGATGAAAATGCGACATACAGGAAAATCCCTGTATTTTCATGTTCAATTTGTTGTATGCTATTGCGTCTTTCTTGGGAGCTTCCACTTCAGGATTCAGTTGTCACGTTTGCTCTGGTACTACTGATTATTCTGCTTGCCCCAGTGGTGATGGGAAAGCTACGTATTCCTAGCATTATAGGGCTTATACTCGCCGGAGTGGCTATTGGTCCGTATGGCTTTAACGTGATTGAAAAGGCAAGCATCGATTTGTTTGCCAAGGCTGGCTTATTATACATTATGTTTTTGGCGGGTTTAGAACTCGATATGAACGAGTTTGCTAAAAACAGAAACAGAAGCCTAGTTTTTGGTTTATTCACTTTTGCAGCCCCTTTTATACTGGGTTATTATGTATGTCATTACCTTTTGGGCTACGGAATTCAAGGTTCGATACTCATCGCCAGTATGTTTTCTACCCATACGCTGGTTGCATACCCTATCGCAAGCCGTTTGGGCATTATCCGCAACGAGGTGGTTACCGTTGCAGTAGGTGGAACCATCATTACCGATACACTGGTCCTTCTCATTTTGGCGGTCATCACCGGACTTGCACAAGGCAATACGGGTGCTGCCTATTGGCTGCAACTTTCAGGTTCACTAGTACTGTTTGCTTTGGTGGTGTTTTACGGCTTTCCACGACTAGGGCGTTGGTTCTTCAAAAATGTTGAAGGCGAAAGAAGTTCACACTACATTTTTGTGTTGGCCTTGGTGTTTATCGCTGGGGTCATGGCCGAAATGGCAGGTGTAGAAGCGATAATCGGTGCATTTGCTGCCGGACTAGCCCTAAATCGCCTTATTCCACACAGCTCGCCGCTCATGAACCGAATTGAGTTTGTTGGCAATGCTATTTTCATCCCATTTTTTCTGATTAGTGTAGGCATGCTTGTGGATTTGGCCGTTTTACTGAAGGGGCCACAAGCCATTTACGTAGCAGCTGTGCTCACCCTAGTTGCATTGGTTGGTAAATGGCTGGCAGCTTTGTTTACAAAATGGGTATTTGGTTACAGCTCCTTGCAGCGCCGCGTAATGTTTGGCTTGAGTAGTGCCCACGCTGCTGCTACTATTGCGGTAATTCTTATCGGGTTTCGATTGGGGATAATCGATGAAAATGTGCTGAACGGCACAGTTATTTTAATTCTCGTGACCTGCTTGGTGAGTTCATTTGTGGTTGAACGTAATGGACGCCAGCTAGCCATTACCGATCAAAACTCTCCGATTTCTTCCTTAGGCATTCAAGACCGAATACTCGTCCCACTTTCAAATCCTGCTTCGGTTGAACGATTGATGGAATTGGCTTTGTGCGTTCAGGATACACACGAAAACGAGGCTCTTTATGTGCTTTCGGTGGTGAACGACGAGCAGGCAGCTAGCGAGGGACTGGGTCAGGGTAATAAACTGTTGGAGATGGCTGCTCGAATTGCCCTTGCAGCCGATCGAAAGCTCGAAAAATTGGTTCGGGTAGATGTAAATATTACATCGGGTATTGTACATACGGCTCGTGAAAATGGGATTACAGAGATTATTTTGGGCTGGAAACCCAAACCCGATGCGGTAGATCGGTTTTTTGGGGGCATCATGGACAATTTGCTCAAGCGAACCGACCAAATGGTATTGGTAACTAAACTCGAACAACCTTTCAATACCTTCAGGAGGTTAGTGCTCGTGGTACCCGAACATGCCGAACTCGAACCGGGATTTGGCAAATGGCTGGCACTACTCAAAAAGATGGCACTTACTGTGTCGGGTAAAGTAGTGCTACATGCCAGAGGTCATACCGGCGCTGTAATACGTGCCATTAACCAACGGGCCGACCAAAAACTCGATATCGATTATCATGCTTATGAGGGCACCGAAAGTTTGACAGACCTTTCAGCTGCGCTTCGTACCGATGATTTGTTTGTGATTGTTTGTGCACGGCCAGGCAGTATTTCACATTGTGACGATTTTTCACAAATACCTACACTTCTTTCGCGGCACTTCGAGCCCAATAGCTTCATTATGGTGTACCCGCAAGAACCTAATTTCCCTTCTGTAGACGGCACCTTCCAGTTGGATGGTGGACTGCCGTTGCCCATACGGCAAAATCTCGAACGGATAAATCAGCTCGGCGACTTTGTGCGCAATGTAATTAAGGGCGACGGCTCATAAATTCACCCGCAAAGCCGTATTCAAGGTTCTGGGTAAAGCCGGACCGTATACATAAGCAGCATCGCGGCTGGCTCCTCGGTCAAAATCACGCTGAAAACTGTTCAAGGCATTATCAATACCTAAGCTCCATTGTACCCGAAGTTTTCCGATAGGAAAAAATTCGTAATTGATACGAGCCCCCAAATCCAAAAACGCCGGAGTAGTTTTAAGTGCAGTGTGTTCACTTTCGGGGTCGATGACATGAGCAACTTGCATAGTACCGGTGTATTGGGCCATAACTACCAACGACAGCTTTCGGTTAAAGCGGTAACTGCCTTGTAAATAACCATACTGGTCTGGAGCGCGGAGAAGTCGGTTGGTTTGTACGGCTGGCCGTATATCGGTAGGTGAGCTTTCCCAAAGTACTAGGGGGTTGTCATACCTGCTTTGCTGGAATGTCATAGCTGCTTGCAAGAGCCAACGGTCGCCAGACGCCATCCGAAATTCAAATGTAGCGCCATACACCGCCGCACCAGGTCCGTTGATTTTTTGTATCACCGAGATGCCGTTGGGTAATTCTTCGGGCAAGCTCCAAACAAAAGGATTTTGTAATCGGGTATAAAATCCTTCCACTACCAAATTCAGTGGCCTATTCTTCCAGCTTTCGGCAAAATCGAGCGAAGCAGTCAAATTTTGAGATCTTTCGGTACGTAAGTCGGCACCAAAGGTGCTCATACGCGCTGCCCCGCCTACGGTTTCAATGTGGAGGTCTTCGTCGAAGGCTTGTGGAGCCCGGTAGCCTTGCGCATAACTAACTCGGCTGCGTAGGTGTTCGTTTATCTTAAACATCCAACTGATGCGCGGTACAGGCAGCTGCCAGCTTCCGTTTTGGCTAATGGAAGTGTCTTGCAATAAATAGGCTCCATTCAGCCACAAAGCATCAAAGCGTACGCCCAATAGCAGGGTGTGCTTGCGTTTTTGATATTGCAATTGGGCATAGTTCCCGCTGGTAAACAACCGCTGATCGATTCGGCGGTTATATCCTGGAGCACGGTCAATCACATCGTTGACAATGAGTTCGGTGCCCGCCAAAAGCGTGAATTCATCGGTAAAAAAATGCTGTAACGATACACCGGCAACCCCAGCCAAATCGTTCGACTGCCCGTAAGCGTTGATGGCGAGCAAATCGGTTTCGGTGAGGCTATCGCCTGCCACTAGCAATCGGCCCCCGCCTCCATAATAGCTGTGCCGGTCGGTACTTTGGGCCGACAAGTACACACTTGTTTTGGTGCGATAGTCGCGGCTGAGCTCTTCGTATTGCGCCATTACACCGATGATGTGGTGGCGTAACTGTTCGGCAACTTCCGATTGGTGGGGTTCGCGGTCGAAATTACTTCCACCTCTGCGGTATTCGTCAATTACAAAACCCGAAACCAACAATTTTCGGCGATTATCGGGCTTCCACCAGGCTTGCATGCCCTTGGTGAGGTTGCGCAGGCGGGTGAGTTCACTAAAGCCGTCGTTATTGGCATCGTATTCGGAGCGCCGGCGAATGAGGCTATAGGCGGTAAAACCGGCAGTGAGTGTTGGGTTTACCCGTGTAGTGCTCAACTGATATACCCATTCGGGGCTTTGGTTTCCGATATGACGAAACATCACACCGCCTTCAATTTCGTTATCGTAAGCCTCCTTGGTAATGAGATTAACCGTACCGGCAATGGCGTTTCCGCCAAATAAAGCCGAACCCCCGCCTCTGACTACTTCGATGCGCTCAATCATGGTCGAAGGCAGTTGCTCTAAGCCGTATACGCCTGCGAGCGCGCTGTACACCGGCCTGCTGTTGATGAGAATTTGACTGTAAGCTCCAGGTAGACCATTCAAACGAACAGCAGTGAAGCCACAATTCTGACAATTGGTTTCGGTACGTACCCCGGGTATAAAATTCAAACTACCGCTTACATCTATCCGCTGTAAGGTATTTAAGGTCTTCTTGTCAATCGATTGCACCAACACTACGGCTTCGCGTTGCGATACTTGCTCCCGATTGGCGCTAACCACCACTTGTTCGAGTCCCAACTGATCGGCCTTCATCTCGAAATTCAACGGCATGGCTAGGTCGCTTAAAACGGTATCGATGGGCATGTAGCCCACCAAACTTATTTGCAAACGGTGTATTCTGGTTTTTTCGAGGCTTAGCACAAATTGCCCATTTCGGTCGCTTACGGTACCCAAGTTGGTGCCGTATAAACGTATATGCGCCGAAGAAAGAGGTTTGCCTTGGTGATGGATTCGGCCGCTTATTTGGGTTTGTGCGCTCGATAAAAGTGGAAATAGCAATAAGAGCAGGATTCGCATGCCACAAAGATAGCTTATCTAAAGAAATATTTAGATAAGTCTAAAAAATGAATATACCTAAATGTAGGTATAGGTTTAGGCCGTTATAATTGCCAGATTGCACATGTTTAAATTATTGATAATGAGGAATATTTATTTATTAATCCTGCTGTTGCTACCTTATGGTGTTTTAGCGCAGTCTAACTTTACCGACGTCAATCGGGTGAAAGCAACACTATTCCCAACGGGTGCACTGTTTTACAGTGGCACTTCATCAGGTTTGGAAGTTCCAAGGGGCTCCGGCTTAACCACGGTGTTTGCCGCTAACCTATGGGTTGCTGGATACGACCGCTTGGGCACCTTGCATACCGCTGCTCAAGCATACGGACAAACCGCCGATGGTGGTCCGGGCTTTAGTATTGGTCCGTGGGCAACGAGCGGTGCCTATTCTGGTGCACAGCTCAACTCGTTTTTTAATCGCACCTGGAAGTTCAAAGCCAGCGATATTGATTCATTCCGCCTCAATGTTGGTCAACCGGGTTATCGGGTGCCAACAACCTTTGGCAACTATCCCGGAACCGGTGATACTACTAAAGGCGTATCGTACAGGTTGGCTCCTTACCACGATACCAACCAAGACGGCAAGTACGATACCGCAAATGCCGATTTTCCGGTCATGCGGGGCTCACAATCGGTTTATGCTTTGAGTTCGGATACCCGCGTGGTATCTACAAGCAACAACATTGCTACCGATTTTAACTTCCACACGCAATTGTATGCGTTCAACCAGCCAGGTGTTGATTCGTCGTTAGCCTACACGGTGTTTGTGCAATACCGTATCGAAAATCGTAGCGATAAAACCTACGATTCGCTGTATTTGGGCCACTGGAGCGATATGGATTTAGGTAACTATGCCGATGATTTTATTGGAAGTGATCCTGCCCGCGCCATGTTTTACACCTACAATGCCGACAACGACGACGAAACCACGGCTTCGGGTTATGGTGCCGCACCTCCCGCACAGGCAGTGGTATTTTTGAGCCACAACATGAGCCGTTTTGTGTATTACAACAACGACACCAGCAACAACGGCGACCCCGTTACGCCTTTGCAGCGCTATCGGTATATGACGGGTAAGTTCAAAGACGGAAACAACCGCCCCGCCAACTACGCCTTCGACGGCAATCCGGTAGAAGGTACAGGGGCCAATGAGGTAACCCTAGGCAATACGGCAGGCGACCGACGTGGCTTGGGCATCATAGGCCCTGTATTGCTCGAAGCGGGCGAAAGTTTTTGCTTTGATGTTGCCTACGTTTATGCCCGAGGTACAAGTAATTTGAATTCTATCACCGCCTTAAAAAGCAGAGTCGACCAAATCAGAAGCTTCTACCAAAACCAAAATGCGGGCTGTGAAAATTATTTCACTGCAGTGTTGGAAAACCAGCAGGAACTGCAGGCACATTTCTTTCCGGTACCGTTCGATACAGAATTGAAAATACGCGTAGACGTTACGAACAGCCCTACGCGCTATGAACTGGTTGATCTTCAAGGCCGAGTGATTCGAGCAGGAACCGTAGCGGCCGGCGATCATGAAATTAGCCTATCTACCTCCGATTTAGCACCTGGATTGTATGTAGCACGATTAACTCAAGGGCAAAAGTTGGCGTTTCGCAAACTGATCAAGAACTAATGAAAACAACAAACCCCCGACTGTGTTCAGCGGGGGTTTGTTGGTATGCTTACAGAGCCATTTACTTTCGAATTAGTTTTACGGCTGTATTGTACCCTGCTATTCGCAAGAAATAAATGCCTTCGTTCAGCGCTGCCGCACGAAGCTCGAAGCGTTCGGCGGTGATTTGACCTTCCGTTATTTTTCTGCCAAGTCCATCTACCACATAATAGGTGCTTCCAATGGCTTTTGACTCGGTAGTAATGTACCAATACTCGTTCGCAGGATTGGGGTAGGCCTGAAGTTTTAGTAGGGCATTTTCTTCCACAGAAGTAGTATTTACCACCGTTAAAGTGGCGGCAGCGGTGGTATCGCTGCAAGGGTTATTGCTCAAAATACAGCGAAAGCGATGTCCGGTTTGGGCAGTACGCAAGTTATTGATGCGTAAGCTGTCGTCGTTTACCCCTGAATACTGGCCGCCATTGACCAGATTCACGAACGAACCGCTGCTATCTACCTGCCACTGATAGGCCGATGCAGGATCGAATGAACTTGTGGTAAAAAGTGCCGTGGTATTCATGTCGCGGGTAGTATTGAGTGGCTGGTTGCTCAGTTGCTGGTTGCAGCGAATGGTTATGGTGGCCACGTCGGAGGTGTCGCTGCAAGAGGCTGCGCTTACTAAGCAGCGGAATTGATTGTTGTTGATCGTAAAATCGGCAGCTGAAATGGTTAAGGTATCGGTAGTAACGCCGTTGAATAGCCCGCCATTGCTTAAGTTTACCCAACCTACAGCGCCATTGCGTTGCCATTGATAGCTTACACCCGAACCAACCGAGGACGAAACTAGTCGAATGTTGGAGCCACGCACCACGGAGGTGTCGCGCGGTTGGGTGCTTATGCCTGCCGCACACCCTTGGAAGAGCTGCTCAACTTCGTTGGCCGAAAGTGCACGGGTCCAAACGCCGAAATCGTCGAGACTTCCTCCAAAAAACTGCGTATTGATGCCCGAACCAATGTACAACGGTAAAGTAGCGGTGTTTGCTCCAGTATGGTTGTAGGTAGCAGTAGCGGCTACTTGACCATTTTTGTAGAAAGTCATGCTGCTGTTGTTGTACACAGCCACAAAATGTTCCCACTGATTCAAGGTGTAGGTGGTGGTTGCCCATATCCAGGCCGATTGTTGTTTGTTGGTACCAAACCGCATATCGCCGGTGCCGCCAATCATCGAAATAAAATTGTTGGCAGCAGTCGTAGCCATAATCACAGGAACACCCGCCGTTGAGGTGCGGCGTATCCAGATAGCATAGGTGAACTGACCAGTTGGCGAAAATTGAAAGCTCGGAGTCTGCACCACTAGATTGCCATTGGTGCCGTTGAATGAATAGGCCGAATTGGGGTTGCCGTTTCTGTCGGCAATGGCGGTTACTCCGCCATTGAGGGTGGCATTGTTACCGTTGCCCGATAAGTCGTTCGGACTATTGTTCATGCCATACCAAGCCACTAGGCCATTGGTAGGAACAAAAGAAGGTACCTGTGCTGAACCTATATACGGAACAAGGAGAGCACATGCTAAAAGATAAAAGCGCATAAGTTTGGTTTGGATTAGAGGGTTGTTTCTGAAACCCTACCTCCCAAAAGGTAGATGAGTCCTGCGAGGGAAGCCAGAATTAGAGAATAGAGTAAGATATGAATCAATGGAAAGACAATTTTTTGAAATAGTGGCTTCTGTGGGATAAAATAGAGTGTATTGTGTAGGGTTGTTGCCGCCATGAATACGAAAAAGTCGACATAATCCCAATCGCGCGGGTGAATGTAATCGATAGTATCGCCAATTACGGTAAGCAAGATGAACCAAACCGAAACGAAATAGCTATTCGCTACCAAGTGGTCGGCAAAACCATACTTTCTTGGGTTGTATAAAAGCCATCCTCCGAGGCTAAGAAATGGAATAACGAGGAGCATAAAAAATAAGGACGGAGTTGACCCCTCTATATCCAAGGTTAAGTTGAGAACATTGGAATCGACAAGCGTTACGTGTAAGCCATACACAACCAAGGCATAAAACAGGAGCTTATTGGGTGGTTGGTGATAGCCACGGTTACCATTGAGATAGTTGGAAACAACAAAGCGTGGATTTTTTATAAGCTGCCATAGTGTAGCCAAACCCGAGCGCTCCAACGAAAAAAAAGTGCCCAGGCTTTCGCGTACCAACAAGATTAGGCCAGCTTTTTTCCCACTGTGCAGCTGACCACATTGATGGCAATACGGACCAACACGAACGGTTCCGCATTGGGTACAGGCATCCAAAGTAGGTTGTTGCATTTACAAGTATACTCACACCGAGGATATTTTCAAGCATTCGTATCATGCTCCCCAGCTATCACGGTCGAGGCTACGGTATTGAATGGCCTCGGCTAGCTGTTCTACTTGAATTGAAGGGCTGTTGTCGAGGTCGGCTATGGTACGGGCTACTTTCAGAATTCTATCGTAGGCACGAGCACTCAGCCCTAGTTTTTCCATGGCTGTTTTGAGCAATAACATGCCTGCCTGACTGATTTCGCAATACATCCGTACTTGATTGCCACTCATTTGTGCATTGCAGCCGATACCACTTTCGGCCAAGCGTTGTTGCTGAATTTCTCTCGCGCGCAAAACACGTTCGCGTATTCGTTCGCTGCCCTCCGCGGGCCGATTTTGAGTAAGCTCGCTAAAAGGTACAGGCGTAACCTCTACGTGCAAATCAATGCGGTCGAGCAAAGGGCCACTCACCTTGCTGAGGTAGCGTTGTACATTGTGCTGACCGCAAACGCATTCTTTTTCTGGGTGGTTGTAATAACCGCAGGGGCAGGGGTTCATCGCAGCCACCAACATAAAGCTAGCAGGATAGTCGACCGTAAAGCGTGCCCGTGAGATGGTTACTCGCCTTTCCTCGAGGGGTTGTCGCATGACCTCGAGCACAGTACGTTTGAATTCGGGAAGTTCGTCGAGAAAAAGAACGCCGTTGTGCGCGAGACTTATTTCGCCGGGTTGTGGGTGACCGCCACCACCTACCAACGCCACATCAGTAATACTGTTATATTTGTATGTACAGTTCTAAATTATGATAGCAGCTATTTACGCACGGGTTTCGACTACTCAACATCAAGATAATAAACGTCAAGTAGATGAACTATTAGAGTTAGCTCGAAAAAATAATTATATCGTAGACCACACAAGGATATATGAAGACCAAATATCTGGAACAATTAGCGGAGATAAACGTCCCGAGTTCACAAGGCTTATGGATGATTTAAAATCAAAAGACAATGAAATTCAAGTCTTATTAGTACACGAGGTAAGCAGGTTATCCCGAGATGGAGATGATGGACCCAGAATTGTCATGGAACTAGTTGATTTAGGTGTGGGAATTCATATAATGAATCCGCCAATCTGTTCATTAGGTCAAAAAGCGGATAGGTTTATGTTCAAAACGATGTTTCCAATTTTATCCAGTTTTGCTGAAATTGAAGCTGAATTCATAAGAGAAAGAGTAACATCTGGACTGAAAAATAGAGCCAAACTAGGATTCGCCCCTGGGGGAAAACTTATGGCTTACGGTTACAAACGAGAAGATAAGAGACTTGTAATTGACGAGGATGAAGCAATTGTGATACAAAAGATTTTTGACCTCTCAATGCGTGGTTATGGTACAAAAGTCATTGCAAATACGCTAAATAGGCTCGCAATTCCAACAAAAAATCAAATCGTATCACCTGATAAGACTATAAAATTCAAAACGGGTAATAAAGAAACTAGGAATATACTTTGGACCGATTCTGTTGTTTATTCAATTTTAATAAATAGTATCTATGTTGGTAAACGAAGATATATGAATGAAATTATAGACACCCCAGTTATTGTTTCAGCAGATACATTTAATTCAGTCCAAGACAATCTTCGTAAAAAGGCAACTACAAAAGAGAAGTCATCTAAGTATGACTATTTAGTCAGCAAGTTACTCAAATGTGGCTACTGTGGAAGAAATATGGTAGGGAGATATAGGCCATCGCTAAAGGATGCAGCATACCAGTGTAGTGATAAAAGAATAGTAGAACATAACTGTAAAAACCGTGCAATATCAATTGAGGCGATTGAGAGTGTAGTTTGGGATTATACACGTTTGTTTAAACTTTCTCGACACGATATCGAAGAATATAACTACAGCTTAGATTCACTAAAGAAAAAACTGAAACAAATCGAAGATGTTAAGAAAAAAATTCAACGTGTAATTCAGGAACCCCTCGCTGAAAGACAAAGAATAATTGGATTGCTTATTAGAGGAGTCGTAGAAGAAAATCTGGTCCAAAAGGAATTAGATAGTTGCAATAGTAAAATCAAAATGTATGAAGAGGAGACCAAAAAATACCAAGAAGAAGAAACAGAAATCCTGACTAAAATAGAATCACTTATTAAGACAAGTAATGAGAGCGTTCATTTTTCAAATATGCTGAGTCGAGAAGAAATTAAAAATCTACTCCCTAAATATTTTTCGAGAATATCAACAATCCATATTAACAAAAAGGGCAATATTTCATCTTATTTAGTAGCACTTGAGCTAAATACCTTAAGACGGCAGTATAAAGGAAAATTTAATATACCATATAAACTAAATTATCATGATAACGACCCTAATTTCTCGTTTCTGCTAATCTATACTGGCTACAAAAATAATAATAGAAATAATTTTGTAGATAGTGAAGCTTTTAGACTTGCAGGACAAGACTTTGTTAAGTACATTCAATTGGACGGCAATTTAATGTCAGATGAATTGTTTTATATGTTTCGACCTAATACTGATATGATTTTTAAATCAGATTTGCAAGGATTTGCCAAATTATTCTATGAAAATGGTCAGTCAATTGGTGACCCAACAAGACCAATTCGAATGAATAAAGTGGATGATAAGGATATAATTTTTAATCGTAATCGAGATACACATCTCCAGTTTACAGATATAGACTATGGCTATGTTGAGATAGTTCCTACCCTACTGTCCTTCCCAAAAAAGATGATTAAAAAAAGGGCTAATAGCAAATGACTAAAACTGGAAATGAATTAATTAGGACAATGTAGTAGAGGAATGTAGGTGTTACTAAGGTTTGACAGCATTAATCGGTCATCATATGTATGAGAACTAATATGCTACCTGTTTATATATACACTGTGAATGGATTCACTAATGCTAATGTAAATTTTACTCGTTCACTCAGTGGTCAATACATCTATATATATGGATATCGTTCAAGTAATGGAGCCGCAGAGTTTATTGTAAACAGCCTCAAACTATATGGGGTAACTTTCTAAATTGCTCATGTTTGTTATACAGGTAGTTATTCTAGGTGTTATTCTCTGAATTAAGATAAATCCTTATAGCAGTAAGTGTTTAATCATAATGCTCACTTATTTGTCATAATCAGAATTGGTGATTTGAAGCATTTCATTACCATTAAAGGTATAACTGTATATACTTGGAAGATAAACTTTTAAATTTGAGTTATATCTAATCCTTGAAGACGATATTGCATGTACACCTTTAGCTCCTCTCTAAATGTTGGGACTTTAAATGGCATTGGTTGTTACAGTTTATATATCTTTGCATATTTCATTTGAGTCCCAATAAGGGAACCACATATGCACAAATTTATTACTTCTGATAATGGTAACAGCTATTCCTATTAACAAAAAACTATTTGATATATTTCTACTCTTTACTCGAGAACCGTTTGTACAATATTTCTCAAAGGAATTGGAATTCTATACAAATGGAAATGGAAGTTTACTAGGTCTAATCAGTTTAGATATTACAGACAATGATTATTATGGGTGTATTCTCTCTAGAGACAATTCAAAACAGTTTCGTGCTGAAATTATTAAGGCAAGTATTCCTACCCTTGACGAAGCTAGAGAATGGATTGATGATAAAATGAGTCAAAATTCAATTGATTCTCATGAAAACAAGAATGAATTCTTTGATTTGTTTAAAGATTTAACAAACAAAGGCAAACAACACCCCAACTATATTCTACTAAAGGAACATATTAGTTTATCTTCAGCCAAAGAAGTTATGAAGGAAGTATCCTTTCATAAGGATATCGA
>Ga0209278_1000345_pt1 | contig 41027 bp, 65 predicted proteins | sample JI81BgreenDNA_FD_187504 | JGI IMG/M metagenome (GOLD analysis project Ga0209278, IMG submission 187504) | Wastewater effluent complex algal communities from Wisconsin, to seasonally profile nutrient transformation and Carbon sequestration -... | ecosystem: Engineered > WWTP > Effluent > Algae...
CGCTTCCCGACGTGTCAAGCGTGACCGTGACCTACCTCGATGCCAATGACGCCGAGCAGCCCGCGGCCTCTGCGGAGCTGCGCGCCGTGCCGGGTGGTTTCGTGGTGGATGCCGAAGGTCCGTCCGCGTCCCGGATCTTCGTCAACATGACGTGTGCCATGCCCGCGGCGCACCTCGCTGTGACGCGGACCGTGATCAAGATGCTGGTCGGCCACTGGTACAAGCATCGCGAGGCTGTCGCCGGTGGGGCCATGGACAGCGTTCCTATGGCTGTCGAGGCGTTGATGGCCTCCCTGCGCTGGAACCGGCTGTGACGGCTGGTTCACTTGACCGCCGCGTTGCCTTCGACGCGCCCACCAGTGCGCCGAATGGACAAGGCGGAACGATCTCGGGCTGGCAGGAACGCGCGACGGTCTGGGCCAACTTCCGCTTCCTGCGTGGTGGCGAAATCGTCCAATCGGCTCGGCTGGAAGGTCGCCAGCCGGTTGTCGTCACGATCCGAGCATCGAGCGCGACCAAGGCCATCACGCCGGAATGGCGGATGCGCGATACCCGAACCGGTACGATCTACGCCATCCGCACCTGCCCGCCTCCCGGCTTGGAAGGTTTCATCGAACTCACCTGTGAAAGCGGCGTAGTGCCGTAAAGGAGACAGACATGCAGGCCAATATCGGCATTTCTTGGAAGGCATCGCAGGCCAGCCCCAACAGCCTCTTCGGACCGATCGACAGCGCGGAAATGCGCGCCGTGATCAACACCTCGCTCGGCACCGGGGCGGATCAGGCTGACATCCTCTACATGGCGCAGCGGCAGATCCTAACCGGCGCCAATGACGACATCGATCTCGCCGGGGTGCTGACCAATGCCTTCGGGCAGGTGATCAACGCAGCCGAGATCGTGGCGCTCTTTGTCCACAACAAGCCCATCTCCGGCGCGGACAACACCACGAACCTCACCATCGGCGGCGGCACCAACCCCGTCACCGGGCTTCTGGGCGGCACCACGCCCACCATCGGGCCGATCCGCCCGCGCGGTTTCATGCTCCTCGGCAATCCCGGCGCTACGGGCATCTGCCCTGTGACGGCGGGCACGGGCGACATCCTGCGCGTGGCCAACTCTGCCGGGGGGACGATCAACTACCAGATCGCCATCCTCGCGCGTTCCGTGGCCTGATCCAGGCCATGAGCACGTCCAACGCTCTGCAGAAGCTGATCTTTGATCTGCTGGTCGCGGATGCGGGCGTTGGCGCGGTGGTGGGAGACAAGATCTACGACCGGCCATCGGCAACGGTGGCCGCTCCCTACATCACTTTCGGCGCGTCGGACTTCGTGCCGGATGATCACGAGTGCATCGACGGTCGCGTCGAAACCATCCAGCTCGATGTCTGGTCCGAGGCGCAGGACGGCAAGCGCGAGGCCAAGGCCGTAGTCGATGCGGTCCGGGCCTGCTTGCATGACGCGACGGGGAACCTGACCGTCGGGGCTTTGGTCACTATGCGGGTCGCACTGGCCCGCGTCTTCGATGACCCGGACGGGCGCACCACCCACGGCGTGATCCAGATCGAAGCTGAGATCGAGGAAGAGGTGGCCTGATGGCTGTCGAAGGCCTGTCCGCGTTTCAGCGCAAGATGGCGCTGATCCCGAAGGTGGTGATCGAGGAGGTCCGCAAGGAGCTTGAGAAGCAGGCCACCGAACTGGTCGAAATGATGCGCCGCCTCGCGCCGAAAGACAGCGGCGCGCTGGCTGCCTCGATCGGCTGGACGTGGGGCGATGCTCCGGCAGGATCGATCAAGCTCGGCACCGTTGCTGCGTCGGAAGGTTCGAGCCTACGGATCACGGTCTACGCCGGGGCCGCGGGAAAGAAGAAGGACGGCGGCACGTTCTATGCCCGCTTTCAGGAGTTCGGGACGCGCAACATGCCCGCAAACCCGTTTTTCTTCCCGGCCTATCGGTCGAAGCGGCGCAAGATCCGTGGGGCCCTTTCGCGCGCTGTAAAGCGTGGCCTGAAGAATGCCCTCTGAAACCACTAAGGCGGTGTTCCTTCGGGAGTTCCACTGGGGCAGGCCGAATAGCCGGATCGGATTCGGCGCAAAAACCTCGCCCGATCCGCAAGCCTTTCCCCGCGATTTCATCGCGGCAGCCATCGCCGCCGGGGCCGCTGTCCCGGTGGAGAAGCCCGCCGCGCGGCGGGGCAAAACCCCGCGCAAGCAATCCTGATCCGCCGCATCAGCGGTCCTGTTCCAAAAGGAGGTTCACATGGCTGTCGCCGTGACCCAGAAGTTTGAAGAGATGGTGCTGGAGATCGAGACCTCGACGCCCGGCACCTTTACCCGCATCTGCGGCCTGACCGATGTCGAAGTGACCCGCACCTCGAACATCGACACCGTCGAGATCCCGGATTGCGACGACGAATCCCTGCCGCACTCGCTTGAAAAGCAGGTGCGCTCCATCGAGGTCTCGATCAGCGCCTCGGGCGTGTGGGCGCAGCAGTCCTGGGGCACGATGTCGGACTGGTTCTACAGCGGCGCTACCCGAAACATCCGCCTGCGCAACACGCGGGCCTTGGTCGGCGATCTTGAGACCGAGGCGGGTCCGGCGCTGCTGGCGAACCTGTCGAACTCGCGGACCAAGGGCCAGAAGGTCACGGCCACGGTCGAAATCCAGTTCGACGGCACTCCGACCCGCACGGATCGGGTGGCCTGATGGGGCGAACCGTCCGGCTGAGCTGGGAGGGCGGGGAGCATGACTTCGCTCTTCGGCTCGGCGAACTGCGCGGCCTGCAAGATCAGACCAATGCGGGGCCGCTCGAACTCCTGACCAAGCTGCAGATCGGGACGTGGCGCGTCGATGACCCGATCCGCACGATCCAGTTCGGACTGATCGGCGGCGGAATGGACCGTCAGGAGGCCGGGAAGCTTGTCGTCGCAATGGCCGAGTTGCACGGCCTAAGCGGTCTGGTTCCCCTCGCCATCGGCGTTCTCGGCTCGGCTTTGGCCGGAGTGGCGGATGACGAAGTGGGGGAGCCGATGGGGGTGGATCAGACGGGACAGTCGGGAAATGGCGGTTCAGCCAGTTCTACGGTTCCGGGGCCGCTGCCGGGTTCACCCCTGCCCAAATCGACGGAATGACGCTCTGGGAGTTCATGGCCTGCATGGATGGAGTGCGCCGGTTCCACGGCGGCAAGAAGGACGCGCCGAAAGGCGACATCGAGGAAGATCGCCTGCGCGATCTCGGCATTGAGGGCTTCTAGGCATGAGCGAAGACATCCAAGCGCTTCTGGTCCGCCTCGAGGCCAATGCGACCAAGATGATTTCGGAAACGAAGAAGGCCAGCAAGACCGTCTCGGACGAGCTGCGCAAGATCGACAACGAGTTCCGCCGGACGAACAGTGGCGCCACGGAAGGTCTGGCCCGCAAGGGCCGCCAGATGCGGGAGAATGCGGGGCAGTACCGTGATCTCGGCTTTGCCGCGCAGAACGCAGCGTTTCAGGTGGGGGACTTCTTTGTGCAGGTGGGGGCCGGGACCGACCCCATGCGGGCGCTCTCCCAACAGCTCCCTCAGTTGCTGGGCAGCATGGGCCTAATCGGCGCTCTTTCCGGGGCGGCTGCGGCGGCACTGATACCACTTGCGAGCGGCCTTTTCTCCGCTGGTGAGGCCAGCGAAACAGCGGAAAAGGCCGTACAAAACCTCGGCAAATCGATCAGCGACTATCAGCAGTACATTCAGGTCGCCGCCATGACGACGGCGGAGCTGACGGAGAAGTTCGGCGACTTCGCGACCGAGGTTAGGGCGTTCTCGGAATACATGGCTGGAGTCGCGCTCGCCGATACCGTCGACCAGTTGCAGAGCACTGTTGGCGCAATCAAAGGCCCGCTCACCAGCCTGCAAGCGATGGTCGAAACAGCCACCATGCTGCAAGAGCAGTTCGACCGGCTCAAGGCCCAAGAGGCCTCTGGTATGGCGACGGGTTCCAACGTCCTGATGGCGCAGGAAGCGCTGGCCGGGGCCAAGGACAACGCTGAAGCGGCAGCCGCCGCCCTTGGGATGACAGTGGATCAGGCGTTGCGCCTCGCTGCTGCGATCGAGGCGGTCGGTCAGGCCAAGTCGATGGAGGAGATCGCGCGCGCCTCTGGGGAAGCTCTGGCGATCATCCAGCAGATCGTCCCGGTGGGCTATGAACTGCCAGCCCCCTTGCGCGAAGCCGCCGCGGCTCTTGAAGAGATGCAGCGCATCGCAGCCGAGGCCAACGTCGACCTATCGGAGATGCCCGGCATCCTGTCCTCCGTTGCCGCCGGTGCAAGCGCTGCGGCAACTGGAGTGGCTGGTATCGGAACCGCCGCAGCGGGCGCGCTGCCCGCGCTGCAAGCCCTTGCCACGAAGGCATGGGAAGCGGCGCAGGCTCGTATCGCCGCCGAGGGTCAGCTCGAATCCATGAAGATGGAGTTCTCCCCTGCGGGCCGGGCGATGGACAAGTATGGAGGTCGCGGCACCCCATCGGGGACTGGTGCACCGAAGCCTGTCAGCGCGGGTCGTGGCGGCGGTGGCGGCGGCGGTGGAAACGACATCGCCGCGGAGGCCAAGCGGGTCTATGACGAGACCCGCACCGCGGCGGAGAAGTACCGCATGGAGGAGCAGCGGCTCGGGGAGCTTCTGCGGATGAACGCCATCACGCAGGACACGTATTCCCGCGCCATCGACGGCCTCAAGGACAAGTACCGCGATACGAGCGATGGCCTGTCCCAGTTCGCTGACACGTTCCGGTCGGGCTTCTCGGACATGATCTCGGGCGTGATCGACGGTTCGATGAAGGCCGAAGACGCGGTCAAAAGGATGGTCACGCGTCTGGCCTCCATGATGATCGAGAACCAGATCTTCAACCTTCTCGGCAGCCTGATGCCCAACGTCTTCGGCGCTGGCGGCTTCCTGCCCCTGACCAAGTCCGCGATGGGCAACGTGTTCATGGGCGGGCGAGTGCAGGCCTTTGCAACGGGTGGCGTGGTGAATGGCCCGACCGCCTTTCCGATGCGCGGTGGCATGGGCCTGATGGGCGAGGCGGGGCCGGAGGCGATCCTGCCGCTGACCCGCGTCAACGGCTCGCTCGGCGTGAAGGCAGCCGGTGCCGGTGGCGGTTCGCGCACCATGGTGCAGGTCATCAACCAAGGCGGTGGCGAAGTGCGGCAGGAGCGGCAACAAGGCCCGAACGGCGATGAGCTGATCCGGATCACGGTCGGGAAGCAGTTGGCCCGTGGCGATCATGACTCGGCCATGCGCGGGCGCTATTCGGCGCGTCCGGCGGGGGTGAAGAGATGATCCCGTACTGGCCGACAACGGTCCCTGACTGTCCCGAACGCTATCGCGCGACGGGTGGCCCCATCGAGGCCCGCGCGGCGTTCCAGCCTGAGCGCGGCCCGGAAATCACCCGCGCCGCCACCACGGCCCGCTGGGAGGAGTGGACCGTGCCGATGTCGCCGTTCACCTTGGCGCAGTTCAACGCCTTCGAGGCGTGGTTCGACAACGATCTGACGCGGGGCGCGAAGTCCTTTGCGTGGCGGCATCCGGTTACGGGTGTCATCGGGCTGTGGCGGTTCAAGTCCGGCCAGCGGCCCTATGACGTGAGCCAGACCGCGAAAGGTTATGTGCTGGTCAGCTTTACCGCTCTGCGCCAGCCCGGAACGCCGTGGTGGGCGCCCTATGTGCGCCCCAACGAAAACCGCGTCCCGAAGGTGGTGGCGGACTATGCCGGATCGGTGTTCGGCGTCGACGGGATTAGGACCGCAGCATCAGCCGTGGCGGCCGTGGCCGGGACCTTCGATGTCTACACCACGGCCACGCCCTTGGGGGTGGTGACAGAGCAACTGTCGCGCGTCGTGACGGCGGGCCAGATCCCGGCCACCGCGCCGGGTGGCGTGTCGCGGATCGTGGCCTTTATCCCATGAGCAGAGTCGATGCCGAGGCGCAGCGCCTCACGCTGGAACAGGAAAGCTCGCCGCACGCGCTGATCGCCTTCCTGACCATCGAGCATCCCGCCTTCGCCGATCCGATCCGGGTCGTTTCGGACGTGATGGCCTATCAGGTCGGCGGGGTGCGTTATGAGGGCATCCCGTTCGGCATCAAGCAGCTCACCGATACGGAGAGCGGCCCGCGCACGCAGATCGTGGTGACCAACCTTGACCGCCGCATCGGCGAGGCGCTGCGCCAGTCGCAGACCAGGGCGAAGGCGGAACTTGTGCTGCGCAGTTCGGCGGACTTCAACCTGTCCGTCGATCCGCGCACGGAGATCGCTGCCACGGCCCCGATCTATGCTTTCCGGCACTTCGAGCTGGTGAACGCCGAAGGCGACGTGTCTCAGCTCGTCGGCGATGTCGAGCTGGCGGATTTCAGCGTAGAGCCGTGGCCCAATGTCCGGGCCACGCAGGACAGGCTGCCGGGGCTGTTCCGCTGATGCAGTGGTACGCGAAGTATGTCGGCCTGCCTTTCGGGGAGGGGCAGGGCGAGGCGACGTGCTGGTCGCTCGTCGCGGCGGTCTATCGGGACTGCCTCGGCGTCGATCTTCCTGCCTATGGCGAGATCTCGGCACGCGACTTGGTGCGGGTGGCGCGCACCATGGAGGCGCGGAAGGACGATGGCTGGATCGCGGTCGATGATCCGCAGGAGTTCGATGTCTGCCTGATGCGGACGCCGCGTGGCGGGGCTGTCGTGGCGCATGTCGGCGTGATGATCGATGCGCAGCGCCTGCTGCATGTCGAAGCCGCTTCAGCGGCGGTGGTTGTCCCGGTGAAGAACTTCACCGTGGCGGGGCGGATTCTGGGTTACAGGAGGCGGGCGGCGTGACGATCTTGGCAGTGTATCGCGAGCCGTTCGGGATCGAGCCGCGCGTGGCCTATCTGCCGGAGGGCCTGACCCTTGCCGAGATGGCGCGTCAGATGCCGTCGCTGCCCCATGACTTCGCCGAGCGGGGCACGATCTGCGTCAATGGCCGCCCGGTTCAGCGCACGGCATGGCGGATGATCAAGCCCAAGCCGCACCACAACGGGGTGCCGGTCGAGGTCACGTTCCATGCCACGCCCATGGGTGGCGGTGATGACGGGGGCGGCAAGCAGATCCTTGCCCTCGTCGCCTCCATCGCGCTGATCGCGGTCACGGGCGGGATCGCTGCGAACGGGATCAAGGCTCTGGGGATCAAGGGCGGCACCTTTTTGGCGCGGGCCGTCGCGACCGGTGTCGGCCTTGTCGGGTCGCTGGCCTTGTCAGCGCTGTCGGCCCCGCCCACGGCGCGCCAGAACGAGGCCGCGAACCGCATCGTCAACGAGGGCGCGGCCTCGGCGGAGGGGAACATCCTCGAACCGAACGGCGCCATTCCTCGCGTCGTGGGGGAGCGGAAGGTCTTCCCACCGCTTGCCATCGAACCGCTGACTTATTTCGACGGGCGCGACGAGGTGGTCGAGGCGGTGTTCTGCCTGTCCGGGCCTCATCGGCTGACCGACATCAAGGTCGGGGCCGCGCCGATCGAGGACATCGGGGTCGAGTTCGAGACGCGCGAGGGTTGGCCCGGTGATCTGCCGCTGACGCTGGTGCAGCGTCAGTCCAAGACGGAAAGCGTCCAGCAGGAAATGGTGGCGCACTCGGTTTCTGACACCGACGGGCGTACCATCGATTCCGTGACCGGCGCGATCGAGGATGCCCTGCCGCAGCCGTACATCATGGTCACGCGGGACGATCCAGACGAGCAGTGGCTGCACATCGCCTTTCCGCAGGGCCTGCACGATCAGGGCAGCACCACGGTGCAGATCCGCGTGCCGATCCGCATCCGCATCCGCCTCGCGGGCACCACGACATGGCGCAACCTGCCGGAGCTGCATTTTCAAGGCGCAAGCCTTCGCCAGCTGCGGGCCACGATCAAGCTGGAATGGAGCGACGATCCTTCGGTCTCTCCCGGCGCATCTTCCGGTGAGGGCTTCGTCGAGGCGCGGCGGAACAGCCCGGCCCAGACCGCTGCCCCGGTCAACGCGGCATGGAACGCAGATCCGTGGTTCGGATCATCCGGCGATGCGTGGTTGGCGCAGGGCAACCTTGCTACGAGCGGGGTGCTCTACACCGACATGAACCGCTACACCGCGCGCTTCGTTCTCGGCACGTCAAGCTTCCCGCGCGGGCGCTACGAGATCGAGGTCACGCGGGGCGCGAGCTTCACGGCTTCGACCTATGTCGCCTCGACCTATGCCCATTCCGGCACGGTCTGGGACCTGTTCGGCTATCAGGGGTCTCCGGGCCTCATCGTCCGCACCAGAAACGGCCTGTCCGACGCGCTGTACCTGCTGCGGTCCGTCTCGATCTGGAACCAGCATCCTGTGCCGACGGACCAGCTCGCCCTGATCGCGGTGCGGGCGCGGAACCGGGCGCTTGAATCGGTGTCATGCATCGCAGGCGGCTGGGTCAGGGATTGGGATGGCGCGGGCTGGAACACATGGGCCGTGACGGACAACCCTGCTCCGCATCTGCGCGATGTGTTCGCAGGCTATCTGAACGCCAACCCTGTACCGGTCGACACGATCGATGACGACACGCTGGTGACGTGGCGCGCGGCGGGGTGGCACTGCAACGCGCTGATCGAGGACCAGAGCGTCTCTGAGGTGGCATCGATCATCGCGGGCTGCGGCTATGCCCGGCCCTACATGTCGGAGATCTACGGCGTAGCGCGGGACTATGACCGCAGCGCCGAGGCCCCGGTGCAGCTGTTCACGCCGCGCAACTCCAGCGGGTTCCGGTGGTCGAAAGGCTTCGCCAAGGTGCCGGACGGGCTCAGGGCATCGTTCCGGGACGCAAGTCAGGACTATGAGACGCGCCAGATCGTGGTGCCGCGCCCCGGTTTCGTGGGAACGCCGCGCGTTTTGGAGCAGGTGACCTATGAAGGCCCGGTCACAGAGGCCGAGGTCATCGCCCGCGCGACCTATGATCAGGAACAGAGCAGGTATCGATCGACGTTCTACAGCCTCGACGCGCCGGTTGAGGCCATCGTGGCGCGGCGCGGTGATCTGGTGGGGGTCCAGCATGACCTCCTGTCCCAGTTCGCCGGATCGGCCCGGATCGTCAACTGGACGCTCAACGGATCGGGGCAGGTCACGGCGATCACGCTGGATTGCGCCGTGTCGATCACGAATGAGCCGGATCTTCTGGCAGTGACGGACCTGCTGGCCGTGCCGGACATGCTGCTGCTCGGCAAGCGCAGCGGGGCGGTCATCCGAACCCCGGACGGCCCCGGCGCGGTGCGCGTCCTGACCAACGCCTCGGGCGAACATACCACGCTGAACTTGGCCGCGCCGATCCCAGCCGCCGATGTCTACGAAGGCGCGCTCGTCTCGATTGGAGCGAAGGGGCAGGAGGTCCTGCGCCTGATCGTCTTCAGCGTGGAACCGCGCGAGGACTTCACCGCTACCCTGACCCTTGTCGACGAAGCCCCTGAACTCTGGGCCTAAAAGGATAAACCATGCCGCCACGGACGACCTTCTCCGGTTCCTCTCCCTCGCCGGTAGACGGCGACGTTTTCCTCAACGAGTACGCTCAGCGGCTGAAGTCGCTTTTCGACGCGGCGGCGTTCCCTCTGACCGCCGTCGCGGGCACGGGCAACGCCGTGACGGCATCGCTAGACCCGCCGCTCGATCCGGGCGGCTTGGTCAATGGGATGAAGTTCACCATCACATGGGCAGCAGCAAACACGGGTGCCGTCACGCTGGCAATCAACGGCGGGACGGCAGTTCCGGTCGTGGACGCGGACAACGTCGCGCTTGCGGCATCTGCGCTGGCGGCGGGGCGGCGGTCCCTGATCGAGTTTGTCGGCAGCGCGTTCCGCATCTTGTCTAGCGCGGGTGGTGGTGCTGCAGGCGCTGGACCGACCTATCAGGCATTCACGACATCTGGCACTTGGACGCGTCCTACTGGTTACGACCCTGACACAGTAGTTTTGATTGAGGTTTGGGGCGGCGGTGGCGGCGGCGGCCGTGGCAACAGCTCCACTGCGGGCGGTGGCGGCGGCGGCGGCGGGTATGCGCGTCGCTACATGCGGATCGCTGATGTTCCGTCCAGTGTGACGGTTACCATCGGGGCTGGAGGACTTGGAAGTTCTGTCGTTGCCTCTGGTGGCGTCGGTGGAACTACGTCATTTGGGTCCTTGCTTTCTGCTTTCGGCGGCGGTGGTGGCAACGCATCGAACATAACCGGTGGTGGCGGCGGTGGCGAGTTCGCTGCAGGCGTTACTCCTGTCGGTTTGCAAGACGGAACAGGTGGGGCAATCGGTGGTGGAAGCAGTTTGCTGACCCCGGCTGTAGTGAACCCAAATACAATCTTCGGTGGCGGCGCTGGTGGCATCAGCGGTGCAGGCGGGACCGGCGGCCGTGCGGTTCACGGCGGTGGCGGCGGCGGTGGCGGTGGGGCTGCGAACGCTGGCGGGTCAAGCTTGCTTGGCGGCGCAGGCGGGGCAGGCGGGACAACTGGCACTGCGGGTTCTGGCACTGCTCCCGGCGGTGGTGGCGGAGGAAGTTCTGCAGGCACTTCCGGCGCTGGCGCCCGCGGTGAATGCCGCATCTGGATCTTCGGTTGATGGGGGAAATGATGCGTCTTGCGCAAATCGTCGATGGCACAGTGGTCAACGTCGCCGAAGTCGACCCCGAAAACGTGCCGGATTTCATGGAGGACTGGCTTCCAGCAGGCGAAGCCGGGCCGGGCTGGGTCCTCGACGGTGACACGCTCGTTCCTCCGGGTCGCAGCCTCACCCCGGCCACCGCCATCGCCGCTGTCCTCGCCGCGATCTCCAAAGTCGAGGCCACGCTGACTGCAGGCGTGCCCCTCGGCGAAAAGCTGTCCTGGACTGCCAAGGAACAAGCCGCCCTCGCGGTGATGAACGGCACGGATACCGAGGCCGATACCGCGCTTCTGGCAGGCGAGGCTTCGATCACCGGCGAGACCGTCCTCGAACTTGCGGGGCGCATCGTCGCTGCGGCTGAGGCCTATCGCTTCGCCGCGTCCCGCATGGCGGGCATCCGGCGCGCCGCTGAGAGGGCCATCGCAAGCGCAGGGACTGGCGAGGCGCTGATGCAAGCCGTGGAGGCTGCCGAGGCGCAGTGCGCCGCGATCATCGAGGGGATCATGCAATGAGGTTCGAGAACGTGCTGAACTGGGGAAATATCATCACCCTCGTCGTGATGGGCGTGGGTGGCCTCATCGCTTTCTCGAAGCTGCAGTCCGAGGTCGTGTTCATGCGCGATGCCGTCGCTGAGATGCGCCGCGAGGATGACGCCACCGAGATCCGGCTCCGGTCTCTGGAGCTTGGCTTCGGGCGCATCGAGGAGCGCCTCATCGCGATCCAGAACATCCTGCAGAACAACGCCAAGCCCTGATCCGGGGCTGATATTTCCGACATTCCGAAAGGACAGAACGATGCGAGAGAACATCTCCATCGCGCTGAGGCATGTGCTTCAGCACGAGGGCGGCTATGTGAACCACCCCAAGGACCCCGGCGGCGCAACCAACATGGGCGTGACGCAGCGGGTCTATGACGCGTTCCGCGACCGCGAGGGACAGCCGCGCCGCAGTGTCCGCGCCATCACCGCCGATGAGGTGAGCGAGATCTACAAGCGCCAGTATTGGGACGCGATCCGGGGCGATGATCTGCCGTCCGGGCTGGACTATGCCCTGTTCGACTATGCCGTGAACTCCGGCCCGCGCCGCGCCGCGCAGGACATCCAGCGCGAGCTTGGCGTGACGGCAGACGGGATCATCGGGCAGGTGACGCTGGCAGCCATTGCGAAGGAGGATGTCTACAGCCTCATCGAGCGCCTGTGCGCCCGACGGATGCGGTTCCTGCGCGGCCTGCGCCACTGGAACACCTTCGGCAAAGGCTGGACGCGCCGCGTCACGGAAGTGCAGGAAATCGCGCTGTCCATGGCCACGGACCCGGAATCGACCAACGCTGTGCCTCTGATGGCGGTTGAGGCAAAGGCTCAGGACGCGCCGCGCGAGAACATCGCGCAGTCCGCCACGGTGCAGGCCACAGTGATCGATGTTGCGGCCAAGGCTGGCGCAGGTGTCGCCGCGCTTTCCGCGCTCGATGATCGATGGGTGCAACTGGCGGTCATCGGCCTTCTCGCGGTCGCCGTCATCGCCTCGCTGGTGATCTTCCGCGAGCGGCTGCGGGCTTGGGCTGACGGCTGGCGATGATGTTTCGCTTCATCCCTGACTGGCGCGTGTCCCTGATGCTCGACGCAGCGGCGCGCAGCTGGCGTTTGCGCAAATGATCTGGGCCCTCCGCAACTGGCAGCTCGTGCTGATCATGGCGCTGGCCTTTGTGCTGGGTCTGGTCGGCATCCGGTCCGCCAGCCTGTCGAACCGTCTCGCAGCGGCAAAGGCCCGCGCCGATGAACTCGAATCTTATCGCAATGGAAGGACAGACGCAGATGAAGTGGACCGGACTATTGGCGGCGATCCTGCTGCTGCCCGCGAGTTCCTGCGCAACCGGAAGCCTTGAAGCTCTTTGCGATGCCACCCGGCAGGACCGGGATCAGGCCGCGCAGGCCCTCCTCGAAGAGGGCACCGACCGGGTTGTCGTTCCGACCGCCCGCCTGATCGCCAAAACCGACGCGGCTTGCCGCTGAAACCTCACAGGAGACCCTACCATGTCCAAGACCAACGCCCTCGAGGCGGCGCTGCTCGACCTCATCTTCCTGAACGCCAACATCGCCAACCTCGGCGATGCCACGGGCGTGCGGGGTTCCGTCGCTGCGGGCCAGCTGTTCATCTCGCTGCACACCGCCGATCCCGGCGAGGCGGGCACGCAGTTGACCAACGAGGTCGCCTATACCGGCTATGCCCGCGTCGGCGTGGCGCGGTCCGGTGCTGGGTTCACCCTCACGGGCAACTCGATCTCGCCAGCGGCCAACATCGACTTCGGCACCTGCACGGCGGGCACCGCGACGGCAACCCACTTCGGCATCGGCGTTGCCGGTTCCGGCGCGGGCACGCTGCTCTACAAGGGCGCGATCACCCCGACCATCGCCATCGCGGCGGGCGTCACGCCTCGCCTCACGACCGCGACGGCCGTCACCGAGGACTGATCCCATGCTGGAAGTCGGGCAGCTGGTCCGGGTGCTTCCGCCCTTCGCGGAAAGCTTTCCCGGCGAATACGAGATCACCGAGGTGATTCATCACGAGGACGGGCAGATTGCCTACGTCCTCGGCGAGTTGGGCGGCTTCGCGCCGATCTATGTGGAGGCGGTGGCATGACCATCACGACGGTCGACGGTCTGGTGAGCGCGATGGGCAACAACTCCTCGCGCATCGTCATCGACAAGGCCAGCATTGCCAACGCGGCGGCAGGGCAGTTTCACAGCCTGTGGCGCGCAACGGGCCAGCCGGGGCAGGGTGCGATTCCCGGTGCTGCAGTGTCCTGCGATAACACCCTTCTGGGTGCGATACAGTTCACCCAGCAGACCGCCCCTGCTACCTCCTACCTCGGTATCCTTGAGGGCCTATGCGCCAACGCAGGTTCCACGCTGGAAGTTCACGACCGCCTTGCCCACATGGGTGGGCTGAACGGGACTCTGACCACGGCGCAGACTGTAGGACTTGACCTCAACGCCATCTTAGCCTCGGACAACCTCGACGCGCGCAAGGGCGATGCAAACTTCTCCGATGTGCAATGGTGGCTGGAATGGTACACCGACACCGGGGGTACGGCGGTCACCGCGACGGTGAACGTCACTTATAACGACGGCACCAGCGGCAACCTGACCGGCATATCGCTGGCCGCGACCCGCCGCGCGTCTTTCATGCAGCCGCTCAACAACCTGATCCCGGCTGCTGACAGCGGAAAGTACATCCGCGACGTGAACACCGTCACGCTTTCGGCTACGACAGGCGCTGCTGGCAGTTTCGGCGTGACGGCCACACGGTATCGTGCGGCGCTGTACAAGCCGCTGGCGAACGTCCGCTTCACTGCGGATTGGGCTGGCCTTGGGCTGCCGGAAATCCCGAACGAAAGCTGCCTGTTCTGCATCCAGCTCGCCGGGGCCACCTCAACCGGCATCGTGAGGACGACGGGCAAGATCGTTCATGGCTGACTTTTTCCGCAACCTGCCTCGCTTCGGCGGGGGCAGCGCCATCTGGACCGGCGACGATCCGGCATCGGTGCTGCTGCGGAACGAGTTCTTTCCAGCCGATCCCGGCGGCGGTGGAGGCACGTCCAGCCAGATCACGGCCACGACCGGCAGCCCGACCGTCACGGAGAACGTGACCTATGACGGCCAGCTCGGGCAGCGCTTCGAGTGGTTCGGCAACGGCAGCTTCACGCCGGTTGACGGTGCCACGATCTACTTCCTCAAGATCGCAGGCGGTGGCGGCGGTGTTGGGGCGCTGTTCGGCTTTGCAGGCGGCGGCGGTGGCGCGGGCGGTATCGTCGGCGGCCTGACGACTTCGACCTTCATCGCCACGGCGTCTATCTACACCGTAAACGTCGGGGCGGGGGGGCTTGGACAGCCTGCCGGAAACACTGGCGGCAACGGCGGAAATTCCTCTATTGTGGGGACAAACGCCCCTTCTGCTGCACTTGGCGGCGGCGGCGGCGGGAACAACTTTACCCCGTCCAACGGCCAGAACGGCGGTTCGGGTGGCGGTGAAGGTGCCGAAGGCAACGGTACGCAGTTTGGCCTTGGTACGGCAGGACAAGGCAATAACGGTGGATCTCGCCCGCAACAGAACGTGCAGGCAGGTGGCGGTGGTGGCGCAGACGGCCCCGGTGTTGGGTCTGTCGGCGGGCCCGGTCGCCTGATCAACTTCGCGGGCCTGTCGTTCCATGCTGGCGGCGGTGGCGGCGGCGGCACGAACGATGTGACCTTGGCAAACCGCGCGGGCGGCGCCGGCGGTGGCGGCGATGGCCAGACCACTGGCCCCGGCAGCCCCGGCACGAACGGCCTTGGCGGCGGGGGTGGCGGCACCTACGGCGAGAACCAATCCGGCGGCAACGGCGGCAGCGGGCGCGTCGTCATCTTCGTGCCCTATGGCTCGGCGGGTGGCACCACAGATGCCGCTGGCACGGCTGCAGGCGCGGCCACGGTGGCAGGCGTCGGGGCATCGACCCGCGCCGCTGCAGGATCTTCGGCAGGCGTGGCAACCGTCGCAGCCGCAGGGGCATCGACGCGGGCCGCATCGGGCAGCGCGGCGGGCACGGCGACGGCCTCAGCCACGGGCGCTGCGATCATCGCGGCCTCTGGGTCTGCTGCAGGGTCGGCCACCGTCGCGGGCACGTCTCAGACCATAATCGGCGCGGCTGGGACCGCCGCAGGTGTCGCCACAGCCTCGGCTGTCGGATCGACGGCTGGCAGCATCGCCAGCGGCGCGGGGGCGGCGTCCGGCACGGCGACAGTGGCAGGCGTCGGCGCGGCCACAGCAGCCGGGGCCGGGGCTTCGGCAGGCATTGCCACCGCAGCGGCCACGGGGCGCGCCACAGCCGCGTCCAGCGGGTCGGCGGCAGGGGTTGGCGCGGCCACGGGCGCAGGAGCTTCCACAGCGGCCTCCAGCGGCTCTGCGGCGGGCACGGCCTCGGTATCGGCAGTCGGCACCGTCGCGGGCACGATCGCGGCTGGCGCTGGATCTGCAGCGGGCAGCGCAACGGCATCTGCCACGGGCGCGACGATCCGGGGCGGGGCAGGAGCATCGGCGGGCGCGGCGACGGTCACCGGGGCAGGGGCCTCGATCCGGGCCGGGGCTGGCGCTGCGGCTGGCCTTGCCGTGGTGGCCGGGACGGGCGCGCGGCGCATCGATGCGGCTGGCAGTGCTGCCGGGGCGGCGACGGTCACCGGCGCGGGCGCGGCGCGGATCGCGGCTGTCGGCACGGCGGCGGGTCTGGCCACGGCCTCCGGCGCGGCTTCTGCCATAGCGCAAAGCACAGGCACGGCGCAGGGCAGCGCCACGGCGGCTGCGGTGGGCGAGGCTCGCGAGGAAGGCACGGCGGCCAATGCGCTGCTACCCGGCGTCTGGCGCGCAAACAGCCTGCCCGGTGTCTTTGGCCCCGTCACCATCGCCGGGACAGCCCGCGCCCATGCCCTCGATGGCACGGCGCGTGGCCATGTCCTGCAGGGCCTCTGGCAGGCAGAAACCATCAACGCGACATGGAGGGCGGCGTGACCAATCTCACGACCTTTGAAGATGACGATCTGATCATCCGGATTCCCGTGACCTTTGAACCCGGCAGCGAGATCACGTCGCTTACCGGCGGCACGGCAGAGGCAGTAGCGCAAAGCACGAGCGGGGCCGTCATCACCGCGAATGCCGTCGCGATCACCAGCGGGTCGGAGATCCGGGTCACGTTCAACGATGGCCGTCTGCCTGCCGGGGTCTATTCCCTGCAGGTCCGCGCCACCGTGGCCGGGGTCACGCAGACCGTGTCACCGGAGGGCACCACGATCACGGTCTATCCGAGCATATGAGGAAGGGGCGGCGCTGGCCGATCAGGCGCGGGCGGGGATGGTGGTGGAGGCGCCATTAACGCCGTTTCATCTTCCGCTTTTTCGAGCGCTCAACCCGTCTTTGGTGGCGGTTCTTTGTTTGGGTGGCTTCATCTGTCAGGGAAAACATTGGCGGTTCGATGCTTTCTGGTTGGTTGTTCTGTTCGATCAGAGATAGAAGCCGCTCCGAAACAATTGTTATGCGCTCCTCAAAGGTGTTCGATCGAAGGCTTTCTTCGCGCTGTTGCAATAGACTCAGCCCAGAAATAGCTAGGCCGGCGACGGCAAGGCCCAGCGTCAGCCATTCTCGGAGGACACTTCCAGCTGCCTTGTTCTTCACAGACAGTGCAGCGATCACTTCTTCGCGGTTGTCCGGGTTGGCCTTAATCGCATCGATGGCACCGAACATTTGGTCGATGATTTCGCGCGTGAAATCAGGGCCGTCAATCAGCCTTACAGTTCGGGTAAGGAGATCAAATGACCCATCGAGTACATGTGCATATTCACCGCAGCGTGGGCATGGCTGCCTGACGGTCTGAATGCGAACTCTTCCAAAGCCGCCAACCAATGAGGGGAAAACAAGCCCACATGCCGGGCATACAGCGGGAATTTGCAAATCCTGTTTCCTCAAAAGCGATTCCAGTTATGAAGCATAGCACACCACAGCTGGAAAGCAGGTAAAGCGGCTCATGCCCCACTGGCCCCAGACCATCCCGCCCGACCTCCGCCGCAAGCTGGAGAACGTCATGGGCTATCGCAGCTTCGGGCCGCAGGATCTCTGGGGCGAGGTCAGGGAGTGGCTCGTCGCGCATGGCGTTGAGGTGCCGGAGCAACTGCCGGAGGATGAGCGGAAGTAGGTCAAAAATCGTGGGACACCCAATTTCTAACCCATTGATTCCATTACACCTGCTTTTACATGCCTACGGGACACCTGCGCATTGATTTCACGTGATTATTTGCGCGAATCCGACCCCGACCTTGGGCACCAAGCCAACCTGAAACGCCTTATTTTATTGGCGCAAGTGTCCCACGATTTTTAGGCGCGGGACACCTACCAATCCAAACCAGCCAGCATTGCGACGGCTTCACGGGCCAAATTCCGGCGCTCGATTCCCTTCGTGTAGACCTCGGATGTCTTGGCCTGCGTGTGCGCCATGACGCTCATGATCTGGTATTGGGTGCAGCCCAATTCGGCCAGAAGTTCGGCCACTGCCTTGCGGACGCCGTGAGAGGATCGATCTTCCAGACCTGCCTCGTCGCACCACTTGCGGATCTTGTTGCGCATGGAGTTTGCGTCTGTAAACGGCTTGCCTCTGTCGGTCAGGATGTATGCCTCGCCGACCACCTTCTGCGCTCTGGTGGCCTTGTAGAGCGGCGGCAGCATCGGAAGCTCGACGGGCGCAGAACCCTTCTTGCGCGGCTGCCAGCGCAGCCATGTGATGCCGTCGATCTGGACCTCATTGCCCCGGCCTAGCCATACAGCGTCACCGACCCGGCAGGCGGTGAACATCTGCAGCGTCAGCCACAGGTGCGGCATCGTCCCCGGCTGGTGCTTGTCGCGGAACTTGCGCAGATCGGCGGCGGTCCACGGCTTGGCCCCGCCTTTGCTCTGGTGAATCGGCTTCACGCCTTGCGCGGGGTTGTGATCGATGTCGCCCTGCTCCATGGCCCACTTATACATGGCCTTCACGGCCTTGATCATGTTGTCGGCCTCGGCGGGCTTGTTCGCCCATTCGTCGCGTGCCTTGACCCATGCAGGCGTCGGCGCGGTATGTTCCAGCCCGCCGTATCGGTCTCCGTCGCCGTCCCTGATCTCGACCATCCGCGAGAGTAGGCTGCGGCGCTGCCGTAGGGTTGACGGTGAATACAGCCCCGCTTCCACCAGCTTCTCAAGGTGCCGGATGTATCGGATTGCCAGCCAATCCAGCGACCTCTGCAGTGGCGCTTTCGGAGTGTCTGGTTGCCAGACCTCCCCGGCCCGCGCGGCCCAGTAGTAGTTGCCGAACTGCGGATCATCCGGGCCTACCGGGATCGGTATGCGGCGGTGCTTCTGGCCTTCAACCCTGACCCGGTAGCGGATTGCGCCGGAAGGCATTCTCTCCGCCAGCAAGCCGGGATAGGTCACGCGCATGTCAGCCCCGCCACTTCTTCGGGGCCTGACGCTGCTGCGGTTCTTCAGCCCGGTCAATTGGCGTTGTGATGCGGATCGTGCCGTCAGGCGAGACTTCCACCGCGCCGACTGTCAGGCCAGCGGCCTTCCATGCCGAAATGGCACGTCGGATCGCTGCTTCGGTCGCCTTTGGAGACCGCCGCGTTGGGCCGATGGTTTCAGGCTTACCCATGGCCGGACCGAATGCGGGCAAGCAAACCGTGGCCTTCGTCGAAGGCGTCAAATCGCGTCCATTTGTGTTGGTCTTGATGTGACACCATGCCAGTCAGGTGCTCTCCCGGTCTGCAAAGCCCATGGAGACAGAAGTCGTCTTGTGGATCGTGGTCATCGCCCCACTGAGTGGTGTCTTTGCAATCCTCAAACGGCACATCATGCCAAATGCCGCCGGGCTTGGTGATTTTAGTCCACTCGAACTCCACTGGGTCTGCCATTTCATCGACAGCATCCCAAAGATCGGCATGGTTGTTTGCCCAGAAGATGCCGTGGATTTGAAACGATCCGTGCTTTCTCACGAGGTATAGGTTCATGGCCATGCCTTTTCACTGAAATGCAAAGCTGACCCCGATCAGCTTTGATGGCGGTGGGGGTTGATCGGTTCGCAGTGGCGGAGGGGACCGCCCTTCCAGCATCGCCGCCGCCGTCGCGGCCTTCACGGCAAGGGGCGCGGCGCTAGTCATCGCGGGCCACCACTCAGCAGGCCATAGGCAAAGGCGGCAGCAATCCCACCAACCCCATTAGGGTCAAGACCGCGCAGGGCCATAGACGCGCCCCAAATGAAGTCGGCCAACCATCCGAAGAAGGTTACAAAGCCAATCACGGCGAACCAATCGCGGGCGCTAGTCATCGCGGGCCTCGCAGTTCGGTTATGGAGGCTTCCAGTTCGGCAATCTTTGCCTGCATGGCGGCGATGCGATCATCCACCGTTTCGGGGTCATCCGGGCATTGGCAATCTGCATCATCGCCGTGAACGGCGCGATTCATGCAGCCGGGGACCAGAAACTTGCCGCCCGGAACGTCATCGTCATGGACCCATCGGCAACGGCCCATCACCGCCCCTCCTGTTCCAGCGCGCGGACGCGGAACAGCGACCACGCGCCCTCTGCCATCCACACTCGGCCCAAGCGGTCGCGCCAATATCTGACGGCGTTGCCAGAAACGCGATCCGTGAAGGCGTGTCCGATCAACTGCATGGGCCGTCCGCCTGTGACGATCCACACCGCCTCTATCAGCTTCGTCAGGCTCATGTGCGCGGTTCCTCGATCATGGCGAGGGCGTTTGCGAATTGCAGAACTTGCGCGCCGAAGTCGTCGCCCGTGGTGAGAACGGCCTTACCTTTTGCCCTCAGTGTTTCCGCGATGTGCAGGATCATGGCCGCAGCCGTGGCCTCCGCGCCGTTCTTGGTGATCACCTGTGCCGCCTCCCGCGCCTGTGCGGCGGTTAACACGTTGCCCGCGTCATGTTCGCTTTTCGGCGTTTCGTTGACATGTGCGGCGTCCGTGGGGGCGAGGGCGGCGAGGATGGCGATCCGCAAGGCAGCGCGCACGTCAGCTTGATCCTTCTCCGGCCACTCGCGCCAAGGAATGGCGCTGTAGCCGATTTCGCGCAGATGGACTTCCAGAGCATCAATCCCGGCGTCAACGTTCACCCCTCGCGCAGGGATGGCGTCGATGGTGCCTTGCACGTCCTGCCACGTGTGGCTGGTGAAAACGGCGGGGCTGGACAGCGTTCCACCTTCGGCCCGCGATGCATGGCGGTTCCAATGGTAGTCTGCCATTGCCTTGCGCGCATCCCCGCGCCGGATCAGATCGTCGTCGTGCGCCTCGGCTTTGTCGATCAGGGTCATGCGTTCTCTCCCGCGCCTTCGTGGTCCCAAAACTGCATTTCGTCGTCTGCTATTTCCCGCGCGCCGTCGTGTGACCAGTCGTAGGCGGGGTCGCCATATGCATCGCCGTCAGAGGTCATCGTCTGTAGGACTGAAATCGCCATGTCATAGGCATCATCCCGGTCCATGCGCGGGCGCGTCTTCGTCATGAAGCGGCGGGCCATCGTGCGGAGGAAGTCGTTGAGGGTCACACCGTCGGCGCTCGCTGTCGCGGCTTGCCAGAGGATTTCTTGGCGCGGCCCCGTCCACGGTTCTGAGCCGCGAAGGGGCATAACCATCGTGTATCGTATCGGGCGGCTGTCCATCTTGGCAAAGCAATCAGCGCAAAGCCAGAAGCCCTTCTCTGTGATCCAATCGCCGCGCTTGTGGATGCACTCACTCATTGGCCCGCCTCCGTGATGGCGGCGCGGAATTCAATCAGTCGCTCGTCGGTGTTTGGATCAATACCCAACCTGCGCCGTGCAATAGGGGTGTCGAAAATGCTTTTGGCGATCTGAACCGCCTCCACCAGCTTCGCCACCTTGGCCCGCTCTGCGGCGAGGGCTTCCTCTGCCTTGATATGGCTGTCCCGGTAGTGGCGCAGGTTTTCAGCCTCGTTCACCGCTCTGCGTCGCTCGGCTTCCAGTTCATCCCGCTCCTGCGTCATGGCGGCGAGGGCGGTGTCTGCGGCTTTGGCGCGGGCGGTCGCGTCGTTCCAATATCCGCCCAACATATCGCGGACAGACTTCAAAACGTCGTTGTCGGATTGCAGCCCCTTGATCTGCACCTCCTGCGCGGCGATGCGGGCGAGAAGGGCGGTGATGAGGTCGGTTGTGGGAATGATCCATCGTTGCAAATCATCATCCACATGGAAACCGCTCCCGTGGGTTTGCAGTGCAGAGATTATGGTTTCCGCCCGTTCCTTCAGATCGGCAGGCACGGCGGCGAGAGCGGGCGGCACAGCCGCGATGATCTGCTCCACATGCTGCGCGATCTCGCTGCTTTCATGCACGAGATACTCGCGCACGGCGGATTGCACCGCAGTGACTTCCACGAGGTAGGTCATCCTCTCTCTCCAATCTGCGCGGCGATCCGCGCCTCGAACTGGGGCCAGTAGATCCGGCGGGCTTCGTCGCAGGTGCGCCGGACGATCTCGGCGTCTGACAGTGGCAGCAGCCCGGTGCCGTTGCAGACTTGGCACTGGATCTCGGGCCGGAAGATCGCGGCCGTGTCGACAGCTTCGCGCCGCAGCTCGCAGGCCGGGCAGGGTTCGCAGTTGCCGTGCAGGGTGTAGTCGGTCATTTCACCACCGCCCAGATCAGCGCGATCCAGCCCGCCGCGCCGCCGATCACCGCAGGCAGAAGCCACCAGCCCGCACGCAGGCGGATCGGCTGGCTGGCGCGGCGATGGGTCAGGCGGTGGGTGAGGATGGTCATGGGGCCTCCGGGTAATCGTCGGGCCGCTCCAGCGTCTTCCGGCAGGGCCCAATCCAGTCCAACTCGGTCGCCCCGGCTAGGTCCCACCTGCGCTTGTCCCAGACGAGCCAGCAATAGGCTGTGGCCGTGCTGCCGTTTGCTGAGAGCTTGCCCTTGTGCATGACCACCCGTTCCGAGAACTGCAGAACTTGCGTAGGCGGCAGGATCTGAAACAGACGCTGGAACCGGCCGACGCCTTCAAGAAAGGCGCTGCGGACGATTACAGCGCAGCCTTGGCGGCTGGTCCTGTGCATCCGCTCTATGAACTGCTCGGCAAGCCGGAACGGCGGATTCGTGATGGTCCAATCGACAGGTTCTGGGTCTGGCCCGAAGAGGTAGTCAGCCTGCGGGAACCCGGCGCCATAGTCGAAGATGTCGGACGCCTCGACTGTGCCGAACCATTCGCGCAGAGGGCGCACCATATGGCCACGATTTGCGGCCGGTTCTCGTGCTGACTGGTGCCACAAAGGTCCGATGTCGGTCAGCCGGTTCAGCAGCGCGCGGGTGGCCCACGGCGGCGTCGGAAAATCGTCGAGGCTGTCGTGAGGTTCGACGCGGCGCTGCATCACGGCGGTGGAGCGGTTCTGGGTCATTCGTCGACCTGCTGGAAAAATATGGCTCCGCATACCGGTTCGATGATGATGAATCCCGGCGGCAGAAACTCGGCGGCATGTGCTTTCAGCGCGGCCTCGATCTCGTCATGCCGCGCATCAGCCGGGAGCGTCACCGTGCCAACCATGAAGTCATTCAAGCCGGGATAGACAGCGCGGGCGCACCAAGGCCTAATCTGGGTCATTCCGCCACCCTCAGCCCGGCCTTGCGCAGCCAGTCATTCGTCGCGGCCATCAGCGCGGCCTTGGCGGCTTCCTCGGTCGCGGCCCGCCCCTCGCGGTCGTTGCGCGCGTCGATGCCGCCCAGCCAGAACCGCCAAGCACAGGGATGCCTGCCGGGGTTGCTGCCAACCGGCGGGAACACAGCCCCGGCCTCGATCTCGCCGCAGGTCAGCAGGATGCGCGCGCCTTGGTGCTTCGGGGGGTGGAATTGAAGGGTCATGTGCGCACCCGCTTCCGCAGCTCATGCACGGCCTGCTGCACCTTGGCGATGGCCATGACAGTCGGCTTCAGCTCGGCAGGGGCCTCGTCGTAGGCCATGCGCTTCTTGTGCCGGCCACCGTTCAAGCGGGACAGGACGCCGCGCTGCACCGCTTCCCAGTTCGACGGGTCGCAATTGGTCCGGTCACCGTCGAGGCACTTAAGCGCATAGCCTTCCGGCACGGGGCCGTTGGCTTTTTCCCACAGCCAGCGGTGCTTGTGGACGAAACGCCGCTCGTAGCCCGTGTGCGGGTTCTGCTCGTCGACGCTGATCTCAACGTAACCGTCCTTATTGACCCTCTCGTAGCCGAGGTGCTTGGTGTTGTGCGGTTCGCCGCCCTTCTTGAACCAGCCCTTTTCGCAGCCGGGGGCGTAGAAACCCTTCTTGCCCGCGTTATGCGACACTTGCCCCTTCTCGAAGCGACCCGTGCGGCCCGTGCGCAGCTTGTGGTTCTTGCGGAAGGCTGTGACCTGAGCGTCGGTGATGTCGCGACCTGGGAACGCGGCACGGAACGCGGCGCCGGTTTCCTTGATCGGCAGCGAGGCATTGGCGCGCAGCCATTCCATTTCGTCCTGACTGAACAACCGCGACTTGCCCGCGTTGCGGCGGCGACCTTCCGGGCCCGTCTTCCAGCCCTTGCGCTTGCAGAGCGCTCGAATGTGGTCCTCTGACACATCGGTCCGGTCAAACATGAAGCAGAATGCCGAATGCAGACGGGCACGGGGCCACTCCTTGCGGGCCTCAATCCATGCCAGCTCTTCCGGCAGGTAAGGGATGCGGCCACGCTTCATTTGTCGGCCTTGTGCTCGATGGCCTGCGCTTCCGCCGACCCTTTGCCGATCTTCGGCAGATACGGGACGACACCAGCGCCATGCTCGGCGAAAATCTTCGCCGCGGTGAGCTGAACCTTGGCGTTCTCGGTGATGCGGTCAGCGATCTGCACCATCGCCTCGGCGCGCTTTGCCTCGGCCTCGATCTGCTCAGGCGTCAGTGTCTCCACGTCGAGGCGGTCAAGCTGCGCAAAAAGGTGGGCGTTCAGTTCTGAGAGCGTTGCCACTGGTCTAATCCTTTTGAGGAAAAAACCCCGGCAGCCGTGCTGCCTGCTGCCGGGGTAGGTCCAACAGGGAGGTGCCCGGATTACCCGCCGGGCCGGGATTGCATCACGCCTTCGGATCGACGGGCGCGGTCGGCTCTTCGCCCTCGCCCTCGTCGTCATCCTCGTCTTCGTCGTCCTCTTCCTCGACCACGGCAGCCGCAGCGGCGCGCTCGGCGTCAGAAGGGCCACCGACGCGGGGACAGGTCGGGTTCAGCGAGTACAGGTACTCACCCGCCTCATTCGTGATCTGGCGCTGGAAAGCCGGATCGCAGCCCGTGTCGCGATACCCATTCGGCTCGTGATCGGGCAGGCCGAACGGGCCAGCAAAGGCAGCGGTGGAGCCGAGCATCAGCGCGGCAAGCGTCATCATGGTCTTCATGGCAGTGTCCTCTTGGGATGGGAGCAAATGCACGGGGCTGACCCGCCCGCGCTCGGGATGGGGTCAGAAGCCGTGCAGCTGCTCGGCCTGATCGACGAAGGCGCTGATCTCAGGAATCGCCGCTAGGGCGGCGCCGATCACGACGGCCATCGCGAGGGCTGCGATGACAGCCATGCAGGTGGCGATGATCAGCGGCAGGGTGTCGACAAGCTGGTCCTGCGTGATGCGGCGCGCGTTGATCCGGGACTGATGCGATTTCATGCCGCGTCCTCCACAGCTGTGCGATCGCGACGGATTACTTCTGCTTCCAAGATCACGATGATCTGCTGGCTTACGCTGCGGCGTTCGCCAGCAGCGATCTTCTCAATCGCTTCCCGCAAGTTGACCGGGAGATTAAGCTTGAATTGCGCGGTTTGAATCGTGGCCTTCGATCTCATGCCGCGTCCTCCACGGCCCGCACAGCGGCGTGGCTGCGGTCGGACAGTTCACTCAGCGCCGCCCAGTCCTCATCGTTGCCGCTGAATTTGCGCTGTTCGATCTCTTGGTCGATCTCGACGAGGCATGCGCGCAGACATGCCACCAGTTCTTGAACCTCGGGGGGCATGGCATCGCTCCGGCCATAGTGAGCTTCGAGGACAGCGATGATCTCGCTGTTCATGCTGCGTTTATTGCGCTTGGCTGCGTCCTTGATCGCGTCTCGCAGGCCATCCGGAAGGCGGACTGCAAACTGCTCCGCTCTTCTGCCGGGGCGCACCAAGAACGGCGATGTGTCACGCACGTTCATGCCGCGTCCTCCGGGAAGATCGACCGGATCGCCGCGGCAGCCTTGCGGCGCGCGATGTTCTCCAGCTGGTCAGCCTTGAGGGCAAACCACGCGTTGTTGATCAGAAAGTGGAAGTCGGGTTCGCGGACGAACTCAGCCGGGTTCGCCACGACCCTGCGGGCGGCAATGAGCTGCTCGCGCGTCGGAAGGGGGGGCAGGATATGCGGCACAGCGGCCTCCATCGGTTTCGATGGGGCCATATATACGTGTTAGGTATATACCCGTCAAGTATTGAAATACGCCTCAGGTATACGACTGCGGTGCCAGTAGAATCGCCTTACCAAGAACTTCGCTGAACGACTGAGTCCGCCCGAAAAGGAAACGCCGCCCAAAGGCGGCGCTTCCGAGCTTTAGGTTGGCTCCCATCCCATCTCTATCCTTCGCTTCTTTGATGGAATGAGGATCTGGACGCGAACATAGCAAGTGTCACCGCGAAACTTGACGCTAATCACTCGGCCTGAAATCGGCATTTCGCTTGGATACTCTGCAATCTGTGCCGCTTCGCTCTTGGGCACATAGCCAATCAGCCAGCGATCACCGCCGACAAAACCTATGCCTGCTATTGCGTTTCTGTCGTGAGGGTTGGACGGTTCTCGCTCAAGTACCAGCCCGAATGCCTGCCCGGCTGCCTTAGCCCGCTCAGCTGCCGACGCAAATCTTGCGACATCGGAAGATCGATGGAAGGAGCCTGCAAGCTCCATCCACGTTTTCCAGCCTATCCAGTCACCTTCTGGCTTCGGTTGCTCAATCTCGAAGATGCGTTCTGACATCGCGGGTTCAGATGCAGAGGTAAAGATGTTCCATTGTGTAGTCGGCGACCATCCGGCTCGATGCGTACTCAGCCTTCATTCCGCGTCTGCCGCAGAGGCGGTTTGCTTCGTCGAGGAAAGCCTGTGTCGGCTTTTCTGTGCCGAAGAAGCCGGGGCCCTGCAGCGACACGCTGTCACCGTTGAAACCTGAGATAACAGGCACAGCCTCGGTTGTGGTGCAGGCAGACATGATGAGTGCTGCAGAGACGGCTGCAATGGTCATCAACTTCATGTGGAAACTCCGTTGGTTGTAAGGTCGATTCTGCTCAAGGACTTGTGTTTGCCTGATAATCTTGGTGAACGTGTGAGAAAGAAGCACTAAATGTGCCGCTTTTTGTTCGCTTTCCGTTCTGCTATCGGTGCATTGCCTCAATGGGGGTGATTGATGAATGAAGTCGTTTTCCGAGCCAAACTGCAGGCGATGAGTGACCGGCAGCTCATGGCTTTCCTTGATCTTGTTCGGGTTGATCTAGAACAGCTTGCGCAAGGTCGATCCACCCGGCCTGTCGATCGGGCGGCAACCTGCGAAACACATCGAGCAGCAATCGCTCTGCCTCGGTCCTAGGGTCGGCAAAGAGTTCCCAAACGGGCACGTTTAGGGCTGCTGCAACGCGGTTGATCACCTTAAGTGTCACACCATCGTCGCCGTTTTCCAGGCGCGAAATATGAGGCTGTGCCACATCGGCAAGCTCAGCAAGCTGGTTCTGCTTAAGCTTTCGGGCGGCGCGGAGGTTGGCGACGTTGTTCATGGCAACATCATGCACCTCGACGAGATTTGGATCAAATACGCCACCCGGATACGAATACTTGACAGGTATATACGCCTTGGGTATATCAGGCGGCATGATGAACCTCGCATCCTACCTCGAAGCACACAACAAGACGCAGGAAGCCTTTGCTGCCGAGATCGGTGTCAAGCAGGCAACCGTTTCGCGTCTCAAGCGCGGAAAGCGGCCAAGCCTTGAGCTTGCCGCGAAGATTGAACGCGCCACCGGTGGCGCGGTTCCCGCGTCTTCGTGGGTCGATGACCAGCAAAAGGCCTCGTGATGACATCGCCCCGTCTCCACCTGATCCATTCCGCCGAGCCTGCCGCTGCCTCGGATCAAACCGGATGCTCGAAAGAGTTCCGCGTGATCAACGGTGGCCGTCGCCGCCGCCGGTCTGACGCCGAGGTCATGAAGGCTGACATGGCGATCCTTTGGCAGCGCTTTGTTCAGAACGTCTTTGGCTACGGCCCCGGCGCGCGCACCGACACTGCCATCGCCTTCGGCTCCACTCTGCAGACAGCTTGCAACTGGCATGACGGGCTGGTCGGACCGATGGGTCATACAGTTGCGCATGCCGCCGTGATGTTCCCCGATGAGTTCGATGCGATCTTCCGCCCGGATCGGGTGCGGAGGGCCGCGTGATGTTGAAGGACATGCCCCGTCCGCAGCTGCGCGACCTGTTCATCCTTACCGCCGCGCTGGGGGCGGCACTCGCTGGGGTGTTCTGATGCCCTGCGCAAATGAATTTGACTTCGCCGCCCGCGCTGATCGCCTGAGTACCGGCACGGGCCACTTCCCCAAGGCGTCGATTGGCACTCTCCGCCTTGGGGCTTCTTCTTCGCATTCCCGGCAGCAACCCCCAAGTTCCTCCGCCGGGATCGGCGGGCGGTCTTCCTCCTCCCTGACCGCCCGCCACCAACTGCACTCCACTGCCGGGGCCTCGTTGCTCCGGTCTTTTCCCTGACACTGGTCCTAGGGCGGCAAGATCAATGAACCGGCAGGCGGTTGATTCAGCATTCGGTGCCGAGGTGGCATCTGATCCGGCCCGGCGGACTCCGGGCAGCCCACTGGCGAGGAGCGTCCATGTCGAGATGAGCGGGGCCACTGTGCCCTTTCCGCGTGCAGGGGCCGAGGGCCTTGACCTCCCTCGGTCCACCAATCGCGGGATCCGCCATGTCTGACGATTGGAAAGGCGAACACCTCATCAGTGCCAAGCCGAAGTCGCGGGAAGAGCGGCAGTTCATCACGCGCAGCGCCTCATCAGGCATCAGCCACCGGCGGCGACAGGCAGAGGGCTGCAATCAGTCACGCGACGGCGGGCCGTGGGCGCAGGCCATCGGCCGGTTTCATCAGGCTCGGAAGATGGGGAAGACGGAATGACCGCCGGGCCGGATTGGGGAGTGATATTCGCACCTGACGTGCGAGACAGATGGGAGGGCCGGGTATGGTTCGGGGCCGGTCCGACCACGGTGGCGAGGTACACGCTCGGGGGCAAGCCGGTGTATCTCGCCACGCCTTACACCAAGCGCGTGCGCAAGGAGGGTGGCGGCTGGTCCTATGAGGCATCACTCCACGCCTCGGCACAGGCCGCGCGCGAGCTGGGGCGGCTGGCCCGCGTCCAAGTAACGGGCATCAGCCCGATCGTGCAGTCGGCTGAAATGGTCCACGCAGAGGCGTTCGAGCGCTGCAGGGACGGCAGTGCGCTCGATCCCCTCGATGATGCTTTCTGGCGCGAATGGTGCCGCCCGCTGCTCTACGCCTCCTGCGCCGTGGTGGTGCCCGATCTGGACGGCTGGCAGGCCAGCGAAGGCGTGCATGGCGAGGTCATGTGGGTGCTGAGCGAGACGAATTGGCCAGTCTTTTTCTACGCGGAGGCAGAGCATGGCTGGGGAATGGGGGCCTTGGATCGAGCATGATGGGAAGGGCTGCCCGGTGGTCGGCATTTATGTCCGTGCGGAGATTAACAACGGGATTCAGGTGGAGGGTGTCGCGTCACCGCGCTGTGCAGATCCTCCGCCGGGTTATGCGAGTGCGTGGATCTGGTCGACTCTGCCCGCCGACGAAAAGTGGGCCCGCGTCGTTCGCTACCGCATTCGCCGTCCGCTTGCCCTTCGTCGCCTGATCGATCTCGCCGCCGACCCTCAGAAGGGTTTGCCGCCGCGGTTCCCGGTGGAGGAACTGGCATGAGCGATGACTGGAAAGGCCTCCACCTGATCAAGTCGAAGCCGAAGACCTCGGACGAGCGTCGTTCGGAAAACAACAGCCTCGTCTCGCGCATGGGGCACAAGCGGCGCACGGCGCAGGGCTGCAACATGTCGGCGGTCAAGGGCCCGTGGGCTGAAACCATCCAGCGCTGGCAGTTGCGCGGCAAGATCGAGCGGGGGCAGGGATGAGCCGCTTCACCCTCAATCCGCACGAGCGCTCCGTCGCCTCGATCTGCACCATCCTCTGCGTGCAGTGGCAGTTCGACGAGGATCGCAAGACACTTCTCGGCATCCTGCAGCAGGGGATTCCGCAGTGCCGTCAGCAAGTGCCGGTCCTCGATCTGGTCTTGGCCGCGCAGCAGCTCATCGATGCCAAGACCGTGGTGGAATGGGCATCGGCCCGTGCTGCAACTGGCCGTGCGCTTCCAGCCGTCCTGCGCGCCGATGTCGTTGTCCGCGAACCAGTGGGGGCGCGCTGATGGTCGAGTCCGATTACCGGCTGGCCGAGGCCAAGGCGATGCAGATCGAGCAGGTCGTGAACCTGCTTGGCATCCAAGGCCTTGCCCGTGCGGGGCATGAGCTGGTCGGGCCTTGCCCGTCCTGCGGTGGCCGGGACCGGTTCGGCGTCAACCTGCGCAAGGGCGTGTTTCTCTGCCGTCGCTGCGATGCCAAGGGCGGCAACATCGATCTCGTCATGCTGACCATGGGAATGGAGTTCAAGGCCGCGCTGGAATGGCTCGTCGGCCCATCGCAGGAACTGTCCGCCGAAGAACGCCGAAAGCGCGAGAAGCGGGCGGAACAGAATCGGCTGGTCAATGAGGCCCGCGCCGCGCGTGAGCGGCAGGACGCGATCCGCATGGCGCGCGAGATCTGGGCCGATGGCAAGCCTGCAGAGGGCACGGCTGTCAGGGAGTACCTGTCGCGGCGCGGGATAGCTCAGGACCTTCTGCCGGTCATGCCGAAGTGCATCCGCTTCGCCCCGGCGCTGCCCTTCACCGTGAAGTCCGAGAAGGGCTGGAAGGTGATCCACACAGGCCCCGCCATGCTTGCTGCGGTGCAGGGCCCGGATGGGATGCTTTCGGCGGTGCATCGGACATGGATCGACCTTGATCGCCCAAACGGCAAGGCCGTGGTGACTGATCCCGCAACGGGCGAGGTTCAGCCATCGAAGAAGGTCATCGGGTCCAAGAAGGGCGGGGCGATCCGCCTTTCGGGCAACGCGCATCAGGCCGAAGTCATGGTGATGGGAGAGGGGATCGAGACGACCCTCTCTGCGATGGTCTCCGGCGTTGATGCTGGCGCGATGTTCTGGGCCGGTGTCGATCTCGGCAACATGGCCGGCCGCCGCCGGACGCGGGGCGAGGGTGTCAAGTTCGCGGGCCTTCCGGATCTCGAAGACGATGAGGCCTTTCTGCCTCCGGCCTGTGTGACCCGGCTTGTCTACGTCATGGACGGCGACAGCGAGCCAAGGCTCACCCGCGCGAAACTTCTAGCGGGGCTGCGCCGCGCCATGCTGAAGCGACCCGGCCTCAAGGGCCAGATCGCCAGCGCGCCGCAGGGCCTCGATCTCAACGATGTACTGATGGGCAAGGCGCATGGCTGACGGGATCGATGATGTTCGCAAGGTGCTGAGCGCGCCGGAAGACGTGGACGTTCCGCCCGAGCTGGCCGAAGAGGCAGCGCGATCCGGCAGGATGTCGTCCAGCGGTGACGGAAATCCCCCGACCCCTGATCAGGATGACCCCGGCCCGGATGAGGCTGACCTACAGGCCGGGGATTACGAGCGCGAGTATGAAGGCGGCGATGAGCCGCCGCTGCAGGATCGGCCCGACCAGGAGAAGCTGCGCAAGGCCGCGCTTCTGCCGATCAACGATCTGGGCAACGGTCAACGCTTCGTGCTGCACTTCGGTGATGACGTGATCTTCGTGCCGCGTGTCGGCTGGCATGTATGGGACGGCCGCGTTTGGCAGATCGATCCCGACATGATCAAGGCCCGCGCCAAGGCGCAGAGGCTGTCCGAGCTTGTCCTGGCCGAGGTGCCATACCTGCTGCTGTCCGATGAGAAGATGCGCCACATCGCGCAGGAGAAGGACTTGCGCCAGGAGCGCGAGACCATCGAGCTGCAGCGTGACGATGACGGAAAGCTGAGCGATGTCGCTGAATCGCGCCTGACGCGGATTTCGATGGAACTGGCGTCAATCGAGAAGCTCAAGGTCAGCCTGTCGAAGATCAGGACGGCGCATCGCACCTTCGCCCGGTCGACGGGGAACACGGGCAAGATCAAGGCGGCGATGGTCGAGGCAGAAGTGCCCTTGGCCGTGCGCGTCGAGGATCTCGACACGCGGCCCCTCGATGTGAACACCGAGACCTGTGTGATCCGGTTCACCATGACGCCGCGGCCCGGCACCTTCCCGATCGTCGATGTGGAGTCTATCCCGCACGACCGGACGCTGCGGATGACGAAGATCATGGCAGCCGAGTATGATCCCGCCGCGCTGGCGCCGACGTTTCACCAGTTCCTTGACCGGATTCAGCCGGACCCGAACATGCAGGCTTTCCTGCAGCGTTGGTTCGGGTACTCGATGCTCGGCCTGACCAATGAGCAGGCGCTGGCCTTCTTCTACGGCATGGGGGCCAACGGCAAATCCGCCCTGACCGACCTCATGGCAAAGCTGATGGGCAGCTATGCCGCGACGGCGAAGATCGAAAGCCTCACGGGCCAGAACCGGCGATCTGGGGGCGATGCAACGCCAGACCTGATCAACATCGTTGCGGCCCGCATGGTACGCGCCTCCGAGCCTGAGAAGGGCGTCCAGTGGCAGGAAGGTCTGATCAAGCAGCTCACCGGCGGTGAGCCGATCCTTGTTCGGGCGCTCAATGAGAACTTCTTCGAGGCCACGCCGATCTTCAAGCTCACCATCGGCGGCAACCATGCGCCTGACATTCGGGGCATGGATGACGGGATCTGGCGGCGATTGATGATCGTGCCGTTCAACGTCCAGATCCCGAAGGCAGAGCGCGATCCGCTTATCGTGCAGCGCATGATGCTGGAAGCGCCCGGCATTCTGAACTGGCTCATCGAGGGCGCTCGGTCATACCTTGAGGCAGGGCTTGCGCCGCCATCTGAGGTCAGCAAGGCCACGGATGAGCTGCGACAGGACGCTGACCCCTACGGCAAGTTCCTCGACGATGCCTGTGTCGTCACGGGCGACCCCGAAGACAGCATCTCTACCCGTGAGCTGATGCTGTGCTTCCAGTTCTGGCAGATGCGGCGCGGCGAGACGCCGTTCAAAGACCGCACCGTCAGCGTCAACATGAAGGATCACTCGCGGCGTTGGCGCAGCCCAAAGACCGGGAAGCAGTTCGTCGCAAGAGAGACGGGCCGCTTCAACGGCTATGACGGCCTGCGGCTCACCGACTTCTTCAAGGACGAATGGGACAAGGCGACGAAGGATCAGCACGGCCGAGCGATCGGCACGGCTGCCAGTGCTTCGGCGCGGGACGATGACCGCGACACGCAGGACGGTGGCGACTATGGCTACTGATCCCCAACCCCGCACCCCAGACTGCCCAAAATGTGAGGGGATGGAGGGGATAGCCCATCGATGGGAGAGGATGGCGGCAAGCCGGGGGTTCGGGGGAAGTTGTTTGCGGTCAGAGGCTTACGGGTCGTCGGGAGAGCATGGAGAGGATGGAGACGATATTTGTAACCCGCCGCGCGCGTATACTCCCTGCAGGGGTTTGGGGGCATTTGATGTCCTCTCATGCGTAGGGTCGGATTTATCGTCTCCATCCTCTCCATGCTCTCCGATCAGCGTCCAAGTCATTGATATTGCTGTGATCCATCCTCTCCACCCACTGCAATCCATCCCCTCCCTTTTTCACTCTATCCCCTCCATCCCCTCCCTCTAATCCAACGAGAAACAAGATCATGTCGAAACAAGACCGAGCGGCACAAAATATGGGGGTGGGGCTGGTGAAGGGCGCAAATGGATTTGACCTTGGCTGGCAAGACCGGCTGGCGGACGAGCGCAAGCGCTGCTCGGAGATCATGGCTAAGGCTGCGCCGCCTGCAGAAATGGTCGCGGCACCCGTCGCTCCGGCGCGCGGCACGATGGTGCTGCAGCCCAACTTGGTCGTGATGCCGGGCGGCACGCGCAAGCGCGATGGGGCGCACTGGCGCGCTGCTGGTCCGCTGGAAGTGATGGTCGAGCAGGCCCGCATGCGCCACGAGGCCAAGGGCCGGGAAGATGAGGACTTTACCGCGCCGTTCTCGCCGTCGCAGATTGCGGTGAGCGAGGACTATCGGACACTCGTCGAGCGCTACGAGGCGGGCCTGTGCAAGGTGTCGCGCTTTGAGGCTGGCCGCTCTGGATCGGACGGGCAGGGATCGGCCATCGATACCTACATCCAAGAGGCGCGCTGGCTCGATGAGCTGCGCCGCCGGATCGGCGATGGTGTGACGATGCAAGTGCGCCGCCACCTCGATCGCGACAATGCCCGCCGTGCGATCCCCGTGCGCGTGCTGGTGGATATGGTGCTGGTGCAGGGTCTGACGCTTAGCGACCTGTTGCGCCTGCACGGATGGGCCAAGAAGACGGACCACCTGCGGATGCTGAGAGGTGAGCTTGGTGCTGCCCTAGACAGGATGTGCGGCTATCGTGACGCATAACCACAAGATAGGGGATTGACACTTAGGTCACTCGTCTGCATCTTCCTTGCCATCATCTACAGTTGCGCCCGCAGGGAACCACCCTAGCGGGCGCTTCGCATTTCCCCTTCATGGATCGGTGGCATGGGCAGGCTCTCTGCGTTGAAGGGCAGCATTGCCCCTTTGCCTGCGCGCCTCGGCTATGCCGACGACCTGCAGCCCGATGGGCGCAGGGCGAGGGACAAGGTCCAGCACTGGCGCCGGTGGTACAAGACAGCGCAGTGGCAGCGGCTCCGTTGGTCGGTGCTGCAGCGTGATCTGTTCACCTGCAAGCGCTGCGGCCATGTCGAAGGCAACACGGCACTTCTGGTCGCCGACCATGTCGTGCCGCATCGCGGTGATGAGGCGCTGTTCTGGGCCGAGGGCAACCTGCAGTGCCTGTGCAAGGCGTGCCACGACAGTGCCAAGCAGGCCGAAGAGAAGGCGGGCAGGCACCGCCGCTGAAGGAGGGGGGGGTCAAACTCTGGGGGTGCTTGGTCGCCTAGACCCGCGCCCCTCTCATCTGGAGGTTTTTTTCCTTGGGCAAGCGAGATTCCGGGGAGGTCGCCGCAGTCGATCTGCTCGGCGATCCGGTTCAGCCAATCCGCGACCCGCGCGGGCGCAAGTCCGCTGTGGCCAACGCGACAATTCGCAAGGAAATTCAAACGGTTGTCATGTCCATGCGCTCCGTGGGCAAGACGCAGGAAGAAATCGCGCAGTATCTGCACATGGATGCCAAGACTCTGCGCAAGTATTTCTCCCGAGAGCTGGATCACGGCGCGATGCTTCTCGAAGGCATGGCAATGCAGGTCCTGGTGAAGAAGATGCTGGACGGCAACGTGTCGGCGGCGAAAGAAGTCCAGAAGATCTGCGCGGCGCGCTCCGCGCCTCGATCCTCTGCGCCGAAGCAGCCGAAAGCGCCGCCGCTGGGCAAGAAGGACCAGCTCAACAACGAAGCCCGAACCCCGACGCTGGGTTGGGGTGACGTGCTGCCGAACTGATGGCCTTCGACTTCGCTTGCCCGGACTGGGCAGAGAAGCTCCTGCGGGGCGAGACACCGATAGCGGATCTGCCGCTGGATGACGTTGCAGCCGATCAGGCGGTGGCGATCTTCAACAAGCTCAGGCTGCCGGACGTTCCGGGCCAGCCGGAGCTGGCAGATGCTGCCGGGGATTGGATGCGAGACATCGTCCGCGCCATCTTCGGATCGATGCAGACCTCGGCCAATGGCCCGGAGGTTCGACAGGTCGGCGAGGTGTTCATCCTCGTGCCGAAGAAGAACGCAAAGACCACCAGCTCGGCGGCCATCGCGCTGACGTTCATGCTGCTGAACAAGCGGCGCAATGCGGACATGCTGATCATCGGGCCGACCCAGAAGGTCAGCGAAGTGGCGTTCGAGCAGGCCAAGGGCATGATCGACGCGGACGAGTTCCTGCAGAAACGGTTCCATGTGCAGGACCACAAGAAGACGATCCGATGCCGCGTCACGAATGCGCGGCTGATAGTTCGGACCTTCGGCATGGACGTGCTGACCGGGTCGAAGCCGGTCTTCGCCCTGATCGACGAGATCCACCTTCTGGGGCAGATCCCGTATGCGAAGGATGTGATCCGGCAAATCCGGGGGGGCATGCTGCCGTTCCCGGAATCCTGTCTCGTGATGATCACGACGCAGTCGGATCACCCGCCAGCGGGTGCGTTTCGAGACGAGCTGCAGTACGCCCGCGCGGTGCGGGACGGTGTGATGACTGATCGCGTCCGGCTCCTGCCGGTGCTGTACGAGTTCCCGGAGGAGATCCAGACCAGTGACGACAAGCTCTGGATGGACCCGGCGATCTGGCACATGGTGACGCCGAACCTCGGCAGATCGATCACGCTCGATGCGCTGCAGGACGGCTTCGCAAGGGCAAGACAGGACGGGCAGGCTGAACTGATCGCTTGGGCCACGCAGCACCTCAACGTCGAGGTGGGGCTGGCGTTGCACTCCAACCGCTGGGTCGGGGCTGACTTCTGGCAGGCCAATGCCGAGCCGGAACTGGCCGACCTCGATGTCATCCTCGCGCGATCCGAAGTCGCGGTCATGGGCATCGACGGTGGCGGCGCTGATGACTTGATGGGCGTGGCCGTGATCGGCCGCTGTCGCGAGACGAAGGACTGGCTTTTGTGGGTCAAGGCCTGGGCGCATGCCACGGTCCTGACCCGCCGGAAAGAGATCGTGCCGCTGCTGCAGGAGTTCGAGAAGCTCGGTCAGCTCACGATCTGCACCGATCCGACGCAGGATCTGCGAGAGGTGGCCGAGATCGCCGAGCTGCTGAACGAGCGAGGCTTGCTGCCGGAGACCGCCGCAGTTGGCCTCGATCCAGCTGGCGTGGCTGCGCTGGTCGACGAGCTGTCGGGTGCGGGACTGTCGCAGGCGCAGCTGGTCGCCGTGTCACAGGGTTACAAGCTCAGCTCCGCCATCTGGGGCATGGAGCGGAAGCTGATGGATGGGACGTTCCGCCACGGTGGGACGCGCCTGCTTTCATGGGTCGTGGGCAATGCCCGCGCGGAACAGAGGGGCAATGCCGTGCTGATCACGAAAGAGACTGCAGGCAAGGCGAAGATCGACCCGCTGGTCGCCGCGTTCAACGCCTTCATGCTGATGAGCCGGAATCCTGTCGCGGTGCAGGAAACGGCCTTCGAATACACAGGACTGTAAGCGATGGGTTTGATGGACATCTTCTCGCCCGCCAATCGGCGGGAGCGGGCGGCTGCGCGCGTCGAGCCGCCTGTCGTTGCCGCATCCGAGAACAGTGTCCAAAGCGAAAGCCAGTGGAAGGGCCTTGCTGTAGGGGGCATTTCCAAGGCGGGCGTGAGGGTGACCGAAGGCACCGCACTTTCGATTCCTGCCACCCTTCAGGCTCTGCGCATCCTGTCGGGCGTTTTTGCAATGACGCCTCTGCACATGTACCGCAGCACGGATTCGGGGCGTGAGCGCGCATCGGACCGCGCCGAAGAGCTGCTCCTGTCACGCCAGCCGAACAGCCACCAGTCGGCTTTCGACTTCTTCGAACTGATGATGCAGGACATTCTGCTCACAGGGAACTTTTACGCCTACGTCTCGCGGGACGTCCGAGGCATCCCCCGCGCTCTCACGCGGCTTAAGCCGGGTTCGGTAGTCGTGGCAGAGTTTTTCGATCGGTCCGAAGGGCAGATCCTGTTTTACGATGCCACCCTGCCAGACGGGACCAATGAGCGCTTCGCGGCGCGCGACATCTGGCACGTCAAGGGCATGAGCCGTGACGGTCTGTGTGGATTGAACCCGATCCGCTTCGCGCGGGACGCCATTGGCGGCGCAATCGCGACCGGAGATCATGCCGCGCGATTCTGGCAGAAGGGCGGGCGTCCATCGACCGTTCTGACGACAGCGAACAAGGTTTCGTCGGCCGACAAGACAAAGATCCGCAGCGATTGGTCCAACCTCTATGCTGGGCCTGACGGCGACATGATTGCCGTGCTGGATCAGGATCTGAAGGCCGAGTTCCTGAGCCACGATCTGAAGTCGAACCAGTACATTGAGACCCGACAGTTTCAGGTCGTTGACCTGGCGCGGGTTTGGGGCGTGCCGCCCCATCTGATCTTCGATCTCAGCAAGGCCACCTTTGGGAACATCGAGCAGCAGTCTCTGGAGTTCGTGATTTACCACCTCGGCCCGCACTATGCGCGAGTGGCGCAAGCCGCGACCCGCCAGTTCGCCCCGCTCGGTTTCTACTTCGAGCACATCACCGACGCCCTGGTGAAAGGCGATCTCAAGAGCCGGATGGAAGCCTACTGGCTGCAGCGTCAGATGGGCATCGCCAATGCCGATGAGCTGCGGGCGCGCGAGAACCAGAACAAGATCCCCGGCGCGGCGGGGACCGAATACTGGCGGCCGGCCAACATGGCCGTCGCCGGTGAGCCGGTGGAACAGCCGGACGCAGAGGAAGGATCCACGCCATGAAGCAAGATGCAGCGGCCGTCATCGCGGCGATCCGCGCAACACCTTGGGCGATCCTGCCCGAGTACCTCGAGGCCATCGAGGCCATCGCAGCCCGGGCGCTTAACGATGACATCCTGAAACTCGTCGCAGCCGATGGCCACGAGGCGCGCATGGAAGCAGCCAGGATGTCGGTTGCGGCGGTCGGAACCCGTCTGGAAGGCTCGATGATGAGCACCTTCAGGGATGGAACGGCGCTGATCCCGGTCGTCGGGACGATTTTCCCGCGCTCCTCGATGATCGGCGCAAGCACGGGGGGGACGGCGCTGAGCGAAGTGATGCACGACATGCGCGTGGCGTTGCGCAGCGATCAGGTCGACCGGATCGTGATGTTGGTGGATAGCCCGGGAGGCGTCGTCTCGTCGCTGGGTGAGGCTGCGGATGGCATTCGGGCTGCCGAGAAGCCGGTCACCGCCTTCGTCGCGGGCATGGGCGCATCTGCAGCGTATTGGCTGGCCTCGCAGGCCCGCGAAATCGTTCTGGATCGCTCGGCCTCGGTCGGCTCGATCGGCGTCGTCGCTACGGTCAGTCGTCAGGAGGGTCCGGATCAGAATGGCCGTCGTGCCTACGAGATCGTCAGCTCCGGTGCCCCCATGAAGCGGCCCGATGTTTCGACCGAGGAAGGCCGCGCCGCCATTCAGGCAGACGTCGATGCCATCGAAGAGGTCTTCGTCGCCGACGTGGCTGCTGGGCGGAAGGTCGACATGGACAAGGTGCGGAAGCAGTTCGGGCAGGGCGCGATGGTCTCGGCATCGCGCGCTGTCGCTGCAGGCATGGCCGATCGGATCGGAACGCTTGAGAGCGTTCTGGCTGTCGGCACCAAGGAATCCGGGCGCACCCGGCAGAACAATGGGGGCAGACGTGCGCTGTATGCCGCCGAAATCGAGACGCGGCGGCGAGCCGCAGAAAGAGGCTAATATGGACCGTATCACGGCCCTGCGAGCCCGCCGCGCGGGCATCATCGACCAGATGGAGGCTCTCGTGGCCTCCGTCGCAGAAGGCGAAGACATGACCGCCGAGCAGGTCGCGCAGTACGACGCGATGAAGGCGGAAGACGACAAGGTCGCGGCCGAGTTGGCCCGCGCCGAAGATCTGGAACGCCGCCGCGCCGCCGCGGCCCGTCCCGTCGCGCCGCTGCCGGGTTCGACCACGGCCCCGCAGGCCAGCGTTCCCGCGCAGCCCGCCGAAAAGGGCATCCGCTTTGCCCGCATGACGCGCGCCATGGCGGTGTCTGGCGGGATCCCGCGCCTGGCGCAGGAGCAGGCGGAAGCGTGGGGCGATTCCGGCCTGTTCGCCAACCAGAACATGTCCAACGGTGCTGCCGGTGGCTTCCTGGTGCCGGAGGATGTCTCGTCCGAGATCATCGAGCTGCTGCGTCCGCAGTCGGTGATCATGCGCGGCGGCCCGCGTGTCGTCCCGCTGCCGAACGGTAACCTGACCATGAACCGCAAGGTGGCCGGATCGAACTTCTCGTACACCGGAGAACAGCAGGACATCGGCGCCACCGGTATCAGCCTCGGTCAGGTCAAGCTTTCCGCGAAGAAGCTGACGGGCCTCATCCCGATCTCGAACGATCTGCTGCGCTCGGCTTCGATCGCTGCTGACCGGCTTGTGCGGGACGACATCGTCGAAGGGTCGGCCGTCGCCATGGACACCCACTTCCTGCGCTCCGTCGGGGGTGACAATACGCCGCTCGGGCTGCGCCACCAGCTGACTGGCACGGCCTTCGCCGGGACCAACATCCTCGCGGTGACGGCTGGCAACACGCTGGCGTCGATCACCGGCGATCTGGGGCGGATGGAACTGGCTCTGCTGAACCAAAACATCTCGCTCGCCGGTGCGGCGTGGGTCGGCGCACCCCGTACCATGATGCGCCTGCGGAACATCCGCGACGGGAACGGCAACTACGGCTTCCCGGAGATGCAACAGGGTCGCCTGCGCAACCTGCCGTTCTTCGACACCACCACCATTCCGATCAACCTCGGCGGTGGCGCGGAATCGGAGCTGTATCTCATCGCCTTCCCGCATGTGCTCGTGGGCGAGCATTCGGGCCTCGAGATCGCGACCTCGACGGAAGCGGCCTACAAGGATGCGACCGGGACGATGCAGGCCGCGTTCAGCCGCGACGAAACCGTGATGCGGGCGATCCAGCATCACGACATCGGCCTTCGGCATCTGCCTGCCGTTGCCGTGATGACCGGCATCAACTGGGTCGACGCCTGATCGTGATGGGCCGGGCGAGCCCGGCCCATCTCCCCTGCAGCATGTCATGGCCCATGGGCCGGAGGATTACCTATGACCACGCAACTTCGTGACATCGGCTCGCTGATCAAGGTTGATCGCGCTGCCGCAAACACCTCCATCACCGCTGGTGGTGGTGGCGACAATACCGCCGTGACCGGCGTCATCATCGACCGTGCGGCCATCGGCTGGCCGGAGAGCGCCGTTCTGGCGATCCCGTTTACCGCCACGCTTGCGGCCACCGCCACCCTCTCGCTGGCCTATACCGTGCAGGAAGGGCAGGCGTCCAACCTGGGTGACGCTGCGACCCTCGCATCTGCCCCGGCGGCTGTTGTGGCGACTGGCCCGGCAGGCGGTGGTACGGTCACCGGCACATTCGAGGTGTCTCTGAACCTCCGTGGTGCGGGCCGCTATGTGCGGTGCAACTTCACCCCGGATCTGAGCGCGGCAAACACCGACACCGCGGCGCTTTCGGCCGTCCTGGTGACGGGCGGCGCGAACCGGCTGCCGCAATGATCCGGGTCCGCTTTGCGAAGGGCTGGCGCATGTACCAGCCCGGGGAGACTGCCGCCTTCGACGAGGTGACCGTGAAGCAGCTCGCCGCCGCCGGGATTGCCTCGGTGGTCGATGAGAAGGCCGAGGTTGCGGCGGCAAAGGCTGCGGCCGTCTCTGCCGCCAAAGAAGACAAGGGTCAGCATTGATATGATGCTCACCCTGATCACCCCTCCGGCCACCCCTGTTGTGCCGCTCGCCGATCTCAAGCTGCACCTGCGCGTCGATCATGCAGATGAAGACGCGCTGATCGCGCAGATCGAAGCGGCGGCGGTCGGCTATCTGGACGGCTGGAGGGGTGTTCTGGGCCGCGCGATCCTGTCTCAGGTTTGGCGGCAAGAGTTCTGCGCTTGGGGCACGCTGCCGC
>Ga0209278_1000346_pt1 | contig 40925 bp, 49 predicted proteins | sample JI81BgreenDNA_FD_187504 | JGI IMG/M metagenome (GOLD analysis project Ga0209278, IMG submission 187504) | Wastewater effluent complex algal communities from Wisconsin, to seasonally profile nutrient transformation and Carbon sequestration -... | ecosystem: Engineered > WWTP > Effluent > Algae...
CGCTGCGCAGATCGGCGTTGATCGCGGCGGCGTTGTGGGTCTTGTCGGCGAGACTCACCGCGAGGCTGCGCGGCGGCTTGTGGGCGAGGCTGGCGATATAGGCCTCCTTGCGCGGATGCCAGGCGGGCTTGGGTTCTTCATGGCTGTCGGTGCAGTCGGCGACGATCTGCGCGACTCCCTCTCCGTACCGTTCGCGGATCGCTTCGAGCTGCGCGAGGCCGCCCTGATCCTCGACCGCATCATGCAGCAGCGCCGCGATCGCCTGATCCTCGACCGCATCATGCAGCAGCGCCGCGATCGCCTGATCCTCGTCCGCCCCGTTCTCGAGCGCGATCGCGGCGACGGCAAGGAGGTGCGAGACATAGGGGATGCCTGATCCCTTGCGCGTCTGCGCGCGGTGAAGGCGGCTGGCATAGGCGAGCGCGTCGTCGAAACGCTCGGTAAGGAAGGGGGCATCGGTCATCGTGATCCTCCTGCTAGCAACCCAAACGCCAATCGCGCCCGGCAGCGAGGCTGCGGGCGTGGTTTGCGTTGAATTGTGATGGGTTTTGACGGTGGTTGCGGGAGTTGGATTTGAACCAACGACCTTCAGGTTATGAGCGTTGCACAGGGCCATATCTCTCAATGACTTAGACCCCTGCAAGCATTCCGAAAACACCATATTCCGCTGGGGTTTTCGGAATGCGCTCTAGTCAGGTGAGATAGGGGGCGGGTCGGCGCATTCGTAGTCGGCCCCGTTGGCGTTGAACCACTCGCACAGGCGGCGGCCGCTGGCCCACACGCGATCGCCCCATGCCTCGACCTCGGCGTTGTAGATCTCGCTCGCCTCCTCGTCCGTGACGATCTCAGGGCCGGGCACCGGCTTGGGCTCCTGCAGGCGCTGGATCTCGGCACGGGGCGGGAAGATCGGCTTCTCGGTAACCGGCCCGGCGCAGCCGCTGGCAATTGTGAGCAACGCGAGCGCTGCCGGCAGGCTTGCCCTTAGCATCTTCGATGGCATCGATCGTCTCCTCGAGCTGGCGGTCAAGCACCCGGTCATCGGCCGCCGCCTGTTCGGCCGCCCGGTCGTCGGCAGCGCGGGCCTTGCCCAGCGCCTTGACGTTCCCCTTGTTGACGGCCGCCTCGATCGCAGCCCTGTCATCCCACCAGTCGAATACCTGCCACAGCCCCGCCAGAAGGCTCAGGATTGCCAAAGCGGCCATCGCCGCCGCCACCCATGCCGCGAAACGCGCAGCGCGCTCTGACAGGCCTCTCGCTGCGAACCAGGCCATGATCGATCCCATGATGTCCTCCGTGTCAGGGCAGTTGCGCCTCGATGTCCTCAAGCCGCGCATTGATCGCCGCCACCGTCTCGGCGTAGTCGGCCGGGATGTCGCCGGCGACGACCTCGATCTCCTCGCTGACGGCCTTCTGCGCGCTGGCCGTGCCAACCCGCGCAGCCGCGACACGGGCTTGCTGGATGCGGACAGGGTCAGGCCGCTTCGGCAGGCGGATGCGGGCCATCAGTCGCCCTCCGGTTGCAGCGGCAAATCCATGTCCTCAGTGCCGCTGTTGCGCAGGCCGAGCGCCACATTCTCGATCTTGCTCATCAGCTCGCGCAGCGACAGAAATCCCGCCAGCGCCCAGCCTGCGGCCTCTTTCAGCGTCATGGCTTCAAGCCGCGCCAGATAGGCGATCAAGCCGATCACGCCTGCCCCCAACGTGCCGAGGATCATGATGGTCAGCCGCCGGGTGCTCACGCCTCATTCGTGGAAACCACGCCCCCCACCATCTTGGGCAGGCCCGGCGTCGGCACGCCCAGCTCGCTTGGCCAGCGGATCGCCACCGCCCGCTTCTTCTCCATCCGCATGATGTTGACCGCGTTGGACTGGTTGCCGCCGAGAACATGAAAATGGCCCAAATCCTCGCCGACGAGGAAGCCGACATGGCCGCCGCCGTTGCGCTTGAACACCACAACCGCGCCGACCGTAGGATGGCACGCCTTGCCCCATTCCGCCCAGGCCAACGCGCGCGGATAAAGCTTCGGGAACGCCAGCCCGGCCGATTTGATGCAATGCGCCACAAAGTCACCGCACCAGGGGATATCGTCATCCTTGAAGCCGAACCCGCCCAGCGCCATCCGCATCTTCACGATCGCGGAATTGTGCCGCGGGCCGGGGATTTCCTTGGTGCCGTTCCATGCCCGCGCCTCGATCAGCCAGCGCGGCTCGCTGGCAAGGGGCGACGGCGAGCGCGCAGGCTTCGCAGCCTGCTCGGCGCGCGGCACGCTCCACGCATCGAGCAGGTTATCGAGCGCGAGGATATTGCCCGGATCGTTGAACAGGCCTGCGGGCGCAACTGCGCGCACAGCGTCGAAGATCGGCTTGCGGGGATCAGTCATCGGCTTGTTCCTTCAAATCGTCGAGGATCTTGCGACCGCGCCCCAGCACGGCATTGGGTGCGCCACGGGAACGCCGCTCGACCTCCTGCCAAAGCAGCTCGATCACGATCAGATGCTTGGCCTCGCGGTCGGTCGCCTTGCGTTCGCGCGCCTGACATTTCGCCAGCTCGATCTTGACGTCGGCAAAGCCCTTCTCGACCCGCCGCCACAGCCAGGCGATGCCGCCGCCCAGCACCGTGACCGCCCCGGTGCCCGCCGTGATAAGCGCCGCCAGCTCGCTCATGCCGCCAGCCTGAATTGCGCGTCCATGCGCTCCAGCAGTTCGCTGGCGGTGTAGCCCGACCCATCGAACAGGAAGGGCGCGATGAAGGGATAGGCGCGGGCCAGCGCCCAATATCCGGCCTGGTTCATGTGCGTGCCGGTGTCGGCAAACAGGCCGGGAATGTAGGTCGCCGCGTCGGCGGGATCGGTAAATAGCACCGCCGCGCGATCGACAAAGCGATAGCCGCTGTCCCTGATCCATGCATTGATGCTGTTGGCGACCGCCACCGTCGCAGGGCTACCGGCAGGCCCGGTGCAAAGGATCAGCTCCGCCCCCTGCGCCGCACAGGTCGCGGCGATCGTCGCAACGTCGGCCTGGAAGCTTGCGAGCGAGGCAGAGTTCGTCATGTGGGCCAGCAACAGGCGCTCGCATTGCGTGCCGGTGAAGTCGGCCGGAAGCTGCGCGATGGCCGTTGCGGTGGTCTTTCCGGGAAACCCTGCGACCAGCCAGTCGCCCTTGCCGCGCGCCCAATCGACCCAGTCCCAATCAGTCGACTGGCCCAAGGCCGTCGCGCCGTTCCCGCCATAGCCGAGGCTGTCCGCCGGGACATAGGTGTGGAAGTTGCGGTTGGCGTGGTTCACGATCTCGCAATTGCGGATGATGACATCGCCCGCACTGCCAGCGTTAAGCGTGATGAACCCGGTCGGCCCCAGCATATGGAAGCTGGCCGTGGTCGCCGTCGCCCAGAAGTTGAACGACACCGAGGCAACCGCCGCGCCGGTGACCGCGTCCGACATTTCGACGAGATAGTCGAAGCGGTTTTTGACGATGCGAATGATGTAATCGCGCCCCGCCGTCAGCGTCGGCAGGGTGCGGGAGATCAGCAAGGCGCTGCTGTCAGTCGATCCGTTGCGGCCATAGACCTTGAGCGTTGCCGATGCGAACCCCGCGCTGGTGTCAATCTCGATCATCCCGCCGTTCTGGTCGGCATCGCCGCCAGCACCTTCCGCCCACACAAAGCCGAAGCGGCGCGGGTTGACCAGGCGAACACGGCAGGTCTGCGTGCGGCGCTGCGCAAGGAACAGCTGCGAGAAATAGGTCGTGCTGCCGCTGGCTGCCGGGCAGGTGAGGCCAAGGCTGCTCGCCGTCCATGCCCCGCCCGTAAGGCCGGTGAGCGCGGCGAAGTTGGTGCGCGCGGCGCTGCGCGTGCCGCGCAGGCGGCGGCGGATCACCATTTCCTGCTGGTTCAGCACGGCAAGCGGCGCGCGGATCGACAATTCCACCCCCGGCCATTGCGTCGCGCTCTGGATGGCGACAGCCTGCCCCTCGATGTTTTCCCTTGAGGACAGCGCGTAAAGCCCGCCCTGCGAAAACTTGCCGATCTGGCCGACCACATCCTTGAAGGCGACAACCTGACCCGCCCGGACAAAGGTGCGCGCATGGGTCACACCGCTCTCGCACAGCACGTCCGATCCAGTCGATGGCAGCGTGACCGTGACGCGCCGCACCAGCGTGTAATCACCCGCCACCAGGCCACCGGCAGGCGGATCATAGATCATAATTTCGGCCAGCCCCGCCGTCACAACCGACGCGCGGAAGTCCAGTTCGCCGGACACCTGCACGCGCTGGCCCAGCAGGAAGGTGCCGGCAGAAACGGTGGTCGCACCCTCGCGCCGCCACAAGGGCACACCCTGCCGCCATGTGCGGGTTTCGCCGGCAACGCCGCCCAGCGCGATTTCGCTGGCGCGCTGACGGGCCGAAAGGTTGCTGCGCGTGAACGGACGACGCCCGCGCATCTGCCAATGCGGGCGGATCGTGGTCGATCCGAAGTCGCTGCCGACCGTCAGGGTGCCAAGGAAGCGCTGCACCATGTCATTGCCGCCCGCCGTGGTCTGCGCATAGGCCGAAGTGGTCGAACCAGCGCGGCGAACGGCAACGAACGTGCGCGCAGGGCAGACATAGCCGCCAAGATTGATCGTCTGAAGGCCGGTGGCATTGAGCGCGACCGTCGGCCCCGCTGTCAGCGCAGTGACAACGCCGGTGCTGGAAATCTGGACGAAAGCCGTCTCAAAATTGCCCGCCCCTGCGGTTTTGATGAACATATCGAGCGCGTCGATAATGTCGCCGGTCTCGAAGCTGAAAGGCACGATGCACCAGTGAAGCGTGCTGACCGTATCCGGCCCGTCAACCGCCCCATAGCCTCGCGACAAAGTCTCGGTTTCGACCTCAAGCGCCAGCAAGGCCTCAGCCTCGATCGCGCTAATCTGTGTCGCGCCCTCCGCGCCGACAGCCGCCACCTGCGCCGCGCCCGCACTGTTGACCTCGCCCACCTTCGCGGTGCCAGCGGCGTCGATCGCCGCCAGTTCCGTGTCGCCAGCACTGCCGATAGCGCTCAGGGCAGAATCCCGATCCGTGGCAATCGCGGCGAGCGCCGCGTCCTTGCTATCGTCAAGCGCCTCGTCCGCCTCGTCAAGCGCCGCCGCGATGGTCGGCACAGCATCGGCACCGACAACCTCGGTGCCATCATCGTTCATCACCAGAAGCTTGCCCGCAAGCGAGGCCAGCGGCGCCAGCACCGGCCCCGCCTCGCCCCGCTGCGCCATCACCGCCCGCCCCAGCTCGCGATCCTGCTCCTGCGCGATCAGCGCCTGCCGGTCGAGCGCGCGCTCGATCTGTTCGGGCTGGAAGCTGCCGCTCGGCAGGGTCGCGGGCTGGCCGACCGGGGTTTCGCGCCGCACCCGCCAGCTGGTGCCGACCGGGATTGCGGCCAGCGGTGTTACCGTGCCGGTGCTGCCATTGCCCCCCGCCACGCTGTAATCGACCCCGCGCACCAGCGGATCAGGATCTTCCGTCCCGGCCACAATCGCGGTCACCACCAGATCATCGGCATCGAGAAACTTGAAGCTCGGCGCGAGCGGCGAGGCGCTGCCCGCTCCGACAAATACCTGTTCGGTCACCGCATCAGTCGGAACGGACATTTATGGGGGCTCCCTAGTTGGACAGCGCCCCCTCTACTCCAGGCAGGGCCGCATCATCCAAACCGGCCCCCGGCTCCCAATAGAAGCCGCTGCCCCTGTCATCCGCGCGGCGCATCCGGTCGCGGAATGCCCGCTGCGCCTCGGGATCGACCTGCTCCTGCAAGGTGTCGAGCAGCAGCCGCTCGTACAGCAGGCGCGTGTACCACAGGCTCCCGATCACCGGCGTCTCGCTCTTGATCAGCCGGATCGCGGCGCGGCCGGGATTGGTGTTCTCACCCGCCAGCGCGGCCGCTGGCTGTCCGATCACCAGCGCGGCGAGATTGTCGGCCGTCTGGAACGCCGGGCCTTTGAGCGCATCGGAAAAGCTCTGGCCATAGCTGTTGGTCGAGCTCGACAGGAAGTCGCCGAAAATGCCGAGCCCGCCGCCCTGCAGCAGCGCCGCACCCCAGAACTTGCCGGTGCTCGCCGGATCGTCCTGGTCGAACATCGGCCGCAGGTTCTCGCCCTTGGCGATCTGCTTCAATTGCAGCGCCGCCGCCCCCATCAGCGTTGTCCCGATGCTGACCTGGACGGCATAGCCAAGCCGATCCCACCCGCTCGATTGGGCCATCATCCGCCGATACTGCTGCAGCATGATCGTGACAGGGAAAGCCTTGAACTGGAACCCGGTGCGCAGGATCTCGCCGGTCACCGTGCCCTTGGGCGCGAAACCGTCCATCATCGCGCGCACGTCCAGCCCCGCCACCGGCACCGCCATATCCATTTCGCGCAGCACCATCTGCACGATATCGTCGGCGATCCCCTGCTGGGCGATGTTCTCGGGCAGCACCCAATCGGTGCCGCGTTCGCTGTGCAGCGGCGCGGCGCGGATCGCCTCCCAATGCACCTCGGACAGACCGTGCCGCAGGAACATATTGCGGAACGGAGCCTCGAGCTGGTCGAAGCTGCGCCCGCGCCAACTGGTCGCCGCCGCCCAGAAATCCATGCCGAACGCCCAGCGGCCCGATTGCGTCACGGCATTGAGGCCGGAGATCCGCAGCGTCGTTTCGGCCAGGCGGCGCGATACCTCGCCGGTCAGCTCCTCGCCCGTCATGCGCGCCTGGCCGGATGCCATCTGGCTCGCTTCCTCGGCGACCAGCATCATCCGCATGGCGAGCGCGCGATCCTCGGCATTGGCAGGGTTCAGCAGCCGCAGCTGCGTGTCGATGCCCTTGAGGATCGGCAACCCGTTAAATCGGCGCGCCAGCGCCTGTGTCGCCTGGTCGCTGGTAGTCGAAAGCGTCGCGCTGCCGAGCTTGGTCGCAACCTGATAGGCGCGCACACCGCCGGCGAACTTGGCCAGCGCAGCATTCTCGGGTCGGCCATTCGCGCCGCTCGCCGTCTCGAACAGCCGCTCGAGCTGGCGGCGGCCCTGATAGGCCGCCTCCTTGTGCGCGGCCCGCCCGTCAAGCGCGGCGGCCTTCTCGATCGCATCGCCGATGAACTTGATCGTGCCGGCAGGATCCGGGCCGAGGATCTCCATCAGCGCAATGTCGCGCGCCATCAGATCGATGTGCTTCATCATCGCATCGAACACGCCGTCCGTGGTGCCATACTTGCCGGCGACGGCCAGCCAGCCATCCGCATCCTTGAAGTGCAGGATGCGCTCCTGCCCGATCCGCTTGGCAAGCGACCCCTTGCCGCGCGCGCCGGGCTGACGGCTCGCCCAGCCATCGGTGCGGATCGTCTCGAAGATATCGGCCATCAGATCGCGGAAAGCCTCATCATCGAGCGGCGCGCCGCTGTCGCGGTCGACCATCCGCGCCCGGTCGATCAGCGGCCCGACCTCGCCGAACCATGTCTCGAAACTGGCATCCCCGACTGTCTGGCTGTTCCACGCCTGGGGCACGCCCCAATCCTCGACCTTTCCGATCGAGGCTCCGGCGGCATTGGCGCGGCGGCGCAGGTAATCGGCCGTCTGCTTCCACGCATCGGCAAGCTCCTTGGCGGCAGCATTGCCCGTGCTCTGGCCGCGCGCCTCGCGCAGCAGATCCTCGGTGCCCGCCCGGTCGCGCACACGGCCGAGGATGTCACGGCTGTGCGTCTGCAGGATCCTCCGCGCAGTTGCATGGGCCCGTCCGCGGATCGCGCGCTGCAGGTGCTCGACATTGCGATAGGGGGCCAGCTCGCGCCGGGCGAGCAAGCCTTGCGCGGCTTCGGCCAGATTGCCCGGCCGGTCGGGATCGAGCACTTTCAGCCCGCCCGCCCCGGTGCCATAGGTCTGCATCGCCAGCCACGCTTGGCGCTGCGCCTTCACCTGCAGCAGCTGGCGGCGCAGCGTCTCGGACTTCTGCCGCTCGAGCGCGGCGAGCGCTGCATGGCTCGCCAGATCGTCAGCCGCCGCCGGAGCCTCACGCGCATAGTGGCGCTTGTAGGTGCCGAACAGGCGCTGCATCTCGTCAGCCTGCGCTTGGCTGATGCGGCCCTGGGCAAGCAGATCGGGAATGCAGGCACCGAGCGACATGGTTTAATTTCCTCCACCGCAAATGAGGTTGCAGATTTTCAACGCAGGCCCGGTCACAGCAGGCAGGATCGCGCCGCCGCGATCGCCGCGCGGTCGGCATCGGCCTCGGCGAGAATGTCGCCGAGCAGCCGCTGCTCGCCATCGATATCGAACAGGGTGCCGGCGGCTTCATCATCGACCGCAAGGCGCAGATCATGCTCGATGCTTTCGATCTGCACCTTCTGCCCGTCGCCGCCGGGTTCGTCGAAGCGCTGGACGGGCGCGTCAGGCTCAAGGTCAAAGCCCTGTTGCCCGGCCGCTTCCATTTCGGCGCGGCTCGGCCAGGCACCATCGACCGGATCGACCGGATCGCCTTCCGGCGTCAGCTGCGGGTCTGCCGGATCCCCATCGACTGGACGTAGCCCCGCATCCGCGTCCCCAGCTTGGCCTGCGCGTCCAGCTCCATCAGCGCCGCCACGCCCGCCCGCACCTTCAGCGGATCCTGCAAGGCGGGCGAGATCGTCGAGGTTGAGGCCTCTGACAGCGGCGACGAAGTCGCGGATGACATCGGCGGGACGATCGCCTGCGGCAAGCCGGGCTGCGCCGGCATCGAGGGCATCCTTGACGGGGCCAGCGCTCCACGCGCTGCGCCTGACGATTTCGACGGCTCTCGCATTGTCCTCGACCTCCCTGGCGCTGGCCTCGCGGTTGATGCGGTTTCCGGCCGCCTCGAGCGTGTCGGCATTGCGCGCCGCACTCCCGAAAGCCTGCCGCATTTTCTTCAGCTCCGCAAGCCCGCGGTCGAGCACCCGCGCGCGCTCGAGGAACAGCGAGCTGCTGACATCGAGCGTGCCGAACATATCCTCCTGCGTCTCGCGCACGAAACCGGCCGCCATCGCCTGTCGCAGCACGCCGTCGGCCTCGCCGATCGTGCGGGGGCTGGTCTTGAACAGCAGATCGAGCAGCGCCTTCTGCTGGCCGGGATCATCGGTCAGCCGCCCGGCAATCGCCGCGTGGCTGGGATCGACCACCTCGTTGACCACCATGCCGAAGGCATCATCGCCCAGACGCACCAGCCCCTCGGCATCGCGCACCAGCGCCGATCGCGGGGGCAGAAACTGCTGCCACACCTCGCGCGGCACCCCGCGCAGCACCTTCGAGGCATCGACCGCGGTGCCGGTGCCCTCGGCGATGTTCTTGAGCGCCGCCCAGGTGCGGACGGTTTCGGCATCCCACCCGTCGCTCTCGCGCAGCACGAAGGCATCCAGCTCGGGCCGCTGGCCATCGCCCTGCGCCTTGATCCGCTTGGCAAGGCCGACGCGCTGGTGACCATCGGCGACGATGAACTTGCCGTCCAGCGTCTCGAACAGCATCACCCGCCCGGCGAAAAACGGGTTCCATTGGGTGACCCCGGCAAGCCGCTCGGTCACGCCAAACTCATCGCCCCCGGCCTTGAACTGCATCAGCCCCGCATCGACCGTGATCGCATCAGGATCGAAACGGTCGAACTGCACCGGGCCAAGGCCGGGCACCTCGGCCGCCTCGCGCTGCAAGCGGGCCGCTTCCTCGCGCAGCACCGCGCCCTGGCTGACCTCGCCCTCGGCCCGCACCGCCCCGCCGCCACGCGGCACAGCCGCCCCGCCGCCGCCCATCTTGCGATGCGCCCAGGCGATCAGCTCGCTGGTCGAGGTGATCTTCTTGAACACTTCCCGGTTGGCTGCGATCGAGGCGGGGTTGACCAGCCCCCGCACATCGGCATCGGGCCCGGCTCGCAGCACCTTCAGCGCATCGCCGATGCCGAGAAAGTGCGCCAGATAGGCATTGCCCTCGGTTGGCGCGAAGCCCGCGCGTTGCAGCTCGGCAAGGTTCGCCTTGGTGAAGGTTTCCATCACCGCGCTGTCCACCTTCGGATCGGCGCGCTTGGCGAGAATTGCCTCCGGGCTTTCGCCCGTGTTGCCGAAGGTCTTGCGATAGAATTCGAGCCACGTGCCTTCGACAAACTGGTGCAGGCCGTAGGCGCTGGACGTGCTCGCCCTCGCGCGGGGATTGCCGGAACTCTCGGCGCTGGCCGTCCGGCTGATGTAGCGCTCCATATCGAAGTCGGTGACGCGGCCGCGCACGCTCACCGGCTCCGCCTCCGGTCGGACACGCGGCGCGGGCGGCGGTGCATCGGGCAGCGGCATTGCTCCGGCCTCGGACGGCGGCGGCGTGCGCTGCTGCGCGCGGGCGAGAATATCGTCGAGCGAGCGGGTGAGATCATCCTCGAACTGCACCCGCCCCTCGCCGATCGGGGCATAGGGGTTGGCCTCGTCGATCTCGGCCTGGCGGCGCAGCTCGAACACCGCGCCCAGCTCCTCGGGCGTCAGCTCGCCGCCGGCGGGGCGTGGCGGATCAATGGGCCGCATCCCCGACAGATCCGCGACCTCGACGAACTGCTGCGGTGTAAACTTTGCAATTTGGCCGCCGCTATCGAAAAGGATGTTGCCCTTATCGTCACGGGACACCGAAACCAATTCACCATCTTTGTTGAGAAAAAACGACTGCTCGAGCCTTTCTGCGTGCTCAAGGCTCGCAATGCCATCGGTTTCAGGCAAGCTCTTGTAGCGATCAACCCGAATTTTCCGTTGCTCGGCCTTGGCTTTCGGCCCAGCGACATTGGCAAACACCGGATCATCTTCGATCGTTCCGCGCCCGGCCTTGATCAGCGCCGCGGCAAGCTCGGGATCGTCATCGGCCAGCACCTGGCTGATGACGCGCATCGGATCATCGTTCGGGTCGGCATTGGCCAGCGCCTGCGCCAGCCTGTCCTCAAGCCCCGGCTTGGGCCGGAACACCCGCCGCGTCGCCGCCCCTGCCACCTCGAACACGCCCTGAAACGCCGCCGAGCCGAACATCGCGAAGGTGATGTTGCGGGCCGCATCCTTCCAGGTCATCTCCTCGCCCAGCTCTCGCACCGACGCAAACCGCCGCGGCGTCTGCACGCTCTCGATCCCCGCGCCGAGCAGGCCCATGCTGATCACCCGCGAAGCGACCGTCTTGCCCTGCCCGCCGATCGGCATCAGCACGATGTTGAGCGGGTCGAGCATTTCGGCACCTGCGCCGCCCAGCAGCACGGAGAGGAAGCCGGAAACGCCCTCGGCCCGGTTGATGATCGCCTGATCGGCATCGCGCGCGCCGTCGCGGCGCAACACATTGCGCTCGAACTCGGCGCGATCGCGCGGCAGATCGGCAAAGGCCTTGGGGTCGCGCTGGCGCTGGCGCTGCACTTCCCGCCACACCGCTTCGCGATCCAGCGAAGCGACATCGCGCGGCGCGAAAAACAGATCGGCCCCGCTCATCATCATGTCGGCCGATCGGTCGCCCATCCGCATCAGGCTCTGGCGCGGCACGCCCCGCTCGATCAGCGCCTGCGCCAGCTTATCATATTCGGTCGCCACCCGCGCGACCTGCACTTGCCGCTGCTCGTCCTGAAACACCCGGAAGCTGGCCGGGATCAGCGTGCCGCTATCGGGCGGCGGCGCCTCCGCCCCGCGCACCTGGCCGGGCGCGGGGGTGAAGGTTTCCTCATAGATGTCGAGGGGATCGCCCATCGCCTACATCCCCATCTGCGACAGGGCTTCCGTGCCGCGCAGCCGCTCGTAGTAATCGCGCGCAGGCACGCCCGGATCCTTGAGCTTGCCGATATCGAGCACGGCAGGCTCGCCTGCCCGGTTCAGCGCATAACCGCCCGCGCCGCCGATCTGCCGCCAGCGATAGCGCGTGCCGCTGATCTTCTCGGGGACGAACCGCTCGCGCAGCTGCTTGGCGGTAACCGGCGTCCGGCCGTCGCTCCAGAAAAACCCGTCGAGCTTCTCGCCGGAAATCCTGCGCCGGAACTCGGCCTCGGTCATCCGGGTCGGCAACACGAACCGCATCGTGCCGCGCCACGTCGCCAGCCCGTCGCGCCCGCCTTCCTCGCCCGGTTTGGTATCGACGCTGCCCAGCGCACGGTCGACCGCCAGCGTCAGCAACCGCTGGTCGACCTCGGCGCCGTCATCGCCCGCGCGCGCCTTGTAATAGGCATAGAACCCGCGCGTCGTCTCGATCACGCCCGTGCGCGCGGCCTCGTTAAAGCCGTTCATCGCCGTGCCGATCCGCGCGCGGATCGCATCGTCCAGCCCCTCGGGCGGCTTGTAGCCCTTGCCGGAAATCAGGCCTGCCCCTTCCAGCGCAATCCCGCGCTGCTTGGGGGAGAGGCCGGTGAGGTGCTTGAGAAGCGGCTGATCGGGCGCGACCTGGTCAATCACCTTGCCGCCATCCGCGCCGAACGCCGATGCAAGATCGAGCAAAGCCGTGCGCCCCTGCGTCGTGCCGAGATTGGCCGCAAACTGGTCGGCCTCGGCTTCGGTCAGGAACTTGACCGGGATCCCGGCCGCGGCCGACGTCGCGCGCGCCGCCTTCTTGCGCTCGGCCACCGAGGCGTTGAGGCTCTCGAGGCTGTCGACCTGCAAGGGCTTCCATTCGACGCCGAGGCGCGAGGCGAACTCGGCCGGGTCGCCATCAATCATCTGGCGGCGCTTGTCGCGCAGGTCGGCCAGATGATCGCGGCGGACGATATCGGCGCGCGTCGCCTTGTCCCCGGCCTGCGCGATCCGGGTGTTGAGCCGCTTTACCTCGGTGTCGATCGCCACCACGCCGACATTCTGGAACTCGCGATTGGCATTGTTGCGGATCCGCGCGTCGAAAATGTCGGTGACCCTGTCTTTCATGCCCAGCTGCTCGGCCGCCGCCTGCACCTCGGCGAGCTGCTTGTCTGTGACCGGCAGGCCGTCGCCGACATCGGCGAGCACCTGGTCGATGGTATCGGCGACCTCGGCCTGGATGATCTTCTGCCGCGCCTCCGCCTCCTTGGCCTCCCGCGCAATCTCGATATCGGCATTGGCGTTGAGCTGCCGGACGACATTGGGATCGAGCATATCGAACCGCCCGCTGGCGAGCAGCTCCTTCTGCTCCTGCGGGGTGCGGCCGATCAGCCATCCGACCGCGATTTCCTCAGTGCCGGCACGGTCGAGCTTTACCCGGACATCGGGGGCGATCCCTTCCAGCAGCGCCAGATCCTGCCCCTGCTCCTCAAGCAGCTGGACAAACCCCGCCGCATCGACCCGGCCCGCCTGATTGGCGCGGATCTTGGTGACCTCGCCGTAATTGCTCACGGCAAGCGCGACCGACTGGCCCTTTTCCCAGCCCTGCGCGGCGATGATCGACTTCGATCGCCACTCGGCAAAGCGGGCCGCCATCACCTCGCGCACCTTCTCATCGCCGATCGAGCCGAGGAACTGCGCCTCCCTGTCCTGCAGGAACGCCTCGACCTGGCGCGTGTAACCGGCCCCGCCCGGATCGGTCTGCCCCTGCTGTTCGGTGGCAAAGGTGACCGCGTCCTCCTGGATCTTGGCGAACATCAGCGCGGCGGCCGTGGCCTGCTTGTCGCGCTCGAGCTGCTTTTCCTCGGCGGTGCGCACGGCCATTTCGCGGCTGACCGCACTCGCACCCTGCGCCACGGCATCGACCAGCCCCGCGCCATAGGCCTCGGGCCGGGCGAAGGGCAGGGTCGCGGTCGCATCGCGCAGGGCGAGCTGGCGGGTGTAGGGATCGGCCATCGCTTACTTCTCTGCCCGCTTGCCGGCATTGATCGCGCCGAACACCTGTGTCGCACCCTGCGTCAGCGTCGCCACCGCGCCGAAGGCCGCCTCGCGCTTGGCCAGCTTGGCCTGGTAATTGTAACCGGCGGCGGTCGCATCGGCGTTGCGGCGGCTCGTCAACAGGTCGAGCTCGCGGTTGATCAGGCTTTCTTCCAGATCGGCGAGCGCGCTGCCGAAGCCGGGCGTGAAGCCGCTTTCCGCCGCCGCCATCACCTGCCGCCCCATCGCCGCGCGCGCCGCATCGCGGATCTGGCCGCGCTCAGCGACGCCCTGCGCCTGCGCCTCGCGCCCCCTGGCGCGCAGCACAGACGCATTCTGGTTGCCGGCCGCGAGCGTTCCCGCCGCGCCGACCACCGCATTAACCCCCATGATGATCGGCAAAGCCGCCTGCATCAGTCTCTCCTCCGTTCATCGGCGAAGGCCGCTTGTGCCACAGGGCCAAGCCTTTCATGCAAGACCACTGTTTCGCTGCGCGGCCCCCACTGCGCCAGCGGGGCGACCCGGCGGAAACCGACCGCTTGCAGCAGTCGGCACTCGCCCGGCATGGCCGCCCGCGCCAATGCCTCGATCCGGGCATAAGGTGCGTGCTCGACCCCGGCGCGCAGTGCGCGCAGCACCGCCCTCCGGTCGAGCCGATCCCACCAGCCTTCCGCGAACATCGCCCAGGCGGTCGCTTGCCGGCCGACAAAGCACTCGGCCAACCCAGCACAGGCCAGCACCACCCCGGCGCTGTCCTCGGCCGAATAGGCAGGCCCGGCGCGCTCGAGCGCAAAGCCGTGGGCAAGGTTCATCTCGGGCTCGTGGATCCCCAGCACCCCGCGCTGTTGTGCCTGCAGCTCGATCGCGACCAGATCGGTCGCTCGGAAGGGGCGGATGCGCGTCATTCGCTGTCGATGTCCCGCACGATCCCCGCCACGATCAGCGGATAGGGGCTGCGATCCTCGATCACGTCGCCATTATTGCGGGCCTTGTCGCCGCCAATCGTGTTGGGATCGCTCCACCCTGTCTCGAGCGGCTGCGCCGCCGGCATGGGATCGGCTCGCCGGAACTTGAGCAGCCGTTCGAGCGCCGTGACCGTCCGGCCGACCTGCACCGCCACGCTGTCGATGACATAAAGCGCCATGCGTTGCGTCTTGCGCAGCATCCCCATGCTCGATCCATTGCGGCTCGCACGCGGCACGTCAGGATCGAGCAGCCGGATCCGCGCCGTGTAGAGCCTGCCGACATGAACCGTGCCGGTGACCGGATCGCCCAGGTCGATTTCACCGTCCCCGTCGACGACCGCCGATCGCTGTTGCCCATTGACCAGCAGCGTCACCTCTTCACCGCCCAGATGCGGCACCATGATGGTGCTTTCATCGTCGAGCGCGAAGGTCGCCCCGCTGTCGAGATAGAAGCTGTCCTCGATCGCCAGCGGCGCATCGTCATCGGGCCAATCGGCCAGCTGCTCGAGCGAGCGTGTGCCGTCGCGATCGACCAGCAGCCACAAATCATCGCGCCCGCCATCGGGCGAGGGGATCGACACGCAGGACAGCACTTCGGCCCCCTCGATCGCCAGCCCCTGGGTGAAGCCCTTGACCTGCTGCTCAGCCGCAAGCGGATGCGCCGCCATGGTGCCGTCATTGCGCAGCACCCAGGCCAGCTCCTCGGGCTCGGCCTGATAGGCCAGCTCGCGCACGCCGCTGCTGGTGGCAAAGCGGGCATAGAGATTGACCCACCGGCCGGTGTAGCGATCATCGTTGAACGAATAGGCGGCGGCGCGGATCTTGCGGCCGCCGCGCTGGACGAAGAAGATCTCGCCATCGGCCTCGATCGGCCACACCGGGGCCGACCCGTGCTTGCGCTGGCGGGTGATCGCGAGATTGCTCGCCGTCACGCCCTCGGCCGGGTTGATGACCGTGATCGCATATTCCCCGCGCGCGGTGCCCAGCATCACCTGCGTGCGATCGGCGCGCACCCACAGCACCCGGTCGGTGATGTCCATGCGCAGCCGGATCGCCTGATCGCCGTCGCGCGATCCGTCCGGGCCATACTCGTTGAAGTCGCGATAATCGCCCGCCACTGATCCGGCCAGGATGAAGCCCGAGATCCACCACAAGCGGCCGCGCCACAGGAACACGTGCTCGGGCCAGCCCTCGGCCGCCGAAAACAGGCCATGCGCCCAGAGCGAGCTGGGCGTGGTGGCAAGGCTGCGAGGCACGGATCGCTCGACCGTGCCGGTCACCTGCGTTGCGCTGGTGCGGCCGGTGATCTTGATGATGCCGAACCGATCGTGGAGATATTGCCACAGGATGCCGTATGGCCCCTTGGCGTTGATGTCCTGCCCGATGGCATCGCCGTCCCACTCGCTGCCCTCGTCATGCACGGGCTGGTTAAACCCCGTGCGGCCAGCACTCAGCGCCTGATAGACGCGGCCCTCGCTGCGCCGCTGCGCGCCGATGGTGACCCCGTCGATGCCTTCCTGCCAGGCAGTGACCGCGCTGAAATCCTTGGCCTCGACCCGAAAACGCGACCCGACATGGCCGGTCTCGAAGATCCCCGCGCTTGCTGTGATCGTCACGCTGCCGCCGGGCGAAAGCGTGCCGGTCACCTGCACGGTCACCGCCTGATCGGTGTTCGGATCGGCAAAGGGGCCGCCCAGCAGATCGAGCGCCGCATAGCTGAACGCCTCGGCCCCGGTGCGCGACAGGGCAGCATGGGGGTAATCCCCGTGCGCCAGATAGAGCACGTCGCCCGATTGCTCGTAAGACACCCGCGCAATGTCTTCGGCGAGATAAGGCACAACAACCTCAAGCGGATCGGGCCCGTCCATCACCAGCGCATTGTTGGTGACGAACCGCAGCGTCTCCGGGCTCCATTCGATCACATAGGCCTGGGTCGCATTGAACACGAAATCGGTGAGGCGGCTTGCGGTCGCCAGCGCCTCGGCGCGGAAATAGGTGCCGGGCCGCTTGATCGCCGCCCCTTCGATGGTCGGGATGACATTGACCATCTCGGCGGCGGCGATGGCATGGATGGCAAGATCGGTGCGCGGATGCAGGCGGCGCGAGATCTGGCCGCCGTTGAGGCTGGCCTGCAGGACACGGTAACCCATTCACGCCCACCATTGCCGGTGCGCGCCGCCCTGATAGCGCGCCTCCGTCCACTCGTTTTCGTCCTGTTCGTCGGCCGGGTTCTCGCGCCCGTCCACCGCCTTGGCCGCGGCGATCGCGCGCGCAGCCTGGGCAAGCATGGCGTTGCGATCGAAGTCCTGGCCAACCACGGCGCGGCCGATCTGCGCGGCCATGTGGCAGGCGAAGGCCTCGGCGAACAGATCGTCCCACAGGCCGGCGGCCTCGACCTGCGCGACATAGGAAATCAGCAGCGGGCCGGCAGTGTTGGTGTAGATGAAGCCGCCGCCCATCCGCATCGCCGCGCGCACCGATCGCGGGCGGATGCGTTCGAGATCGAGGCGGATGAAATCGGGCGGCAGCGCGAACCGGTACTGGAAATCGGACAGCGCGCTCGGCGTGAACGCCCCGTCAGCCTCAAGCTCGGTTCCGGCCGGGTCGATCGCGAAGTTCCACAGGTGCAACCGCAGCACCTGGTCGCGCACCCCCTGCCAGTTGGCGGTCATCTTGCGATTGGCGCGGGTGTCGGCGGCAGGATCGTCAAGCTGCTCCTCCTCGCCGAGCTTGGTCAGCACCAGGTTGCGGATCTGCAGCTCGTCCATTGTGCTCTCGCCATCATGGAAGGAAGGGAAGTCCCGGCGACCCGCCTAAGCGGGTGAAAGCGCGCTGCGATGAGCCGCCGGGAACGCACCCCGCAGCGCGGGGCACTACGACTTAGGCTGGTTGCGCTCAGCCCTGGGTCGAATAGTAGAGATCGACCACCATGAAGTCGGTGCTGTTGGGCAGCGACGCGGCGCCGATCGTTGCGATGACCGTTTCGTCAGAGGCCAGCGGATCGCCCGCCGCCGCATCAGCGAGGCCGAACAGCGCGGGGCCAGCGGTGTTGGCGATAGCGGCAGCGCGATACTTTCCGGTCGCGCCGGCCTTGCCGATGGCGATCGTCGCGGTGCCGCCGGCACCAGCCTTCGGGTTGATCACGCCATAGGCGAAGATCGCGCCCGCCGGCAGCGTGCCGAGCACGATGTCGTCGCCCGACGCCTGCCCGTCATAGTCGATGGTAGCGCGCAGCCGGTGCAGCTTGGCGCGGTAGGCGTGCGGCTCGATCGCCGAACGGCCTGCGGCATTCAGCTTGCCGGCGGTTTCGCGGGAGTAGGTAGTGGCCATGTTCAGAACCTTTCAGTCAGAAGGAACAGCGGAGGCGGCGACCGGGTCAGCGGCCGCCGCGCCCGATCACGCTTCGTTGCAGAGGATGTAGCCGCACTTGCCTTCCTCGAGGCGGGTGGCCGCCACATCGCGCGAGGCATAGACCTGCGCCGAGAAATGCTTGCCGGGCATCCGGTCGATGCTGGTGAACAGCCGGTTCCAGAACACCGCGGCCATGCCCGACTTCGCCCAGAACGGCACCTTGCGGTAGCCGCTGCCATCGACCGTCAGGGCCGCATTGGTGAAGCGCGGGTTGCCCAGCTCGATATGGACGAAGTTGAAGCCGTAGAGCTTGCGCAGCTTACCGTCGCGCATCTCGATGCCGGTCGCCCCGTAATCGGCGCTGTTGTGTTCCAGCTCGGCCATCAGCGACGCGGCCTGGCTGGCGGTGACGCCCATCCAGAACTCGTCCATGTCGAGATCGACGAAGTTGCCGGCGAGCACCTCCCACGCCGCGCGCAGCTTGGCGATCGTCAGGTTGGTGTTCGATCCCGCGCCTTCGTTCACCGGCACCACGTTGCCGCTGTCGAAGGTCTTGGTGACCGTGCCCTTGCTGCCGCTCTGCGCGCCGCCGTAGAACGCGCCGAGGATGATGTCATCGGTGCCGCGCGCGATCGCCCGCTGGCCGGCCTTGGCATAGTTGCCCTGCAGGTCGATGCCCGAAGCGAGCTTGTCCTGCTGGTCGACCAGGGTGGCGAAGAAGATCGGGTTCGGCTGCGCGACCCAGCGACCGTCATGCCCCACATCGACATATTCGGTGTTGGCATTGCGGCCGGTCTTGATCATCGGGTTCACGTCTTCCAGCTGGTCGACGATCTTGTGCAGCTCGCCGCTGCCGTCCATGTCCATGACACAGGGCAGGAGCTTGCTGTCGCCCTGCTGCAGCAGGAACTCGACGCTGTCGCGGTAAGTGGTGCGGAAGGACTGCGGGATTTCGCTTTCGTAAGGCATGGGTTGACCTTTCAATCTGAACGGATTTTCGGATCGAAAGGCGTGTCAGCCGATCCCGGCCGGGCCTCTCTGGCGTTGACGCACGCTTTGGCGGGGGTCTTTCCCTCCAGGCAGCCGGGCCGCGCCATCAGGCGGGCGTGTCAGCCGATGTGCCGCCAATAACAAAGCGGCGGGCCTTTGATCCAAAGGCCCGCCGCCGGGGGGAAAATCAGGGGGGTTGAGGGCGACTGAAGCCGCCCCGCGTTTCTCAGGTGAAGTTGGCCTTCACGGCCCACATCGCGGCCTGTTCGTAATTCGTGATGGCGATGCTCCGCTCACGATTGTTGGGCACGTTCGCCTTGATGAAATCGAGAAGCGCCTCGGTGCGCGCCTTGACTTCGGCAACGACTTCGCTGCCCGAGGGATTGAAAGACGGGATGGTGCTCGCTTTTTCGTCAGACATAGGATGTTCCTTCTTGCCCGTTGCCGCAGAAGCGCGCGGCCCGCTTTCCCCTTTTGGGAAATCTAATCAGCGACTTGTTACCGCCTCGCGCTCCGACGATGCTTGCGACGCACCCGAGACGAAATAAGCCGCATATTGGGCCGCTTCTTGGGACGGGCCGCTGGCCCCTTCGATCGCCACTTGCGATGTGCCGCACCGCCATAGTGCACGCCGGTTCGCCGCTTACGGCGCACGGCCACTTGCAGCTCCGGGACTGCGGAAGCCTTTTCGTGCATCAGGCTGACACCCTGAGGCACGATTGCCATGCCGAGAGCCGCTGCGATTGCCAGTTGATACCTTCGCATCACCGCCCCCTCAGCTCGCCGCCGCGCGCTTGGCTTCCATCGCCTCATGCTGCGCGACGACATTCAGCAGCACCTTGCGCCGCGCGGTCAGATCGGCATCGCCCTTCATCAGCTTCTCGGCCTTCGCCTTGTCCTCGCGCATCGAGGCGAGCTCGGCCTGCGCATCGGCAAGGCTCATCTGGAAGCGCGCGCCGCCGCCGCCGACCAGCGCATCCTCGCCGACCCCCATGCCGATCTTGGCGAGCAGCTTCATCGTGTCGGCCGTGCCGAGCCCGGCTTCCATCCGGGTCACGTCGTCGGGACTAAGCTCGAGCGCCGTCATCGCCTTGTTGGCATGGGAGACGTTGGCCGCGAAGTTCGCGCCCCACTCGCGGCGCAGCGCCTCGCTGCCTTCCTTCTTGGCCGCCAGGGCCGCATCGGCCGATCCCTCGATCAGCTGCTGCCCGTACTGGTTGAACTGCTGCACCAGCTGCTCGAACGCCGCCTTGGGCACCCCGGCCTTGAACGCCGCCTCGCGCATCGCATCGGCCAGTCCCTGGTCGATCTCATGCCCCTCGATCGCCGGGATCTCGTAACCCTCGGCGCTATCCGGGCGGCCGATCGCCTTGTAGAAGGCATCCTTCACCTCGGGCGCATCGCCATCCTTGGGCACCACAAGCTTGTCCCCGGCGAGGAACCGGGCCTCGAGCTCGCGGAAGGAGGCAACCGCCGTGTCGAGATCCTGATAGCCCTTGTTGGCCATCCACTCGCGATGCGACTTGGTGCCTTCCTTGGGGGGCTTGTCGGACAGCGAGTTGAACCACGGCTCGCCGCCGCCGCCCGCACCGGCATCGCCGCCGGCCCCAGTCAGAAGAGCAGCCGCACCACCTCCCTGACCGCCAGCAGCACCAGCGCCGCCACCTGCAGCGCCCCCGCCAGCGTCAGCCCCCGCACCACCAGCGCCACCGCCAGCTTCGCCCTGTTCCTGCTGTCCGCCATCACTCATCTTTCACCTCCACGAGATGCCGCACTTCGCGGCTGTCGATACCCAGCATGTCGAAAATCCGCAGCACCACCTCGCGCCGCCCTTCCAGCAGCGCATGAACGCGCGGATCCGCGTCGAATGTCGTCTTGTTGGCGCGGCAGAAGTCGCGCAGATCGGCGATCACCTTCGCGCCGTGATGCGTCAGCTCGCCGTCCTCGCCCAGGAACACGCCCTGGTAATGGAACGCCCGCTTGGCGTTGCGCCGCATCAGGACGGTGTCGACCACGTCCTGCACGAACTCGCCCATGATCGGCTTCACGCCCGGCAGATCAGACAAGCGCGCTCTCCTGCCCGCGCGCGGCCGACAGATCCTTGACGGCCGCGCCCGCGTCCTTCAGCGCGCCGAGCGCACTGGTGATTTCCTCGCGCTGCTGACGCGCATCGCGCTTGGCCTGTGCCTCGTCCGGCGTCGCCAGATAGGTCGATCGCACTGCCAGCGCCTTCGCCAGCTCGCGCGGCGCGCGCTCGGTGCTGATTTCGTCATAGACACTCGGATCGATCGCCGCGATCGGCGCCAGCATCTCGAGCAGCCGACCGAACCCGATCGCCTCCTCGGCCTTGGCCGCGCGCGACAGCGGATTGTCGTAAATGATGCGCAGCTGCGCGCCTTCCTCGTAAAACTCGGGCGGCGGCGCGGGGATTGCGCGGTTGCGGATCAGAATGTCGAGCTCGCGCTCGATCATCGGGCCCAGCCACTCCACTTCCTGACGGCTCGCCATCGGCGCCAGCAGCATCCCCTGCATCCGCGAGATCTCGAGCACTTCGGTCGCCGTCATGCGGTCGCGCCGCTCGAGCACCAGCGACCAGACCTTTTCGAGGAAGGCATCGCGCACCGGCTCGCGCTCGTTGTTGAGCAGCTCCATCCCGATCTGCAGCGCCCCGCCGTGCTGCAGCGGCACCACCAGCGGATTGCCGTTGAAGTCGAGGCCGCCGACCGTCGCCTTGCCGGGCGCAATGTTGATCTGGGACAGCACACCGTCCTCGGGGATCAGCAGCGGCGGATCGGTCGCTTTCTGGCCGGCGCGCAGGATGGTCTTGGCCATCGCGTTGATGGTGCGGATCGAACCCATCACCTGGATCGCGGGTGAGCGGCCATACAGCTCGCGCGGCCCGGTGACATAGCGCGAGAAGCAGACAGGATTGGTGCGATACCCGCCCTCGCGGATCTGCGCCTTGTCCGTCATCGAGATATAGCGGCTCTCGATCGCCATCGACCGGAAGTCGAAACGCTCGGGATCGCGGTCATGGCGCGGCCGGACGACGTGCAGGATCGTATGCTTGCGATCCCACTTGCCCGCGTCGTAATCCTCGCGCAGCTTCGTGGTCAGGTTCTCCGGCCCGAACATCTGCGCAGCCTTGCGCACCGTCACCTCGAACTTGCGATGCAGCGTGTCGACGAGGCCAGTATAGTCCTCGTCGACGTAGCATTCGGAAAGGTGCAGCGCCTTGTAGAAGATCCCGCGGCCTGGGCGTTCATCGACCCAGAACGGCGCGCTGCCATAGCTGCCGAGCGAGCGGATGTTCATATTCGCCTCGGGATCGAAGCCCGCCAGCGGCGAATAGCGCCGCGCATACATGACATCGAGAGCCTGTTCGACCCACGCCTGCCAGACAGGCGTGTTATTGAGCGCCGAACTGGTCGAGGCGAGCCCATGATACCGCTCGCCGCGGGGGATGATCATGCCGGTATAGGCGGCAGTGAAGCGGTCGAGGCCGAGCGAGGCGGTGTGATCGAAGATATCGAGGCCATTGAGCTGGCCGGCCGTGCGCTCCTGAAATCCGCCCTGGCCGAGCGGGTTCACCCGAAGGTCAACCTCCTCCCAGATCGGCTCCCACGGCTTGCGCTGGTTTTCCAGCTCGCCCTGGTGATGCAGGATCTCGTCGACGATCTGCTGCGTCTGCACGCCCGGCCCGCCCCTGTCAGGCCTTGGCGGCCGGCGCGAAGAACGAAATGCTGCCCGCGTCCATTTTCACCTGCTCGCCCGGCTGCAAGGTGATCGGCGCGGCCAGCTCGGCAATCGCCAGTGGCGCGGCCGTCCCCTTGTCCCCTTCCGCCAGCGCGAAAACGTGGGTGATCGTGACCGGGCCAGACAGCTTAGCCCCGGTAAAGCCCGCCGCCGCCGCATTGCCAGGGCGGCCGCGCCGCAGCATCATCGGCACCGTCACCGAAGCCAGCCCTTCGACCGGCTTGCGCCCGTCGCTCAGCACCAGCTGGGCCCGCTCGCCGGCGGCAGCGATGGCGCGCAGCGCGTCGAACTCATCGGCGCTCGGCATCTTCACCGAAAATCCGCCGCCCTTGCGCTTGGCCGGGGCGCGCTTGGGCTTGGCCACGGCGGCCGCCGCCTCGAACTCGGCCTTGGCAGCGGCATCAGCGAAACCCGCCGCCTGCGCGGCCTCATCCGCCTTCGCCTTGGCTTCCGCCTCGGCAGCAGCCTTGGCCGCCGCTTCCCCGGCTGCGACCTTGGTGGCGGCTTCAGCAAGGGCGGCCGCTTCGCTCTCGGAGAGCTGCGTCTGATCGGTCATCTTGTGTCCTTTCTCACAGGCCGAGGAGGGCTTTCACCCCGACCGGGGCGGCCTCGGCGCCGTCCGTGCCGGTGAGGATATCGGCGGCACCGCCGCGGCGGCGCTGCATCCGCTGGTCTTGACGAAACGTCGCCAGCGCATCGTCGCGGCGCGGGATCGGCGCGATCGCGGGCTGCTTGGGTGCCTTGATTTTCACCTTTGCTCCCTTCCGGTCAGGCGAACGGGTTGTAATCGGACACGACCGTTACACCGGGCTTGCGGCGATGATCCAAAGAGGCCAGCCCGGCATCGCTCACGCGCCCCTCGCCGCTGGCGACCATGAGGTATTGGAGGGCGTCGTGGACGTGGGAGAACTGGTTTTTCGAAGGCTTGTTCTCATATCGCGATGTGCCGCCCGCCACCGCCGTGCGCTTGAACACATAGCCCGAATTGAACCCCCGCCGCAGGATCGAACAGCGCCGGTCGACCACCAGACCGGGCCGCCCGGCATCGAGCAGCCGCTTCAGGGGCCGCCGCACCGCCTCGAGCCGGATGGTCAGATCATTGTTCGGCACCGGCGCGGGCCGGATCCGCAGCTTGGCGACCTTCGCGGCCGTCTGCAGCCAGGTCAGCTCGTTGCCGCTGTCATCCGTGCCGCGTCCCGCCGCCGGATCGACCACCGCAAACTCGATCGCGAAACCCGGAAACCGCGTCGCCAGCAGGTCGGCGAGCTGCTCGCCGAACGCCGTTGGCCCGACCGAGGCGATGTCCTGGTCATCGTCCTTCACCAGCGTTGCCAGCTCGGCCAGCACGATCGTCTGTCCCCAGGCATTGCGCTGGGCGATCACCGCGGCAGGCGTCAGCCCGGCATCAATGCCGATCCGCAGCGGCACGCCGGGGATCGGCTCGAATTCGCCCGAATGCAGCCGGTCGGAAAACTCGGGGTACACCGGCATCCCCGATCGCACCGCGCCCCACTTGTTGTGGATCATGCGCCGCGCCATCGGCTCGGACAGCACGGCGGCCTGCTTGCGGTAATAGATCCGCCCCGCCTCGCGGTTACCCTCCCCGCTCGGGTCGAGATTGGGCAGGTTTTCTGCCCTTTCATCAAGCCCACCGGGCTGCGCAAAGAACTCAATTAGCGGTTGTTTTCCAGCGGTTTGCTCGGCGATAATCGCGGCAAGCTCGGCGTCGATCTTTTTGTCTTCGAAAAGATCGTAGAGGTGATTGTCCTCGTCCGGCGCGTTGAAATCGCCCCAGATCTGGCTGATCCGGCAGCCCCCGTCAATCGCCGCGGGGTAGCGGCCGACGCGGCCGACGCCCAGCTCGAGCAGCTTGGCCGGCAGCAGATCCCATTCGTTGAACCACAGGCCCGTCCCCTCGAAGCCGCGCAGCACATCCTCGACCGCCTGTTCGCCGATCGCGGTGAAGATCATCTCCATGTCGAGCTGGTGGAAGGTCGGATCGCCCGGCCGCCCGACATCGATCGTGAAGGTGTGGGTGCGCGGCGCGTCCCCGCTCCATTTGCCCAGCGTCTTGGGCACCCACTGGTGCCAGGTCTTGATCAGCGTGCGGTCAAGGTTGGGATAGGTATCGCGCACCGCCATGATGCGGCATTTCTTCACCCGGCACCCGCGCGCCTCGTCCCACACCGCCCGCTGCGACAGCCCCAGCCGAAAACAGCGGGCAATTCCCGCAACCGTCTTGCCACCCCCCACCGGCCCCATTATGCCGGAGATGAAAGCGCGCGACTTCACGAAGCCAGCAGCGACCGGCCCCACGGGGGTCATCAGTTTCGCGAGCATCGCGCCGCCTCCCCGCATTCCCGCACCCCCGACCCCGTTTGTGGGCCCCAAGTTTTCGCGCCAATTTTTCGGGAGGGCGCTGATCGAACATCGAAGAAGCGCCCGCGAGGGTCGCAGAAAACGTGAAACCGCCCGTGGGCGACACGTCCAGGACATCGGCGGCGCCGATTGGGGGGGGCCGGGGGGGTCGATCGGCCTTCGGCCGATCGAGACCCCCCCTCGATCGGCGCGGCAAGGTGCGCAACCTGACGGCCAGCGCCAGAAAATGCCGCGTGTTCAGCGCCTTGGCTGCACCATTCCGAAGGCATCATTCCGAACACTCCCCCTCGCCATCGGCAAGCGGCTGATTTCCCTCGGAAAAGGCCAGCGCGGGCAGCTCGTCGAAATCGCCGTCGTCCAGGTCGTCGAACAGGCCCGTCCCCATCGCCGCCTGCAGCACCATGTCGCCCCTGACCGACAGGTTCACCGTCGCCGGCATCTTCCCCTCGATGAACGGCAGCAGCTCGCCCGCGCAGCGGATCTGCCGATCGAGCGCATCCTTCTTGGTGCAGCCCAGCTCGGCCGCCAGCTGCTCGACCGGCCTGTCATAGACCCGCTGCAGGAACACCCCCGGATGGCCACCGCTGGCGAGGATCAGCTTGCGGAACTCGGCGTTCCGGCGGTTCAGCGCCCCCTTCTTGCGCCCGCCCTTCCCCTGCCGCCGCTGGTGCTCCCGCACCGCCTGCATCATGTCGCAGTCGAGCTCGGCCATGATCGCCTGGACGTCCTCGGCATCCGGCAGGCCCAGCAGATCGGGCCGCTCGGCCTCGATCTCGCCCGCCGCCTCGGCCACCGCCCGCGCCTCGTCGCCGAGCTCGAGCTGCTGCTGCTCGCCGACCGAGGCCCGCACCGCCGCAGCGTCCGCCGCCAAAAAATCTCCGACCCCGCCCGCGCTCGACACCCCAAATCACCCTAGAAAACTGCGATCGGCGGCGAGGCCTACAGCAGCACCAGGGCGATCATCCAAAGAGGCGATCCGGGGCCGGTTACCCGGTTACCCACCGGCAGCGGAGCAGGGCAACGGCGAGGGTAACGACTAAGCGCCTCAAGAATAAGGCAAATCCCCATCCGTTACCGGGTTACCCATATATTCACCATCTTCTATATGCGCGCGCGCGAGCGGGTGCACATAGAACGCACCATGCCGCCCGGTAACCCGGTAACGCACCGATAATGTCGAAGGAAAACAGGCGTTTAGGCGTTACTTTCGCGGTTACCGAGCGGTTACTCTCCCCGCACCCTTAGGGTAACCGACCACGCCGAAGGCCTGCCTCGCGATTGTATTCGATGGGCAGGGGTCGGGGCAAGGGGCTTGTGAGCGAGGCGGGGATAAGCCGGATCCGCAAGGGGTCGGGGCGCGGGCCGCAGCACCAGGGCGCAGCTGCTGCGCGTTTAAGATCCTCGACCTCACCTGTGGTCGCAGATGTTATATGAGGACGCCGGACGCACCGGCCCGAGCGCCGTCCCGGCGCTCGAACCTGTCCGGCGGAGCTGCTGACCGAATATGGTGGGAAGAAGCGGCTTGACTTGTGCCAATGGGCAGATTATCTGCCCACTTGTCGCCGCGGCATCGGCCGGGCGGCACGGCAAAAAGGAGGCCGAGCTGGTGCTGCTACCCGCAGTAGTCACTTTCAGGACGTGCCACGCCCGCCTCGCGCGGGTCGTCAGGATCGACACAGTCGCGCTCCGGCACGCGATAGTCGATCAGGGCGAGCATGGCATTTGCGCGCACCGCTGCATGAACTTCCGCGACAAATTTAGCCATATCTTCAGTTTCAGTCGCCGACTTGATCGCCGCCACGCGCCAAGTCTGTTCCGCTCGACTGCACGCGGTAAAGACAACGTCGAGCAGAACCTTGGCGTCTTCTTCGACCAGCACCTTATAGCGGTCAACTTTCTCGTCGATGCATTGCATCCAATCGCGTTGCGCGCGCCCACGCGCTGCTATCGCCTCAATATCCAGCGCCGCTGGCGCCGATGCTGCTAAGGCCAATGCGATGATCATCTGTGCCCCCTTTCTCTCCGCTCTTATCGGCGCTATACACGATCCCGCCCCGCAAGTCGCGGGGTCGGGAGTGGTAGCCCGTCAGCAGCGCGCCCGACGCGCAGAGGCCTAGGCCGAAGCGCGTTTTCTATGGTCGGGCGTGTGTGGGAGGCGAAAGCCTGCCGTTGCGCTGTTGCGGTCTACCAACCCGCCACGTCCGGCCACCCGTTTGGTAGCGGGTGCGCCCCATGAGGGCCTACAGCGATGAACGATCTTCTGACATTCGACTTCGAGACGCAGTCCGTGCGCGTCGTCCAGCTCGACGGCGAGCTTTGGTTCGTCGCCGCCGACGTCGCCGCCATCCTCGACTACCGCGACGCGCCCAACCTCGTCCGCAACGTCGACGAGGACGAGGCTGCTACTCACATTGTGAGGAGCAGCGGCCAGCGCCGCGAGATGTCGATCATCTCCGAAAGCGGCCTGTTTGCCGCCATCCTCAAGTCACGCAAGCCCGAAGCCCGCGCCTTCCGCCGCTGGGTCACCGGCACCGTGCTGCCCCAGCTGCGCGCCACCGGGCGCTTCCAGCTTGTCCAGGGCGAACCCGCCCCGCCGCTCGCCATTGATCTCGATCCCGCCCGCCTCGCTGCCGGCGTCTCCGTGGTGCGCGAAGCCCGCCGCCTGTTCGGCCCCCGCGCCGCCCGCGCGCTCTGGCCCCAGCTCGGCCTGCCGCCCTGCACGCTCGATGCCGAGGACGAACGCGATTGCGATCCCATGGCCGACCCCTTGCGCCTGTGGCTCGCCGATCGCCACGAATGCACGATCCAGCAAGCGGGCGAGGGGATCGGGCTCGCCGCGCTCGATTGGTCCACCCGCCAGCGCCTCGGCCGCCTGCTGCGCCTGATGGGCTGGGATGCGTCCGTGCGCCGCCTCGGCCCCGGCCGCACCGCCAAGGTGTTCACGCGCACCAGCGCCGCCGCCGCGATGGAGGCGACCCATGACCAGCTTTGAACGGGAAGAACGCCTTAGCCGAGGCTGCCTCGCGCTGGCAGGCCTGCGCGATATGCTCGCCCACACCGCGCCCGGCGCCATGGTGTCGAGCGAGCGCCTTTCGGCACTGGTCGAGCTGATCGAACAGGATATCCGCAGCGGCGCAGGACACGCCGACCTGCACGGCTACGCCAACGACTGATCGAAGGAGACGGGGTCGGGGGCGGGCGACAAAGCGGCGGGGCCCAGCCTTACGGTCAGGGCCACCCCTGCGGACAGGCGTGTTAACGTCACACCGCCTTGTCACCCGATCGAGGGTCTATCGCGGCCGCGCGGCCGCCGCAAGGGTCAGGCCTTCCGCACCGCGTAGCGCGAGACGACATGCCGCACCACGTCCTCGAACTCGACAAGGCAGCTATTCATGCTCCCCCGCGCAAGGATCCTGCAGCGCGTGCCCTTGCGCTCCGGCAGATTGCACCGCCACCGCCACACCCGATCCAACGGCGCCGCTTCAGTCATGGGTGAAGGAGTGAAGCGGCGGGATATCTGCGGGCGTGTCCCAAGCCTCCCCCGAGAGGCCGTCCGCTGTATGGTAGCCAAGAAGCCCGACCACCATATTCTGCACCATCGCGTCGGGATCAAAATCTTCTTCTTGCCCGCACATTGTTGAGGCACGAATTGCCCACTTCGCAGCCTCGCGGATGCGATCGGCCATCTGCCTGCGGGCCTCTCCCGCTTCCATGCGAAACGTCATGGGCGGCGGGCCGTTTAAACCTTGCTCGTCCCGCTGATACAGCCAATGCCCTTCCGGCAAAGGTAGCGACAAAACTCCGAACGCACTGCCGTCCGGCAAAACCACACACTCACCCATCCACCATCTCCTTTACATCCACCTTCGCCGCATCATCATCGCGCAAGCTCATAGCCCATTGGTCAATAGCTCGCGGTGCAGCTCGGCCGCGGCCGCCAGCATCACCGCCCAACGCGCTTTCATGTCGTCGCGATATGCCCAGGTGTTGTTGATCAGCCCGTCCCGCTGAACATAGGCAATCATTACCGCATCGAGCTCGCCCTTGCGCGCCCGGTCAAGCATATGCTCAAGCACCTCGACAAGATCCTTGCCGCCTGCGTGAACGGTCAGAGCAGCCTCACCCATCCACCGTCTCCCTCGCATCCACCGCCGCCGCCTCGTCATCGCGCAGCATCTCGCTGATCGGGATCATCGTGCAGGCCATCGTCGATCCGCTGATCTTGGTGCGCTCGTACTTCAACGCCCCCGGCGTGCGCCGCAGCGCCTGGCTCCACACGCCGTCGCCCCAGCGGCTCTCCCGGAACACCTCGGACAGCCCCCGGTGATTGCTGGCCACCGCCACATAGACCTCGCCGGGCACGCCCTTGCTGGTGCTCGGCAAGGCAATCCCGATCCGCCCCAGCGCCTCGCGCGCATGGGTGCGGATCTGCGCCGCATCGGTCAGCCCCCGGTCGATCTGCGACACCGCATCGCTCAGCCATTCGCCAATGGCCTTGCGCTCCCCGCCGCGCGTCAGCTGCACCGGCGATGTCACCAGCCATTCGATGCAGCGCTGCGCCTCGGTCGTGTTCTCGCTCACCTCGGTCAGCTGGTCGGCCGACAGCGCCCGGCCCCACTGCTCCAGCTCGGTCGCCAGCGGCGCGTTTTTCGACAGCAGCAGGCTCGCCGCCGCCAGCAGGCTACCAAACTGGTTGGCCGTGCGCCCCTTGTGCCCGCCCGTGTCGATCATAGCCGCCTCGAACGCCGCAAGCCGCTCCGGCCAGTGCGGCCAGCGATCGGCCATGTCCTTGCGCAGCTGCGCGCCCAGCGCCTCGATCTCGCCCTCGATCAGCGGCGGCTCGCGCTGCCCGGCCTTGATCGGCTCCATTTCCAGCACGGCCAGGCGGCTGCGATCCTGCGGGGGGATGGGGGGAATGAGGATGCTGGAAAACAGAAAGCAGCTGGTCGCCCGGAACTGGTGCGCCTCGTGATCCTGCCCGCCGCGGGCGATGTTGCCCTGACTGGTCGCCGAAAGACGGGCGAGCTTGATCAGCGCCTGCATCTTGCGATTGTCGCCCTCGGCCTCGGCCTCGTCGATCGCCACCGGCAGCGATTGCTGCCCCAGCGTCTGGCGCACCGCCGCCTCGGTGGCATCGGGGCTTTGCAGGATGCCGCTGCCATGCAGATAGCCGATCACCTTCTGCAAGGCGCTCTTGCCGGTCGCCGCGTCCCCGGTGATCCACACAAGCGGGCGATAATCCAGGGCACCGCCATAAGTCGCCGCGCCGTTCCACCCGAGGAGGAGATATTCATCGATCCCCGGCCGGGCGAACTGCCAGCACTTGAACAGCTCGAGCAGCACCCGCCCGGCGGAAACCCCGTTCTCGAAATCAGCCCCGCGCTCGATGAGGTAATCGAACAGCTTCGGCGCGAGCTGCTCGACATATTGCGGCGACTTCGCCAACGGGCGCGGGCTCGCAGGCTGCGAGGGATAGACCATCTGCTCATAGACACCGGGCCGCTCCCACTTGCCCTGGAACAGCACCCGGTCGCCGGCGTGCAGGATCAGACTGCCATCCTTGGCCCGCCAGCCACCCCGGCCGCGCACTTTCTCGCGCGCGTTCCACACCCCGCACCGCGCCGCCTCGTCCATCAGCACCATCGACACATCGTCCGTGCGCCAGCCCGTGACGATCCATTCCTCGGTGACCTCGCCGGTCAGCGGATCGGTGCTTTTGACCAGCTTCTTGCGCGGCCATGTCTCAATCAGATACTGGCTGCGCGGTGCGAACAGGCCGACAATATGCTTGTTGGCGACCTGGTCGGCCTTCAGACTGCGCAGCTCGCCCAGGGCGGACAGGAAATGGAACATCCCCCCTTCCGTGCCGATCGGCTTGACCGGGCAATTGTCGGGCAGGCGCGGCCCGCTGACCGCCCCATCCTCACCGGCACCGCCGCCGGATCCGGCACCGCCATCATCCCCGCCCACCGGCGGCGCATCTTTCGCCGATGCAAGCGCACCCCGCACAACCTGCAGGTGATCCCCCTTGGCCATTCTCGTCCCTTAACTCGCGCGCGCCAGCGGCCGCTGCGCGGCCCTCTGCGCCAGATCGTTGATGTCCTTGTCACCGGCGCCAACCGTGACCTCGAGCACGCGCCGGCGATCGCAGCGCAGCCGGTGAACCCCGGCCAGATAGGCCCGCTCCGCGTCCGATCCCGGCGGATCGTTCTGGCGCAGCAGCACGATCTCGCGCGCCTGTTCGGGCAGCTCGATCGTGCGGATGTTGCCGACGTTGATCATGCAGGCGACCGCCAGCGACGGGTCGGCCACGGCGGCCGTCAGCCCGTCCTCGATCCCTTCGGACAGGAACAGCCGCTCGCCCTTCATCGCGCGCAGCGGACCCTGCACGCGGCGGCCGTCCGGGTGCTGACCCAGCCACAGCTTGATGTGTCCGCCCTCGTATCCGGCCTTGACCTTCTTCGCCTTATTGGGCTTGCCGCGCCAGTCCATGCCGATCACGTCGAGGCCGAGCTTGCCGCTGCCGTCCGGCTTCAGCCAGGTCTGATGCGTGCCGATGAACCGCCCGTCGAGTCCGACGATCCGCGCGACCATCGCCGGAAACACCCCGACCTGCTCCCACTTCTCATTGTCCAGCTGCCGCCAATAGGGATGCGCCGGCGCAAAGCGCAGCGCACCGGGCGCGCGGCCCAGCTCAGCCAGATCGATCGCGCGCGACAGCAGATAGCGGTCGACCACGTCGCCGCGCTCCAATGGCCGCGCGTTCAGCCAGATCGCCTCAGCCTTGCGCCGTTCGGCCGCCTTCTTCTTCGCCCCCTCAGCCGCGCGCTTGTCGGCATCGGCCCGCGCCTCGCGCCTGACCTGCTCGACCCGCGCCGGATCGGCATTGTCGAGGCCCAGCCAGCTGACCGCCCACTTGTAGCAGCGGCTATAGTCGCCCCCGAACTGGACGGCCGCGGCGAGCTTGAAAGCGTCATAACCCTCGCCGGCCGCGAAATCCCGGATGAACCCCCGGCGCGGCCCCTTGCTGACATTGATGCGCAGGCTCTGCCCCGGCTCGCCATGGATCGACCCGACGCAATATTCGCTGCCCTGCTTCACCGCGCGCGGGAACAGATGCAGCACAAGCCGCTCGAGCTCGCGCACCAGCAACTCATTGAGATCGGCAGGGGTCGGGCCTTGGTTCATTTGCCCGCCCGTTCGAAGGCCATCACCGCCGTCTGAACCTCTGGCAGACCATCGCCATTGCCGGCCCGAATTTGCGCAATCCGCTGCTGCAGCAGCGGCCTTTTCTCCGGCAGAGCGCGAACGAGACGCGCGCCGAGGACATCGACCGCAAGCTGCCGGGCAAGCTTTAGCCGATCAGGATCAGCGGCGGCTATGAGCCGTTCCTCGATCGACAAGGCAAAGCCCTTCGCTAGCCCCAATTCGGCGGCGCGATGGGCAGCATTGAAGATCTTGGCGTGCCATCCGCTGCATTTGGCTGGACGACCGCCCGCTGCTTCGATCGCGATCTTGGTCGCTTCCTTCTCGAGATCGCTCACGCCGCGAGATCCCGAACCTTGCACCAGGCGCTAGTGCAGCGCTTGGCCTTTTCGGGCGACACCTGCTTGTCGCATTGCGCGCAGAACTGGTAGCCGGCCGCGCGCCGGTCGAAGCGGTCGCCGAAGGCAGCTGCCTCGCCGCCCACCACGACCGGCACCGCAGGTTCCGGGCGGGCCTTCGATCCCATGGCGATCTGCCGCGAAATGTCGTCGACATTGTCGGGCTGCAAGGCCGCCGGGGTATCGTCGCCGATCGCACGGCGCAGCACCACCGCCATCGCCGTCACCAGGCCTTCACCCGTGCTCGCCATCTCGCGCAGCGCCAGCTTGCGCCATTCGAGCTGGCTCTTGCTCCCAAGCACCCCGATCAGGACGGAAAGCTTGTCGTCCTCGATCGTCGCCTTCCCTTGGCCGCCCGCGCACACCGCAGCAAGGCCGGGGAAGATCGTGCCGGCATAGGTCAGAACCTCGCCTCGGAAGGCATCGGCCAGCAGCGTCAGCGCCAGCTCGGTCGCCGCCGCGCCCCATGATTTCCACGCCCGCTTGACGCCCCCGATGTTGGAGATCTCGCCCGGCTTCCAGTGGGTCGGGTTGCCATGCCTCGCGAGGCTCAGCCCCGCACGTCCCATCGCCTCGCCGATCGCCGTGCAGTCCGGATCGCCCGCCACCAGCGCCGCCCGGAACTTGTCGAGCGCCGACACCGGTCGCCGCCTGCCATTGAGATCGTCGAACAGCGCCGCTTCCTCGGCGACGCTGGCGAACTCTTCGACCAGACAGGGCAGCTGCAGGATATCGCCGCGCAAGCGGGCCGCCTGCAGGCGATGTTGACCGTCAACCACGAACAGCCGGCCATCGCGGCGCGACACGTTCAGCAGCTGCGCCCGCCCCCAATGCCAGTGGAGCGCGATATGCGCGATCAGCGCCTGGCTCTCGTTATTCTCGATCGACCGCTGATAGGTTTCGTCGACCTCGAGCTGGTCGACCAGGCAATATTGCACGGTCGGCATCAGCCCCTTGGGCGGTTGCATCGCTTCACGGGAGAACGTCTTTGCCTTGGCCATCAGCTTTCACCTCCGAATGCCACGTGGGGATGGAATTGCAGGATCCGGGCGCGCAGCTCCTCGCTGCCCGCGCGCATCATCGCACCGAAATCGAAGCCCTCGGCGTCGCGATCATCGTAGAGGCCGCAGATATGCTCGGCCGTGGCGAGCGAGATCTGCAGCCGCGCCGCGATGTCGGAGGGGGAAAGGCCGCTGTCCCACAAGGCCAGCACCTGCCGCTCGCGCGGCAGCAGCGCATCATACTGCTCCGGCGCGTCGTGGCAGAGGGAGGAACGCTGGAACAGGGCCATGGGCGCTAGCCACCGACAGGAAAGGGCGCGCCGCCGGGCAGGCCCAGCCTGTCGCGCACCAGTGCGGAATGCTCGAGCAGCTGGCGGCCAAGGCTTTCCGCCTGGTCAGGTGTCAGCTCGCGCTCGAGATGCAGCCCCGCAAAGGGCACCATCAGCAGCACACCCCACTGGCCGTCGCGGCCCAGATGGCCGACCACATGAGGGGGCTTAGCCGCCGCCATCACGCTGCCTCGCTGATCTGTGGATAGAAATCCCCGGCCGTCACCGCGCCGCCTGTCAGCCGCACGACCTTGGGCATGAAATCCTTGTTCGGGATCCGCCGGCCGCGCTCCCAATCCGACCACACCTGACGCGACGTCCCGATCTGGGACGCACATTCGCCTTGGGATTTCCCCTGTTTTTCCCGCCACTTGCGCAGCGGCGTCATGTCGGTTTGCTGTGCCATGCCGCAATCGTAAGCGATACGCTTACACATTGACAAGAGGGGGTTAGCGTTTACAGGTCTAGCCGTGTCAGCGGAAATCTTACATTTTTTCCGGGTGATCGATGCACCCAACCGCCTGCGCGAATTGCGCCAAGCCATTGGCTGGTCGCAGCAGCGCCTTGCCGATGCGATCGGCGTCAGCAAGGTGACGATCTCGGATCTCGAACGCGGCTCGATGCAAATGACGGTCGACTATATGCGCCGCCTCGCGATCCCTCTCGGCTGCACCCCGGCCGAGCTGCTCGCACCGACGGATAACCCCTATCTTCTCTCCGAAGATGAACGCGCGATCATCGATCGGCTGCGCGCGGGCGAGGCCCACCAGCGCGAACAGCTGCGCCAGCTCGCCGACGTGGTGATCCCGTTCAAGCCGCAGGAACAAGACCAGCTCACCTGGTCAAAGGGCTGATCATCCCGCTTGCCCGCGCGCGCCCGCGCACCGCCACCACCACCCCGCACGACCCCGCAACATCGCTGCCGGCTGCGCCGCATCAGCCCCTGCTGCGCGCGTCGGATGAACCCGCATAGCTTACAGGACATTCCCGTAATGTAAGCGATACCCGAACTTTGATCGTTGACAATGTAAGCGATACGCTTACACATGGCCGCCGACCCAACCAGTCGGAGGCGCACCAATGCCCGTTTCCAGCACCTACACGCTCCACGATATCTGCCGCCGTTTCGAACTCACCGGCGGCGATCAGGCCCGCGCCGCCTACGTCAAGGCGCTGATCAGCGATTACGGCTTCCCCCAGCCTTACCCGGCCCCGGTCAAGGGCAAGGGCGTCACCCGCGACGTGCGCCACAATTCGCGCTGGCCGCGCGATCCGGTCGATGCCTGGTTCCAGAACTTCGATCCCCCCGCCAGCTTGGCTGCCGAGGAACTCGCCGCCCAGCGCGGCAAGGCCGAACTGCTGCGCCGCGCCGGCCAGCTCACCCTTGTCGGGGGGACTGAGGCATGAGCTTCGCCGGATACAACCGCGCCGTGGTCAAGGGTGTGGCGAGACAGCACAGCGAGGTGCTGATCCCCAACACCAGCCCGATGATGATTGGCACGGTGCCGCACTTCCCCGCCATCGAATTTGATGTCGGCCGCGCGCTTACCCTCGCCAGCAACGATTTGTGCGTTCAAGTGATGATGCAGGCGCGCAGCCCGATCGGCAACCAGCTCGGCCTGTTCGCGCAGATGACGCCCGAAGGCGCGCGCCTCATGGCCGCGTCGCTGATCGAGGCCGCGCAGAAGGTCGAGGCGCACGTCGCCCAGCTGGCCGCCGCCGCCATCGAGAAGGCGCGCAAGCAATGATCCGCGCGGGCAACCTGTTCTGCGCCTGCGTCGCCGGCAGCACGATCGGCGCGATCCTCTCGATCCTGATCGGCGCACTGCCCCGCATGGTGCCGTGATGGGCAAGCCATTCGTTCCCGCCCTTCCTCTCGGCAGCAGCACCTCCACGCCCCCCAGGCCCATCGCTGCTGTCGAGGGGGAGACTGTTCCGGCTTCCCCCCAATACCTTCGCCTGTTCGGCCCGATCCCGCCGCACATGGTGATGAAAGTGTCCCCAACGTCCTCAAGCAGCGAAGCGGTAGGACAGCAAGGACACGGCTCTCCCGCTGCGCTCTGCGACCCGACGCAGCCGGAGAGCCACCCTTTGTTTGCCCTGCTTGATGCGCTCGGCCACCCCTCGGCGCGCGCGCTGGCGAGCATCGCCCAGCTGCGCGCACGCCATCTGGAAAAGGGACACACCCCCGCGGCCGACGCCGCGCGCGGGCCGCTGTTCTTCAAGCACACATCGGACGACGCCTAGCGCGATGCCCTGCGCGCCCGCTCGCCCCAGCAGCGCCGCAAGCTGCTGATCATCGCCGCCGCCATCCAGATCGCCATGATCGACGCGGAAGATTTCACCGCCCAGCAACAGGAGCCGACCCCGTGAAGGACTTTGACGACATGACCCCGGCCGAGCGCGAAGCCTGGTTCGCCGAACGCCTGCAAGTGCAGCATGACGACACGCGTGAGGACGAGGCCGACGAGCGTCTGTGGATCGGCCTCGGCCTGATCGTCGTCATCGTCGCGGCCGTCCTCGGCCTCAACGAATGGCTGCGCACCATGGGGTATGGGGCATGAGCGCGGCCCGTCCCGAAATCCGGCTCGCGGCCATGACGCCGAAGATGCGCGCGGCGCTCCTCGCGATGGGCCCCGACTATCAAAGCCCGTGGCTGCTTACGACCATTTCACCGCAGCCGCTTACCCGACAGGCAATTGCCCGCTTCGCAAATCTCTATCCCGATTTGGTGGACAAGGAGTGGCAGGACGGCTGCGCACAGCAGTTCTACTACCGCCTGTCGCCGCTCGGCCAAGATTTGAAGGCACTCGCGACCGAGGCCGCCCATGGCTGACGGCACCCAAATCGAATGGAGCGAGGCGACATGGAACCCGATCACCGGCTGTTCCCTCGCCTCGCCCGGCTGCACCAACTGCTACGCGATGGAGCTGGCAGGCACCCGCCTCGCCGATCACTCGTCCCGCAAGGGACTGACGCAGCACAGCAAGGCCGGGCCGGTCTGGACGGGCGAAGTCCGCTTCAACGAACAATGGCTCGACCAGCCCCTGCGCTGGAAGCGCCCGCGCATGATCTTCGTCTGCGCCCACGGCGACCTGTTCCACGAAAAGGTGCCCGACGCATGGATCGACCGGGTGTTCGCCGTCATGGCGCTCTGCCCGCAGCACACCTTTCAGGTGCTGACAAAGCGAGCCGACCGGATGCGGGTTTACATGACGACTGGTCGCCATGTCGAAATCCAGATGCAAACTCGGAGCTTGGGCCTGCACGAACTCAAGCGCCGCGAGCGGATGCAGGGCCATGTCCACCGGGGCGCACTTTTGCCCCTCCCGAACGTCTGGCTGGGCGTCTCGGTCGAGGATCAGCAGCGCGCCGACGAGCGCATCCCCGATCTGCTCGCCACCCCCGCCGCCGTCCGCTGGATCAGCGCCGAACCGCTGCTGGGGCCGGTGGATTTGACCTTAGACGGGCTCGTGTGCCTGCCATGCCCTAGCTGCACCGACAGCCAGCAGGACCCCGAAACGGGATGCTACGACTGCGCCAAGTGCGATGATACCGGGATCGGCAGCGATTGGGGCCTCGATTGGGTCGTGGCAGGCGGCGAGAGCGGCAAGCACGCCCGCCCGATGCACCCCGACTGGGCGCGCTCCCTGCGCGACCAATGCGCCGCCGCCGAAGTCCCCTTCTTCTTCAAGCAATGGGGTGAGTGGGTGGCGTCAGGCGATCACAATCTTGAGACGATTATCGGCGGCGAACATGGCGCGCGTCATCCACGCTTCGAGACAATGTGGCTGTCTAGCGGCACCGGACCCTGGCGCACTTTGCTGGCCAAGGTCGGCAAGAAGCGCGCCGGTCGCCTGCTCGACGGCAGCGAACACAACGGGATGCCTGAGGTCGTACGATGACCCCCGCTCGCCGCGCCAAGCTTGAGGCTGGCATCCACTTGATCGACCGCGCCCGCGATAGGGAAGCCATCGATCAATTCGCATGGGCAAGTGCACAGAACGCCCTGATCGGTATTGGCGCGCGCTTCATCCGGGGTGACCCAAACCAGATGCGGTTCGCCGGGATCTCCACCAGCTGCACCCATTGCGACGGCAAGACCCTGATGGTGCGCTGGCGCGAGAAAGCTGTTTCGATCATCGAAGGGGAGACGCCCATGAAACCCACCTAGAACACTGAACTGTCCCAAGAGCCGCGGGCGGCAAGGCTTCATCGCCTTTCCTCTCTCCCCCCATGCGACAGGCACCTTGCCCCCCGCGCCTCGCCTCACTACCCTTCCACCGCTCTGGCATCCGGCCGGAGCCACAGTCACCGAAGGACTAGCCACCATGGCCCATCCCGATCGCACTCCGCCGCCCTCTCCCACCGCTGGCGCCATCCGCGCCGCGGCCGATCTGCTCGGCGTCATTCCCCTCGCCGCACGCCTCGAGGTCGCCGAGCGCACGCTCTACAACTGGATGTCCGGCAAGCGGAACCCGCCCGCTTCCCTGCTGCCCGAACTGCGCGGGATCCTGGTCGACCACCGCCAGAAGGTTGGCGAGCTGATCCAGGCCATCCGCGCGGTCGAGGACGGCCGCATCACCGGCGAAGGGGTCGAGCCATGAAACTCAAGGTCAAAGGCCTGCGCGCCAAGCAGACCGCCGCCGGCATCCGCTTCTATTGGGAACCCAACGGGCCCGAACGCAAGGCAGGCTGGACTGCCAAGCCCCTCGGCGCAGATCTCGCCGCCGCTGTCACCGCGGCCGAGCGCCGCAATGCCGAGATCGAGGAATGGCGCGCCGGCGGGGGCAAGCCGCTGCAGGTCAAGCGCTTCGTCAAGTCGCGCACCGTCGCCGCCGGCATCGCCCGCTACAAGGAGGAAGTGCTGGCCAAGCAGTCGGACAACACCCGCCGCACCGCCGCCACCCCCCTGCGCCGGATCGAGGAATGGTGCGGCGATATGCCGATCAGCTGGGTCGGCCGGGCCGAAATGCGCGCCTGGCGCGACGGCCTGCTGCGCGCCTGCAAGGCGGCCGGCCACAGCCACCACCCCGCATTCCACGCGCTCGAGCGCGCGCGGATCCTTTGGCAATGGTTCATTGATCAGGAGCTGGCGACCACCAATCCCTTCGTGAAGCCCGGCCTGGGCAAGCCCCCGCCGCGTCAGGCCTATTGGGAAGATCGCCACGTCGCCGCGATCACCGCCGCCGCCCGCGCCGAGGATGAACCCATGGTCGCCCTCGCGATCGAGCTCGGCCTCTATTGCGGCCAGCGCGAGGCCGATATCCTTGCCATGCCGATCAGCGCCTGGCGCGAGATCCCGCGCAGCAAGTTCCGCGCCGATCCCGGCATCTGGCAAACACTGGTCGACGACGCGACCACCGGCCCCGATGCGGGCAAGGTGATGGGGATCTATGTGCGCCAGGGCAAGACCAAGCGCTGGGTCGGCATCCCGGTCGAGGGCGAGGCCCGCCGCCGCATCGAGGCGGCGATCGCCGACGCCAAGGCGAAGGAACGCCTCACCATCCTCGGCCGCGATCGCGACGGCAAGCCATGGCAACAGGACAATTTCATCGACCGCTTCGGCAAGATCCGCGCGGCCGCGGCGAACCTCGCCCGGAAGGAAGGCAACGCGGATCTCGCGCACGAGCTCGAGGCGCTGTGGTTCGGAGATCTCCGGCGCAGCTGCGTCGTGTACCTGGGCGAGCTCGGCCTCGATGACGCCGCGATCGGCGCGATCACCGGCCACCAGCTGACGACGATCAAGACGATCCTCGAAACCTATATGCCCCGCACCGAGGGCATGGCCGCCCGCGCCATCACCGCCCGCCGCGACGCCCGCGGCGAAAGCAACGTCACATCGATCGACCAGGGAAGGAAAGAGGGATGAACGAGGAAATGGCCCACATAGTGCAGATCGCTACCGAGCAGCGGATGCGCGACATCGCGTTTCACCGCCATGTCGACATGGCCGTTCACTATGCCATGCAAAGCTTCGAGCACATCGAGAGCGAGGTCGACCGCCGCGATCTATATCACGCTGCGACCAACGCCGCGCTCGCCGTGCTGCGCCTGTCGATCGACAGCGACGCGATGCTCCGCCAGATGGAGGCCGAGCGCGACCACTACAAGAAGATCGCCGAGCAGCACCTGCGGTTATCGCCGTTCACGTTTCTGGATATCGACCAAGGAAGGAAAGAGGGATGACGATCACCTACGGCACGCAGGAAGCGAAGCCCGGCGACCAATGCAGCAACTCGCCCTGGGTGACCTATTTCACTACCCCATGCTGCTATGAGGATATTGAGCAGCCGAGCGACAAATGCCCTGCGTGCGGCGCGCCGATCGAGTGCGAATACGAGCAGCAGCCGGTCGCCGTCTGCCGCATCGTCGAGGTCGAGGAATGAGCATCAAGCTTCCCCCGATGAAAACCGGCGACGAGATCTACGTCGGCACCTCGGAGATCGAGGCATACCGCGCCGCCTGCGATGCGGCCGGCCTTCGCATGAAGTGGACGACGGTTGCTGAAGGCAGCTTCACTGGAGCATGGCTCGACCGCGTTCTCGACACCAGACCACCGCTCAGCGAGTGATTTTCGGAAAGTCCGAACAGAACGGTTCGGAATGACGCCAACGCCAGAAACACCAAAGGCCGCTAACCCATTGGGCTAGCGGCCTTTTGTATGGTTGCGGGAGTTGGATTTGAACCAACGACCTTCAGGTTATGAGCCTGACGAGCTACCGGGCTGCTCCATCCCGCGATACCGATACGTCCTGAGCGCCAAAGGCCTCAGAGACGCCAAAAGGGCC
>Ga0209278_1000348_pt1 | contig 40616 bp, 37 predicted proteins | sample JI81BgreenDNA_FD_187504 | JGI IMG/M metagenome (GOLD analysis project Ga0209278, IMG submission 187504) | Wastewater effluent complex algal communities from Wisconsin, to seasonally profile nutrient transformation and Carbon sequestration -... | ecosystem: Engineered > WWTP > Effluent > Algae...
CGATCGAGCAGGTGGCGCGGCGCGACGTCGAGGGCGTCGACGCCGTGGCGCTCGTTGACGGCCAGTTCGCCGTCCTCCAGCGCCAGCAGGAAGTGCTGGCCGAGCCGGCCCCACGCGGCCAGCAGCGGATGATCAAGGGCGAGGAAGTCGGCCTCGCCGAGGTCCTCGCGGGCCAGCGCCTCGCGCATCGCGGCGCGACCCGAGCCCATGCCCAGCCAGTGCTCGCGGCAGGGATCGGCGACGTGCAGCACGACGGGGCGCCAGCGTGCCAGCGCGCGCAGCACGGCCAGTTCCGGCGGAGCGAGGTGGTGCAGGCCGAAGACGTGCAGCGGGTCTTCGGCCAGGCCCTCGGGCCGCGACTCGGCCTCGCGCAGGCGCCGCGCGAGTTGCAGCAGGCGCTCGCCGCGATGCGGCATGCGTGCGGCGCTGCCCTCGTCCAGCGCTCGCCAGGCCGAAGCCAGCAGCGCGTCGTCCGACACCGCGGATCCCCCGCGCGACCAGCGCTGCAGCCAGTCGGGGCGATACAGCATCATCGGCGCCAGCGCGGCCGAGAGGCGCTCGGCCAGCGCGAAGGCCTGCGTGCCGTCATCGCTCGCGAGCACCGCCTGCACGCGCGCGTCGTCGAGCACGGCGAGCCGCGGCAGCAGGCGCCAGCGCAGCACCTCGCGCTGCCAGCCGCGCACGGCGGCGTCCGACAGCTCGAGCTGCGCGACGGCGAGGCCGTCGAGCCAGGGACCGGGCAGCACGAAGTCGAGGTTGGCGACGATGCCGCGCGGCCCGCGTCGCGCCGCCAGCGCCTGCCGCAGCCAGTGGCGCAGGCCGGGGTGCCCGACCAGCACCGTCTGCGGCGCCAGCAGGCCGGCCGGCGGCAGGTGCGTCAGCAGCGCCTCGAGCGGGTCGAGCAGGGCTTCCAGCCGGCTGGCCCGGAACAGCCAGAGGCCGCGTTCCGGATCGATGGTCCATTCGTCGCGCATAGGGCCGAACGATACCCGATGCGATTCGCACGTCCTGAGACGCCGCCGCGCCCCTACTTCATCGCGCCGAGGGCGAGGTTGGCCTGCTGCAGCAGCAGCGCGAACAGCGTGCGCGCATCGTGCTCGATGGGATCACCGCTGACGGCACGATCGGCCTGCAGCAGCCCGAGCACGCGACCCTCGACCACCAGCGGCCCGAGCAGGGCCTCGCGGGCGCCCAAGCGATGCAGCCAGCGGCCGGTGTCCGGCGAGGTGGCGGCAAGGACCTGAACGCGGGGATGCGCGAGCAGGTCGAGCAAGCGGCCGCAGTCGCGCAGGGCCATGGGGAAGGCCGCAGCGAGCGGCGCGCGCTGCGCGGCCAGGGCGGAGCGCAGCCGCAGTTCGCTGCGGTCCGGCGAGAGCAGGGCGAAGACCACGCGGTCGAAGCCCGCGGCGCGCTGCAGGCCTTCCATCACCATCGACAGCGCGACGCCCGGGTCCGGACGCCCGCTGGCCTGCAGCTCGGCGAGGTCGCGCAGTACATCCAGGCCCAAGGCGGCATCCGCGCGAGCGGTTACGGGGCTGGTGTCGTCGTCCACGTCGTCGGGCCGTCGGGGCACGGGCAGCAAGGCGCGCACCGTCGGATCGAACAGGTCGTCGATGAGCGCGTCGCCCTGCCGCGCCTGGGCGGCGATCTGTTCGCGCAAGACGGTGCCGTCCAGACCGAACGCCTCGCTGGCGATGGCCACCGCGGCGTCGAAGTCCTCGCGCTTCCCGCCGGGCTCGAGGGCGTCGACCCAGCGGCGGGCGACGTTCGCAGCGCGCCGGCCGGGCGTGTCCGCTTCGCCGACCAGCAGTGGCGACAGCCGGAGCTCCGCGTTGAGCACCAGCGAGAGGTCGTCGAGATCGAGGCCGATATCGGCCTGCACGCGTCGGGCCGCTTGCAGGGGCGGCTGCGCCGCGTCCTGGCGCCAGGCCGGCAGCCACTGCGGCACCACGCTCCAGAAGGCGAGGTGGCCGAGGTCCTGCAGCAGCGCGGCGATGAACACTTCCTCCGGCGCGTCGATGCCGGCCGCCTCCGCCAGGGCCCGGGCCTGCACGGCGGTGCGGAGGGCGCGCGCGGCTTCGGCGGCGGCCTGCGCACACCCCGCATGGCGGCCGCCGAGCACGTCGAGCACGGCGATGCCCAGCGCGATCTCGCGGACCACGTCGAAGCCCAGCAGGGCGACCGCGCGACTGACGGTGCGGATGCGCTGCCCATGCGGGTTGTGAAGCCGGCTGGAGGCCAGTCGCAGCACGCGCGTGGTCATGCCGGCGTCGCGCAGGATCAGTGCGGCGAGGTCGGTGCCCGAGCTGTCGTCGTCCCCGGCGCACTCGCTGATGCTCTGTGCCGTGCGGGCGAGCGCCGGCAACTGTTGCGACAGCAGGGCCTTGGCCCAGCCCGCGGTGCCCTGCGGCAGTCCACTGCGTTCCGAACCGGTCATGGGGCGGTCCTGCGGGCGGTGCCCGCGCGAGGGGAGGACGCCTCGAGCCTAGCCCTTCGCCGGCGCAGCGGCGGTGGCGACCTGTCAACGCCGGTGACAGGCCGCCGAACCGCGGGTTGCGTCGCGTTTCGCCGTCAGGGCGAGGGCGTTCGCGGGTGCTTGATCTCGAACGGCGGCACCGCGTCGTCTGGCGTGAAGCCGAACACCGCGCCGTAGAACGCCAGCTCGGCCTCTTGCGCGCGGACGATGTTCTCGGCCTTGCGGAAGCCGTGCTGCTCGCCCTCGAACTCGAAGTAGGCGTGCATGACGCCCTTGGCGTCGAGCGCCTCGACGATCTTGCGGCTCTGGTCCGGCGTGACGATGCGGTCCTCCGAGCCCTGGAAGGTGATCAGCGGTTCGCTGAAGCCGTCGAGGTGGAAGATCGGCGAGCGCGCGCGGTACAGCGCCTCGTCCGGCGCGCCGACCAGCGAGACGTCGTACTTGCTCTCGAACTTGTGGCTGGTGGCGGCGAGCCCGGCGATGTCGCTGACGCCGAAGTAGTTGGCGCCGGCCTTGAAGCGGTCGGTGAAGGCGAGCGCCGCCAGCGTGGTGAAGCCGCCGGCGCTGCCGCCGCGAATGGCCACCTTGTCCGCATCGACCTTGCCCTGCGCCACGAGGAAATCCACGGCCGCCACGGCGTCCTGCACGTCGACCACGCCCCACTGCCCGTTGAGGCGCTTGCGGTAGTCGCGGCCGTAGCTGGTGGAGCCGCCGTAGTTCACGTCGACGATGGCGAAGCCGCGGCTGGTCCAGTACTGGCGCGACAGCGAGAAGGTGGGCTTCGATACCGAGGTCGGGCCGCCGTGGATGGTGACGATGAGCGGCGGCTTCGCGCCGTCCGGCCCGCGGAAGCCGGGGTTCGTCGGCGGGTAGTAGGTGGCGTGCGCGGTGCGTGCGATGCCGTCGGGGCCGGCGGCGGTCGGGAACTCGATGCGCTCGCCCACCGAGACGAGGTCGGTCGGGATGCCGAGTGCGTTCGGCTGGTGCAGGCGCTCGACGGCGCCGGTGGCCGGCGTCACCGCGAGGATGGCCCCCTCGTCGGCGGCCGCCGCCGCGCTGGTGACGATGCGGCCCTGCGCATCGAGCGACACATCGCCGAAGGCGACGAAGGGCAGATCGAGCGCGCGGTAGGCGCCGGTGGCGAGGTCGAGTTCACCGAGTTCGTCGACGGCATGGAGGCTGGTGCGCACATAGGCCTTGCCATCGCCGGCGAGCACGTAGGTTTGCATACCGAGCGACCACAGCGCGCCGCCGAACTCGCGTTCCATCGGCGCCACGGCGCGCGTGGCGCTGCCGTCCCACGCGTACAGGTTCCACCAGCCACTGGTCTCGTCGATGAAGTACAGCGTGCCGTCCGCGCCCCACTGCGGCTCGAGCACGGCGGTCTCGCCGCCGGCCACGCGCTGCGGTTCGCCCAAGGTGCCGTCCGCGGCCATCGGGGCCACGTGCAGCGTCGTGCGGTCCCACGGCATGTCGGGGTGGTTCCAGGCGATGAAGGCGAGCTTCGCGCCGTCGGTGGAGAGCCGCGGATAACCCACGAAATCGGTGCCGGTGAAAAGCACACTGCCGGCGGCCGCCGTCGAGGCGGCATCGTGTGCGGGCAGCGCATCGGCATCGGGCACGGTCACGCGCACGATCTCGTTGCGCTCCTCGCCGTTGGCCTGCTTCGTGGCCTCGGTGTGGTCCTCGCGAACGCACACCAGGGCGCCGCGCGCGGCATCGACCACGCAATCGCTGTACTGGTACTTCTCCGGCGTGATCGCCACCGGCGCCGCATCGCCCTGCTGCAGGTAGAGGCGCTGGTCGGCGAAGTTCGCGAAGACGATGCGCTCGCCCATCACCCAGTAGCTGCTGCCGCCGTACTCCTGCACGCGGGTGCGGACGCTGAAGCCTTCGGGCGTCAGCGTGGTCGGCTGGCCGTCGGCGCCGAGGGTGCGCAGCACCTGGCGGCCGCCCTCGTCGGGGCGGCTCTCACGCCAAAACACCTTGCCGTCGAAGACACGCACGTCGCTGGTGCCGACCGCGGCCTTGGCGAGGTCGCCTGCGGCGATCGGGCTGGCCCAACTGCCGAAGGGCGCGGCGTGGGGCGGCGCAGCGCTCGCGGCGTCGCCGCCGTTCGCTCCATCCGTTCGGCCGTCACCCACGCTGCAGCCCGAGGCGACCAAGCCCGCACCCAGCGCGAGGGCGAGGGCGCGACGCGCCGGCAGGGAGCGCGGGAAGGGCAGCGACGGCGGGCGGTACGGCGACATGGGCGGTCCTCGAGCGGAAGAGGACTGCACTGTGCCACCGGCCCTTGGCTCAGGTGAAGTTGGCGATGAAGTCTCTCGCCTGTTCGGCGACCTGGGCGCGCGCCTGCTTCATCGCCCACTGCGCACCCTCGAGGCGGACGCCGTGCAGCTTCTTGTCGAGGCGCGCATCGAATTCATCGGGTGGCTCCGGGCACGCATGGCGCATCGCCACCAACGCGCCGCCGAGCGCGGCGTCGAAGATCGCGCGGGCGTCGAACACCGGCAGCGGAAGGTCTTCCTTCACCTCTTCGGGCAGGCGCGCGATCGGGTCCCACGGGTCGATCCAGGCCTTCTCGATGAGCCGGAGGTCGCGCAGCCATCCCAGCTCCCACTCCAGCGTCTGGCACACGCTGGTGCGCCGGCCGAGCACGTCGCGCGCGTGCGCGCCGATCTGCGACAGCACCGCGACGGGAATCTTCTCGAGCGACACGTCCGGGTCGAACAGCGTCGCCTCGGTGATGCGGTCGTGGAAGGTGATCTGCCACCACAACGCATGGTGATAGCAGGCGATGCGCTCCGGCGGCGCGATCCACACCGCGACGTTGGTGTAATGGTTCTGGATCTTCGCCAGCACCGCACGGCCCGCCGTCGAGGCGAGGAAGCCGTTGTGCTTGCTGGGGTGGTCGGGCGTGCCGGCGGCCAGCGCTTCGTCGAACTCGTCGAACCCCAAGCCCTCGACCACGCCGATGAGATTGACGTTGACGTAGTGGTGCCACGTGGAGTCGCAGACGATGCGCCCGCGCGCCCGGTCGGCGACGCGATGGCCGTCGTAGGCGCTGGCGACGCCGAAATCATGCGCCTGCGTCGGTGTCTTCGTGCCGCGGGCGTTGTTGCCGGCGACGACGCGGCCGCGCGCGACGATTTCGGGCTTCAGCGGCTGGCCGTCGCTGCCCGCCGGGTACTCCGGCAGGCCATTGATGGCCGACAGGAAGCTCGCCGGCTCGCGGCATTCGCCTTCGTGCGGATGGTCGGGGAAGACGTCGATGCGGCCGCTGCGACCGCAGAAGATCGGGTGCGGGTAGCGCGCAGTGCGCAGCGCGTCGATCCGCGTCGAGTACAGCTTCAAGTCCAGGCGCTGCGGAATGTCGTCACTCTGGTCGCTGAACTGGCTGCCAGGATCATGGCCGATCTGGTTGGTGTCGTTGCGGCGTGGCCCGGTCATGCCGACCTCGCTCACCGACTCGCTGCTGCCCGGGTAGTGGTCCCAGCGGCGCATCGAACGCACGCGCGGAATCCGGCTGCACTGCGCCTTGCCGAGGGCGCCATGGTCGCCGGTGGCGAACAGCCCGCCGCCGCGCTCCATGTGCTGCTGGATCTTCGCCACTTCGTCGTCGAGAAGGCCGGTCGTCCCGGCGCGGCCCTCGGGAGGCGTCTCGGTGTTGTATGTCGCGGCGACGCCGAACAGCCACACCTGGTCGTACATGTCCGGCGTGAAGTGCGACGCGTTGTCGAAGCGAAACGACTTGATGCGTCGCGCGACGCCGGCCTCGGTGCCGAACATCCGCGCGTCGCTGACGTTGCTGATGTGGCCGAGGGTGATCTCGAAGCGTGTGTAGCCCGGTGCGCGGTCGCGCAGCGTCCGGATGAACGTGGACAGGCCGAAATCGCCGTCGCCGAAATCCAGCCCGCCGTCGGTGACGACGAGCACGGTGGTGGTGCAGCGGCGCCACCACGGGTACAGCAGCTCCGGTTGGCGGACGAAATCGAGCTGGCGGCGCAGGTGGTGCGCGATCAGCTCGCGATGGTCGTGGTGGACGTCGAGGGTCGGCAGGGAGGGGAGGGGCAGAGGCATGGGAGGGTCCTTGAGATCAGCGCACGCGGGTGGGGTCGCTGGTGGCGGCATCCCAGAGGTTGGACATGGGTCCCTGGGGGACGTGATGCACTTCGCCGCCGTCCACCCAGGCGCGATGCGAGGGGAAGCGGCTGCCCTGGATGAAGAGGCGGGTGATCGTGGCCTCGCCGTTGACGAGTTCGACCGTGCCCACGATCTCGTGCCAGATGTACACCGACGTGCGGAGGCAGATGGCGTCGAACGCCGGTTCGGCGGCGGCCGGCGGCCGGCCCTTGACCCCCCAGCGGAACTGGATCGACGTCGCGCTGATGCGGCGCGTCGAGAACGGTTGGTCGATGATCAGCGGCGGTGCCTGCAGGCAGGCTCCGGTGCCGGGAACGCACTCTTTGCCGGCGTCCGTCAGCAGTCCACCCGGCAGGTGCACGGCCGCGAGTTCGCCGCCGCGCACGACGGCTTCGACGCGGCCCTGCGAGAACAGGCGGTAGCCCTTGCTCTCCGGCGGCGGGCTGGTGAACACGCGGTCATGTCGCGGGTTCTCGCTGAACGCCTGGTCGGTGGCGAAAGCCAAGGCGCGAAGACCGATGTTCGATGCCCCGGGAATCCGCACCGGCCCGATGTCGATGCCGCAGTCGAGGCTGCCGATGCGCGAACCCACGACGTTGATGAAGCTCTTGCCGGTCACGCGGAACACTTTGGTCTGCGCCGACGGCACCGGCGGCTGCACCGGCGGCTGCGGCTGTGGCGGACGCGGCGGAACGGGCACCGGCGGGCGGCTTCGCGCGCGCAGGCAGACCTCGACGCGGCGGTTTTGCTCGCGCGAGCCGCCGGCGACCTGGTCGGCTTCGCCGCGGCTTTGCGTGCGTATCGCCACGCCGCGGCTGCTGCCGGGCAGCATGCGGTCGAGCGCTTCGCGCAGGCCGCGGGCGACGCTGTCGGCGCGGCGCTGGCCGAGCTCGAGGTTCGACGCGGCATCGCCTTCGCTGCTGGCGAAGCCGGTGATCTCGACTTCGCGGATGCGCTCGCGCTGGATGCGGCGGGCGAGCGCGATCAGCAGGGTGTGGTGCGCGGGCGTCAGATCGGCGCGTCCCTGCGCGAACGTGTCGAGCGTGGTGCAGGGTGTCGTGCCCGGCACGCCGCCGCCGCGAACCGGGATCACCCCGTATTGCCCGCTGCCGCCGTCGGCACCGTCGAGGGCGCGGCGCAGCGCGGCTTCGGTGAGTGGGCCGACGATGCCGTCGGCGACCAGACCCTGCCGCGCCTGGAACTGGCGGATGGCGGCGCGGGTTTGCGGCCCGACGGCGCCATCGACCGCCAGCGACAGGCCGAGCACGCGATTCAGCGCCTGCTGCAGCCAGCGCGCGTCGACGCTCTCGTCGGCTTCGAGGCCTTCGCCGAACCCGCCGCCGCGGCGCGGTCGAAGCAGCAGCGTGTCCGGCAGCACGCGCTGGGCGCCGTCGCACACCCGGCGGGCGAAGCGGTCGTCGCGCAGCCGGCCGCCGTGCGCGAGGTCGATGACGTGCACGAAGCCGCCGGGCCGGCGGTTTTCCGGCTGCCAGCCCTGCGCGAGCAGCGACGCGGCGGGCCACAGTCGCGGCGTCGCGACGATGGACACGTGGCCGATGCCGCCTTCGCCGCGTCGCAGCAGCCAGTCGCCGGCTCGCATCGCGCCGACGCCATCGCCGGGCAACGCGACGACGCTGAATCGTCCGGTGATGGCGGCGGGCAGCACCTGCCGACGGCCGACGAAGTGGTCGAAAAGGCGCGCCGCGACGGCCTCGCCGGCCAGCGCGCGATCGTCGAACGCCTCGCCCTCGCCGCCGCGCCAGCCGGCGCGGCCCAGCAGGTCGCGCACCAGGTCGGCGACGGACTGCGCCGGCGACTCGCGGATGCTGTTCTCGGCAAGCTCGTCGTGGTCCGGTGCCTCGTGGAGGACGATCTCGTCCCAACCCCCGCCGCTTTCGCCGACCCCCGCGGACTCCGCATCGGCCTCGTCGGAGAAGGCGCCTCCGCCCGCGTGGAAGGCGGCCTCGGCGAGCGCGGAGTCCGCCGCGTCGCGCCAGTCGTTGGGCGCCGTGGTCCAGTGCACGTGGCGTTCCGCCGCGTCCCCGGCGTCGGCGTCCGACGGCGCGGCGGCGACCGTCGGCTCGCTCGAGGCCACGGCCACGCCGCCGGCATTCGGATCCGCCGCAGTGGCGCAGGCGCAGGGCGCTGCGGCGGGGGCCTGGACGACGACGCTCGGCGCCGCGGCCACCGTCGGCGTCAGCGGCGCGATGACCGCGGTGCTGCCGAAGGGAGCGACGACGGCCGCGCCGAGTCCGCCCGGACCGATCACCGGCGCGATCAGCGGCAATCCGCGGCGGCTCTGATGGCGGCTGCGCTTCGCTTCGTCGGCGTCGTCGAAGGCCTCGTTGAAGGCCTCGTCGTGGTGTTCATCGGGCGTCGTGCCGTGTTCGGGGCTCGGCGGTGGCGTGTGGGACGAGGTCATGACGGTCTCCCGGGAGGCGGTGGGCGTGGCGGAGGGCAAGGGCCGCAGCCGCTGCGCGATGCGCAGTGCGGCAGCGGTATCGAGACGGCCGGCGCCGGTGCGCTGCGCGGCCAGGGGGTCGCCGTCCACGTGCGGACGGCAGCTGCGGCGCAGCAGGTCGCGCAGGGCGCGGTGTCCCGGCGCGTGGCCGAGCGCGTCGCAGATCAGCGCGGCGGTGCCGGTGACGTGGGGGGCGGCCATGCTTGAGCCCGACATGCGCGTGAGCAGCGGTGCGTCGCGGGCGCCGAGCGGTCGCGAGCGCGCGGCCAGCACCTGCACGCCGGGCGCCACCAGATCGGGCTTGGCGCGACCGTCGCGGGTCGGGCCGGCGCTGCTGAAGCGGCCGAGCGGGAACGATGGCTGCCGGCTGTCGATGGCGCCGACCACGATGCTCTCGCGGCCGTTGCAGATCGAGCCGGTGGTGGTGCTGCGCACCGCGTGCGTACCGGGGAAGGTCGACTGGCACGGCGCGCAGCGCGAATCCCGTTCGATCCACGCGTGCCAGCGGCCGTCGACGACTTGCGCGGCGTCGATGTCGACGGTCCAGCGCCCGACCGCCGCCGGCGCGTCGAGCCGCAGCATCACGTGGTGGTCGTGGTTGTTGGGGTCGTGACGACGGTGGTACAGCCGGCCGATCTCCTGGCCGTTGTCGCGCACCACTGCGTTCTCCCCGAGCGCCGCGCGCGCCCGCACGGCGCCGTCGGGGCCGAGCACCGCCACGCGCAGCTCGTCGCTGCCGGCGTACCAGAGCTCGAGGTCGTTGGGCGTGGTGTCGTCGGCGTCGACGACGAAGGGCAGCGCCGTTCGCTCGCCGGCGGCCAAGCGCCCGGCGGCGTGCACGCGGCGGGAAAAATAGTTGCCGGTGCTCTGCACCACGTAGCGCGCCGGTGACTGCATCAGGAACGCATCGATGCCGCGCTCGACCAGCGTGCTGCCATCGTGCGGTCCGCCGTGTGTGCCCATGCTCAGGTTGATGCAGGCCGGCGTGCGCCCGGCCACGCGATGCACGAAATCGAGGCCTTCGAGCACGGCCGCCGAATCGGTCAGCGACTGCGCGCCGCTCTGGCCCGCACTGGTGCCCATGTGCACGAACAGCAGCTCGGCGTCGGGCGCCAGGCCCGCGGGGCCGCCGCCGCGGCCGTTGCCGGCGGCGATGCTCAGCACGTGGGTGCCGTGGGCGCCGCTGCCGCGGTCGGCACGACGTGGTTCGTAGCCGAGCGCCTGGTACGGGTCCGCCGTCCGCAGCGCGGCGTCGATCGCTGCGCTGTCGAACACGCGACCGTAGCCGTAGCGGTTCGGATGCCGGGGGTCGTAGCGCGTCCCCTGGTCCCAGATCGCGCGCAGCCGCGTGCGGCCGTCGGCGCGACGGAACTCCGGATGGGTGAAGTCGAGGCCCCAGTCGAGCGCCGCGACGATCGTTCCGCGACCGGTGGGCCAGGCCGGATCGCGGCGCTGGTCACCGGGCCCATCGACCGGCGACGGCGTGCCGCTCTCATCACCGTCGCCGGGCTCCGGCATCAGCCAGCGCACCGCCTTGAAGCTGGCGATCGCGTCCGAGGCGTAGGCCTCGCCGACGTCGCCGCGGCGCACGCGCACCGTGGCGACATCGCCGAAGCGCGCCACCACCCGCAGGTGCGGGGGTGGCGCCTGGCCCGGCGCAAGGCGGACGATCGCGGGAACCGAATCGTCAAGGCCGCCTTCGCGCAGGACTTCCTGCAGTGCCGGGTCCATGGGTCACCTCGATGGTGGCGGGCGCTCAGGCCCGGCCTTTCGCTGCGGGGGATGGCGGAGCAGCGGCTTCCGGCGGCTTGGCGGCATCGGGCGGATTTCCGCCGTTGCCGGGCTTGCCGCCGTCGTCGGGCTTGACGACGCGCACCGGTGCGGCGCGATCGCTGGCCATCGTCGCCACCACCAGGCCCAACGCGGGGCTGGGCAGGATGGCCGCGAGGGTTCCGATGCGCGTTTGCTCGGCGCTGTCCTCCACGCCGCGGCGCTTGGCGATTTCGCGGCCGATCAGCAGTTGCATCAGCATGCTCATGGCACTCTCCTCGTCGGATGCCGCGTCACTTCTGCGACGCGAGGATGAGCACCAGCGGCAGCATCCCGCCGAGGCCGCTGTTCGCTTCGCCGCCCGGCGTGGCGCCGCCCATCAGCCCGCCACCGCCCGAGAGCAGCAGCAGCGGCAGCAGCTTCGAGAACGTGTCGTCGCTCGGCACGACCACTTCCACGCCGTCGACAGTCGCGGTCTTCTGCGAGTTGAGCAGCGGCAGCAGCATCGAGATCTCGCGCACCGACTTCACATCGGCCTGCAGCGCCGCGATCGACTTGTTCTGCCGCGCGTTGGCGTCGGCCACGCCGTTGATCCGGCTCTCGACCGTCTTGATCGCGCGCGAGTTGATGCTGATCTTCTCGTCGAGCTTGCGCGTGGCGTTGGTGAACTCGGTCCGGGTCACCGGGCGCGCGGACTGCACGGCCGAGACGATGTTGCCGGGCCGCGGCACCGGCAGCGACGGGAACCGGCGTGCGATGCGGCGGCTGCGCTCGTCGAACTCGTCGTTCTCGTCCAGTTCGGCGATTTCATCTTCGTAGTAAGCGTTCATGGCAAGGCTCCTGGGGGTGATATCGACGCGGTTGCGTCGCTTAGTCCTGCGATACGCCGGCAGTGCCGGCGATGGCGCGGGGGAAGGGATTCGGTGGCGCCGTCGCTGGCCCACGCAGGGCCGCGACGTAGTGCTGCCAGTGGCCGCGATGCGGCGGAGCGGAGCCCGGCACGCCCTCGCCGGCGCAGGTGCCGCACTCGGGGTCCTCGCCCCAGCAGTGCGGGCAGGCACCGAGCGCGGCGGCGAGATGGGCGTTGCGCCGACGCAGCATGCGCAGTTCGACGTCCATGCGCCGCGCGACGTCGCGCAGGCGCTCGAAGCGCGCTTGCAGTTCGGCGCGCTCGGCCTGCAACACGTGGGGCGCGTCCTCCTCCTCCGGCTCGCCGGCGGTTTCGGCGGCGGCGCTGCGCTGCTGGGCGAGGGCGCTGAGCACCGCGCCGAGCGCGGGGTCGCGCTGCCCGGCGGCGCCCATCAGGGCCGCGAAGTCGGGCGTGCCGCCGCCCAGCAGGCCCTGCAGTTGCTCGAGCGACAGGCCCACGGCGCTCACCAGCCCACGGCTTCGAGGTCGTGCCGCGAGGTGGTCAGCGCGACCGCCTCGACGTCTTCGTCGATCTCATCGAAGGCTTCGTCCTCGGGGTCGAATTCGTCGACGCCGTCGCCCCAGCCGACGTTCTCATCGACGTCCTGCCACGTCCATTCGGCGTGTGTCCGCGTCGCGAGCGTCAGCGGCGGCGTGCTGGCCTGGAACCATTCGGCCAGCGCATCAGTGCGCGCCTCCGCGTCGGCGAGATCGACGCGCGGCTGGCCGCGGGCGTCCAGCAGGTACGCCGGGATCGACTCGTCCTCGGCACCGCCGGCGGGTTGCCCGGCACGCTGGAACAGCGTGCCCATCATGTTCATCACTGCGCCGGTCGGCACCTGCGTGCCACCGACGCCGACGTTGGGGCGGCCCAGCGTGCCCATCAGCTGAGACATCAGCGCCTGCTGCACTTCGGGACGACCGAGCAGGCCGGCGATCTGCCCGCCGACACCGGCCGCACCCCCGCCACCGCCCTGGGCAAGCGCGCCCAGAACGGGACCGGCGAGGCCGGCGATCTGCCCGAGCGCAGCGCCGGTGCCCGCGGCAGGCGGCGCCTGCGGTCGACGGCCCGGCGCGCCGGCACGCCCTGGCTGGCCGCGGCCGGCCTGGACCGATCCGATCGCGCTGGTGACGCCACCGATGGCCGCGCCGGCGAGCGCACCCCACGGGCCCATCGCGGCGCCGGTCGCGGCACCGGAGAGCGCGCCGGGCAGGGCGTTCAGGACGTGCGGTGCGGCCTGGCGGGCGACGTTGGCGACGCCCTTGCCGAACTGGCCGAGCGAGCGGCCGATGTCGTTGAGGAACTCCTCGGCCTCGGCCGCGTCCATCGCGCCGCCGTAGTGCTGGTGCACCGCGGATTCGATGAACGCGTCGCTGGCTTCGGCGAGCTCGGGACGCAGCACCGAGCGCAGGGTGGGGTAGGCGGTGGGCATGGCGGTGCTCCTTCGTGGGGCGGTGGCGGAACCGCTTCCGTCACCTTCCACGCCACCTTCCGTGGGTGCCCTCTCCGCGGGATCACCGGCGCATCACCGCCGGCTCACCGCGCCCTGCCTCGCGCTACTCGAGGAACAACTGCAGCTGCCGCTCGGCTTCCGCCAGAAGACGGCGCGCGTGCTGCAGCGAGGCGCGCGCGGCCATCTCGCCGTGGTCCACTTCTGTGGCGATGCGCAGCGCCGTGCCGGCGTGGCGCGGCGGTTCCTGGACGGACAGCGACTGCGCCGCGACGTCGCGGTACAGCGCCATGGTTTCGGGCATGGGCGCGATGGCCAGCTCGCTGCGCAACGACGCGCGGCAGGTCTCGAACTGCTGGAGCGCGTGCGCGCGCTGGCCGCGCTTGAGCAGGCAGGCCATCAGCTCGCGGTGGATGTCCTCGCGAAGTGGGTCCACCTCGAGGGCGTGGCGTCCGCGGCGGATCGCCGCCTCGAGATCGTCGACGTTCACGGCGTGGCGCATCAGCCGCAACAGCGTGTCGATGAAGCGTCGGCGCAGGCGCTCGCGCTCGCGGCGCGCCCAGTCCCGGTCCACGTCCACGAGCAGGTCGCCGGCATACAGCCGCACGGCCTCGGCGAGCGCGACGGCGTCGGCCTCGTCGAAGTGTCCCGCCGGCTTCGACAGCGCGGCCGCCGTCTGCTTCTGGAACGCGATGACGTCGACGTGGAAGGCGTCATGCTCGCGCAGCTTCAAGCCGCCCTGCGCGTCGCCGAGGATCGCCTCACCGTGTGCTGCCGACCACGCCGCGAGGGCCTTCCGGAGACGCCAGAGCGCGGTGCTGAGGCAGGCCGCCGAGCCGCCGCGTTCGTCGTCCTGCCACAGTGCGGCGATGAGCTCGCTGCGGTGGAGCCGCCGACCCCCGGCGAGGGCCAAGATCGCCAGCAATGCGGCGCTGCGTGGCGGCAGGCCCAGGGTCTGGCGGTCGTCGCCGTCGATCTGTTCGAGCGAAAAGCCACCAAGAACGCGGAGTGAGAGGACGACCATGGCGGAGCACCGGGGGGAGGTGGCAGGGTCTTAGTGCGTCGCGGCCTCCGGGGGGAGGCCGCGTGGGGGGAGCATGGAGGACGGGGGTGACGCTCCGGCGTCGAAGGGATGACGCGGCCCTAGAGCCGCGTCCGGGAGCGTAGCCAGCGCACCGCTTCTTCGCGGCAGCCCATCAGCTGGGCCGCCATGAACACCGATTCCACGCCGCCACGGGCGCGGAGCCAAGCATCGCGGTCTTCCCAGACCCGCCGCGCCCAGATGAGGGCATCCTCGCCATCGAGACGCGGCGCGACCTCGCGGTCGCCTTCGATGCGGGGCTTGGGCACGGTGGTGGCGGTCCGGAAGTCCATGGCGCCAGCCTGCGCCCCGCAGTTCCTACGGGCAGTCAGCCGACGTCGGACGCTCATGTAGGAAAATGCTGACCCCGTCTCGCGACATTCACCGCCCATGGCCGGCCCGATCCACCCTTGCCAACGCTGCGGGGCCTGCTGCGCCGCCTACCGCGTCGCGTTCCACTGGAGCGAGGCGGCGCCGCACACGGCCGACGGCCCGGAGGAGGCACTGACGGTCAAGGTGCGTCCGCTCGAGGTCGCCATGAGAGGCACCGAGGGCGGCGCTTCACCGCGCTGTGTCGCGCTCTCGGGCGAGGTCGGACGGGCCGTCGCCTGCACCATCTACGCGCGCCGCCCCTCGCCGTGCCGGGCCCTGCAGGCCGCGTGGGAGCACGGCCAACCGAGCCCGCAATGCGACCGCGCCCGGGCCCGCCACGGCCTGCCACCCCTGTCCCCCGCCGACTTCACGACGCCTGCGGCCTGAGCGCACACTCGGCGTCGAGCCGCCCCCTCATGCGGCCAAGGAGCCGTGATGGCCGATGCGCCCCCCCGCCGTCCGCCCGTCACCGGGCTCGTGCTCACGGGCGGCGGTGCGCGCGCGGCCTACCAGGCCGGCGTGCTGCGGGGGATCGAGCGCATCCGCACCGACTGCGGTGCCTCCCATGGACCCACCGGCAATCCTTTCGCCGTCATGACCGGCACGTCCGCGGGCGCGATCAACGCCGCGGCCTTGGCGAGCTATGCCGACGAGTATCCGAAGGCGGTCGAACGCCTGCATCGCATCTGGCACGGCTTCCAAGCGCACCACGTGTACCGCGCCGACGCTTTCGGCGTGGTCCGCAGCGGCGCACGCTGGCTGACGCTGTTCACCGTCGGCTGGGCGCTCGCGCGCTGGCGTCGGGCCAAGCCGAAGTCGCTGCTCGACAACACGCCCTTGGCCGAACTCCTGGCCGAGGTGCTGCCGCTCGAGCGCATCCCCTCGCTGGTGCACCGCGGCGTGCTGCGCGCCTTCGGTGTCACCGCCTCGAGCTACACGGCCGGCACCCACGTCACGTTCTACGACGCGGCCGAGTCGCAGAAGCCTTGGGTGCGCTCGCAGCGGGTGGCGGTGCCTGGCCGCATCACGCTCACCCACTTGCTTGCCAGCTCGGCGATCCCTTTCGTGTTCCCCGCGCAGTCCTTGCCTTTCGATGGCCAGGATCACTGGTTCGGCGACGGCTCGATGCGGCAAACGGCACCGCTGTCGCCGGCCATCCACCTCGGCGCCGATCGCCTGCTGGTGATCGGCGCGGGCCGCCTGCACGAGCCGCCCGGTGAGAAGCGGGCCGCGGGCGGTTACCCCACGCTCGCGCAGATCGGCGGCCACGCGCTGTCGAACATCTTCCTCGATGCGCTCGCCGTCGACATCGAACGCGCGCAGCGCATCAACGCGACGCTGTCGCTGCTGCCCGCCGAGTTGCGCGCACACTCCGCGCTACGGCCGGTGGAGATGCTGGTCATCGCGCCCAGTCAGCGCCTCGACGATATTGCAGTGCGGCATATCGCCGCCCTGCCATCGCCGGTCCGCACCATGCTGCGGGCCGTGGGCGTCAGCCAGAGTGCCGGTGCGGCCAAGGGCGCCGGTGCCGGCGGCGGCGCGCTGGCCAGCTACCTGCTGTTCGAATCGGATTTCACCCGCGAACTGATCGCCCTCGGCGAGGCCGATGCGCTGGCCCGCGCCGACGAGGTGCGGGCGTTCTTCCATTGGCCGGTCGCCAATACGGCGCTTTCCGGCGCCGCCTGAATCCAGCCACTCACGTCGAATTAACCCCGCGTGCTTTCCCCCGGCCGGGGGAAACCGCGACAATGGCGGTTCACGCGCTCACTGGAGGCCCCATGTCGCACACGCCCACGCCGCCCGCCGGCGGCGAGAAGATCACCATCCAAGGCGGGAAGCTCCACGTCCCGAACCATCCGATCGTTCCCTTCATCGAGGGTGACGGCATTGGCCCGGACATCTGGCGCGCCTCGGTGCGCGTGCTCGACGCGGCCGTGGCCAAGGCCTACGGCGGCGCGAAGAAGATCCACTGGATGGAAGTGCTGGCCGGCGAGAAGGCCTTCAACCTGACGCAGAACTGGCTGCCCGACGCCACCGTCGACGCCTGCCGCGACTACCTCGTGAGCATCAAGGGCCCGCTGACCACGCCGGTTGGCGGCGGCATCCGCTCGCTCAACGTCGCGCTGCGCCAGATGCTCGACCTGTACGTCTGCCTGCGCCCCGTGCGCTGGTTCGACGGCGTGCCCTCGCCGGTGAAGCGCCCGCAGGACACCGACATGACGATCTTCCGGGAGAACACGGAGGACATCTACGCCGGCATCGAATTCGAGCCGGGCTCGCCCGACGCGCAGAAGATGCTCGACTTCCTCGCGAAGGAATTCCCGAAGCCCTTCGACAAGATCCGTTTCGGCACGCAGGCGAAGAACGACGCGTGGACGAAGCAGCTCGAGTCGATCGGTTCGCCGGCGCGTGCGCTGCCGGTGCAGGTCGGCATCGGCATCAAGCCGGTCAGCTACCTCGGCACCGAGCGCCTGGTGCACAGCGCCATCGGCTACGCGATCGCCAACAAGCGGAAGTCGGTCACGCTCGTCCACAAGGGCAACATCATGAAGTTCTCGGAAGGCGCCTTCCGTGACTTCGGCTACCACGTGGCCCGCGAGTTCTACGGCGCCGTGCCGCTGGACGGCGGCCCGTGGCACGTGATCCCGGAAGGCAAGCCGGGTGCCGGCCTCGTCATCAAGGACGCGATCGCCGACGCCTTCCTGCAGCAGATCCTGCTGCGCCCGAAGGACTACGACGTGGTCGCCACGCTGAACCTCAACGGCGACTACCTCTCCGACGCGCTGGCCGCGCAGGTCGGCGGCATCGGCATCGCGCCGGGGGCGAACATCAACTACGTCACCGGCCACGCGGTGTTCGAGGCCACGCACGGCACCGCGCCGAAGTACGCCGGCCAGGACAAGGTCAATCCGGGCTCGGTCATTCTTTCGGGCGAGATGATGCTGCGCTACATGGGCTGGACCGAGGCCGCCGACGCCATCATCAAGGCGATGGACGGTGCGATCGGCAGCAAGCGCGTCACCTACGACTTCGCCCGCCTGATGGAAGGTGCGACCGAAGTGAAGTGCAGCGAGTTCGCCGACGAGATCATCAAGCATCTCTGATCGAACCCACCAACATCGCGACACCGGAACGGGGCGCTCCATGCGCCCCGTTTTTTTTGCCGCCTAGCAGCGCCGTCCGCGGGGACGGCCTGCGTGCGGCACCGCACCGTCATCCGCGAGCCCGCGGCGCATCCTCGGCCCTCCTCGTGATCGATCGATCACGCCCCCGGAGCCGTCGCCATGCTTGAGACCATTGCGGTACTGCTCATCCTTCTGTGGGCCTTGGGTTACTTCACGGCCTACACGATGGGCGGCTTGATCCACCTGCTGCTTGTCATTGCCGTCGTGATCATCGTCATCCGGCTGCTGCGCGGCCAGCGTGTCTGAGCCGCGCCCCCTTCCCCCCAGGAGTGTCCCCATGAATCCCCTCGAAAAGACCGTCGACAAGCCCAATGCCATCGTTCCCGACCGCAGCGCGCCATCGCTGTCGATGGAGCCGCTGATCGCCGACGTCCGCACCGCGATGTCGGACGCCGAAGCCCTGCTGAAGGCGACCGCGCAGCACGGCGGCGAAGCCCTCGACGGCATCCGTGCACGTACGCGCGATTCGCTCCGTGCCGCGAACCTCCGGATCGCCGATGCCCAGCAGGCGCTCGCCGCACAGGCGCGTGAGGCCGCCAGGGCCACGGACCGCTACGTGCACCAGAACCCCTGGACGGCCATCGGCATCGGAGCGGGCGCGGGCCTGCTGATGGGTTTCTTGCTGCGGCGCCGGTGAGCGGTGTGGCCGCGGGCGGCGCACTCCCCCCGCGTCGGCGCGGCCTGATGGCCACGCTGGCGGACCTCGCGGCCACGATTGTGGCGATCGCGCAAACGCGGCTCGCCTTGATGGAAGTGGACCTCGATCAGGCGCTTTGGCGCCTGGTCGTTCTGCTGTCATGGTGGGCGGCTGCGCTGTTCGCGTTCATGTTCGCCCTTGCAGCCGGCTTGGCCGCTGCGGTGCTCGCCGTCGCCAGCGAGCATCGGATCGCGGTGCTCATCGGCGCTGCGTGTGTTCTGCTGCTTGTCGGCGCGTCCGCCCTGGCAATGGCCTTGGAGCGCTTTCGTCGCGCGCCACGCTGGTTCGCAGCCACGCTCGAGGAGCTGGGCAAGGACCACGCCATCCTGCGTTCCTCATCGCCATGACGACGCCGTTGCGGATTCGTCGGCGCGAGCTCGCCGCGCAAGCCCAAGCACAGCGCATCCAACTCGCCGTGCAGGTCGTCCAAGGTTCGGGCCCGCTGCGCGCGGCCGATGGCGTCATCGATGCCGTCGATTGGGCCCGGCGTCATCCAGTCGTGAGCCTGACCGTGCTCGTGCTGGCGATCCGGCTGTGGTCACCGGCACGGAAGCTCGGTCTTTTTCCGCTGCTGGGTCTGATCGCGAGGCGCTGGATGGCGGCATGAGACGGGCTGCCCGCGATAGGCCCAGGGTCGCCAACGACGACGGGGCCCGGCAAAGGGCCCCGTCCGATGTCACCGGCAGCGGCCGTCCGCCGCCGGTCGTTCCCTCAGTCCTGGCGTTTCGCCTCCGCCAGCGCTGCATCGCGGTCGGCAATGGCCCGTGTCTCCTCCACCGCACGCGTTGCATCGACCTCGCTCTGGCACGCCGTCCGGTCGACGCCGCCGAGGGCTTCGCACTTCTCCATGGCGACACCAGCGCGGGCGTCCGCTTCCTTGGTCGCGAGCGTGTAGTTGGCTTCCGCCCGCTCGGCCAGGATGTCCGCGGTCGCTGAGCCCATGTCCTCCTGCGCGTCGACCACGGCCTCGTCGCGCGTCTGTTCCGCATCGACAAGGGCTTCGTCTGCCTCGTCCATCGAGACCGCTGCTTCGTCGCGGGCCTCGGCAATGTCATCGCTGGCTTCCGCGCGTTCGGTGGCGAGGTCTTCCGCGGCGTCCGAGCGCGATTTCTGGCATCCGGCCGAGAGCACGAGTGCCAGGCCGATGATCGGCATCAGGGTCGTTTTCACAGGGATTCTCCTTCGCGGCCGTCGTCTTTCTCGTCGTCTTCCATGTGCTGCTCGGCTTCGTCCTGGATCTTGTCGCCGACGGCTTCGGTGTCTTTTCCGACGCCACGCATCGTGTTGCACGCGCCCAGCACCAGCATGGCGATCAAGGCCGTGCCGATCAGGAGGACGTTCCGGGATTGGGGGGTTGCGGGGTTCATGGCGCGCTCCACGGGTCGAGGGGACGCCAGCATCGCTCGGAGGCGCGCGTGCGTCGGTGCGGCGCCACACACACCCTTGTGTTCGATACCGCACATTGGGCGTGAAGGCGCCGGCGTATGCTCGGGCCGCATGCCCAATTCGCCCTCTCCCGAACGGAACCACCTGCTCGATGCCTTGCCCGAGGCGGTGCGGCAGCGCTTGTTTCCGAAGCTGGAGCGCGTGGCGCTACCGCTCGGGAAAGTGCTTTACGAGTCCGGCGATACGATGCGCTACGCCTACTTTCCCACGGATAGCATCGTCTCCCTGCTTTACGTGCTGGAAGACGGCGCCTCCGCCGAGATCTCGGTAGTCGGCAACGAAGGCATGGTCGGCGTCGCGTTGTTCATGGGCGGCGCCAGCACGCCGAGCCGCGCGGTGGTCCAGAGCGCGGGCTGGGCGTATCGCCTCGCCGGCCCGGCGCTGATGGAGGAATTCAACCGCCACGGCGATCTGTTGCTGCTGCTGCTGCGCTACACCCAAGCGCTGCTCACCCAGATGGCCCAGACGGCCGTCTGCAACCGCCACCATTCCATCGATCAGCAGCTCTGCCGTTGGCTTTTGCTGTCGATCGATCGCCTCGAGGGCCCGGTGCTGCAGATGACGCAGGAGCTGATCGCCAACATGTTGGGGGTGCGTCGCGAAGGCGTCACCGAAGCGGCGGGCAAGCTGCAGAAGCAGGGGCTCATCGAATACAGCCGCGGCCACATCACCGTGCGCGATCGCCCGGGCCTCGAAGCGCGCTGCTGCGAGTGCTATGCCGTGGTGAAGCACGAGTACGACCGCCTGCTGCACTACGTGCCTTCGGAGGCGCCGAGCAGGCCCTTCGGCCGGCCTTAGGCCGCGGGCATCGGCGCTGCGTGGTGCAGCGCACCGATGGTCGGCCACGAAAGGCGCAGTCTCGATGTCCGGCCCACGCCGGCCCGTCGCCTCCCGGCCCGGGACCCCCCATCGAGATCCCCCCATGACCACCTCAAAGAACACGCATGACACCCCCGCCAAGGGCGCGATGCCGCAGCCGACGCCGGCGTTCGACCTTCCGGCCGGTGAGCCACTCTCCAAAGGCGCTGCCTCGGGTGCGGCAGCCGCCAAGGGCGACGATGCCCTGATGAGCCAGCCCTCCGTCATCACCGCGACCTCCAAAGGCGGTGGTGGCCCGTGGAGCACCCGGGTGGGTGCGGCGCGCGCGGAGTGGACGAAGATCAGCGCGGACGAATTGCTGAAGACCAACGGGCAGGCGACCGACCTCGCGTCGCTCGTCGAGAAGCGTTACGGCATCAAGCGCGCGGAGGCCGACGGCCAGGTGGCCCGATTCCTCGCGCGCCACAACGTCTGACGCCGTGCCCCCGACGAACGCCGTGCGCACGCGCATGACGACCTATGGCCATCGCCGGCGCGCTCCCGTCCGGAGCGCGCCCCCTCCCGGCGAACGGGAGGAGCGCCGCGCCACCCTTCCAGCGCTGCGCTGCCATCGAAAGACGCCGGGCGGCGTCTGCCGCAGCCGTTGGAGCAGCTTGGAGCCGAACCGATGAACGCCGAACGCGAGGAGGTCCATCCGCCGCCGCGGGTGGGCCCGATACCGATGATCCATTGGGAAAACGGACGGGCCTGCGCTGGCCCACCGCGGGCGCTGGTCCACCCGGTGCCCGCCGGTGCGCAGGGGGCCGGAGAGATCGTGCCCTCTCCCCACGCGCCACCACCCGGGGCCGCAGCCGGGGCCTGAGCCGCGACGCCCGGCCGTCGATGCCTTCGAGGACCTGCCCTTGACCACGCTCCCAAGGCCGCGCCGCGGCAACACCCTGCTGGGCCGTTTGCCCCATGCCGTCGGCGAGCGGTTCCTGTCGCAATGCGATGAGGTCGAGCTGACCGTCGATGAACGGCTGGTCTACCCGGGCCGGCGGCATCCGCAGGTCCATTTCCCGCAGTCCGGCCTGATCGGCCTCCTCGCCCAGGTGCACGGGCACGACGCGCTGGAGGTCGCCCTGATCGGCTGCGAAGGCGTCGACGGGGCGATGCTGGCCTCGGGTCGCGTGCCGGCCACCACGTCTTCCGTCGTCCTTGTCGGCGGACGCGCGTGGCGCATCGGAGTGCCGCGATTCCGTGCCGAGCTCGATGCCAGCGCCATTCTCCGCCGCTTGGTCGACCATGCGCTCGTGGGCCTCTTCGCGCAGGTCGCCCAGTCGGTCCCCTGCACGCGCTTCCATGCGCTTCCGTCGCGGCTGGCGCTGTGGCTGCTGCGTGCACAGGATCGATTGGGAGCATCGGAGCTGCACTTCACCCACCTGCGGCTCGCTGGCCTTCTGGGCGTCCAACGCAGCGCAGTGACGATCGCCGCGGGCCACCTGCATCGGGCCGGGATCATCCGCTATGGGCGTGGCGAACTTCGGATCCTCGACCGTGACCGCCTCGAAGCCACGGCCTGCGCCTGCTATGCGGTCGGGCGTCGCCAACGCCTGCGGCCGACGCCTTGAAACCACGCGTCCTGCGTCAATCCACGCGACCGCCCAGCACGTCCAAGGCCCAGGCCGTCGCGGCCGTTTCGTCGTCGAAGCCACGGAACGGGACGTCGATGGCGGCGTAGATCGCCGTGACCCTCGGAAGCATCAAGGCCCAGCCTTCGACCTCGCCCTCCCTCACCCAAGCCGCCCCCACTTGCCGCGAGGGCCCGGCGCGGCGGCTGCGGACGCTGGCATCGAGCGCCGCCCACGCATCGGGCGGCGCAAGGATGCTGCGGCTCATGCGCGCGATCACCACGAAGCGTCCGCCGGCTTCGACGCCTGCGACCAGCTGCGCCATGCGCCGTGCGTAGGCCGCGACCGCTTCCACGTTGAACGGGCCCGCGCCCGAGGCGCGGATGATCGCACCGTCCTTCACCACTTCGATGTCGCCGTGCGCGCGGAAACTCGAGGGCGGTGGGTCGTGTGGAGCGGACACGTCGGGCACACCAGCGGGGCGATCGGATCGCCAGCCTAGCGCGTCTCCCCGGCGTGGCGCGTCATGGGGCTGTCGACGCCCCGCGTTTCCGCTCAGGGCGCCAGCAGGCGCCGCGCCCAAGCCTCCGCCTGCGCGGCATCGGTGAAGCTCTCGAACACCCGTCCCCGCGAGGCGAACAGCGCGGTGGCCCGGGGCAGGAACAGCCGGCGCCCCTCGACGTCGTCGCCGACGATCCATGCCGTGGCCACCAATGGCAGTCCGCTGGCATCCACGCGGGCCAGATGCGTGGCGAGAAGGTCCCAAGCCTCCGGCGTCGCCATCATGCTGGTGCGGAACTCGGTGAGGTTGACGAAGCGCTGCCCCGGCGGCAGCTGGCGGTACAGCGCCACCATCGCGTCGGAGAACTCCCCGGCGGCCTCTTGGTTGAAGGGACCTTCGGCGAGCACATGCACCACCGCGCCGTCGGCCCACAGCAGGGTGCGGCCGTGCGGTCGGAAGCGGTCGCGACCGGGCGGCAGCCGATCGCTGCGTGGGGATTCGCCTGGCGGGGGAGGCATCATGCCGGTGCTCCGGTGGGCGTCCCTTCTCGCCCTTGGGCGGCCACCATAGCGCGCCTTGCCACGCCCGTAACGCGCTCCTCCGCACCCTTCACGCCTCTTCAACGCTAGGAGGTCCCGTCATGCGTCGTTCCCTGCTCTGCATCGCCCTGCTTGCCGCCGTCGCCCTGCCGGCGGCCTCCGAGCACAACCACGGGGGCGATGCCAAGCCGGCCGATGCCGCCGCCCACGATGCGCACGAGCAGGCCAAGGCTGCGCTGGATGCGGCCATCGCCGGCGAGTGGCGCACGCCCGCCAACGTCGCCCGCGATGGTTTCCGCAATCCGGGTCCGACCTTGGGCTTCTTCGGCGTCACGCCGACGATGACGGTCATCGAAATGACGCCCGGCGGTGGCTGGTATGCCGAGATCCTCGCGCCCTACCTGCGCGAAGAGGGCCGCTATATCGGTGCCGTGAACGATCCCGCCAAGGCCAGCAGCCCGCGCGCGACCGAGTACTTCGCCGGCCAGAACAAGGCCCTTCGCGACAAGTTCGCTGCCGCGCCCGAGGTGTACGGCAAGGCGGATCTGGTCGAGATCGATCCGAAGGCGCCGGTCTTCGGCCCGGCCGGCAGCGCCGACGCCGTGCTGACCTTCCGCAACGTGCACAACTGGATGATGGGCGACCAGGACGCCGGCATGTTCAAGGGCTTCTTCGAGGTGCTGAAGCCGGGCGGCGTGCTCGGCGTCGTCGAGCATCGCGCCAAGGCCGATGTGCCGGACGGCGACCGTTCCGGCTACGTCTCGGAGGCGCAGGTCATCGCCATGGCCACGGCCGCGGGCTTCGTGTTGGAGGAAAAGAGCGAGATCAACGCCAACCCGAAGGACGACACCGACCACCCGAACGGCGTGTGGACCCTGCCGCCGACGCTCAATGTGCCGGAGGGCGAGGACAAGGCGGTCTACCAGGCCATCGGCGAGTCCGATCGCATGACCCTGCGGTTCCGCAAGCCGGCGGCCTGAGCCTCAAGCTGAACGCCCGCCACGCTGCCCGGAAACCGCCCGAACCGCCCATGGTGGAAGCCGGGTGAAGGCGCCTAGACTCCTTCCACGCCGCCCCATCCGGGGCGGCGAGCCCCCAAGGAGACCCCCGATGCGTCGTTTCGCGCTTGCCCTCGCCACGCTCACCTTCGCCGGCCTCGCGGCCGCAGCCCCCGAGACCATCCGCGTCGGCCAGACCGTGCAGGGTGAGCTCACCGCCAACGACTCGCCGCGGGACGACGGCGGCGTGGCTCGGGACTACAAGGTCGAGGCGCGCTCGGGGCAGTTCCTGATCGTCTCCGTCACCTCGGAGGACTTCGATGGCGTCGTGACGGTCTTCAATCCGGACCGCACCAAGGCGATCGAGAACGACGACCGCGCCGACGGCAACCTCAACCCGCTGGCTGTCGTCGAGACGGCGCAGGACGGCAACTACACGATCCGCGTGGGTTCGCTGGGCAGCGGCGACGAGTCGATGGGCAAGTTCACGCTGAAGGTGATGGCGTTCTCGGAGTGATCCGCGCGCTGCGCAGGTAATCCCCCGCCCGCTCCTCGCTGAGCGGGCGGCTGTAGAGAAAACCCTGGAACAGGTCGCAGTCGAAGCCCGCGAGTCGCTTCGCCTGCGCTTCGTTCTCCACGCCCTCGGCGACGACGCCGAAACCCAGGCGATGGGCCAGGGCGATGACGCCGGCGCACAGGCTGGCGTCGCGACGATTGCGGTCGACGTGCTGCACGAACACGCGATCGAGTTTCAGCTGGTGCACCGGCAGGTGGCGGAAGTGCGCCATCGACGACCAGCCGGTGCCGAAATCATCGATCGACAGTCGCGCCCCGGCGTCGCGGAGTGCGCGCAGGCGCGCGATCGCCTCCTCGGGAGCGTCCATCAGCATCGCTTCCGTCACCTCGAGCTCCAGCCGGCCGGGGCCGAGGCCGTGGTCCTGGAGCAACTGGCGAAGACGATCAGGCAGCGCCGGGTCGCGCAGCTGGCCGGGCGACAGGTTCACGGATACCGACACAGCACCCAGTCCGGCAGCCTCCCAAGCCGCCATCTGCCGGCAGGCTTCGGTCATCACCCAGCGCCCGAGGAGCGGCCCGAGGCCCAGTTCGCCCAGCTGTGGGATGAACTGGCCCGGTGGCACCAGGCCGCGCGTCGGATGGCGCCATCGCACCAGGGCCTCGAAGCCCTCGAAGTCACCGCTCGGGCACCGCACCTTGGGCTGGTAGTGCAGTTCGAAATCACCCGCCGACACGGCGGCGCGCAGTTCGCGGTCGAAGGACTCGCTGCTGGCGGGCGCGGTGCTCGGTTCAAGGTCGGGCATGGCGTTCTCGGGGGGCGGGGGAGATCAGGCGTCGCCGGTTTGCAGGCGCCAGAGCGCAGCGTACGCGCCGTTGCGCGCCAGTAGCGCATCATGCGTGCCGGATTCGATGATGCGGCCATTCTCCAGCACGTGGATGGCATCCGCATGGCGCACGGTGCTCAGCCGATGGGCAACCACCAGCGTGCTGCGGCCCTTCGCATGCGTCGCGAGTGAACGCTGGATGGCGGCTTCGGTCTCGTTGTCGATGGCCGAGGTGGCTTCGTCGAGCACCAGCACCGCCGGGTCGCGATACAGCGCTCGGGCCAGCGCGATGCGCTGGCGCTGCCCGCCGGAGAGCCGCGCACCGCGTTCGCCCACCTCGGCCGCATACCCGTCGGGCAAGGCGGCGATGAAGTCGTGCGCTTCGGCCGCGCGGGCGGCGGCTTCGATGCGCGCGGCGTCGGGCGTGGCGTCACCGTAGGCGATGTTCTCGGCCACCGTGCCGTCGGTGAGGAAAGGCTCCTGCGCGACATAGGCGAGCTGGCGGCGTAGCGAGCGCGGATCGACCTCGGCCAGGTCGCGGCCATCGAGGGCGATGCGTCCCCGCTGGGCGTCGAGGAAGCCAAGCAGGCGCTTCAGCAAGGTGCTCTTGCCGGCGCCAGTGGCGCCGACGAGGGCGACGGTCTGGCCGGGTTCGATGCCGAAGCTCACGCTGTCGAGCGCCATGCGTCCGGCATAGGCGTGGCCCAGGTCCTCGAACACGAGGGCACCGTGCGCACGGCCTTCCAGGCGCCCCGGCGGCGGAGAGGGCACGGGGCTGTCGAGCAGGTCCATCACCCGCTGCACCGAGGCCATCGAGCGGTTGTAGAGGTCGGTCATCTCGGCCAGCCGCGTCAGCGGCCACAGCAGGCGCTGCGTCAGGTACACCAGCGCGGCATAGCTGCCGGCGCCGAGTTGACCCTGGAGCACGAGCCAGCCGCCGTAGAGCAGGGTCACGGCGAAGCCCGCGAGCACCGCCATGCGGATCACCGGCGTGATCGCCGCGGCGAAGCGGATGGCTTCCGCATTGGCCTGACGGTAGGCGTCCGAGGCCGCGCGCACGTGGGCGAGCTCGGCCTCCTCGGCCGTGTAGGCCTGGATGGTGGCCATGCCGGCGAGGTTGTTGTCGAGCCGCGCCGAGACCGTGGCGGCGGCTTCGCGCGCGGCGGCGTAGCGCGGCTGCAACCGCCGCTGGAACCAGAACGCGCCGATGAGGATCAAGGGCACGGGCAGCAGGGCCAGTGCGGCGAGGCTGGCGGTCATCGCGAAGAAGAACACGCCCACCATCAGCGAACCGACGACCACCTGGATCAGCTCGTTGGCGCCGGTATTGAGGAAACGCTCGACCTGGTTGACGTCCTCGTTGAGCACGGCCATCAGACGGCCGCTGCGCGCTTCCGAAATCGCGCCGGGCGGCTGCTGCTGCAGGTGCGCATAGGCGTCGAGGCGAAGCTCATGCTGCAGATCCTGCGCGAGGCCGCGCCACTTCAGCGCGAGCAGGTATTCGAACAGCGATTCCAGGACCCAGATGGCGATGGTGATCAGCGTGAGCGCCACCAGCTGGTCCATCGGGTCGGTGATGCCGAAGCGGGCGATGAAGCTTGCTTCGCGGTTCACCACCACGTCGATCGCCACGCCGATCAGCAGCTCCGGCAGTACGTCGAAGATCTTGTTCAGCACCGAGTAGACGGTGCCGAGCACGGCGTTGCGGCGATACGCGCGGGCGTAGCCGTAGAGGCGGCGAAGAGGGTGCATGGGCGCTCGATCCGAAGCAGGGCGCGAGTGTACTGGGTGGTTCCCGCGGCGGCGCTTGACGCCACGCTGGTGCCGGAGCCCAATGCGGCCACGCCCTGGGGAGAGCGCCATGCAGACGATTCGCCGTCGTAACGGGTTGTACCTCGCCGTGTTCGTGGCCTTGGTCATGGTCCTTCCTCCGGCGAGGGCCGACGCCCCGTTGCCGGTCGCGTCGTTCGGTGCAGCGGTGCTCGGCGCGTCGTTCCAGGATGACGAGGACTGGGAGGACGAGAGCGACGACGGTGGCGAGGAGGCCTTCGACGAGGAAGCGTCCGATGAGGACGAATCGTTGGAAGCCGAGGCCGACGAGGGTGGCGAGGAGGCGTTTGCCGAGGAGGAGTCCGACGAGGATGAATCCTTGGAAGCCGAGGCCGATGAGGGCGGCGAGGAGGCGTTTGCCGAGGAGGAGTCCGACGAGGACGAATCCTCGGAAGCCGAGGCCGATGAGGGCGGCGAGGAGGCGTTTGCCGACGAAGCGTCTGGCGAAGAGGAATCCCCGGATGCCGACGTCGAGGACGCCATGCAGGAGGATCTTGCCGGCGAGGACGAGGGCGAGTTCATCGAAGACTACGAGGACGACTCCTGGGCCCCGGATCTCCCGGACGAGATCGAGGAAAACGAGGAGGACGATGCCATCGCCTTCGACGAGACGTACGACGAGGAGTGGGTGTGGGAAGTGGAGGCCGTGGAGGATGGCAGCGGCGTCGTCGAAGACGAGGACACCCGTGACTATGGTGATGGCTTTTCCGTCGGGCAGATCCTCCAGGTGAGTGGCAGCAAGCGCTCGGGCGGCGGCTCGTCGACGGCGTCGGGCGGTTCGCGTCCGGCGCCGGGGCCGCGTGGCAGCACGCCGCGGCCCTCGCCGGGGCGCGGCACGTCGCCCGAGGGCGATGACGTGCCCTATGCCTTCGGGGGGCGTCCCGTGCCCGCGCGTTCGGTGCCTTGGCAGGCGCAGATCTTCAATCCCGGCGCGGCGCCCGACCCTGCCAACCCACGCCCGCTGTGGATGCGCCAGCACAACTGCGGCGGTGCGCTGATCGCCGACGACTGGGTGCTCACCGCGGCGCACTGCATCAACCAGCAGAGGGTCGATCTCGGCTTCAAGGTGCGCTTGGGGGCGCAGGACCTGTCACAGGGCGATGGGCAGGTCTACCGGATCGAACGCATCGTCAGGCACTCGCAATACGACGAGGGCAGCCAGGACCTGCGCAACCCGCCGAACATGTACGCGAACGACATCGCGCTGCTGCGCATCGTCCCGGACGGTAGGCCGCAGCGCCGCGATCCCCGGTTCATCCGCCCGATCCCGCTCAACCGTGCACCGCTGGAGGACGGCCTGCCGGTGACCGTGACGGGGTGGGGCGCGGTGGGCGCGGGCGCCACCAACGAAGGCAGTGCGTTGATCCTGCGGGTGGACCTGCGCCTGATGGGCCAGCGCACTTGCGAGCAACGCCCGCGTCGCGCCGGCAAGGTGCATTCGAAGGTGTTCTGTGCAGCCAGTCCGCTCCAATCGACCTGCAGTGGCGACAGCGGCGGCCCCGTGGTGCCGACGAATGGGCCGACGGTGTTGGCGGGCCTCGTGAGCTGGGGCAGCACGCGTTGCGGAGGGGATGGTCTTCCGGGGCTCTACACGCGGGTGGACCAGTACATCGGCTGGATCGAACAGGCGATGCGCCTGCCGGCAACCCGCAACACGCTTCCCTGAGCATGACGACGGGACGCGCCTTGGCGCGTCCCGTCAAAGGCCTCAGTTCTGGGCCTCGTCCGCGGGCGGCGCGGCCGGCGTGACCTTGTCGCCGCCGGAGTGCGGGGCATCGCCCTCGTCACCCATGGCTTCACCCTCGGCGGGTGCGGCGGCGTCGGCCGCCGGATCCGTGGCCGCCGGGTCGGTGGCCATGTCGGCGGGCGCCGGTTCGACGGCGGTCTCCGCGGGCGGGGCCGGTTCGGCCGGCGGCGGTGCCGGCTCGGCGGCCGGGGCCGGTGCCGCGGCTTCGGTCGGCGCCTCGGCCTTGCAGCCGGCGAGCAGCGCGGCTCCGAGAACGATGGCGGTGAGTGTGGCGGCAGCTGACTTCACGGTGCACCCCTTGCATGTGGTGGAGGAACGCGGTGGCTCTGGGCCGGAAAGCAGGCTAGCAGAAGGCGTCCTCGCGACTTGCTGCGGCGCGGCAATCAGGGCGCGGGCGGGTCGAAACCCACGCGCTCCAGCAGCGCCGCGAATCGCGGCTCGGCGCGTAGCGGATCAAGGAAGGGATCGTTGCGGGCGTAGATCAACCCGGAGTCGCGCAGTTCGTGGGCGCGCTCCAGCGCCGTCATCGCTGCATCGAGGTCGCGGGCTTCCGCCAAGGCCTGCGCCTGCTGGTAGAGCACGCGCTCGCCGAGGGTGCGGAGCTCGCGCAGGGCGACGTCGGCCTCGTCGTTCCGGCTGGCGCGACGATGGGCGATCGACAAGCCGGCGAAGCGCATGTCCGCGACGGGCTCCTTCGCGTAGGCCGCGAGGGCGCCCTCGGGATCACCGAGGCCCATGAGGGCGTCGCCGATGGCGGCGTGGGCCCGCGAGAGCTTCGGGTTCATCGACAGCGCCTTGCGCAGCGGGGCGAGGCTGGCCTCGAACCGCCGACCGGCGTAGGCGATGTTGCCGGCCGCGCGATGGATGAGCGGATTCAGCGGATCGCGGAGCAGGGCGGCATCCAGCGCCTGCTGCGCCTCTTCGAAGCGACCGCAGCGCGCGGCGTACTGCGCGAAGCGCGCGAGCACCGTGGCTTCGCCGGCGCCCAGTCGTCGCGACTGCTCGAAGGGCTCCCGCGCGCCCCGGGCGTCGAGCTGGCCTTGGAAGCGGGTGAAACCGAGCGTCGAATGGGCCTCCGCAAGCTCCGGCGCCAGCGCGATGGCGCGTTCGGCGGCGATCACCGCATCGGCGTACATCGTCGGGTTGTCGGTCGGGTTGCCGTACTGGTTCGCGATGGCCGTCAGCGAGCGGGCCCGGGCGGCATGGGCAGCGGCGAATCCGGGGTCGGCCGCGAGCGCCCGATCGAAGGCCGCCAAGGCTTCACGTTCCGAGGCCTCGTCGGCGCTCAGCTCGTAGAGCATGCGTCCGCGCAGGTAGGCGTCGAGCGCGGCGGGGTCGGAGGTGCCGCCGATGGCTGCCAAGCTGTCGCGGTCCTCGCGATCGTCGCCGACGAAGGCGCTGAGCCGGTCCGCCACGGCATAGGCGATTTCCGTCTGCACCGCGAACACGTCCGTGAGTTTCTTGGTGAAGGTCTCCGACCAGCGATCGAACCCGGTCTGACCTTCGACCAGGCTGACCGTGACGCGCACCGTGTCGTCCTGTCGTCGCACCGTGCCCCGCAGCAGGTAGGAAACCCGCAGTTCATTGGCGATCTCGGTGGCGTCGCGCTCGCCGGTGAAGCGGCTCGACGAGCTCTTCGCCATGACGCGCAGCGCCAGGTTGCGCGTGAGGGTGCTACGCACCTCCTCGGACAGCCCGTCGGAAAAGTAGGCCTGCGCCGCGTCACCGCTGAGGTTCTCGAACGGCAGGACGGCCACGCTGTTTTCCGCGGTGGCGCTTGCGTTGCCGCCGGCGAAGTGCCGCCACGCGTAGAACCCGCCGCCAAGTGCCGGCACGGCGGCGAGCGCGCCGAGCATCAATCGCCGCCGGATCAGGTCGGCGGATGCGGGACGCCGCGGCGTCGGCGGGCGCTCAGCGGATGGGGCCAGCCCCGCGCTGTCGGCCTTCGACGCCCCGCCGAGGGCGGCGACGGCGCGCACCACGGCTTGCGGCGCGTCGTCATCGCCCCCCTCGCGCCAGCGCGCGAGTGCAATGGTCTGGTACTGGCGAAAGCCCAGCGGCGACGGCGTGCCGTCGAGCGAGGCGGGCACCAGCTTGCGCAGGTCGCGGCCGCGCGCGGCTTCGTCCAGCACCCAGTCGGATTCGATCGACCGCGCCGACCAGAGCACCACCACCGCGTCGGCGCCCTCGAGCGCGCTTTCGATGCGCTTGGCGAAGGCCGCGCCGCCTTCGATCAGGTGGTCCCACCAGACGTCGAGTCCGGCGTCGGCCAGGGCCGCGGCGAGCCGTGCGGCGTCGGCCTGGTCGCTGCGGCAGTAGCTGAGGAAGACCGTGCTCATGCGCCGGACAAGGGCTGCTGTTCGAGGGGGCGCTCGCGGTGCATCAGGATCCATTCGGCATGCTCTTCGAGCGCGGCTTCGCCGAGGGCTTCCAGCACCTGCCGCTGCTTGGCGGGACTGGGGTCGCGGGCGAGGCGCTCGGCGGCGGCGCCGAACACGCGGGCCATGAAGCGGTACTGCTTGATCAGCTCCTTGTCGGCGAGCTTGTACGAGTAGGCCTCGCGCACGCCGGCGAACAGTGCGGCCACGCCGGTGGTCACCAGCAGCAGCTTCACCGTCATCGGTTCGAAACCCGCGCCGAACACCACCAGCACCATCGCGCCGGCGAGGCTGAGCAGTAGGCTGGCGCGACCGAGCAGGCGCGTGTGGCGGTACATGCGTTCGCGGTCGGTGGCGCGGCGGCGGAAGTACCCGAGCTGGCCGTACGGGCCGCCGTCACCGACCCAGTGCGTGATCACCCACTGCAGCCCGACGTCGTTGGCGCGGCGCTCGCCGCCCAGCGCGACGGCGCGCATGGCGTGGCGGATCCAGCCGAGCTCGACGTCCTGCTTCTGCAGGAAGCTGTCGTAGGCGAAGCCCACCCGGTGCGAGGACGGCACGCTGGCGATGGCCCAGTAAGCCTGCACGCGCAGGCCCTCGGCCAACACGCGGTAGTCGAGGTAGCGGCGATGCCAGGAGCGCCGATTGCCCAGCCAGGCCACTGCGGCACCGGCCGCGAACAGGCCGAGGATGGCGCCCATCAGCAGCGGATGGGCGATGAACTCGGCATAGGTCATCAGCAGCAGGCCGGTGAGCACGGCCAGCACGTGCAGCAGCGCCATGCTGTGGTGCACGCGCTGGCGGAAGTGCAGCGCCAGCCAGTCGGCGCGACGGTAGAGCGCGTCGATGCGCGGCAGCGAACCGCGTGCCGGCGCGACCTCCGGCGGCGGCAGAAGGCCATGGCTGTCGCGGGCGATCTCGGCGGCGTACAAGCGCGAATCCGCGTTGAATTCGCCGAGCTGGTCGAACAGCCGCAGATAGCCCTCCGGCATCGGACCACTGCCGACGCTCCGCGCGCCGCGCGTGAGCCAGTGGGTGCCGAGCGCGCCGTCCGCTCGCGCGTCGCTGCGCATGCGCGAACAGACGATGTGGAAGGCGAGGTCGCTGTCGTCATCGGCGAGCAGGTTGGGCGGGGCGTCCACCTGGCCGAGCCCCGGCATCTCGCCGTGGAGGTGGTAGCGCACTACATCGCTGGTGCCGCCCGCGGCATCGCTGGGAGTGCCGTCCCAGAGCGCCAGCAGCACCTGGCAATGCGAGGAGATGAACACCCCCAACTGTGCGTACTGGCGGTCGCGCGCGGCGCCGGGAAGGCACACCGAGGCGGCGTCGTTGCCCTCCGCGAGGGGCAGATGGATGGCTTGCGCGGCGCCCAGCAGGCGGTCTAGTTCATGCACCGACTCCGGGCTGGTGCAGTCGCGCCGGTACTCGTCCAGCGGTAGCGGCAGTGGCGCCACGAGGGGCAGGCCGAGGGCCAGGGCGCGTCGCGCCACCAGCCGGTCGCCGCCTTCCGCGAGTCCCGACATCACGGCGACGGGGAGATCGCGATGCAGGCCCTGCATCCGCCGCAGGAAGGCATCGACCGCGGCTTCGAGCGCCGGGACTTCCTCGGGCACCAGGTCGCGATGCGCCGTCACGCCGACAATGAGGCAGGCGGCCATCGGCAGGATGGCCGCCTCGCCCGGGCCGGGTGCCGGCATGGCGGAGCGGTCGCTGGCGCGCTGCATCGGGGTCGGCATGGCCATGCAGCCTACACCGCGCCGATACACTGGCGGGCATGCTCGTCGCCTTCCACAAACCGATGAACGTGCTGTGCCAGTTCACCGACCGCGGCGTCCCGCCGCGGCCGACGCTGGCGGGCTACGGTCTGCCCAAGGCCGTCTACGCAGCCGGACGGTTGGACTTCGACAGCGAAGGCCTGCTGCTGCTCACCGACGATGGCGCCCTGGTCGCCGCGATCGGCTCGCCGAAGTTCGATTGGCCCAAGACCTACCTCGTGCAGGTGGAGGGCACGCCCACCGAGGACGCGCTGCAGCGCCTGCGCGGCGGGCTCGTGTTGAACGACGGCCCGACGAAGCCGGCCGAGGTCGCGGTGGTTGACGCGCCGTCATGGCTGCCGCCGCGTGATCCGCCGGTGCGGGTCCGCCAGACCGTGCCCGACGCGTGGCTGCGGCTGACGATCCGCGAAGGGCGCAACCGCCAGGTGCGGCGCATGACGGCCGCGGTGGGCCTGCCCACGCTTCGCTTGGTGCGCGAGGCCATCGGCCCGTACACGTTGGACGGCCTGGCCGCGGGGCAATGGCGCGAGGTGGCGGCGCCGGAGTTGCCGGCGCGCCTGCGCCGCAGCGGGGCGCCGCGAGCGGCGACGCACGGCGCGCGATCCACGTCGACGGCCGAGGGCCGGCCAGCGTCATCGTCGCGGCAGGATGCGGCCGCGCGCCCGGGCCTGATCCGGCCGTGGAAGCGTGACGGGCGCTGAGTCGCGTCACGCCCCGTGTCAGGGCGTCGCCGCCGAATCCGCCGGACGCGTGTACACCGCCGCGCCGTCGACCCAGGTGGAGCGCACCACGAGCTTTGGCACGGCCGAGGCATCAATGCCCGCGGGATCGGCGTCGAGCACGACGAAGTCCGCGCGATAGCCCTCGGCCAAGCGGCCGATCTCGCCCTCGCGGCGATTGGCGAAGGCGGCGTCGGCGGTGAAGCCGGCCAAGGCCTCCACCATCGTCAGGCGCTCCTGCGGCTGCCAGCCGCCCAGCGGCAGGCCTTCGAGGTCCTGTCGCGTCACCGCCGAGTACAGGCCGAGGCGCGGATCGACCGATTCCACGGGGAAGTCCGAGCCGAGCGCGAGGCGGGCGCCGCCGTCGTGCAGCGTCTTCCAGGCATAGGCGCCGCGGATGCGTTCGGCGCCGAGGCGGGCTTCGGCCCAGGGCATGTCCGAGGTCGCGTGTGTGGGCTGCATCGAGGCAATGACGCCGAGCTCGGCGAATCGCGGCAGATCCTTCGGCGAGACCACCTGCGCATGCTCGATGCGCCAGCGGTGGTCGCTCGCGCCGGCGTCCGGGCCGAGCACCTTGGCGTAGCCGTCGAGCACGAGCCGGTTCGCGAGGTCGCCGATGGCGTGCGTGGCGGCCTGCAGGCCGCAGCCCTTGATCTTGGCGAGCAGGGTGTCGAGCGCCTCTTGGCGCATCAGCAGCAGGCCGCGGTGGCCGGGTTCGTCGCTGTAGTCGGCGATCAGCGCCGCACCGCGGCTGCCGAGCGCGCCGTCCATGTACACCTTTACCCCGCGCATCGCGAGGCGCCCGCCGTCGTGCACATAGGGGCCCTGCGCGCAGCGGTCGGCCAACGCGTCACGATCGCCGTCGGCATAGGCCTCGACGCGGAGCGTCAGGCGGCCGGCATCGGCGAAGCGCTGGTACAGCGCAAGGTCGTCCCGCGAGACGCCCATGTCGTGCACGCCCGTGAGGCCGTTTGCGGCCGCGGCCGCGAGCGCACGTTCGAAGGCCTCCTCGCGAAGCCCCTCGGACGGCGCGGGGACGGCGGCATCGATGAAGCTGGCGGCGGCATCGATGAAGACACCCGTCGCCTTTTCGCCCTCACGAAGGATGCGGCCACCGTCCACCTGCCAATCGCCGTCGAAGGATTTCCCGTGCTTCGCCTCGGCGGCGCGCATCGCCGCGCTGTTGCCCCAGCCGGCGTGGCCGTCGACGCGCTCCAGCCAGACCGGACGATCGGGGAAGGCGGCATCGAGGTCGGCGGCGGTCGGGAAGTCTTTTTCGGGCCAGTCGTTCTGGTCCCAGCCGCGGCCGATGATCCAGGCGTCGGCGGGCACGGTTGCGGCATAGGCCTGCAGGCGCTCGATGATCTCCGCCTTGCTCGTCGCCCCGACGAGGTCGGCGCGCAGCAGGGCGAAGCCGAGGTTCATGAGGTGGCCATGCGCGTCGATCAGGCCAGGCACCACCACGCCGTCGCCGGCGTCGTGGCGCGTTGCGCCGGGGAAGCGTGCGGCGAGGTCGTCGGCGCGACCCACCGCGAGGATGTGGCCCGTGTCGTCCCAGGCCATCGCGTTGGCGTCCGCGGTGTCGCCGGCGGCGATGCGCGCAGCCACCAGCAGCTGGACCGTGGGCGTCGCGGTCGCGGTCGACGTTGCGGACGTCGCCTCGTTCGACGGCGGCGTGCAGGCCGGCAGGGCGAGGGCGGTGAGGATCAGCGACGCGAGGACGGTTCGACGCATGCTCGGGGCTCCGGCCAGGGAAAGCCGGAGCATGCCGCAACTCAGTGCGTGTCGCGCCACCAGCGCGTGAGGCGCGACAGGCCTTCGGCCACGCTGACCTGCGGCACGTAGCCGAAATCGCGTTTCGCGGCGGCGAGGTCGTACCAGTGCGGCGTGGCCAGCTGCTCGGCGACGAAGCGCGTCATCGGCGGCTCGCCCTTCAGCGGCAGGGCGTGCCACAGCACTTCGCACAGCGCGCCGGCGGCATAGGCCACGCCGAAGGGCACGCTGGCTTCGACGCGCGGCTCGCCAGCGGCCACGAGCAGGCCGTTGACGATCTCGCGCACCGGCTGCGGTTCGCCGTTCGAGATGAAGTAGGCCTTGCCGGCGCAGGCCGACCCCGGCGACAACGCGGCGAAGGCCAACAGGTGCGCATCGGCCGCGTTGTCGACGTAGCTGGTGTCCATCCGGTTGTGGCCGCCGCCGATGAAGCGCAACCGGCCGGCGCGTGCACGTTCGACGAGGCGCGGCAGCAGGTTGGTGTCGCCGGGGCCCCAGATCAGCCGAGGACGCAGCGCGACGGTGTTCAGCACCCCGCCGCCAGCGACGGGCGTGCCGTTCGCGGCCAGCACCGCTTTCTCGGCGATCTGCTTGGTGCGCGGGTAGGGCGCCTTGAACGCCGGCGCATAGGGCGTGGTGAGCTCGTTGCCGCCTTCGCAGGGCACGCGGCCGTTGTGCGCGACGCTCGGCGTCGAGGTGTACACGAGGCGCGTGACGCCGTGTTCGCGGCAGGCGTCCAGCACGTTCGTCGTGCCGGTCACGTTCGCATCGATGTAGCTCTGTTCGCTGCCCCAGTGGCCGGCCTTGGCGGCGTTGTGGAACACCGCGTCGATGCCTTCGAGCGCGCGCTGCACGTGGGCGGCGTCGGCGAGGTCGCCGAGGCGCTGTTCGACGCCCATCGCGTCGAGCTCCACGGAGCGGCGGCGCTGCGTGCTAATGACGGTGTGGCCCTGGGCTTGCAGGCCGCGGCAGATCGCCTGGCCGAGGAAACCGGCGCCGCCGGTGACGAGGATCTTCATGGACGTGGCAGGCGGAAGAACGAGCGCGGAGTATGCCCGCGGTTGCGGCGGCGGGGACCCCTTCCCATTGGGCGCTGCGGCGCGGAACTTGGAAATTCTTGGAACTTCCCGGCGTGGTCTGTGCTTTCGTGGTGCATACGCCGGCATGAGGCCGTGCGCCTCGATGGAGCTTGATCCATGACCGTATTTCGTTTGTCCATCTTGTACGTCCTCGTCTTCGCCATGGCCGCCTGCGCGGGCGAACCGTCTCCATCGGCAGATCCAGCGGAACCCTCAGCCATGTCTCTCTCCGCCCCTCCCGCCGAGCCGGCAACCGATCCTCAGCCTCCCGCTCGTCCTGCGCGTGCCACTCCCCTTCGCGACGTCGTTGTGGCTTTCGCCGACGGCATCGATCCTGCATCCGCTGTGGAGGACCGCCAGCTGGACGTCATGGTTCCCGGGCCCCGCAGAGGGGATGCTCCGGTGCCGGCCATCGTCTCTGTGCATCACGTCGGATCGGCCGCGAGCGAGCGCCTCGACTTCGATCTCGAAGGCGCATATCCCGATGCTCTCGAACTGTTCGACGTTCTGCTCGGCCCTGGGCATACCTTGACGCAGGCGATGGTCGACTGCCCGCGTGCCGACGATGCCGTCGGCGCCCCGAAAACGACGCATTACGACCTCGACGGATTCGGGAATCGGCTTCGAGTGAAGTACACGAGCGAGGATTACCGCCGTGGTAGCACACGGATCTCGATCTTCAGCGCCTGGCCCGCCAGCGAAGCCGACCGCTGCTTCTGATCCTCCGCAATCCCCTCCTTCCCCCCGGAGCCCCCATGAACGCCACGCAAGCCCGCGCGGTCCTGACTGCGCGCGAATACGACCAAGGCAACATCGACCCCCTTGACGTTGCTGCAACGCGGAGGCTCGTTGCTTCCGTCGTCCTCACGGAGTCACGCGGCGGCGAGCTCGCCATCACCAACGCTCAAGGCTATGTTGGTCGTTATCAGGCGGGTGCTGGCTGGTTGGTCGACGCAGGAATCGTGGACCGCGAGCGATACGATGCGGCGTTCCGCCGATCAGGATTCCGTTCCGAGTGGGATTGGGCCGTTTCCGGCGGAATGACGCGATTTCTCGAGGAGCCCGACAACTGGCGCAACGGCCTCAGCCTCGATCGCCACAAGGCCGACGGTGATTTGCAGGATCGTGCGTTCCGTGCCGTCAGCGAGCAGGCATACCGCGAGGGTGTGCGGCGTGGCGCCCTGTCGCCCGACGACTCGCCGGAGCGGGTGGCAGGCTTCCTGAAGGCTCGACACATCGCTGGCTTGGGTGGAGCCGAGAACGCGATCCGCTTCGTCGATGGCCGTGGAGGACGGGAGATTTCCGATGCGAACGGCACGTCGAACGTCGACTACTTCAATGACATCGCTCGCAACCGCGACGGACTGGGCGACCTCATGCGCGAGGATCCCGCACGGCTGCGCGAAATCGCTGGCGCTGCGCCGGGCCCGGCGCCCAGTGCACCGATTACGCCGATGGCCGATGGCGTGCTGCGCGAGGGCGAGCGGGGTGCCGACGTCCGGCAACTGCAGGAACGCCTGAATGCCGTCGGCGCGCGCGATGCCGCGGGTCGTCCGCTCGGCACCGATGGCCAGTTCGGCCAGCGCACCGAAGACGCCGTGCGCAGCTTCCAGCGCGCTCGCGGCCTCGAGGTCGATGGTCTGGCCGGCCCGGACACGCTGCGTGCGCTCGACGCGGCGGTGCGCGCTCGCGCGGCCAGCCCCATGGCCGATGGTGTTCTGCGCGAGGGCGAGCGCGGTGCTGAGGTCCGGCAGCTGCAGGAACGCTTGAACGCGGCCGGTGCGCGGGATGCCGCGGGTCGTCCGCTCGGCACCGATGGCCAGTTTGGCCAACGCACGGAAGACGCCGTGCGCAACTTCCAGCGCGCCCGTGGCCTCGAGGTCGATGGCATTGCCGGACCGGAAACCTTGCGCGCCCTCCAGCAGCCCGCGCCGACGCGTCCGACGCCCGGTGCACCGAGCGCTCCGGAGCCGACGCCGCCCGCGGGCCTGCGCAGCGGCTGGCCGGTGCCGGGCCGCACCGAGATCAACGTCGCCGACAAGCGCGGCGAGGGTGGCGGCGAATTCGGCGAAGCCCGGAGCGGCGGGCGCGAACACAAGGGCATCGACATCAACGGCCGCGTCGGCGACCGCATCGAGGCCTTCGCGCCGGGCCGCGTGGTGTTCACCGGGCAGATGCGCGGCTTCGGCAACACCGTAATCATTCAGCACGACGGTGGCGTGCAGACCGTCTACGCGCATCTGGATCGGATCACCGTGCGAGACCAGCAGCAGGTCGACCGCAGCACGCCGATCGCCACGATGGGTCGCAGCGGCAACACCCCCTCCACCGGCGACACCCACCTGCACTTCGAGGTCCGCGAGGGCGCGAACGGCACGCCGCTGTCGGGCCGCGCGGTCGATCCGCGCCGCTACCTGCACTTCGAGGGCGAGACCAGCCAGCGCGTCGGCGAGATCCAGCAGCACCTGCAGCGCCTCGACATCCGCGACGGCCGGGGCCAGCCGATCCGCGCCGACATGGGCTACGGCGACCGCACCCGCGAAGCCGTGGAGAACTTCCAGCGCAGCCGCGGCATCGAAGTGACGGGCATCGTCGATCCGTCGACGCTCGATGCACTTCGCCGCGCCCAGCCACAACCGCGCCTCGAGCCTCGCGCCGACGTGGCACCGATGGATGCTCGCAGTGCCGCGCTCGCCCACCCGATGGTCCGCCAGGCCGATGCGGCCCTGCAGCGCGAACAGCCCGGCCTGCCGGCCGATCAGCGCCTCGCCATCGCCGCGAGCCTCGCCGATCAGGGCACGCGCCGCGGCCTGACGGAAATCACCCGCGTGGCGGCGGGGCCCAATGGCAGCTGGTTCGCCATCCAGGGCGACGTCCGCCGCGAGGACTTCCAGCAGGCCTCGGTCACCCGCGAGCAAATCGCGCAGCCGCTCGAGAAGCCGCTGGCGAGCTTGGCCGAGCAAGACCGCCAGCGCGCGGCGACAGCCGCCACCGAATTGCCTAACCTCCCACAGGAGCGTTCCCCCCACCTCGCCTGAGTCGACGCCCCCATGCCTGTCCTGTTCCCCTCTCGCCACGCCGCACTGCCCGTCGCCCTCGTCATCGGCCTCGTGGCCTGCGGCGCGGAGGCGCCCGCCTCCCAAGCTCCGGCCTCGTCCCAGCCCGCCGCGGAGGCGACGGCGCCCTCGGAGGTGCCGGTCGACGAGGCTTTGCCCGCCGACGAAACGCCGGACACGGCCACCAACGGCGTGCCGGACGCCGCGCTCGCGGTGCCGCCACCCGGCCCTGCCGCGGTGCTCGACGCGGCCTACGGCCCGTCGTTGTCCGCGGCGAATGGCGCGCCCGCAGAAGGGCGTTCGTTGGCCGATGGTCGTCGAGCGGCGTTCTGGCATGGTCAGGTCTTCGCCTTGGGTGGTGCCGGGTGGTACGTCGGCTTCGCCGCCGCCGCGGTGCCCAGCGATTTCCCGGCTCCGGACCAGACGGTCGAGCTGGCGCAGGCCACCTGGCGCTTCGTCG
>Ga0209278_1000351_pt1 | contig 40454 bp, 39 predicted proteins | sample JI81BgreenDNA_FD_187504 | JGI IMG/M metagenome (GOLD analysis project Ga0209278, IMG submission 187504) | Wastewater effluent complex algal communities from Wisconsin, to seasonally profile nutrient transformation and Carbon sequestration -... | ecosystem: Engineered > WWTP > Effluent > Algae...
TCGTTCGCAATGACGAGGTCGTGGGTTCGATCCCCATCCTCTCCACCAACGCATCGAAAAGCCGGGCCCTGCCCGGCTTTTTCGTTTCCGCCGTCCGGCGACGAAGCCCCGCTTGGTAGACTTCGCGCCCCGGAACGGCGCAGCCCCGGCCCTCCGACTCCATCCCTACCCGTCCCCGTAGCTCAGCTGGATAGAGCGCGCCCCTCCTAAGGGCGAGGTCGCACGTTCGAATCGTGTCGGGGACGCCATCGCCATCCAAGGAATCCCCATGACGCACCCCGTCCTCGCCGCCCTCGGCCTCACCGACCACGAATCCGGCACCTACCTCGGCCACGGCGAGTGGTCCGCCACGCGCGACGCCGGCGTGCTGGAGCCGGTGAACCCGGCCACCGGCGAGGTGCTGGGCAAGGTCTACGCCTCGTCGGAAGCCGACTACGCGAAGATCAAAGAGCGCGCCAAAGCCGCCGCCGCGATCTGGCGCACCACCCCGGCGCCGAAGCGCGGTGAAGCGATCCGCCTGTGCGCCGAGGCTCTGCGCCAGCACAAGTCGGCGCTGGGCGCGCTGGTCTCGCTGGAGATGGGCAAGATCAAGGCCGAAGGCGACGGCGAAGTGCAGGAGATGATCGACATCGGCGATTTCGCCGTCGGTCTCGCGCGCCAGCTCTACGGCCTGACCATGCACTCCGAGCGCCCGGGCCACCGCATGTACGAGCAGTGGCACCCGCTGGGCCTCGTGGGCGTGATCAGCGCCTTCAACTTCCCGGTCGCCGTGTGGGCGTGGAACAGCTTCATCGCCGCCATCTGCGGCAACATCACGATCTGGAAGCCCTCGCCGAAGACCCCGTTCTGCGCCGTCGCCTCGATGAAGATCTGCAACGACGCGCTGCGCGCCGGCGGCTTCCCGGACCTGTTCTTCCTGTTCAATGACGCTGGCACCGAACTGGCGAGCCAGTTCGTCGATGACCACGACATCGCGCTGGTGAGCTTCACCGGCAGCACCAAGATCGGCCGCCAGGTCGGCGAGCGCGTCGCCCGCCGCATGGGCAAGTCGCTGCTGGAGCTGGGCGGCAACAACGCGATCATCGTGGACGCCACGGCCGACCTGAAGCTGGCCATCCCGGCCATCGTCTTCGGCGCCGTCGGCACCGCCGGCCAGCGCTGCACCACCACGCGCCGCCTGTTCGTGCACGAATCCATCTTCGACGACGTCATCGCCAAGCTGGTCACGGCCTACAAGCAGGTCGAGGGCAAGATCGGCGACCCGAATGCCGAAGGCACGCTGATGGGCCCGCTGAACGACAAGGGCGCCGTGGCGGCGTTCCTGTCCGCCATCGAGAAGGCCAAGGCCGCCGGCGGCGTGATCCGCAGTGGCGGCGCCGCGCTCGACCGTCCGGGCAACTTCGTGCTGCCGACCCTGATCACCGGCGTGGCCAACTCGGCCGAAGCGGTGCAGACCGAGACCTTCGCACCGATCCTCTACGCCATGCCGTTCAAGACGCTGGACGAGGCCATCGCCATGCAGAACGCCGTGCCGCAGGGCCTGTCCTCGGCGATCTTCACGCAGAACCTGAAGGCCGCGGAGCAGTTCCTGTCGGCGGCCGGCTCGGATTGCGGCATCGCCAACGTGAACATCGGCACCTCGGGTGCGGAGATCGGCGGCGCCTTCGGCGGCGAGAAGGAAACCGGCGGCGGCCGCGAATCCGGCTCGGACGCCTGGCGCGCCTACATGCGCCGCCAGACCAATACCATCAACTACTCGGACGCGCTGCCGCTGGCCCAGGGCATCAAGTTCGAACTCTAGTTTTTTGCCCCTACACTGGGGTTTCCAGGGGTGATGAGGGATGTTTCGATGCGCAGGGTGATGGGGGCGGCGGCCGTGTTGGCCGCCTTGTGGACGTCCGCGGTGGTGGCCGAGGAGCAGGAGTTCATCGCCGGGGACGGCACACGCTTCAGCTTGCCCTTGGAGAACGGTGTGCCGGGGCGGGCCGACACCGACGAGGCCACCTTCGAGGCGGCCGGTTTCGATGTCGATACCAGTGCAACCCTGTCGCTGACCGATCGCTTCACCCTTCTTTTCAAGGGAGGTGACCAGCCGATCCGCGTGCGCATCGAAGACATCACGCTCGAAACCCCGGTCCTGCTCGTCGAAGCCGCGGTCCCGGAAGACCTGCCCAGCGCCGGATTCCGCCGCTCGCGCTTCGAGCTGCGCGCGCCCACCTGCCCCATCGCCCGTGGCGAGCCCTGCAGCGCCTGGATGTTCGGCCCTCAGGCCCATCGCCTCTATCGGGCCACACTCACCTACGCCGAGTCCGATCCCGTCGTCCTGCTGCAGGCCGAGCCCTACCAGATGGGCGCCTTCATCGAGCGGATGGGCAGCCGCATCCCCGACGCCGCAGGAAGCACGCCATGAGCAACACGAACCGCCGCACCTCGTCGATGGCCATCATCAGCTTGGTGGCCGGGCTTCTGGGCTGGACCCTCGCCCCGTGGCTGGGTTCGATCATCGCGATCATCACCGGCCACATGGCCCGTGCCGAGATCCGCCGCGACCCCGGCGAGCTTGAGGGTGACGGGCTGGCCATCGCCGGCCTCGTGCTGGGCTGGTCGATGATCGTCCTCAGCCTCCTCACTGTCCTCGCCATCGTGCTGTTTTTCGGCGGGTTGGCGGCATTCGCCGCTTTCGCTGGCGGCACCGCGGCCTGACCGCGCCGCAAGGAAGACACCTCCAGAATGTACGGACTCGCTCGTCCGCTGCTGTTCCGCCTCGATGCCGAGCACGCCCACGAACTCGCGCTGAAGGCCCTCGACGCGGCGTGGCGCGCGGGGCTGAACCCGTTGCTGGCCACCCGGCCGAAGCCCCTGCCGACGTCCCTGATGGGGCTCGCGTTCCCGAATCCCGTCGGCCTGGCCGCCGGCCTCGACAAAAACGGCGCCTGCATCGATGCGCTCGCCGCGCTCGGTTTCGGCTTCGTGGAGATCGGCACGACCACACCGCGGCCGCAGGCCGGCAACCCCAAGCCCCGCATGTTCCGCCTGCCGGAGCACGAGGCCGTCATCAACCGACTCGGCTTCAACAACGAAGGCGTCGACGCGCTGGTGCGCAACGTCGAAGCCTCGAAGCTCCGGCGCGTGGGCGGCGACACGATCCTCGGCATCAACATCGGCAAGAACAAGGACACGCCCAACGAGCAGGCGGCGGCCGACTACCTGCACTGCCTCGGCCGCGTCTACGCCTTGGCCGACTACGTGACGGTGAACATCTCCTCGCCGAACACCGCCGGCCTGCGCGAACTGCAGGAAGAGAAGGCGCTGCGCGCACTGGTCAGCGAGATCTTCGAGGCACGCGAACGGCTGGCTACCCGCCACGGCCGCCGCGTGCCGATCCTCGTCAAGATCGCGCCGGACCTGACCGAGGACGACATCGACGCCTCCGCGCGCGTGCTCGGCGAATTGAACGTGGACGGCGTGATCGTCAGCAACACCACGGTTGACCGCCTCGCGATCGACGGCCATCCGCTGGCCAAGGAGCAGGGCGGCCTCTCCGGCAAGCCGCTGTACGGCAAGTCGACCGCCGTGCTGCGCCGCATGCGTTCGCGGCTCGCGGCGCACATCCCGCTGGTGGGCGTGGGTGGCATCCTGTCGGGGGCCGATGCCGCGGGGAAGATGACCGCCGGCGCGCAGTTGGTGCAGTTCTACACCGGCCTGATCTATCGCGGCCCGGCCCTCGTCGACGAGTGCGTGCAAGCGCTGCGGCATCGCCGCGACGGCGTGCGCGGATGAGCGAGGCCGGGTACCGGATCAGCGAGAACGTCTCGCTGGCCGGCCGCAACACCTTCCGCGTGGCGGCCCGTGCCGAAATGCTGGCCGACGTGCACGACCCGTTCGCCCTGCCGGCCTTGATGTCGGAGCCGTGGCTGCAGTTCGCGCCATTGCTCGTGCTCGGCGAGGGCAGCAACGTGCTGCTGGCCGGCGACGTGCCGGGCCTGACGCTCTCGCTGACGCGCGCACGCATCGCCCTCATCGAGGACAGCCCGGACGAGGCGCTGGTCGTGGCCGACGCCGGCGTGAACTGGAACGATTTCGTGCACTGGACCCTGGGCCGCGGGCTCTGCGGCCTCGAGAACCTTGCGCTCATCCCGGGCACCGTCGGCGCCTCGCCCATCCAGAACATCGGCGCCTACGGCACCGAGGTCGGTGAGTTCATCGATTCGGTGCAGGCCTTCGATCGCGAGACGCTGCGCCTGCGCGAGTTCGAACGCGAGGACTGCCGATTCGCCTACCGCGACAGCACGTTCAAGCGCGCGCCGGAGCAGAACGTCATCACCGAGGTGCGCTTCCGCCTGCCGAAGGCGCGTGCGGTGCAGACCGGCTATGCCGGCGTCGGCGACGAGCTGGCGGCCATGGGCGTCGAGGGCGCGCCCACGCACCGGCAGGTGGCCGAAGCCATCAGCCGCCTGCGCGCACGCAAGCTGCCCAACCCGGCGGTGCTCGGCAACGCGGGCTCGTTCTTCAAGAACCCGATCGTCGATGCCGCGAAGGCCGACACGCTGAAGGCGGCACATCCGGCCCTGCCGGTGTTTCCCGGCGATTCGCCGGCCACGCGCAAGCTCTCAGCCGGCTGGCTGATCGACGCCGCCGGCTGGAAAGGCTTCCGCGACGGCGACGCCGGCGTGGCGCCCCAGCACGCTCTGGTGCTGGTGAACCACGGCCAGGCCACGGGCGCGCAACTGCTGGCGCTGGCAGGCCGCATCGCCGGCTCCGTGCAGGCGCACTTCGGCGTGGCGCTCGAGCCCGAGCCCCGGATCATCGGCGGACGCTTCCAGCCCATCGCTCCGGACGACGGGCAAGCATGAGCACGGCGCCGGACACCGTCACACCGTCCGGCCAGCGCGCGCGCAGCGAACTGCTGAAAGCCGTCGGCTACATGGTCTGCAGCGCGGCCATGTTCGCGGGCATGGCGGTGATGATCCGCCTCGCCTCGGCGCAGTTGCACGCCTTCGAAATCGCGTTCTTCCGCAACTTCTTCGGCTTCGTCTTCGCATTGCCCCTCCTGATGCACCACGGCGTCGGCATCCTGAAAACCGACAAGCTGAGCCTCTACGTGGGCCGCTGCCTGATCGGCATCGTCTCCATGCTGTGCGGCTTCTACGCCATCGTGCACCTGCCGCTGGCGAAGGCGGTGACCATCAGCTACTCGACGCCCCTGTTCGTCACCATCCTCGCCGTGCTCTTCCTGGGCGAAATGGTGCGCCTGCGTCGCTGGACGGCGGTCGGCCTCGGTTTCATCGGCGTGCTGGTGATCATGCGCCCCGGTGCCGACACCTTCGACGCCAACACCCTCGTCGCGCTGACGGCCGCCGTGCTCAGCGCCATCGTCGCGATCAGCATCAAGGTGTTGTCACGCACCGAGAAGCCCGACGCCATCGTGCTGTGGACCACCATGCTGTGGGTGCCGCTGTCGCTGGTGCCCGCCCTGTTCGTCTGGACCTGGCCGACCGGGTGGACGTGGGCATGGATCGTGGCCGCCGGCTTCTTCGGCACCGCGGGCCACATGTTCTGGACCCGCGCACTGAAGCGCGGCGACGCCTCGATGCTGACGCCCATCAGCTTCATGCAGGTGCCGATCGTGGCCGTACTCGCGTGGTGGCTGTTCGACGAGACCGTCACCGGCTGGACAGCCGCAGGGGCCGCCATCATCTTCGGCGCCAACGCCTACATCGCCCATCGCGAGGCCCGCGTGGCCTCGCGCACGGTCACCGACGTCGAGATCAGCCCCGAGACGCAGAAGCGCTGAGTCCGGCCTTGGAAACGGAGGCGCTCGCCAGGCCCGTCATCGTCGCGTGATCGACGCCGCCGTTCCCCCCACCTTCGGCACATGCCGGTGCGGCCTGCGCCGCTACGCTCGGAGGCTCGCCGCCGCGCTGGCGCCGACTCCGAGTGTTATCCAGTAACAGACCCGGGAAACCCATGAAGAAGACGCTTCTCTCGCTGAGCCTTGCGCTCGCCTTCGCCGCGCCGTCGGCCTTCGCCGCCGAGGCGCCCCAGCTCGGCACCTTCGGCATCGACCTGTCGAACCGCGACAACACCGTGCAGCCGGGCGACGACTTCAACCGCCACGCCAACGGCACCTGGTTCGACAACTACCAGCTCAAGGACTACGAGACCCGTTACGGCTCGTTCAATACCCTGAGCGACCAAGCAGAGCTGCAGGTCAAGGCGATCATCGAGGAACTGCAGGCCCGCACCGACCTTGCGCCGGGCAGCGACGAGCAGAAGGTCCGCGATCTCTACGCCAGCTACATGAACACCGCCGCGCGCGACGCCGCCGGCATCACGCCGATCCAGCCGATCCTCGACGGCATCGCCAAGATCGACTCGGTCGCCGCGCTGACGGCCGCCTTCGGCCGCGCCGGCATGGACGGCAGCAACGCCCCGGTGGGTGGCGGCGTGGGCTTGGACCGCAAGGACCCGAACCGCTACCTCGTCGGCATCGGCGTGGGCGGCCTTGGCCTGCCGGACAAGGACTTCTACCTGAACCCCGAGCCGCGCTTCGTGCAGATCCGCGCGGCCTACCTCGCCCACATCGAAAAGATGCTGGGCTTCGCCGGCATCACCGACGCCAAGCCGCGCGCCGAGGCCATCCTCGCGCTCGAGACGGAGATCGCGAAGAACCACTGGGACCGCGCCCAGCTGCGTGACCGCGACAAGACCTACAACCTCACCTCGTTCGAGGACCTGAAGGCGCAGTTCCCGTCGTATGACTGGGCCGCGCACTTCGCCGCCCAGGGCCTGCCGACGCCGGCCGAAGTGAACGTGACCACGCCGAGCGCGGTCGGCCCGATCCTCGAGATCGTCGGCAAGACGCCGCTGAACGTCTGGCGCGATTACCTCACGTTCCACACGATCGACAACCACGCGCCCCTGCTCTCGACCGAGATCGACCAGGCCGCGTTCGCCTTCAACGGCACGGTGCTTTCCGGCCAGCGCGCCCAGCGCGAGCAATGGAAGCGCGGCGTGGGGCTGGTCGGCGGCGGCCAGGGCCTCGGCGATGCGGTCGGCAAGGTCTACGTGGCCCGCCACTTCAAGCCGGAAGCCAAGGCGGCGATGGACGAACTGGTCGAGAACCTGCGCAAGGCCCTGCGCCAGAACATCGAGAACCTCGACTGGATGGGCGCGGCCACCAAGGAAGAGGCCTTCAAGAAGCTCGAGAGCTTCCGTCCCAAGATCGGCTATCCGACGAAGTGGCGTGACTATTCGGCCGTCACCATCGTGCCGGACAACCTGATGGCCAACGTGCTGGCGCTGCGCCAGTACTACACCAACGACCAGAACCGCCGCCTCGGCACCGTGCCGGATCGCGACGAGTGGTTCATGACGCCGCACACGGTCAACGCCTACTACAACGCGACCTTCAACGAGATCGTGTTCCCGGCGGCGATCCTGCAGCCGCCCTTCTTCGACGTGAACGCCGACCCGGCCGTGAATTACGGCGCCATCGGCGGCGTGATCGGCCACGAGATGGGCCACGGCTTCGACGACCAGGGCTCGAAGTCGGACTGGCAGGGCATCCAGCGCAACTGGTGGACCGACGAGGACCGCGCGCGCTTCGAGGCCCGCACGAAGGCGCTCGTCGCCCAGTACAACCAGTTCTGCCCGCTGGAAGGCCACTGCGTGAACGGCCAGCTGGCACTCGGCGAGAACATCGGCGACCTCGGCGGCCTGTCGATGGCCTACACGGCCTACCAGATGAGCCTCAACGGCCAGCCGGCCCCGGTGCTTGGTGGCCTCACCGGCGACCAGCGCTTCTTCCTCGCCTGGGCGCAGATCTGGAAGTCGAAATACCGCGACGAGGCGATGATCAACCAGGTGAAGGTCGGCCCGCACTCGCCGCCGCAATACCGCATCAATGGGCCGCTGCGCAACCTCGACGAGTGGTACAAGGCCTTCAATGTGCAGCCGGACGATGCGCTGTACCTGAAGCCGGAAGATCGCGTCCGGATCTGGTGATCCGCGACGGGACACTTGAAGGCCACGAGGGCGCGGCCGATACTTCCGCGCCCTCCCAAGGATGACGTGCATGCTCCGATCTGGATTGATGGCCGTTCTGGCCGCGCTGCTGCTCTCCGGCTGCGCCACCGGCTACCACAGTGCCTCCAACCCCCTCCTCGGATGGACGGGCGGCTACTGGGACCAGCCGGGCCCGGGCCAGACGATCAAGGTCGGCTTCGCCGGCAATTCCATCATCGAGGCCGACAAGGTCAGCACCTACCTGATGTATCGCAGCGCGGAAGTGACCCAGCGCGAAGGCGGAACGCACTTCGTCCTCTACCGGAACCTGCCCGACGCCGTGCGCGACGTGCGCAGCACCGAGAAGAGCACGGGCACCCTCGGCGGCAAGCCCACGAACTACGCCTACATCTGGATCGTGCCCGCCACGGAGCGGGATGCCATCGATGCCGCGGACATCCTCCGCCGTCTTGGCCCGGAAGTCCGCGCAACGCAGGAGGCCACGCCATGAACCGATGCCTCGTCTTCCTGCCCGCGGTGCTGTTGGCCACTGGCTGCATGAGCACCTACCGCCATCCGCCGGGCGCCCCGGCAGCGCAGATCGCGATCAGCGATGCCGGCGTCGCCTGGGTCTGCAACGGCGACGAACCGCGCATCCTCCGCAAGGGGGAAGACGGCCTTGCCGTGATCCCGGCCGGCGAACGCATCTCGGTCGGCCTCAACTACGTCGCCAGCGGTTACAACGTCACCTACAGCTGCTTCCCGCACGTGAACTTCGTGCCGGAGATCGGGGCGGTCTACCACCAGGATTTCGAGACGGAAGCCGAGGCCTGCACGGCGCTCGTTTACCGGAAAACCGACGATCGGCGGATCGGCCTCGCGATGGAGCCCACGCTCGACCGCGAAGGCGGCGACTGCGTCTACAAGGACTGATGCGGGAGGCGCGGGAGCGCCTCAGCCGTAGTGCTTCGCCACGTAGTCGTCGATGATGCCGACGAACTCGCGGGCGATGTTCTCGCCCTTCAGCGTCATCGCCTTCTCGCCATCGATGAACACCGGGGCACTCGGCGCTTCGCCAGTGCCCGGCAGCGAGATGCCGATGTTCGCGTGGCGCGATTCGCCGGGGCCGTTCACCACGCAGCCCATCACCGCGAGCGTGAGGTTCTCGACGCCGGGGTGCTTGAGCTTCCACACCGGCATGTTCTCGCGCACGTGCTCCTCGACCGTCTTCGCCAGCTCCTGGAAGAAGGTGCTGGTCGTGCGGCCGCAGCCCGGGCAGGCGGTGACCATCGGCGTGAACGCCCGCAGGCCCATGGTCTGCAGCAGCTGCTGCGCGACGATCACCTCCTGCGTGCGCGACTGGCCGGGCTCGGGGGTGAGCGAAATGCGGATGGTGTCGCCGATGCCTTCCTGCAGCAGCACGGCGAGGGCCGCGGTGCTCGCGACAATGCCCTTGCTGCCCATGCCCGCTTCCGTCAGACCCAGATGCAGCGGATAATCGCAGCGCGCGGCGAGGTCGCGGTAGACGGCGATCAGCTCCTGCACGCCGCTCACCTTCGCGGAAAGGATGATGCGGTCCTTCGGCAAGCCGAGCTCGACGGCCTTCTCGGCCGAGTCCAGCGCGGAGCGCACCAGCGCCTCGCGCAGCACGCGGGCGGCGTCCCAAGGCTCGGCACGCTTCGCGTTCTCGTCCATCAGCACGGCGGCGAGGTTCTGGTCGAGCGAACCCCAATTGGCGCCGATGCGCACCGGCTTGTCGTACTGCAGCGCCTTTTCGATGATCGCCGCGAACTGCGTGTCCTTCTTCTTGCCGAAGCCGACGTTGCCGGGATTGATGCGGTACTTCGCCAGCGCCTCCGCGCAGGCCGGGTGCGCTTCCAGCAGCGTGTGCCCGTTGTAATGGAAGTCGCCGATGATCGGCACGTCGATGCCCATCATCGCCAGCCGGTCGCGGATGTGCGGCACGGCGGCGGCGGATTCCTCGTTGTTGACGGTGATGCGCACCTTTTCCGAACCCGCGCGCCAGAGCTCGGCGATCTGCTGCGTCGTGCCCTTGATGTCGGCGGTGTCGGTGTTGGTCATCGATTGCACGACGACGGGCGCGTCGCCGCCGACGATGACCTTGCCGACGCGGACGGGAATGGAGCGGCGGCGTGGCGCCGGGGCAGCGGAACTCATCGGATCACTCAGGAATGCGGCGCGCCCGCGGGAGCGTAGCGATAGAGGAAGTAGTCGCCCAAGGTCTGGACGAGGCGAAGGTCGGTCAGGCGGTCCTCGGGCCGGCGGTCGAGTAGCTGGTCCACCGGCTCCTGCTCGCGACCGATGCGCAGCGGTTCGCCCTGCGGCAGCCGCTGGGCGGCGAGGTAGAGCCAATCACCACCACCGTAGGGCGGCCTCAGCTCCAGCGCACGCAGCGGGGTGCGGTTCGCGGCGCCGGTGCCCATCAGCGCGACGGCCGCGGCCGCGCGCGAGAGCAGCTCGACGCCGGCCAGCACCTGTCCGTCCGCCTCGTAGCGCAGCCAGCGCAGGATGCCGAGCATCCAATCGGACGGGTCCTCGTGGTCGCCGACATGGATGCCGACGACCTCGCCGACGCGCAGGCGGAGCTGGTTGTCCTGCGCCCAACGCATCCGGTAGCCGCCGAGGCTCTGGTCGACGACGAAGGCGGGCACGCGCGTCGAACGTGCGGAAACCTCGGCACTGCCCGCGGACCACGAAGCGCGCGCGGTTTCGGCGAGGTCGTTACCCAGCACCTGACGCGCGTAGGCGTCGAAATCACGCTCGCCGCTGGCCTGGTAATGCAGGCCCGACAGGCCGAACACCGTTTCCACGGTGTGGCCGGCATCGAGGCGGGTGAACTGTCGGGCGGCCGCGTGCGAGAAGGCGCGACGCAGCTTGCGCAGGCCGTCGGCACTCATCTTCACCGGCACGCCGTGCTCGGGCATCACGGTCGCGGTCTCGCCGTCGCTGGCGGCCAGGGCGGCCTCGACGGCCGCGGCGAAACCCACGAGGTCGAGGTGCTGACGGGGCGGCGCCTTGCCGCCGGGGCCCTCGTCGGCATCGTCGGCCACACCGACCGCGGTCGGGGACGGCGTATCCCGCAATGGCGTGCGGGCCGCGAAGGCTTCGCACAGGGCCCACACGCGGTCCTGCTCGGCTTGCGAAAACGCCCGCGGATTGGCCACGCCCATCAACAAGAGTTCGACGTAACGCTGGTGGATGGTCGGCAGCCCCGGCACCAGTGGATCGGAGGAGGGCCGGCGTTCCAGCTCGCGGGCGATGGCGAAGCGGTAGGTGCGATGCAAGCCACGCCAGGCGTCGACCGGAAGGTCGGCATAGACGCGCCACGCCACGAGCAGGGCTTCACCGTAGTGATAGGTGGCGCGCTGCACGGCCTCGGCGACCTGCCCGCCGCGCAGCCACGGCAAGCTGCCGGACGGCGCGCACTGGTCGGCGGCCGCCATGCGATACGCGTGGGCCAGGCGGAGGTGCAACTGCTCGAGCTCGCCCGGAAGGGCCGCAAGATCGCCGGCCAGCGGCAGCGGCTTGCCGGCGAACAGACGCTGGGTCGACAGCGCGTTGTCGAGGATCGCGGGACGCAGCACTTCGGCGATCTCGCGGCGCGTGGCGCCCTTCAGCGCATGGGTGGACGAGAGGGCCTCGAGCGCGCGAAGCAGGGCGCGGCGGGTGGCCGTCACATCGGCCCGGGGCAGGGTCTCGATCCAGCCGGCGGCCCGCTTCGCATCGGGACCGAACGGCAGCTCCGCGCGCAAGCCCGGCGGCAGGGTTTCGCCCAAACGTCGATACACTTCGCCCATGCGCCATCGCCTCCGTCCAAGGCCACCAGTGTACCGTCGCGCCTACGCCCCCCGCATGGCACGGCGCAGCGCGGCCGAGGCCTCGTCGTGAACGCCGCTGGCAGCGCGGGCCGCCCCCCGCTCCGCCCCCACCAGCTCAACACCCTCGCCCGCGACCTGCTGGAGGGCAGCTTCCCGTCGATCTGGGTGGAGGGCGAGCTCTCCGGCGTCGCGCGACCAGCCTCCGGGCACCTGTACTTCACGCTCAAGGACGAGCGCGCGCAGGTGCGCTGCGCGATGTTCAAGATGAAAGCGCAGTACCTGCGCTTTCAACCTCGCGACGGCCTGCAGGTGCTGGTGCGAGCCAAGCTCACGCTGTACGAGCCGCGCGGCGACTACCAGCTCGTGCTGGAGCACATGGAAGAGGCCGGCGAAGGCGCGCTGCGCCGGGCGTTCGAGGCGCTGAAGGCGAAACTGGAGGCCGAGGGTCTGTTCGCGGCGGACCGCAAGCGCCCGCTCCCGCGCTTCGTGCGCCGGCTGGGCATCCTCACTTCGCCCAGCGGCGCGGTGATCCGCGACATCCAGAGCGTGCTGTCGCGGCGCTGGCCAACGCTCGAGGTCGAACTGCTGCCGGTGCCCGTGCAAGGCGCCAACGCCGCGCCGGCCATCATCCAGACCCTGCGGGCCGCCTATGCCGCGCAGCGCCATGACGTGCTTCTTCTGGCTCGGGGCGGCGGCTCCCTCGAGGACCTGTGGTGCTTCAACGACGAAGCGCTGGTGCGCGCCCTCGCCGAATCGCCCGTGCCGGTGGTCTCGGCGGTAGGCCACGAGGTCGATTTCACACTGGCCGACTTCGTCGCCGACCTGCGGGCGCCCACGCCTTCCGCGGCCGCCGAACTGCTGGTGCCGGACCGCACCGAGATGCAAGCCCGCGTCGCGCACCTGCAGTCGCGCCTGCAGCGCCGCCTCGCGCAGGCGCTGGACCGGGCGCGGCAACGCGCCGACCACGCCGGGCTGCGCCTGCAGGCCGAGCGTCCGCAGCGTCGGCTCGAACGCGGGCGTGATCGCTCCGAAGCGCTGCGCCTGCGGCTTGCCGCGGCATGGTCGGGGCGGCTGGCAGGGAAGCGCGACGCGCTGGAGCGGGTGTCGAAACGCCTCGCCCCGCAGGCCCCGGCGCTGCGCCTGCAGCGCTTGCGCCAGCGCCTCGCCCTGCTCGGGGCGCGGCAGGACACCGCGCTGCGACGCGGCCTGCAAGCGCGACTGGGCCTGCTGCGCGAACTCGGCCGCGGCTTGCACGCCGTGAGCCCGCTCGCCACCCTGGGCCGCGGCTACGCCATCCTTCAGCGCGAGGACGGCCAGGCCGTGCGCCGCGCCGATGACGTCGCGGCCGGCGACACGCTGCGTGCGCGGCTCGCCGAGGGCGGATTGCGCCTGCGCGTGGAATCGCGCGACGGAGAGCGCGAATGACGGCCGCCCCCCTCTGGCTGGCGAACCGGGGGGTGCACACGGGCACCGCGCTGCCGGTGCGCGATGCCTGGAGCGGCGAGACGATCGCCGAGGTCGCGCAGGCTGGCCCCGACGAGATCGAGCGCGCCATCGCTGCCGCCTACACGGCGCGCCCGGCGATGGCCGCCCTGCCCGCATGGCGTCGCCGCGATGTGTTGGAACACCTGCTGGCCCGCGTGCGCGAACACGCGGAATCGCTCGCGCAAACCATCACGGCGGAAGGCGGCAAGCCGATCGCCGCCGCACGCGCCGAGGTCGCCCGGGCGCAGGCCACCTTGCGCGAAGCCGCCGCCGAGGCCGGCCGCCTCGATGGCGAGGCCCTCGATCTCGACCGCGACGCCGCCACCCGCGGCTGGCGTGGCTTCACCCGGCGCGTTCCTGCCGGCGTGGCGAGCCTGATCACGCCCTTCAACTTCCCGCTCAATCTGGTGCTGCACAAGCTGGCGCCGGCGCTCGCCGCGGGCTGCCCCGTGCTCCTGAAGCCTGCCCCGGCCACGCCGCTCACCGCCCTGAAGCTCGGTGAATGGCTGGCCGAATGCGACCTGCCGGAAGGCGCGTTCTCGATCCTGCCCTGCGCGAACCCGCACGCCGCGCCGTTCGTCGAGGACGCGCGCATCGCGGTGCTGAGCTTCACCGGGGGGCTGGTCGGTTGGGACCTCAAGGCGCGCGCCGGCAAGAAGCGCGTGGTGCTTGAACTGGGCGGCAACGCGGCCTGCATCGTCGATGCCGATCCCGGCGCCCCGCTCGACCACGTGGTGTCGCGGATTGTTTCTGGCGCGTACGGCCAAGCTGGGCAGAGTTGCATCAGCGTGCAGCGCCTGATCGTCCATCGCGCGGTGTTGCCGGCCTTGCGCGACAAGCTGGTGGACGCCGTGCACGCCGTGCCCCAAGGCGATCCGCGCGATCCGCGCACCGTCGTCGGACCGATGATCAGTGCCGCGGCCGCGGATCGTCTCGAATCATTGATCGCCACCGCCATCGCCGCAGGAGCCACGGCCCTCGTCCGCGGCGCACGCAGCGACGCCTGCCCTTCCCTGCTCGGGCCGACGCTGCTGGAAAACGTTCCCCGCGAGCATCCGCTCTATCGCGAGGAAGCCTTCGGACCGGTGCTGATGGTGGAGGCCGCGGAGGATGTCGACCACGCCATCGAGCGCGCCAACGACAGTCGCTTCGGGCTGCAGTGCGGCGTGTTCACCGCGCGCATGGACCACGCGATGCGTGCGTGGGACGCGCTCGACGTCGGCGGCGTGGTGATCGGAGACGTGCCCACCGTGCGCGTCGACCGCATGCCCTACGGCGGGGTGAAGGACAGCGGCCTCGGCCGCGAAGGGCCACGGTGGGCCATGGATGACTTCAGCGAGACGCGCCTGCTCGTGACCACTGGCACTCCTGGCGCCACCTAGCTCGCGACACAGTGGCGAGGCTCGCCAGGGGCGATGCCGCGCGAATCAGGAACCCGACGCATGGACATCCCCATCGGCCCGTGGCGAGCGCGCCTTGTCATCCTGTCGCCGCTGCTCGTCATTGCGATCGGCCACGGAGTCGCGCGACTCGCCCAAAGCAGTCTCGGGCCCTGGGGCTGGGTGCCGATGATCGTGGTGCTGTGGGTGCTGTTCGGGCTGATCATCGGCTGGGCTTCCGGTCGAAACGGCATCCGTCGATGGCTTCAGCCGCCGACGGGCCACCGGGCGTGGACCGTGCTCGCGATTGCCGCCGGCCTGATACCGCTCGGCGTGTTCCTCCAAGGGTGGAGTCTTTTCACCTCGGCGTGGCTGGTCCTCGCTTGGTTGCTCTTCGCCGTGATCAACCCCGTCCTCGAGGAGGGCTACTGGCGCGGCGTGCTGCTCGACCACACCGCGAAGTGGCCCGCCTGGGCGGCGATCACCTACTCCGCCTTCTTCTTCGCGATCAACCACCCCCTGAGCTTTGGCGTCTACTCCGTAGCAAACCAGCACCCGTCGCTGTGGGTCAGCACGTTCGTGATGGGCCTCGTCTGGGGTCTGATCTACCGAAAAACAGGAAGCCTGCGTTGGGTCACGGGCTCCCACGTCCTGGTCGACCTGCTCAGTCTCTCGGTGCTGACGTTTCTGAATCTCTACGTCCCGAACATTCCGAGCTGAACGGCACGGACGTCGAATCGCCAGCGCAGGACTAACCCCGTTCGCAGGCACCGGACGTTCACAGCCGGGCCCACCACGGAGCCCTGCCATGTCGACCCGCCCCACCCCGCTCGTCCCCACCCTGATCACCACCGCGGTGCTGCTGGCTTTGGCCGGTTGCCGATCCTCGGAGGAAGTCGCCAGCACCCATGCCACGCCGCCCGAGGAACCGGCCGTCCTGCAAGAGCGCAGCCGCGAACAGGAATCCCGGCGGCTCGAATCGGTGGCCGTGACCGGCGCGCGCGTCCGCAGCGCCGAAGCGAACGCCGTGGCCGACGTCGCCGACGTCGCCTACGCGCCCGCCCCGCCCCCCGCACCACCGCCGCCCCCGGCCGCACTGGCCTTCGCCACGCCATCCGTGGCCGCGCCGCCCGCGGATTTCGCCGCGTTGCCCGTGCCCAACACCGAGCACTACGCCGATGTGACGTCGAGCCCGGTGCAGCGCGTCGCCGAGCAGCCGGTCTCGACCTTCAGCATCGACGTCGACACCGGCAGCTACAGCAACCTGCGGCGGATGATCGGCTGGGGACAGCGCCCGCCGGCCGACGCGGTGCGCGTCGAGGAACTGCTGAACTACTTCGACTACGGCGATGCCGCGCCGGCCTCGCGCGCGCAACCCTTCGCGGTTCACACGGAAGTCGCACCCGCGCCTTGGAACGCCCGCCGCCTGCTGATGCGCGTCGCGCTGAAGGCCTACGAAGTGCCGGCCACCGAGCTGCCGCCAAGCAACCTCGTCTTCCTCGTCGACACCAGCGGCTCGATGCAGGAGCCCGACAAGCTGCCGCTGGTGAAGCAGGCCCTGCGCGAACTGGTGCTGCAGATGCGCCCGCAGGACCGCATCGCTCTGGTCGTCTACGCCGGCAGCGCCGGCCTCGTGTTGCCGCCGACCTCCGGTGCCGAACGCGGCACCATCCTCGAAGCCTTGGATCGCCTCGAAGCCGGCGGTTCCACCAATGGCGGCGCCGGCATCGAACTCGCCTACCGCATCGCCCGCGAGGCGAGGATCGACGGCGGCGTGAACCGCATCGTGCTGGCCACCGATGGTGACTTCAACGTCGGCACCACCGACCAGATCACGCTCGAGGCCTTCGTCGCCGAACAGCGCAAGAACGGCATTGCCCTCTCGACGCTGGGCTTCGGCCAAGGCAACTACAACGACGCGATGGCCGAGCAGCTGGCGGACGTCGGCGACGGCAACCATGCCTACATCGACAGCCCGCGAGAGGCGCGCAAGGTGCTGCGCGACGAAATGGCCGGCACCCTGCTGACCGTCGCCAAGGACGTGAAGATCCAGGTCGAGTTCAATCCGGCGCAGGTGGCCGAGTACCGGCTCGTCGGCTACGAGAACCGGCAGCTGAAACGCGAGGACTTCGCCAACGACGCGGTCGATGCCGGTGAGATCGGCGCCGGCCACGACGTGACCGCGCTCTATGAGATCGCGCTCGTCGGCAGCGGCGGCGAATGGAACGCGCCGCTGAAGTACGCCGCCGGAGCACGCACGCCTGCCACCGGTACTGCGGGCGAGCTGGCCACCGTGCGCCTGCGCTACAAGGCCCCGGAAGGCGGCGCGAGCCGACTGATGGAGCGCCCGGTCCGCCGCGCCGACATCGCCACCACGGCATCGCCCGCCCTGCAGTGGGCCGCCGCCGTGACGGCCTACGGCGAGCGCCTGCGCGGCGGCGAGGCGCTGGGCGGTGCGGGATGGAAGGACGTGGTGCGCTGGGTCGATGCCGCCTTCGCTGCCGCGCCCGAAGCGCGCGATGCCGCCAGCCGCGACGAACTGCGGCGGATGGTGCGACAGGCCGCTGCTCTCGACGGCGAGACGCTGCCCGAGGCCGAACGGCCCGCGCTGGCGGTGTCCGAATGAGGCGAATTCGCCTACGCTTCCGAGCATGGATGCCGAGCGCAGCGACGAAGCCTTGATGCTGGCCTATGCGGCCGGCGAGGCCGACGCCTTCGAGCCGCTGTACGCGCGCCACCGCGGCCCGCTGTTCCGCTTCATCCTCCGCCAGGTGCGCGTGCAGGCCACGGCGGAGGAGCTGTTCCAGGACGTCTGGCAGAAGGTGGTCACCGCGCGCGACCGCTACCGGCCGGAGGCGAAGTTCAGCACCTGGCTGTACCAGATCGCGACGAACCGGCTCACCGACCACTGGCGTGCGGCGACGCACCGACCGATGGCCAGCGAGGACGACATGGCGCGCTTGGAGCGCGAGGCCGATCCGGAAACGCCGGAGCACACGCTCTCGGTCTTCGAGGAACGCCGCCGCCTGCAGCGCGCCCTCGAGGCCCTGCCGCCCGACCAGCGCGAAGTCGTGGTGCTGCGGCTGGAACAGGAACTCTCGCTGGAGGCGATCGGCGAGATCACCGGTGCCGGCCGCGAAACGGTGAAATCGCGGCTGCGCTACGCGATGGACAAACTGAGATCACGCCTGGGCGGCCACCGCGATGGCCCCGAGGCGCAACCCGCGACAGGATCGACCCGATGAGCACCGACCGCCACGACCCGCTGGACGCCGACGAGCGCGAGCTCGCCCGCGTGCTGCGCGCGCTGCCGGCCGGCGAACCGCCGTCGGCCCTCGATGCGCGCATCCTCGCGATGGCGCGCGATGCGGTTGTCACCACGCCGTCGCAGAAGGACGAGGCGCAACCGCGTCCACGTCGCGCCCCGCGCCTCGCCTGGGGCCTCGGCGTGGCCGCAAGCTGCGTCTTCGCCGCCGGCCTCGTGTGGCGCATGGGCGGTTTCGGCACCGAGTCCTTCGACCTCGTCGGCACTGAACTGCGCGAGGACGTGGCACCGAGCGCGGCGAATGCTGAACCCGACGTGCAGCCCGCCGCGCCGCTGCCGCCCGCACCGGAGGAGCACATCAGCGTGGAAATCGGCGTGGCGTCGACTCCCGCGCGCACGATCGCACCGCCACCGCCACCGCCACCGCCGCCTCCGCCTCCGATGGAAGCGCCCGCCCAGCAGGCGGCCGTTGCCAGCGCGCCTGCCGCGCCGCCACCGGCACCGCCTGCACCTCCAGCGCCACCTGCGCCAGCGGCCGTCGTGGCCGAACCGGCCGTCGCCGCACCGGAAGCCCTGCCCGAACCCCGGGCCGAAGCCGAGCGCGCCCGCGACCCGTCGACGATGCGCATGGCGCCCGCGCCTGCCCCGGCGGCAGGTCCCGGCGGATCACTGGCGGACGACGCGGCGGGCGAATCCGCCACGCTCGAACGCATCAGCGTGTTCGGCTCGCGCGTCAGTGAGGCCGGAGCGGCGGCCGTGGTGTCGGAAGACAGCAACGCCGGGCCGCAGACGTGGATCCAGCGCATCCGTGCGCGCATCGAGCGCGGCGACGGCGAGGGCGCGCGAAAGAGCCTCGAAGGCTTCATCGAACGCTATCCGCGCAAGCCTTTGCCGCAGGACCTGATCGACTTCGGCCAGGCGGCCGGCATCGACGGCCTCTCCCGCGACGCCGAGTGAGCGCGCCCCGCGACACCCTGGCCGGACCGGCCGAGGCGATGCTCGAGGTGAAGAAGAGCCGGCACCTCGCCCGCGCCGAACCGGTCGATTCCCCGCAGGCCGCGCTCGCCTTCATCGAGCGGGTGTCGGTGGTCGAGGCCACCCACAACTGCTGGGCCTATCGGATCGGCGCCGCCTACCGCTTCAGCGATGACGGCGAACCGGCAGGCACCGCCGGCAAACCCATCCTCGCCGCCATCGACGGGCAAGGGCTCGATGGCGTCGCGGTTGTCGTCACGCGATGGTTCGGCGGCATCAAACTCGGCGCCGGCGGGCTGGTGCGCGCCTACGGCGGGGCCGCGGCCGAGGCCCTGCGCACCGCGCCGCGCAAGGCCATCGTCCACTGGGAAGCGCTCGAAGTGGCGGTCGGCTTCCCGCACGTGCAGGCCCTGCATGCGGCGCTGGCGGCCTTCGGGGCGGTGAAGCGCGACGAGCACTTCGACGCCGAAGGACTGCGGATCGCCTGCGATCTGCCCGCCGACGCCATCGGGGCCTTCGAGGAGCGCCTTCGCGACGCCACCCGCGGGCTCTCGAAGGTCTTCCGAGATCGCTGAGCCCGCGCCCGGGGCAATGCGACAATGGCGGCATGAGCGATCCCGCACCGGCCCCCACGCCCAAGACCAGCCCGCGCCAGAGCGTCAATTCCCTGCGCGGCCTGCTGCCCTTCCTGTCGCCGCACCGACGTCTGCTCGCGGCGTGGCTGGGCGCGCTCGCCCTGTCGTCAGCGGCCACGCTGTCGCTCCCGGTCGCCGTGAAGCACATGATCGACCAGGGCTTCAGCGCCGGCGGCGACATCGACCGCTGGTTCCTGCTGATGTTCGGCGTGGCGGTGCTGCTCGCGCTGGCGACGGCCCTGCGCTTCTACTTCGTGTCGATCCTCGGCGAACGCGTCGTGGTCGACCTGCGCGCCAAGCTGTATGGACACTTCCTCTCGCTCGACCAGGCCTTCTACGACCGCTCGCGTTCCGCCGAACTGGTGTCGCGGCTGTCGGCCGACACGGAACTGCTGCGCAGCGTCGTTGGCTCCAGCATGTCGGTGGCGCTGCGCAGCGTCGTGACGGTGCTGGGCAGCCTGGCCATGCTGGTCGTGACCAGCCCGAAGCTCGCGGGACTCGCGGTGGTTGGCATTCCGCTGGCCGTCCTGCCGATCGCGCTCGGCGGCCGGCGCGTGCGCAAAGCCAGCGAAACCTCGCAGAACCGCGTGGCGGAAGCCAACACCCGCGCCGGCGAAACGCTGGGCGCCATGCACACCGTCCAGAGTTACGCCCGCGAAGCCTACGAGCGCCAGCGCTTCGGCGATGCCTTGCGCGCCACGCTCGATGCCGCCGCCAAGCGCGTGCGCCTGCAGGCCCTGCTCACCGCCACGGCGATCGTCCTGTTCTTCGGCGCCATCGTGCTGGTGCTCTGGAGCGGCGCGCAGGCCGTCATCGCTGGCAGCATGAGCGCCGGCACGCTCGGTCAGTTCATGCTCTACGCGCTGATCGGGGCCGGCTCCGTCGGTGCGCTCACCGAGGTCTGGGCCGAAGTGCAGCGCGCCGGCGGCGGCATGCAGCGCATCGCCGATCTGCTCGCCGAGGAGTCGAAGATCACCACGCCGGCCGTGCCGACGCCCCTGCCCGCGCCGGTGCGCGGTGCGATTCGCTTCGAGGCCGTGCGCTTCCACTACCCCACGCGTCCGGACGATGCCGCGCTCGCTGGCCTCGACCTCGAAGTGCGCCCCGGCGAGACCGTCGCCCTCGTCGGCCCCTCGGGCGCCGGCAAGAGCACCGTGCTGCAGCTGCTGCTGCGTTTCCACGACCCGCAGCAGGGCCGCATCACGCTGGACGGCATCGACCTGCGCGCCCTCGACCCGCAGGCGCTGCGCGAGGCGATCGCGCTGGTGCCGCAAGACCCGATGATCTTCGCGGCGAGTGCGGCCGAGAACATCCGCTACGGCCGCCTCGACGCCACCGACGAGGACATCGCGAAGGCTGCGCGCCTTGCCGAGGCCGACGAGTTCATCCGCGCGCTCCCCCAAGGCTACGCCAGCGAGCTCGGCGAGCGCGGCGCGCGCATTTCGGGCGGACAGCAGCAGCGCGTGGCCATCGCCCGGGCCTTGCTGAAGGACGCGCCAGTGCTGCTGCTCGATGAAGCCACGTCGGCCCTCGATGCGCAGAGCGAGCACATGATCCAGCAGGCGCTGGAACGCCTCATGGCCGGGCGCACCACGCTGGTCATCGCGCACCGGTTGGCCACCGTGCTGAAGGCGGACCGCATCGTGGTGATGGACGGCGGCCGCATCGTCGATGTCGGCACCCACGCCGAGCTCCAAGCCAAGGGCGGGCTGTACGCCGAACTGGCGCGGCTGCAGTTCGGGCATGGGCCGTCGCCCGGCGCCCCGCCTTCGACTACCCTTGGCGCACTTTCCTGACGGTGGCCCCATGTTCGACGCTTCCCTGCCCGAACCCGAACGCCTCGCCCGTTCCCTGGGCGCGCTTGCCGCGACTGCCGAACTTCGCGGGCGGCCCGCCGACGTGCTGCCCCGACTGCTGGCCGAGCTCAAGGACGCCTGCGGCGCCGACGGCCTCGCTTTCGAGCGACGCGAGGGTGACGAGCTCGTCCACGTCGCGACCATCGGGAGCTTCTCCGGCCTCGGCGAGGCGCGCAGTGCCGTCGGGGCGAGCCTGAGCGGCTCGGCCCTGCTCAGCCGCAACGTCGCGCTGGCCCCCGACACGCTGAACGATCCCCGCGTGGACCGGGCGCTCTGCCTTCGGAGCGATTCCGGGGCCCTAGTGGCCGTTCCGGTCGACGTCTCCGGAACCCCGTCCGGCGTGCTGGTGGCCGGATGGCGGATGGCGCACGGCTACTCCGAGGCCGCCATCGCGCTGCTGCGCATCGGAGCCGGGCTGATCGCCGCCACCGTGGCCCGTACCCTCAATGCCGACCGCGTCGAAGATCCGGACCGCCTGATGGCGGCCGCCTTCTCGCAGTCCAACCATCGCGAAGCGGAGCAGCGCCGGCACAACGACCTGGACGTTCTGACCGGACTGCTCACCGCGACGCCCTTCCAGACCGCCCTGAGCACCAGCGCCGCGCATTGGTCACCGAGCCAGAACAGCGCCGTGTTGTTCATCGACCTCGACCGCTTCCACCGCGTGAACGAGGCCCATGGCCACGCGGTCGGCGACACCGTGCTGCAGCGCGTGGCCGACGTGCTGCGCCGCTGCACGCGCGGGCACGACATCGTGGCGCGCCTCGGCGACGATGATTTCGCCGTCCTTCTCAACCGTCTTTCGAACCCGGAGCTTCAGGCGGCCGTCGCCGCCGAGCGCATCATCGACGCGGTGTTGGCCGACAACCTCACCAACGAGTCGATGCCGCGCATCGAACTCTGCATCGGCGCCGCCTTGATCGATCGCGCAGGCCTCAATGCCGAACGCGTGATGCGCGACGCCGAGCACGCCCTGCACGCCGAGAAGACCGACCGGCGCTAAGGCGCCGATCGACCCCAACGGCATCACGGGGCGGATCGCGCATCGGACAGGGCGTCCACCAAGCCTTCGGGCAACCCGTACCGTCCCCACCAGCCGCGCTGCGTGCCCGTCAGCACGCGCAGCATCTGACCACGCCCGCCGGGCATCCGACCCATCGGCACGAACAGCGCATCGCGAAGCGCGGCGATGGTGTCCTGCTCACCTTGGAAGACCGGCGTGAGCCAGCGGCTCCAGAACTGGTAGATCCCGACATGGCGACGGCGCTCGTCGGCGAAGGCACGAAGCGCGGCATCGAGGGCCTTCGCGTCCGCGGGAGCGGTTTCCGGCATCGTCCGCAGCGCATCGCGCAGCGCGAGCGCGTCGAGCAGGGCCATGTTCACCCCCTGCCCCAGCTGCGGGCTCATCGCGTGCGCCGAATCGCCACAGAACACGAGGCGTCCGCGATGCCAAGGGCCGCGCATCACGACGTCGCGATAGGTCGCGCGGGCGAGCGTTCCCGCCTCGCTGATGCCGGCCACGAGTTCGGCCGCTTCCGGCCACAGCGCCGCGAGTTCCGCCTTCCATGCGTCGAGACCTTCGCGTTCCCAGGCCTCGAAGGCCTCGCGCGGCAGGCTCCAGAAGAAGCTCAGCATCGGCCGCGCATCGCCCGGACGCGTGCCCACGGGCAGTACGCCGACCATCTTGCGGGCCTGCCGGTAGCGCTGGCGGAGTTCGTTCGGGTGCGCCCAACCCCGGTCCTCGCACAGGCACCACAGCGCGCCCCACGGGTAGACGGCATCCATCGAGGCCACGCCCGCCATCGATTGGCGCAGCGCCGAATGCGCGCCATCGGCCGCGATAACGAGGTCGAAGGGGCCGTGGCGCTGGCCCGCCGCGTCCACCAGCGTGCCGTCCTCATCGACGCGCTCGATGCGCGCGCCTGTGGTGATCCGATCGTGGTCAGGCCATGCCGCCCGCAGCGCCTCGAACAGCGCGCCGCGCTGCAGGCCCCAGCCGAACAGGCGCGCATCGAGCTGGGCGTAGCGCATGTCCATCACCGCGCGATCGCCGTCGCCGCGCGGTGTGTCGCCGAACAGGCGATCGATGCGCCGGCCGTGCGCCATCACCGCCGCGAGCAAACCCATCTGCCACAGCGCGCCCATCCCGGTCGGTTGCAGCAGGAAGCCCGCGCCGACCGGCCGCGGGGCCTCGGCCTGCTCGAACACCTGCAGCCGATGCCCGTCACGCGCCAGCAGCACCGCCAAGGCCTGGCCAGCGGTGCCGTAACCGACGATGGCGATGTCGAGGGGCCTCATGCGCGTCGGGGGCCGCGGGCGAGGCTCAGACCTTCAGAGCCCGGAGCAATCCGGGCAAAGGCTCGGTGGCCGCGGCCATGTTCGCCAGCACGTCCTCGAGGGTGATGATCTCGTCCGTCGGCGCGCGCCCGGCCGCCCAGTTGGCGACGATGGCGAGGCAGGCGTAATCGAGGCCGAGTTCGCGGGCGAGCGCGGCTTCCGGCATGCCGGTCATGCCGACGAGGTCGCAGCCGTCGCGGCGCAAACGCTCGATCTCGGCCTTGGTCTCCAGCCGCGGGCCCTGCGTGGCGCCGTAGCAGCCGCCGTCGACCACGGGGACGCCCGCGGCCTTCGCGGCCTCCACCAGCGCGCCGCGCAGCGACGGCGTGTACGGGTCGCCGAAATCGACGTGCAGGGCGTCGCCCTCGCCGTCCCACAGGCTCACCGTGCGGCTGTGCGTGTAGTCGATGATCTGGTCGGGCACGCCGATGACGCGCGGTCCCCAGGCCTCGGTGATGCCGCCGACGGAGTTGACGGCGACGACGCGGGTCGCGCCGATGGCCTTCAGCGCCCACAGGTTGGCGCGGTAGTTGATGCGGTGCGGCGGCATCGCGTGGCCTTCGCCGTGGCGGGCCATGAAGGCGATGCGATGCGGCCCGAAGCCGCCCACGCGCACCGGCGCCGAGGGCGTGCCGTAGGGCGTCTCGACGGTGTGCGTCTCCACGCCCTCGAGTTCGGCGAGCTTGTACAGGCCGGTGCCGCCGATCACGGCGAAATCGATAGGACGGCTCATGCCTTCGGCTCCCAGGCGTAGATGGCCGGCAGGTTGCGGCCCTGTTCGTAGAAGTCCATGCCGTAGCCGTAGACGTAGAAGTCCGGCACCTCGAGGCCGATGTGCTCGGCCTTGGCGCCCGGCGCGCAGCGGTCGTGGACCTTGCGGCAGAGCACGGCCACGCGCACGTCGGCCGCGCCCTGGTCGCGGCACCACTGGGTGATACCGACCAGCGTGTTGCCCTCGTCGAGGATGTCGTCGACGACGAGCACGCGGCGGCCCTTTAAGGCCGTCTGCGGGCGATGCAGCCACACCAGCGTTTCGCCGGTGGTCTTGCCGCGGTAGCGCGTGGCGTGCAGGTAGTCGAACTCGAAGTCGAGGCCGGCCTCGAGTGCCAAGCCGGTGGCGAACAGCATCCCGCCGTTCATCACGGTCAGGAACAGCGGCGGCTCGGCGGCGTCGGCATAGACCGCACGGATCTCGGCGGCCACGCGGGCGATGGCGGCATCGATGGCCGCGCGGTCATGGATCACGCGCGAATCGCGCAGCGCATCGGCGAGCAGGGGGCGGGTCATGGCGGGGGACTCAGGCGGTGAACGGGGGCGCGCCAAGCGCGGACTGGATCGCAGGGCGGCGGGCGTCCGCCAGCAGACCCTGCCAACCGAGCGCGCCGCGGCCCATCAGGCCGGTGAGCGCGGCGGTGTTGGCCGGGCCGCGACCATCGCAGGCCTTCAGGCTGTCCTCGACCAGCGCCGGTGCGCAGACCAGCACCACGTCGCAGCCGGCGTCGAGGTGCGCATCGATGCGCGCCTGGATGCCGCCGGCGGACTCCGCCGCGGCCATGCCGATGTCGTCGGAGAACGCGACGCCGCGGAAGCCCAGGCGATCGCGCAGCACGTCCTTCAACCAGAACGGCGAGTAGCCGGCCGGCTCGGGCGCAATGGCCGGGTAGGTGACGTGGGCCAGCATCACCGCTTCGGCGCCGGCCTCGATGCCGGCCGCGAAGGGCACGAGGTCTTCGCGTTCCAGCACGTCGAGAGGACGCGGGTCGATGGCTGCATCGAAGTGCGTGTCTTCCAGCACCGATCCGTGGCCGGGGAAGTGCTTGAGCGTCGCGGCCATCCCGCCGGCGTGCATGCCCTGCACGTAGGCGCGGGTGAACGCAGCGACCACCTGCGGATCGGCGTGGAAAGCGCGATCGCCGATGGCGAGGTTGCCGCGGCCGAGGTCCACCACCGGCGCGAAGCTCAGGTCGAGGCCGATGGCGCGGATCTCGCTGGCCATCAACCAGGCGTGCTCGTGCGCGAGGCGCAGCGCGGCGCCCGGATCGCGGTCATGCAGCGGGCCGAACGGCGCCAACGCCGGCAGCTTGGTGAAGCCCTCGATGAAGCGCTGCACGCGGCCGCCTTCCTGGTCGACGCAAAGCAGCTGCGGGCGCGGGGCGGCCTCGCGGATGGCGGCGGCGAGGTCCGTCACCTGCTGGCGCGAGGCGAAGTTGCGCTTGAACAGGATCACACCGGCCGCCTGCGGATGCTGCAGCCAGTCGCGCTCCTGCGCGGAGAGTTCCGTGCCGGCGATGCCGAAGATCAGCACGCGTGTTTCTCCTCGTCGGTCCACTGCGCGTACGGCCGGGCCGACAGCGCGAGGTTGTAGTAGCGGGCGTGTTCGGTGACTTCCGCACCCGTCCATGACGGTTTCTCGAACGCCTCATCGACCGCGCCAAGCTCGATCTCGGCGACGACCAGACCGGCGTTCTCGCCGTGGAACTCGTCCACTTCCCAGAGGTGCGCGCCGACGGTGACGTAGTGGCGGGTCTTGTCGATCGTGCCACCGACACAGAGCGTCAGCAGGGCCTCGGCATCGGCCAATGGGATGGCGTATTCGAACTCCTGCCGCGAGGCGCCCAACTCGCGCGACTTCAGGTTCAGCGCGGCCTGCTCGCCGGCGATGCGCACACGCACCGACGCCTTCTGCGTGCCCGCCTGCAGCGAGGCCGCGTCGTTGAGGTAGCCCTGGGCCATGCGCTGCCGGCGCGAGGCTGCCGTTCGCCACCCGTCGGAAACCACAACAAACTTGCGCTCGATCTCGATGCCCATCAGCGGCGCTCGAACACGGCGATGGATTCCACGTGCGCGGTGTGCGGGAACATGTCCATCACGCCGGCGCCGAGCAGGGTGTAGCCGCGCTCCTTGACGAGGAAGCCGGCGTCGCGCGCCAGCGAGCCCGGGTGGCAGCTCACGTAGACGATGCGCGGGATGGTCTTCAGCGGCAGCTGGGCCAGCACTTCGGCGGCGCCGGCGCGCGGCGGGTCGATCAGCAGCTTGTCGAAGCCGTCGCGCATCCACGGCTCGCCCGAGAGGTCCTTCGCAAGGTCGGCGGCGAAGAAGCGCGCGTTCGGCAGGCCATTGGCCTCGGCATTCTGCCGCGCTCGCGCCACCAACCCGGCATCGCCCTCGACGCCGACGACGTCGAAGCCACGGCGCGCGATCGGCAGGGTGAAGTTGCCTAGGCCGCAGAAGAGATCCAACACGCGCTCGCCGGGCTTCAGATCGAGCAGATCGAGGGCCCGCGCGATCATCTGGCGGTTCAGGCCGGCGTTGACCTGGATGAAGTCGAGCGGGCGGAAAGCAAGGCGAACGCCCTCGGACGCGCCGACGTCGGTGGCGCTCAAGTCGAAATGCAGGTCGACCTGTTCAGGCCACAGCGGTGCGACCGTATCGATACCGCCCGGCTGCAGGAACACCGCGACCGCCTCGCGCTTCGCGAAATCGGCCAGCTTCTCGCGGTCGCCGGCCGACAGCGGCTCGAGATGACGGAACACCAGCGCCAGTACGCCGCTCTCGCGCGGCGCCCCGCCGTCCAGCGCGCCGTCGCCGGCGATGAACTCGATCTGGGGGATCGTGCGGCGACCGTCGAGCGATTCCACCAGCGCGGACAGCGCCGGGATGCGCTGGCCCACGGCCGGGATCACGGTGTGGCATTCGGAAAGATCGGCGACGAAGCGCGGGTCCTGCTCGCGGAAGCCGACCAGCGCCTTGCCTTTCTTCTCGACCCAGCGGACCGAGAGGCGTCCCTTGCGGCGGTAGCCCCACTGCGCGTCGCGGATGGGCGTGAACCACTCGCGCGGCTCGACGTGGCCGATGCGCGCCATGGTCTCGGTGAGCACCCGGGCCTTGGCCTCGATCTGCTTCGCTTCGTCGAGGTGCTGCAGCACGCAGCCGCCGCAGGTGCCGAAGTGGGCGCAGCGCGGCGCCACGCGCTCGGACGAGGCCTCGAGCACCTCGAAAGCCGCGGCTTCGTCGAAATGGCGGTTCTTCGCCGTCTGCTTCGCCCGAACGCGCTCGCCGGGCAGCGCGCCGGCGACGAACACGGCCTTGCCGTCGCGGCGGCCGACGCCCCGGCCGTCGTGGGTCAGGCCGTCGATGGCGATCTCGAAATCAGGGTCCAGTCGTTGCCGCTGTCGCGCCACGGGAAAGCTCGGGAAGAACGGGGCGCGATTTTCGCACGCCCGGGCTCACTTCTGCTTCCAAGCCCCGGCGCTGTCCTGGTACCACCAGCCGGCGCGGGCCTGGGCCACCCATTCCTTGGCGAAGGTCTGGCGGATCTGGGTCTCCCACTCCGCGTGGCCGTTGGCGACCGCGATCTCGCGGTAGACGGCATTGCGGTCGCGGTTCTCCTCGGCGACGGCCTGGTTCGCGGCCGTGCGCTGCGCCAGCGGCACCTTGGCCGGCTCGCGCAGCACGACGAGGCCATCGTTGCCGAAGCCGAGCGCGCCGGCATCGAACAGCGGCGCCAGCGTGCCCTGGAAGCGCTCCGCCATCCGCGACTGGATGGCCTGGATGGCCGGCGTGCGGATTCGGATGTCGACGTTTTCCTGCGCGTGGGCGCTGGCGATGAAGAACCCGACCGGGTCGAAACGCGTTTCGGTGTGCGAGAACACGCGCGCCGGAACGACCTCCCGGCCCTCACGCGTCGCCGCGATGAATCGGGCGGCTTCGCCATGCTCGACGCGGGCGGAACCGCCGCTGGCCGCGGGCGCCTCGCCGATCACGTCCTCGACGAACTCCTCGGCGGCCTTCTGCGCCTCCGCGGCCGGGAAGTACACGTTGATCGTCACGCAGGAGGCCAGCAGCACGACCGGCAGCAGCAGGGCGGAGAGCTTCATCAGGGGCTGGCGCATGGCGATCACCTCGGTGGCGGAGTGCCTTGGATGCTAACGCCGTGGCTCGCGCGCGGCGCAAGCCGGCGCTTGGCGGCTGTCGCCCGGCGTTCAGGCAGGGACGATCACGGCGCCGTCGCGCCTGCGGTTACTCGATGCGCAAGGTGTCGCCTTCGGTGGCGTCCTTGAGGCGCGACACCAGCGTCGGCCAATCGACGCTGCGGCGGAAGCCCACCACCTCGATGCGCGGCAGGCCGCGACCGTCGATGATCACGTAGCCATCGCCGCGCTTCTTCAGGCCCGTCATGGCGCAGCGGTTGTCCTTCAGCACGCAGCCGATGCCGATCCGGTCGTAGCCGAAATCGTCGAAAGTGCGAAGCAGTCGGGCCTGCAGGCCGGCAACGAGGCCGGAGCCGCCGAGGTCGGAGATGTCCTGCACCGCGCGCTGGCTGATGCGGCGCGAGCCTTCCCAGTTTCGGTCGGTGAGCAGCCGGGCATCGAAGGCCACGGGCGTCCAGTCGACGAGGCGCAGGTCGCGGATGCGGCCATCCAACCGCCCGGTGATTTCGCCGAACCCGAAGGCGCCGGTCAGCGGCGCGAGGTCGATGTCCTGGAAGCGGACGTTGGCCGCCAGTGAAGGCGCGACGCCGAACGGCCGCTCCAGCGCGAGATCGTCGATGCGCACTTCGCCGCCGAACAGCTGCATGGCCAGCCCGCCTTCGAAACTCACGCGATTGCGCTCATAAAGCGCATTCGGCAGCGTGCCGCCCAGCGTGCCTTCGAAATCCGGCCAGCCGAGACGCTGCGACAGGCTGCCGAGGTCGAGGGCCTCCAGCGCAAGGCCCATCTCGATGCGCAGCGGCGACTCCCCGCGCGCCGGTCGCCACACGAGGCGGTCGAGCCGCAGATGCCCACCGAGCATGCCGGCGCGCAGGGGCGAGGCCAGGGCCAGCCGGCCTTCACTGCTGCGGAACGCGAGCGCTCCGGCTTCGATGCCGATGCCGTACACGGCCGCCGCGCGCCAACCAAGGCGGCTGTCCGCCACGGCCGAATCGCGCGACCAGCGCACGCCACCGTCGAGCCCCGCGAGCGAGAAGCGGCCCTTCGGATCGATGGCCACGGCGTCCCGCAGGTCGACCTCCAGCATGGACAGGCCTTCGGAATCGAAACCCACGCTGCCACTGCCCCGGCCGGCGAGTTGCAGATCGCCGAAGCCCGCCGGCGCGAGCACGCCATCGAGGTAACGGGAGCGCATCAGCGCGAGGTCGGGTGACTGCCCGCGTGCCGCCAAGGCGACGATGTCCCCATTCGCATCGATCGAGGCGCTCCCGGCGGCCGTCAAGGCTTCGGCGTCCGTCCACTGCCAATGCGACAGCCGCCACGCTCCTCCCGCCGTGGATTCGGCGTCCAGCTCGAGGGCGATGCCGGCCGCCGGCACGGCGAGATAGATCGGGCTCACCAAGAGCTCACCGGCGGCCAGCCGCCCTCGCAGGACGAGGCCGGCCCGCTCGCCACCGCCGTCCGCGCCCGGGGTGGCCCGGTAGCGCAGCGTCATCGGAACGGACAGGCCCGCGCCGGCGACCAGGCCATCCGGGGTATCGAACGCGAGGCCATCGAGTCGCAATTGGGCATCGACGCGCGTGTCGGGCGTTCCCGAGGGCACCCGCAATGTCCCGGAGACCGTGCCGGCGCCAATTCGGCCGCTCGACCACAGTTGCCGGGCGAGATCCTCCAGCCATGCCAGAGGAATCCGCTGGGCCGCGATCTGCCAGGGCGAGGCGACGTCCTTGTCGATCGTCAGCGAACGGGACGCCAGCGACCAGGCCGCGCGGGTGCGCGCCGCGGAGAGATCCACCGCGAGGCGGCCCGCGGGACGCCCGCCCACCTGCAGCGCCCCATCGCAGGACAGGGGCCGCACGCTCTGGACCCGCTCACAGGTCCAGGCCACGCGCTGCAATCGCAGGGACAGCGCGGGCAGGGCCACTTCCCTCGCCTCCAGCACCAGTCCCACGGGATCGCCACCGGCTGGGCCTGCCTGCACGCGCATCCGCACCGCCTCGGCGCGCACGGTCCCGGCATCCACACGTTCGATGGCAACGCGCAGGGACCGCGCATCCGCCTCCGGTGCAGCGACCATGAACGCGAACACCCAGGCCGCGGCCAAGCCGAGTGGGGTCAGAATTTTCCTATAGTGGCGCGGCGCGGGTGCCGGCATCCTGCGGGAGGAACGCATCGAGGAGGGATCCGTGAGCCTACGCTTCCTGGTGGTCGAGGATGACCCTGCCAGCCGCGAATTCGCCCGCAGCAGTTTGGCGCCGTTCGGCATCGTCGACGCGGCCCGGACCCTGTCGGAGGCCGGCGCCCTGTGCGCGGACAACGTCTACGCCCTGCTGCTGCTCGATGTGTCGCTGCCGGATGGGCAAGGCGACGGCTGGCTGGCCCGGCAGCGTGCCCTTGGGAACCGCACGCCAGCGGTGGCACTGACGGCGGAGCTCGATGCCGAGCGCCGTCGTCGCCTGATGGCGAGCGGGTTCGTCGAAGCCCTTGGAAAGCCGCTCTCCGAGGCGGCCCTGAGGCAAGCCCTCGCTCCATGGCTCGGCGCCTCGCCACCGGCCTGGGACGATACCCAGGCCCTGTCCGCGCTTGGCGGCTCCGATGCGGCACTGCGGCGCATGCGCGCGCTCTTCCTCGAGGAGTTGCCTCGACAGCGGGACCGCATCGCCGCCGCGCTGGCCGACGGCGACGCGGCCGGGCTGCGCGCGGTCCTGCACCAGATGAGGGCCGGCTGCGGCTTCGTGGGTGCCACCGCCCTCGCCAGCGCGGTGGAAGCCCTGCACGCCGGCCCCTCGGACAGCGTCGCTGCGAGTCGCCTACTCGAGCGGATCGACGAGGCGCTCGCTAGCCCCGGGGGCTGAGCGCCCCACCCGCGCGACCTCGGCCATCAGGCTCCACGCCTTCAGCGGCTTGCCGCCGAGGTGATGCGCCAGGATGGCGCGCAGCCCGCGACGCAATTCGCCAAGCTCTTCGGCCGGCGGGCAGCGGTCTTCCGCCAGCGCCAGCAGGGCGCTGCCGCGCAGGCTGTCGGGCGCATGGCTGCGGTCCCTCCAGGCGCCAAGCTCCGGGTCGATGCGGTAGCGCGCCGCCGGGTCGAGGGCCTCGCCATCGGCGGTTTCTCCCCAGGGCAGGCCGAGGCCCAAGGCTTCCAGCAGGTCGCGTTCGAACCGGCGAAGGGTCCAGGCCAGCGGCTGCGGGCCGGTCGGCACCGTCACCTGCGCCAACTCTTCGCGCAAGGCGGCATAGCGCAGGAACACCTCGGGCACGGCGTCCTGGCGCGGCAACAAGCGGAGCAAGAGTTCGTGGACGTAGAAGCCCGCCAGCGCGGCATCACCGGCATGCCGCGGCGCGGCATCCACCGCCTCCCAGCGCGCCAAGGTCCAGAGCTCGCCGCGCTGGGCGGCGTCGAATTCGATGGCCTGCCAGGGCTGCAATGCGGCGCGGCGCGCCTGCTGCTTCGCGCCTTGGACGCCGCGCGCGACGACGCCGATGCGGCCGTGATGCTCGCTCAGCAGTTCGACGAGCAGGCTGGTCTCGCGCCAAGGCCGCGCATGCAGCACGAAGGCGCGTTCGCCGCCGACGCGCACGGCGAGGCGTTACTCGCCGTAGCCGAACTGGCGCAGCGCCGATTCGTCGTCCGACCAGCCCTCGCGCACGCGCACCCAGGTCTGCAGGAAGACGCGGCGCCCGAAGAGCTTCTCCATCGAGATGCGCGCCGCGCTGCCGATGGTCTTCAGCATCTCGCCGCCCTGTCCGATCACGATGGCCTTCTGGCCGTCGCGCTCGACCCAGATGATGGCGGCGATGCGCAGCTTCTCGCCCTCTTCCTCGAACTTCTCGATCTCGACCGTGGTCGAGTAGGGCACTTCCTGCCCGAGCTTGCGCATCAGCTGCTCGCGCACCAACTCGGCGGCGAGGAAGCGCTCGCTGCGGTCGGTGATCTCGTCTTCGGCGAACAGCGGCGGCGATTCCGGCAGCACCGAGATCAGGCTCTTCACCAGCGGGCGCAGGCCGTCCTGCTTGCGCGCGGCGATCGGGTGCACGGCGGCGAACTCGCGGTCCTTGGTGACTTCGGCGATGAAGGGCAGCAACGCCCCCTTCTCGACCAGCTTGTCGACCTTGTTGATGACCAGCACCACCGGCACGCCGGCGTCGCGCAGCACTTTGTAAGCGAGGGTGTCTTCGTCGGTCCAACGCCCGGCTTCGACCACCAGGGCCGCGCCGTCGACGTCTTCGACCGCACCGCGAGCCGCGCGGTTCATGTAGCGGTTCATAGCGCGCCCGCTCTGGTCGCGGTGCAGGCCGGGCGTGTCCACCAGCGCGATCTGGCCGTCCTGGAAGGTGGCGATGCCGAGCAGGCGATGGCGCGTGGTCTGCGGCTTCGGCGAGACGATGCTCACCTTGGCGCCGACGAGTGCGTTCACGAGGGTGGACTTGCCCACATTGGGGCGGCCGAGCACGGCAATGGTGCCGGCGCGGTGCGGGGTGTCGATATCGAGGGTGTCGCTCATGGCGGCAGTGTAGCGGCGCCGCGGCCCTTCGGATGGTCGCGCTCCAAGGCGGCCAGCAGGGCTTCAGCGGACGCCTGCTCGGCATTCCGGAGCGAGGTGCCCTCGCCTTCCACTTCGAGCAGGGGCTCGCCGGCGCGGGCCCGCACGCGGAAGTGGCGCGAATGGTCGGGCCCGCGAGCCTCCACGAGTTCGTACTCCGGCCGCGCCCACTGGCGCGCCTGCAGCCATTCCTGCAGCCGGGTCTTCGGGTCCTTGTCCACCTTGCCCGTGGGCATGGCGGCCAACCCGGCGTCGAACCACGGCAGGGCCACAGCACGGCAGGCCTCCAGCCCGCCATCGAGGTAGATCGCCCCGACCACCGCCTCGAGGGCGTCGGCGAGGATGGAATCGCGGTGCTTGCCGCCGGACTTCATCTCGCCGGGGCCGAGCTGCAGGCGATCCCCGAGGCCGAGGTCGCGCGCGATGGCGGCGAGATTCGATTCCCTCACCAGGGCCGAGCGCGCCCGGGTCAGGGCGCCCTCATCGGCCTGCGGCCAACGCTCGTGCAACGCTTCGGCCACCAGCAGGGCGAGGACGGCATCGCCCAGGAACTCCATCCGCTCGTTATGGGGTGCGCCGGCGCTGCGATGGCGCAGCGCCGTCTCGAGCCGGGCGGGGTCGGCGAAGCGATGCCCGAAGCCGGCCTTCACGCGAAGTCCGTCAAGGCTGGCGGATCGGCGCCGAATGCTGGAACTTGGCGACGAAATCGAGGTTGTAGAGCAACGGCTTGCGGATCTCGTAGTTCAGGACGAGCGTCGCGCCCGTCGTCTCGCGGCGGACCGTCACGAACTCGGGCCGGAAGTTGGCCGAGTAGTCGATCTGCATCTGCTTTCGAACGGCTTCGCGGATGGCCCCGGGCTCCGGCGACGTGGCTTCGCTCGCCACCTTGTCGACGGCATTCCGGATCGTCAGGAATTCCATGTAGGTCGGCCCGATCCGCATGCCGAGGAACAGGAAGAACCCGACCACCGCCAGGATGACGATGAAACCGATGAAACTGATGCCGCGCTGGCGCTGGTGCATGGGCAACCCCGGGGGTTTAGCGGATGACGTCGCCCATTCGACGCCAATCGAAGCTGTCCATGCAAGCCCAGTTGGCGCAGTTCAGCCAGATGACGTCGGCGCGGCCCGCCAGGTTGGCCTCCGGCACGAAGCCCCAGAAGCGGCCGTCGTCGGAGGCAACGCGGTTGTCGCCCAGCACGAAGTAGTGCCCTTCCGGCACCACGTAGTCGCCGTCGCCGAAAGCAAACTGGCGCGGCCACTTGTCGAGGATGGCGTGCTCCTTGCCCGGAGCCAGCGCCTCGCTGACGCGGGTGGCGCCGGTCATTTCGATGGCCGCGGGGGCACCCACGCCCACATAGATGGCTTCCTCGCCATAGGCGATCGGCGTGCCGTTCACCGTCAGGCGGTTCTGGCGGACGCCGATGACGTCGCCGGGCAGGCCGATCACGCGCTTGATGTAATCCGTACCGACCGGCGGATCGCTCTCGGCCGGCGGGTTGCGACCGGGGTAGCGGAACACCACGACGTCGCCGCGCTCCGGGGTGCCGGTCCCGAACAGCAGCGTGTTGGTGACCGGCAGCCGCACGCCGTAGGCAAACTTGTTGACGAGGATGAAGTCGCCGATCAGCAGGGTCGGCATCATCGACGAGGACGGGATGCGGAAGGGCTCGTAGACGAAGCTGCGCAGGCCCAGCACGAGGGCCAGCACCGGGAACAGCGAGGCGAAGAAATCGATCGTCTCGTTCGGCTTGCCGTCGGGGCCACGGCGCTTGGCCAGCACCAGCTTGTCCACCAGCCACAGCGCGCCGCAGAACAGCGTCAGGGCAGTGAGGATCAGGGCGAAATCGAGCTTCACGCGGCGTCCTTATTTGGAGTTGTTGTCGACCGACAGAACGGCCAGGAAGGCCTCCTGCGGGATTTCCACCTTGCCGAACTGCTTCATGCGCTTCTTGCCCTCCTTCTGCTTCTCGAGGAGTTTCTTCTTGCGCGTGGCGTCGCCGCCGTAGCACTTCGCGAGCACGTTCTTGCGCATCGCCTTGACCGTCGAGCGGGCGATGATCTGCGAACCGACGGCGGCCTGGATGGCGACGTCGAACATCTGCCGCGGGATCAGCTCGCGCATGCGTTCGCAGAGGTCGCGGCCGCGGCGGTCGGCATGGGCGCGGTGCAGGATCATCGACATGGCGTCGACCTTGTCGCCGTTGATCAGCACGTCGACGCGCACGAAGGGGCCGGCCTCGAAGCGCAGGAAGTGGTAGTCGAGCGAGGCATAGCCGCGCGACACCGACTTCAGGCGATCGAAGAAGTCGAGCACCACCTCGGCCATCGGCAGCTCGTAGGCGATCTGCACCTGGCTGCCGAGGTAGGTGATGCCGATCTGGCTGCCGCGCTTCTCTTCGCAGAGCTTGATGATGTTGCCGATGTATTCCTCGGGCGTGAGGATGTTGGCGCGGATGATCGGCTCGCGGATTTCCTGGATCTTGTTGACCGGCGGCAGGCGCGCCGGGTTGTCCAGCTTCATCACCTCGCCATCGGTCTGCACCAGCTCGTAAACGACGGTGGGCGCGGTGGTGACGAGGTCGAGGTCGTACTCGCGCTCGAGGCGCTCCTGCACGATCTCCATGTGCAGCATGCCGAGGAAGCCGCAGCGGAAGCCGAAGCCCATCGCCTCCGAGCTCTCCGGCTCGAACTGCAGGGCGGCGTCGTTGAGGCGCAGCTTCTCCAGCGCCTCGCGCAGCGCCGGGTAGTCGTCGGCCGCGGTCGGGAACAGGCCGGCGAACACGCGCGGCTGCATGGTCTGGAAGCCGGGCAGCGGCTTGTCGGCGGGATCCTTGGCCGAGGTCAGCGTGTCGCCGACCGGCGCACCGTGCACGTCCTTGATCGAGGCAGTGAGGAAGCCCACCTCGCCCGGCAGCAGGGCGTCCTTGACCTTCCGCTTCGGGGTGAACACGCCGACGCTGTCGACCTCGTGCACGCGGCCGGTCGACATCACCTGGATCTTGTCGCCCTTGCGGATCTCGCCCTGCACCACGCGCACCAGCGAGACCACGCCGAGGTAGTTGTCGAACCACGAGTCGATGATCAGCGCCTGCAGCTTGTCGGTATCGCCGACCTTCGGCGGCGGGATGCGCGCCACGATGGCCTCGAGCACGTCGCGGACGTTGAGGCCCGTCTTCGCCGAGATGGCCACCGCGTCCTCGGCATCGATGCCGATGACGGCCTCGATCTCGCGCTTGGCGCGCTCGATGTCGGCCGTCGGCAGGTCGATCTTGTTGAGCACCGGCACCACCTCGAGGCCCTGCTCGACCGCGGTGTAGCAGTTCGCGACCGACTGCGCCTCGACGCCCTGCGCGGCGTCGACCACGAGCAGCGCGCCTTCGCAGGCCGCCAGCGAACGCGAGACCTCGTAGCTGAAGTCGACGTGGCCGGGGGTGTCGATGAAGTTCAGCTGGTAGGTCTGGCCGTTCTTCGCCGTGTAGGGCAGCGAGACCGACTGGGCCTTGATGGTGATGCCGCGCTCGCGCTCGATCGGGTTCGAATCGAGCACCTGGGCTTCCATCTCGCGATCTTCGAGGCCGCCGCAGAGCTGGATGATGCGGTCGGCGAGCGTCGACTTGCCGTGGTCGACGTGGGCGATGATCGAGAAATTGCGGATGTGCTGCATGGGGTCGGTGCCGGGAAGACGGTGCCCGTTCGGGCAAGCCCGCGATTGTCGCATACGGGCCTGCCCCGGGCGGCCTTCACGGCATCGGCAGCTCGACGAAGCCGGTGCTGCTGGCGTTGCGGACCAGCAGCCGCAGCGTGCTGCCTGCCTTCACCTTGCCGAGCTCGGCCTCGAAGGCGGCCGCGGTGCCGACATCGCGACCATTCACGGCTAGGACCACGTCACCGGGGTTCAGGCCGGCTTGGCGGGCCAGCGCCGAGCCGACCCGGCTGATCCGCACCCCCTCGCCGGCCTGCAGGCCCAAGCGCTGGCGGGTGGCGGCATCCACGGCCTCGACGGCAAGCCCAAGGGCGTTCGCCGGGGCGGCGGCAGGGGCCGCCGGGGCCGGCGCCCCCGCGGTGGCGCCATCCAGCGCGTCAAGCGAAACGACGAGGTCACGACGACCGCCCTCGCGCAGCACCGTCACGGTGGCGCGGCTGCCGGGCGGCAGCAGGCCCACCTGAGGCGGCAGGTCGGAGGCGGTGAGGATCTCGCGGCCGTTGAAGGCGGTGATGACGTCGCCCGGACGGATGCCGGCCTTGTCGGCCGCGCTGCCGTTGTTGACGCTGTTCACGAAGGCCCCTGCCGGGCGGGGCAGACCGAGCTCCTGCGCCCGCTCGCGGGTGAGCTGGCCGATCTGCACGCCGAGCACGCCGCGGCGCACCGTGCCGTTCTCGCGCAACTGGCGCGCGGTATTCATCGCCACATCCACCGGGATGGCGAAGCTCACGCCGATGAAACCGCCGGTATTGCTGAAGATCTGCGAGTTCACGCCGACGACTTCGCCGCGCACGTTGAGCAGCGGACCGCCCGAATTGCCGCGATTGATCGCGACATCGGTCTGGATGAAGGGCACGTACTGCTGTCCGGGGTCCATGCTGCGACGGTTCACGCCGGAGACGATGCCGGCCGTCACCGAGTAATCGAAACCGAAGGGCGAACCGATGGCCACGACCCATTGCCCCGGCTTGAGGCTGCGCGCATCACCAATACGCACGGCCGGCAGGCCCGTGGCCTCGACCTTCAGCACGGCGATGTCGGACAGCGCATCGGAGCCAACAATCTTCGCCTCGAGCTCACGGCGGTCATTGAAGCGCACGATCACCTTGTCGGCGCCGTCGATGACATGGTGGTTGGTGATGATGTAGCCGTCGGCGCTGGTGACGAAACCGGTGCCCTGCGACACCCCTCCGCGCGGCTGCGGCTGCGGCATGCCTGGGCCAATAAAGCGGCGGAAGATCTCGGGGATCTCCTCGCCTTCGGGCATTCCCTGCGCCTTGGCACCCGCGCCCGGCGTGCTCGTCGCTTCGATGTTGACGACGGCCGGGGACACCTGCTCGACCAGGCGAGTGAAATCCGGCAATTGCACAAGGGGAGCGGAGGCCGGGGCCGGGGCCGCGGGGGTGGCGGTCTGCGCATCGACGGCGGCGGGCGCCAACAGCGCGGCGGCCAGCACGGAGGCGAGAGGAAGCAGACGGGCCGGGGTCATCATCGTGGGAGCTCCTTGGGGTCGGACTCGAGTTCGGAAGGGCATTCGTGGCAAGGGCGCACGCGCAAGGGCGGTGACGCGTCGAAGCGCTTGGTCAGCCGACCCGCGAGGAAAGTTCCCAGCACCAGGCCCGCGAGCGCGCCGGCATTCGCAGCGCCCCACCAGGCACCGACGACGTGACCGAGGCCAACGCCGGCCATCAGGGCGACGAGGGCCAAACCATAGGCCCGCATGGCGGCGCGGCGCAGGCGTGGCGCGGCCACCTCCACATCGACGGCTTCACCGGGCTCCAACGCACCGTCGTCGTGCGGGAGCCGGTGGACGCCCTCCTCGTCGGCGGCGAACAGGCCGCAGCGGCCGCCGCAGCCCACGCAGCCCCGGCACTGGGATTCCGTCCAGCGAAGCGCGAGCTGCCCGCCCGAGGCCGAAACGACGACCGCGCGACGGCGGATGGTCGCCCCGGTGTCCGGGGGCGATGGCGTCATTGCCGCCGCGGCGCGGCCGCCGGGACGTCGTAGTCGACGATATAGACGTCCTGCTCCGAGTCGCCGCGCGGCCACGGGCGGCTCGGCGCATCGACGGCCGGCAGCGGCGCCAACTGTTCGGGCGTCGGCTGCGGCGCGCGGACCAGGGGCGGCACCGACGCAACGAGGGATGCCGTGGGCGCCACTTCGATCCGACGCGGCGGGAGGGGCGTCGGGCGGCTCGGCGCGGGGGGCAGCACCGGCACCACCAACGGGGCGGACGTCCCGGCCACGAAGGCGGCGGGACCATCGCCGTCCGCTCCGGGGGCGGAGGGCCACATCAGCACCGCCGCCATGCCCAGCGCCGCTGCGGTGGCGACCCAGCGCAGCGCGCCGCCCTTCGCAGGGACGCGAACCGGCGCCGCCGACACCGTGGGTGCGCGGCGATCGTCGGCGGCCAGCGCCTGGGCGACACGGGCCGACAGGTCGGTCGCCGGCCGCTGCTGGGGCTGGTGCCGCAACGCGTCGCCAATGGCCTGCCAGCGGCCGACCTCGGCGCGCAGGGCCTCGTCCTGCAGCAGCCGCTTCAGCACGAAGCGCGAGGCTTCATCGGGCAGGGCGCCGTCATGCCAGGCGCTCAGCTGTTCGCGGAAGTCATCGGGGCCGGCAGGGGCGTTCGGGGACATCGGCGTACTCATGGGTTCAACAGCGGCTTCAATCGGGCGTCGATGGCGTCGCGGGCGCGGAAGATGCGCGAACGCACGGTGCCGATGGGGCACTGCATGCGCTCGGCGATCTCCTCGTAGCTCAGGCCTTCGACCTCGCGGAGGGTGAGGGCGTCCCGCAGTTCCGGGGCCAGGCTGTCGACGGCGGCCAGCACCAGCGCCTCCATCTCGTTGCGCAGGGCCTCGTGCTCCGGCGTCGCCACGTCATGCAGGCGCTCGGCCTCGCGGACGGTCGTGAGCTCCTCATCGTCGATGTCGTCGGTGGCCGGGCGGCGGCCAAGGCTGACGAGGTGGTTCTTGGCGGTGTTCACGGCGATCCGGTAGAGCCAGGTGTAGAACTGGGCGTCGCCGCGGAACTGCGGCAGGGCGCGCCAAGCGCGGATGAAGGCCTCCTGCACCACGTCCTCGGCCTCGGCCTCGTCGCGGATGTAACGCCGCACCAGGGCCGCGATGCGGTACTGGTACTTGCGGACGAGCAGGTCGAAGGCAGAGCGGTCACCGGCTTGGACGCGTTGCACGAGTTGGAGGTCGTTGGGGTCGTCGCCCATCCCGGGCCCGCTCCTGGCTGCTTGGCGCCGGGATCGGCCGCGGATGGAACGCAGGCCTAGACCGGACTTTCGAAAAAAAGTTCCCGGCCGATTTGACCGGGGGAAAGTGCAGCCCGGATGATACCGGCCCATCACCCTACTCTTCCGTACGGACTCCCCATGTTCGAAGGTCTTCGCCTGCAGCATTGGCGCACCCAGGTGCGTGCGGACGGCATTGTCGTGCTCACCCTCGACCGCGCCGACCAGAACGTCAACGCCCTCTCCCGCGG